>JABUBO010000131.1_pt1 | contig 21742 bp, 40 predicted proteins | sample 7240361 | NCBI WGS metagenome assembly JABUBO01 (sample SAMN07256346, study PRJNA390944) | subsurface metagenome | isolation source: Methane hydrate marine sediment | place: Pacific Ocean: Eastern North Pacific, ODP site
ACATGGCTGGCTTTCCGCTTCCCTTAACGCTTGCTCAATTTGAGCCTTGATAGCCTTATCAAGGTCTAGCCTGTCCTTGTCTAGGATAGGCTTACCAGCTTTCAAGGCTGTGGTAACGCTTGCCTTGTATTGGCTGGCTTTACCCTCTGCGACTTGGTGCGTGTAATCTTGAAGGTTAGCTACCATATTCTCACGAACAAGGGTTACTGTCTGAGAAAGCTCTTTCACTACCTTAGTTACAGGTCTGCCACTTTTGGAGAACTTAACCGCCCCGTCTCTATCATAGGATAGCCTTATGGGACAGCCTAGTGCCTCTGAAGGTATAGCAGTATCACCCATAACATTGGTGGCGTGAAAGAACGGAAGCCATACGGTTTCAAGGTCAATACTCCATACCCGTCTGCCTTGCCTTTTGCCGTTGGGCTGGAGTAACTGCTTTATGTAGCTAGGTGAAGTCTCAAACATACTATTATTTACCCCCTCAATATAGATTGAGAGTAACCCCCCCTAGCTAGGGTTAAAGCTGGCTTTATGACAATCAGACAAGCTACTTTCAGCTAATATATGAAGGCTGTCCTATTCGTAGCTATTCCCGACTGTGTTTGTTAAGGTGCAGGCTCAAAAATGAGCTTACAATAATATCATCTCACAAAAAGGCTTTAAGTAATATTAAAGAAAGTAGCTAAATTATTCTCCCTCTCGGGCTCAACCGATAAATTAAAAAAATTGAACCAAAGGGAGAATGGATTATGGGGAAAGAAGAAGAGCCTCATCTCTGAGGCTCTGGTCAATTTTAGGGGATAGCTGTTCAAGGGGTAGTATGACCAGGGTGATGCCTTAGAAATGTTTCTGGGTAAAGGACGAACAATGGATTAGACCATTCGGCGTCAGCTGCAGCCTCACCAGCCTTGGTAAGACGATAGAAGATTCTGCTGGGTCCCGGTGGGTAATTATCCTGAAGGGCAGAGGCCTCGCTTTCACCTGTTTCCTCAACCCACCCCAGTCTTTTCAGCATACCAAAGTAAACCAAGAAGGAGTGATATCGCATCCGGGTGTACTTATAGGGAACCTTCTTTAACTCAGCCTCATATGCCTTGGCAGCCTCCTCCTCTGTAAAAGCAGGAAATCCTTTTCTTATTCGTGCTTCCTCCAGACGCTCTGCCCTATCCCTAGCAATAGCTCGAACCAAAGCAGACTTATACTGATAGTTAATATCGGTCTGGGGAGCTCCTGTATCAGGGTCAATTGTTGGGGAATCTTCAGGAGCATGCCCGGCTAGAAATTCTCGGATGAACCAAGCACATCCGAATGGACGAATGAATCCTCCGCGGCCGGGCCTAAGTGTTGTTACCATCCTATTTTGCCCCAGCTATCTTTTGATACCATTCCCTCTGCTCCTTCCCCGCGATTTTCCTATATTTCATCGTAGTGGCTATGCTAGCGTGACCGAGCTGCTCTTGAAGGCTCCTGATACTATCTGTAGAGTCATCCTGGAGCACTGCCATCGTAGCGAAGGCATCCCTCAACCGGTGCGGGCTTACCCCTCTAATCTCTCCGGTCTCAGGGTTAACCAGCTTCCCTACTCCCGCTCTCTCCGCACAGTCCTTTACTATCTTCCAGGCGTGGTTACGGCAAATCTTGAAGATAAGCCCCTTGGTATGGTCTTCATTAATAAATCGGGTAAGCAACTTCATCGTTTCATCATCAAGGGGAATCGTTCTTTGCCGATGAGCTTCTTGTTCCTTCCTAATTGGCGTTGGCACTTCCTTACCACAGCCGGGGCAGAACTTAGCAGCGCGGGACATTCTGGTCTCACAGTAAGGGCAGAGGAGACGGGTCCGGGCTTTTAAGTGCTTAATGGTTATACCTTGAGCTGGGTCCACATCTTCTACTGTTATCCCCAGTGCTTCCGAGATACGGCACCCACTCCAAAACAAAAGCCTTATCAACAGATGGTCTCTCATACAGGTGGTTGCTGCCTCTAGTTGCTCGATATCCTCTAATTCTAAATATACCTTAGCCATTGTTTTCCAAGCTACCTAACATTATTACCCCTGGCAAAGCAGGGGTATCATTCAGAAACATCACCATCCTAGTCTTCTCCGGCTTTCTTGCCCCCTAGTTGGTTCCTCTTTCTTCTTATAGGTTACAGCACACTCTTTCCTCAGTGCCCTGAAGACTGCGCTCTAGTTCCTTGAGGACTGCGTATTATGCTACTCCCTTCACCTTAGCTATATTCGCCACATCAACCCCCATCACCTTGGCTGGGTCAGTCACTCCGCTTATCTTGCCCGACCAGCCTGCTGCTGCATCCAGCTCGTAGACCTTGTCTGTGGTAGAGTCGCAGTGCCAGATAGTGTTGGCGTCTCCACCTACGCCATGGGGCGTGCCAGACGGGCTAGCGGCACTTTTTATTACCTCAAAGTTAGTGGTCGATAACTCGTAGACCGTGTCTGTACCATAGTCACAGTGCCAGATGGTATTGGCGTCCCCGCCTATGTCACAGGCGTGATTAGATGGGCTACTGCCACTTCTGACTACTGAGAGGTCACTGGTTGATAGCTCATAGACTTTCGATACGCCATAGTCGCAGTGCCAGATAGTGTTGGCGTCTCCACCTATGCCATAGGGCTTACTGCCTGGACTGCTGTCACTTCTGACTTCTGAGAGGTCGGTGGTTGATAGCTCATAGACCCTATATGGGTTAATACCGCAGTGCCAGATGGTATTGGCGTCCCCGCCTATACCATAGGGCTGACTGTTTGGGCTACTGCCACTTCTGACTACCCCGAAGTCACTGATTAATAACTCGTAGACCTTAACTGCGATAACATCGCAGTGCCAGATGGTATTGGCGTCTCCGCCTGTGCCATAGGGCGTGTCAGACGGGCTAGCGGCACTCCTGATTACATCACCAAAAGCCATTTTACTTCACCTTTTCGGGTTTTCTTTCAATTACGCCTACTAACCCCAGTTCATGAGCCTTTTTTGCAATCTCCCTCATATTCATATTCTTGAAAGAGTCAAGGGGAATGCTCCTCTCCTTCATATGCTCACGCATTAAGAACTCACTCTGAACCCCATATTGCGAGGGTATATAGGCATCTATGGCGTTGTTGATAGCCTCCTTGCTTTCTAGGATGGTGACACCCTTCACACCTTCGAGGCTTGAAAGGTCTCTGTCATCTTCCACCAGTCTGATTTCCAATGCAGGGTCACTATCCAAATCCTGCCACCCATAACACTGGAGCTTTGGGTCTTTGGGGTTAATACCCCCTGCCCTCTTACCTGTTTTGAGGTCAAACTCAATCAATAAAGCTCTCATATTTACCTCCTGTATGTTTATCTACCATCAGCTAATCTCCACCAACTCATAACTTGGGTTGAATAGTATTATGTCCGCCGTGATAGCTACCCCCACTACTTGCACCTGGTCTCCTGTAGTTGAAGGAGCGGTCTGGGTTAAAGTACCTGGAGTTGTCCTGTCAACATAAAGTAGCCCTCCAGGAGTCCAAGTCCAAGTATCAAATCTCAGAAAACCTCGAAGCAGATACTCAAAGTTATTACCAACTGGGGATGTGGTACAAGTAGCTAGTGCAATACCTGGCATTGTGGTTGTGGCAGTAGCCAATGCTTTCCAGGCTCTACTATCCGCAGCTTTAAGGTAAGCAACATAACCTATGCCTAGTATCTCACCTGCAGTAAAGATTGCTGTGAGACCAGACCAAGTGTTATTGGTAGTAAGTGCCGAGATTAGCTTTATGTTTTTACCTGAGGCCAGAGCTAGCCCGGCAGCTTCGGCGGCTGCTACCGCTTCACCATTAGTATATTTAGTATGGTGCTGATTAGCAGTAACTCCTGTAAGTGAGCCATGAGCCTTCTCAGCAAGGTCAGCAAGGTTTAAGTCTCCTGCCACAGTTTTAACGTGGTGGTCAGAAGCTCCTATGCCAGTCAAGGAGGTGTGTGCTCTCTCGGCTAGCTGAGCTAGTCTAATTGCTGGTTCACCTCTTACCACTTCTACCCAAGCTATCCCGGTATCACGTTCAAGCACCAGAGTATCGGTGGAGAAGTAGAATCGGTCTACTACACCAGGAGCAGGTCTATTGGCAGCCAACCCTGCGGCGATGAGACCATAGATCTCATAGTTTCCTGGTACCTCTGTGGGAACAGTACCAGTAACAGGCATGTTTAATACTCTCCTATAATTCGTACTGAGGCTGTCTTACCTCTTCCACAAATATAAAAGATAACAGCTATTCTTTCTAGTGCCCCAGAGCGGTTAACTGTCATCGTTCCACCTGGATTTATTGTGAACTTCTCATCAGGATAGTTTATTGCTATCTCAACTGGGTCCGGCCCGTCGTTAATGAAGTAAGCACTTATCCAAGGTGTATATGGGTAATCATGTCTCACATCAAGGTATCTTAATGTGCCGTCAGCCTTAACTGTTTTGGGAGAAGTTTTGCCCTGATATGCTTGAGCTTGAACATACTGAGTAATAGGCGAGACGGCGGCTGAAAATACCACTGCCAACGTGAATATCCCTATAATAATCATTGGCATATAATCCAGGAAATCCATGCCATAGTCATCATACTTTACCACTTTCTCTGCCATTTCTATCTCCTCTAATATATGGGTATTGGCACTCCTGCTACTGTTTTCACCTTAATCCCTGTCTCTTTTATAAACCCTTCAGTTATAGACCCTATTAACATACCAACAAGTCCCGCCGTCGCTATTCCTAGAAATATTCCAGTGACTGTCCCCATAATATCATTGAATTCCTGGGGCGTTATTACATAGTCCTTAGCAGCCTCGGCTACCTCAAGGACTAGCCCCGGAGTCAACAGTCCATCAGGCAATGCCACTCTCCTCTAGCTTCTTCTTCAACAGTCGCTCAAACTCGGGCCACCATTTCATCTCAAATTCCCTAGCTTCAACCTCATAGGGGTTATCGATATATCCATAGGTCTTGGTGTACTCATCATATTTCCGATCAAATTCTGCAGCTCCGTCGCGGGAGCTTTGGTAATGGTGTTTCAGCTCATGGAGGATACGGCTTATGTTAGATACAATATCGGGGGACAAGGATATCTGATCTTTGCTGGCTGAGAAACGGGCGGCTGTTTTATCATCACCGGTTTCCTCAATATATTCTTCTCTGCTGTAGAGATTTACCTTGACTACCTCTCCCACTTTGAAGGTTGTTTTCCCCGGGTCGGTAATGGTTACATACTCCCCTAGGTTGCTCCCCTTTTGCAGGTCAGGATAATCAGCTAAGACATCAATGGGGACTGGTTTGCCTTCACGGAGAGCCTGCTGGATTAACTTCTTATGAGTTATTGTTTGGTCAGTAACAACAAAATAAGCATAGGCAGTTGCTATTGCTTGCTCATCCGTAAGCTCCTCAAATGGTTTCCCCTCCGCTGTGCCAGTAGGGAAAGCGTCTCTTAAAGATTTCCTCATAAAATCGGCTTTAGTCATCTCCCAAGGTTCTTTGGCATTGGGGTTGCTTCCCGGTGGCTTCCCCAAGCCCTTCTGCGAGCAGAACTCAGCAACCAGGTCCCCTAAAAGCTTTGTTCCCGGCTGTATTATCACGGTACGTAGCCCGTCTCCCGGTGAATTTTAAGAACGGCAGCCACATCCGCCGACAGCCCCAGAATCTCCCTTAGTTTCACTATTTGCTCTTCGCTCAGCTTGGGGGAAAGGTGTCCCAGACCGAGTGCCTCCTTTACCTTTCCATAGTAGTATTCAGCGGCTCTTTCTGCCGCTTTAATATCACCTGGCTTAGTAGCTTCCTCAGCCCACCTGACAGCCACCATGCCGTATTTCTTCTCCAGCTCCTTTCTCTGCTCTGGGGTCAGCCACATAGAGTGGTGTTCCCTTGAGGATATACCTTTAGCCTCTCTCTCACCCAGTCTCCTCACCCTCTCGCCTAGTTCTCCCCTCTCGCTTAAACCTGTCCCCCGCGGCGGTAATTCCTCTGTGCCGTAGAACTCCTTGTGAACCTTGGCTCGTTCTTCCTCAGTTCTTGGCCTCCCTAATCTTCGTACTTCACCACTTGAGGATGAGTGGCCTTCTAAACCTAGTAGCCCATACGCTATTGCACCAACAAACCCCAAGCCAGCCAAGGTCATTGCAATAGCAAAAAGCTGAGTCCAGTCAGCACCTGGCTCCTGGGCAATTACTGTTGAAACGATGTCCCCAACTTCCACCAAGTCACCCTCGCCAGCATTAACCTCTAAAAACATGTCACAAGGTGTTTCTTCTGTCACTTCATACCCCGGTTCTATGCCACTAGCTACATCAATAACAATGCTACTACTAATGAAGATAATGTCTATTGGAAATAGCATATCTTGAGTAATTACTGTCACCTGCTGACTTGCTGGTAATATAAACAGCATACCGGTTCCAGCGGGCATTGAGCTCCTTCCACTAAGCCCAGTGGTAAGCTCATCAATAGTGCTAGCTACCTCGACGTTCCATTGATTTTCGTTTATTGTAACTGTTGCTGTTCCTGGCATCTTAGCCTCCTTTTATACTTGCCACCATCCATTTGGCTCCCTGGGAGTATGGCCCAGCTCCTTTGTTCCACTGGTGCCAGGGCTGCCAGTAAAGTATACCTGAAAGTGGTCAACAACATAGCTGATAACCAGAGTGCAGCTGAAGGCTCTTGTTTCTCCTGGCTGTAGGGTGGCTGATGATAGGCCAACTGTGTGCCAGCCTCTCCAGTCTTCGCCCAGGCTCTCATAGCGCTCTCTCCAGAGCATTGCCAATGAGCATACCCCAGCAATATTACCCACGTTCTGAACGTCAATCTCAAACCGGTGCTGGCCGCCTGGCCTGGTCCATCTTATACTGGAGACATAGACAAACTCAGCTACCCCAACAGGGGCAATAACCACATCTTCAGTAGCTCTCCATAACCCAATGTTTACACCACCTGAGAAGACACCGATATAAACCGGGTATGTACCCGTTACCGCGGGCATAGTTATTGGTAGGCTTATATTCTTTGACTCAAGGGCTTCAAGATGGAATGATGTTTCCGCCATCAAAGCTAGGTTTGTTCCCATATACAAATCTGCCACATAGTCAAATGCCTTCCCTGTAGGGTTTGTCATTGGAACTCGAGCTGTCTTTGACTCCTCAGGACTAAACTGTGGCATAACTCCTTAACCTTCCTTCCTCTTCGTAGCACAGTCCCACCTAATGCCCCCAGAACTCGAATTCATATAAACGAAAGTGTGCGTCAGAAAGGTTTGACTTTATTCTTGCCTTAGACACCACCTTCATTCCGGCAGGGATAGATATTTCCACCCAGGTGCCCCAACTTATATACCCTCTAAATATATTGTGCCAGCCTCCATTATAGTCGAGGTCGATGTCTATGTGAGGGTTTAAGTGGAGGTAGTGGGCATAACCAGCAGCGTATATTCTAACCTTACTACAACTGAGGGAGGGCTCTACTAGGTACTCAACATAATGCCCATAGTCCGCCATGTAGTTACCAGCCCAGCTGTAGAAATCCCCGTCGCAAGCCTTTGCTTCATAAACCCACTTGTTATCTGGGTCGTTATATCCGGTAGGGGATACCCATCTATCAGCAACAGAGATAATAACCACATCCTCAGTAGCCCGGTACAAGCCGATGTTCACACCACCTGAAAATACGCCGATGTGAACCGGGTATGTTCCTGCTACTGTGGGCATGGTTACAGGAAGGCTTATGTCCTTTGATTCCTGAGCATCGAGGTGAAATGGTGTTTCTGCCATCAAAGCTAGGTTTGTTCCCATATACAAATCTGCCACATAGTCAAATGCTTTTGCTGTAGGGTTTGTCATTGGTACCCTTGCAGTTTTTAGTTCCCCGGGACCAAACTGTGGCATAGCTTCCTCCTTAATTAAACCCAGGTTATGGGGCCTACTTCTATGCCGGGACTAATTGCTATTACTACATTCTCGACCGCCTTGTAGTGGGCTACCAGCCCTGTTGGGTTCTCAACAGTGATAGCATCTACACAGAACACATCTAAGAAGGGCTCATACTCCCCTTCCACTATAGGCACAATAATTGTGTAGTTCATAGCTTGTGAAGCTCCAGCAGGGATAGTGATACTCCCAGTTCCTGAGGTTGCTACCTTAGTTACACCAAAGTAAAGCTCAGTAGTGTAGGTGAACTGCTTGACCGTAGGGTTGGTAAGTGTTGCTGTAGCTGTGTGGGTTGAGCCACCTTCAAATTCTGGGTCAAGTCCCTCTAGCTTTTCGACCTTTACTTGCGGCCTAATTATTGTTGCTTCCATAATTCCTCCTCCTGTTATTGCGTCACTCCCATATTATGTCGATGGGTGAGCTCGGATGCTCTGTTGTAAAGTGGCTGTACAGCTCCTCATAAGTAAAAAAGCACTCCGGACAGAGCGGGCAGCAATATTCTGCTACTGGCTGTCCAGCCTGAGCCATACCAGCCACAACTGCAATCATCCCTAAAGCGAGAACTCCTCCCATAATTGCCATTAGAGCTTTATCCATATTGGCCTCCTGTTATATCCATGTAGCAACTATTGGCTTAATGTTTATGTCAACAATGCCCCAAATGCCTACTTTGCCGAGTGGCATTGCTACCTCTATTCTTTCTCCATCAACTTCACCCCAAGCATGTATTGTGAGCATATTTATCCAGAATCCTAGCGGCCTTGCTTTAACTATCCCAACGCATAGCACAACCCTAGCGTCAATGCCCGTTTTTTTACATTCTCTCTTGAACCTGAAAGACTTGCCAATACAATTACTCCTTCTGAACCCAAGCAGGTGATATGGCTCTCCCCGCAACTTCTCGGCTATTTTGCCTTCCTCGCTCATCCTGCTCCTTTAACCATAGGGGTTATCATCATTCCAAGCATCCCCAGAACGGCAATTCCCATAATAGGTGCCATCATTGTAGAGATGTCTAGTAAAGGCCTCATGGTTACTGCTCTGTATAAAAATGAAGCCATTGGTAGGCCATAGCCATAATCATAATCCTTGCCTGTCGGTGCTCCTTCTGGTTTAACACAAACCCAAGAAAGGTAAGTATCTATCACATCTTGAGCCGGTAAGACCCACCCCAGTACCTCTGGAGCGAGTACACCTGGTATCTCTTCTTCCTCATAAATAACTTGTCTATAAAGGCCCTCATGAACTAAGACAACCATCCCGGAACAAAAGGGAACAGCAAAACTTGTGCCACTCTTGGCAGTAGTGGCGGTATCACTAGCACTGCTCGCCATAGAAATGTCCTCACCGAACATTACTACATCTGGCTTAATCTGACCCTCTAGTGTTGGCCCACGAGACGACCAATCACTAACAATAAAAGGCTCATACTTTATGGAACCTATGGCAAACACATAATGCTCGCAGGCAGGAGTTGTTACCGAATAAGGTATTGGACCGTAATTTCCTGCCGATGCAAGCACCCATATGCCTTTATCTATGGCCGCTCTACATGCGACTCGTAGAGGGTTATTTGGGTTGCCATCATCCGGACTGCCAAGGCTGAGATTTATTACAGTTGGAGCAATATCAGGCTGAGTATCATGGAATAATACACAGTCATCTATCGCAAGGGCAACATCCTCCTCGGTGCCTTCACCCTTATCATTGAGAGCCTTCATGTTAAGAATACTGCACAATGGAGCTACTGCCAGAGCAATATCACATATACCAGTATCATGGTCCAGACCATCTCTCATAGGGTCTGTTGTATAGTTCTTCCTATAGACAACATGACCACTAATTCTTTTATGGGTTTCTCTAATGCCTGTGCCAATTATTGCCAAGTTTACCCCCTCGCCATAAAGGGGTGGGTCTGTTATAGACCTCATATCCTCAAGCCCAATATCCCATATCAGTTGTTGGGGGCTATACACTGGAGCTGCTGCAATTGGGGTAGGAGGGGTTACAATAGGTGGCATTACTGTTGCTTTGACTCCACCCACCTTGGTAATGGAACAACCTGTAGTTCCTAGCTTAATAATACTGACTTCATCTAGGTCACAAAAAACCTGCTTTGACGCCAATGCTACCCTCAGGTTTCTGCCACCACATCGTTTGACCTCATCTTGAAGCTGGGATATTGTTAGTCCTTTAGATATTACTGCGTATCTCATTCCTTTTGCTCCTTACTTGTTATGTGTTTTTTCTCATCGTTCTTCTGATTTTCTCTCATAATCCCCAGCATAACTCCCACGCTACCGTCAAGGCTAGCCAGTTTCTCCTTTATCTCAGTGAATATCTCTGCACACTGAGGTAGTATCTGGGGGTCATTAGCCCTCCGCTCAAGGTCATCCAATCTAGCATTAACACCACCGCCTCTTCTCCCCCATTGAAATGCCCAGGTTAGCATAACAGCTAAGGCGCCACTAGCGATAAGTGCTATCAACCACTCTGACATATCACTACTCCTTTACTTTAGTAGTCTGGCTACATCAATGTCCTTCTCAGCCTTCAAGTAGCCAAGAGTTACGGCGATGGTAAGAACAGCACCGGCAATTATAGCAACCATCTCTCCTTGTGCTAGCCCACAAAAAAGGGCGACCAGTCCTGCAATTTCTCCCACCACAGCGTTCCAAAACTTGCGCGACTTTAATTTGTCAGGCATCCTTGCCTCCTTCTAATAGTATATGGCGTTCAAGTAAGTTTCTCTCCACTTCATATGCCAACCATAATCACCCATCAATTTAGCCCAGCTAGGATACTGGGTGCACCCTGCCGAACCTCCTAACCTTCATATTACTCACCAGCTCCTGTAGATTTTAAGGGTTATTATTGGCTTGGTAGAGTTATCACCTATTACAGCCAACTGTCCAATGCCGGAGTCACTGACTATCTTAACCAGCCTATTCGTGTGGACATGTGCCGCCCAGTTCTTGGCGCTATCGGTAAGTGTATTTCCTCCTAGCCTTACTGGGGATGAAACAACACCAGTATCTAATAGAGCTTCTCGCGCCATTACTCCTCCTTACTTGGAGAACATTGGCCTTATTACCATGCCAAGCACCATACCAACAACAATTAGGCCAACAACAGGCATGATAGATGAAATATCAAACCCTACGGCTGGCTCGGCAACCACAGCAAACGAGAAGGTTTCCAGATCAAGTACCTCAGTCTCACCTGCCTCTGTAAGGGTTGCTTGTGCACTGTAAGTTCCATACTGGTCCAGAGTTACTGCCTCAAACAGGACTGTTGAGCTGCTGCTGGGGTCAACCTCTAGGTCTTAACTCATTACAGCTTCTGGTGCTACTGTTGTCCCATCAGGCTTAGTCACTATCAACTCAATGTGCCCCTCGAACTCATCCTCAGATGTGTTCAGCCAGGTAATCCCCATCTGAAAGATTGAGTTCAGCGCAGCTGCCACTGGGGTAGCACCGAGTGCATAGAACAACCCTGCCGTGGTCTGCCTGTAGACTACTTGTTGAATTGAACCCTCTTGCATTGTACCCCTCCTTATTTTTTACTCTTTTGGTGTTAGCACTGGTATCATCATTGCCAGAAGCCCTATTATCAGTAGCGGACCTATCATTCCCCAGATACTTGGAGCAGCAGCCACATCTAAGCAGTCATCAATGTGGTGCTCAACATCGTAGTCTGGTAACTCACAAATTAGCCCATATAGACCTTGACCTATACCTACGATTCCTCCTAAGCCACCCCCCACACCAACAACAATATCTATCTCGCCTTCATAGAGCTTCCAGTCAAGAGACTTCGCCAATGTTATTGTCTCCTTAGTTTGAGCCTGTGATGACCTATCCAATACTCCTGCTGTATACCTGTAAAGCGATGCCCAAATTTCCACCATGGCGGTCTCGGGCATCTTATACTTAAAGGCGTAAAATACCTTTAATGTCTCCCCGGCAGCAATAGGGAGTACTTCCCATTCAGTTAAAGGGTAGAGAATGTTTCCCACTTGAGCTCCTACAATTTGCATATCAAACCTTCTCAAACTTGGTAATGCCAAAATCTGTGAACTCACCTGCAGCGGGGACAATATGGCATACGTTGTAATAGAATGGAGTGCAGTTCACTCCTTCTGTCAGGGTAAACCCATTCATTATCTTGCAGTAGGCAGCACCATCTTCACCATGATGGCCCCAAAAAGGCTCCCCACTAGGAACAAGTATGTCTATGTATTGTCCGGTTATGAGAGTTGGAGTGGTTTTTGCAGGAATGGAAATGTTCTTGGTAGCGGTGTAGCCAGACCACTCCTCAAAGGTTCCTGAAGTTTTGTTATTACCGACAGCGGCATAAAAGGTTCTGGTTACTGCTGGCCCCTTATACTTGAATGTTAGGTTGAACCTGAGACTATCCCCAGCAACAAGGTCTATCTTGGGAGATGGTGAGGGTGTCCACGAGACTGCCAATGGATAGAGATACCCTGCTGCATAGTAATACCATTGGTCAGCTTCAGCATCATAGTAGTAGAGCTGCCCTGTAGTCTGTTCAGTGTAATAGCCAGTAGCCAGAACCTGCCCGGGTTCAACCACCGGGACTCCTATTTGCCCTAATGTAACCTCTAATGCTTTAATCATTATCCCTCCTTAAACCTTGCTAAACCCTGTCACACCAAACTCACTAAAGACTGACTCATCTGGCGGCACATAGGCTGACACATTGGCTATCATCACATTATTCCTGCGGTCAATTTCTTCAAGGGCATCACCAGGAAGACCAGCATATAGGGTCAGGTCAGCTGTCCAGTCACCTGCTTCATCAGCTCCCCAAAGGAAGTCCCATAACACATCTAACCACTCGCCTGGATTAACAGTGAGAGTGTCACCGGTTAGTGTCATCGTGAGCCCACTAGGCCGGCGATATTTAACATCAGCTCTTATATTTAGTATGCTGGTGCCAGTATTCTTAGCCCTAACCCGAATTCCAATATAACTGTGAAGCGGAATAAGAGCAGGTGAAGGGCGAACCCAATTGTTTTCCTCTGCATCCCACAGCCACCAGGTATCTATTTTGGCATCTACTTCAGGGATTCCAGTTACATGAGCAACCACTACAGTTACAGAATCAACCCTTTCCCCGTCAAGGTATAACTCAATCTTTGTGGTGTAATCCCCGGGCATAGTACAGACTATTCCATAACCACCAGCTGTAAAAGCCACTCCAGGTGCTACCCAAGCTTGTGCACTCGCTGCTGATGACACAAGGCTACCAGTGGGGTCATAGAAGTAGAAGATAAAATACATCCATCGTGACACACCGGTAAGGTTTCGCCCTATACAGTCAACCATTGAGAGATGGCCTACTGGGAATGTTGGTGGACTGGTGTACCAACCACCATAGACACCATCCCAAAATCGGATATTTTCAATCCTCCCGTCACCATAAGCCATAACTAACTACTCCCCACATTATTCTTACTTCACTGCAATGGGTGGTTTCTCCACCTCTTCTCCTTTAAATACTTTAATCACCTGTGAGAGCACCCAAGTTCCCATCCAAACGACCATTATTACACCCATCACCACTTGGAAGGTTTGTGCTGTAACCTGAGAAGGTGAGACAGCAGCAACTTGTAAAGGCTGAACTTGCTGGTTCACTTTTTCTCCTTTACCACAGATATTACCTTTGGCAAAAAGAACATAGCCGCACCCGCTGCTGCCAACCCAATCAAAACGGTTGAGAGCCACATTGCCTGAACCCTCAATGCTTCAATTTGCTCTTGTGACTGAAGCTGCTGTGTCACTTTTATTCCTCCTTAACAAGAAGGGCTGCCACAACACTCCTGCTATGACAGCCCTCACTTATAACCACCAGTTACCTAGTAGCTTTTAGGCAATAATCCACCTACACGAGATACTATCCCATTTCTCGGTTTATCATATAACCAAGCCCTATTCTTCTACCCCGCATCGGCAGACTACCTCCTATCTAATGAGCCGCCATGCAGAGCTACATTCACGCTACAACTATGGTAATAGTATTGCTAACAAGGTATGGTGTCAAAACCAACCCCGACGCCTTAACCTTGATGGTGAGAACGCCTGCCGTTGCGGTTCCGGTAAAAGCGAGGGTAATTTGCGTAGCAGTACCCCTAGTCACAGTATTAAGGGTCAGGCTAGTAGTACCAACATCAACCTCCAAATCTCCTGCGGCAATGGCGACTTCATAGGTGTCACCAGTTATGGTCACCACAACTTCGGGGCTCACAGCGTCAACAGCTATGGTCGACACAGTGGCAATTACCACAGCCGTATATTCACGATACTGTAGCAAGCCTTCCAGCTCCGTCTTTATATCGGCTTTAACCTTAGTAGCTCTAGCAGCCTTCACCGCATCCTGGTGCTCAACACGCCGGGCAGCAGTAAGAATCGTTCTAGTCATGTTATCCTCCTTATGCTACCCGAATCTACTCTACCAATGGCTTGCCAATGGCTCCATACAGACCCAGGGTGCTGGCAGTGGCAACATCTACCTGAGCTGTAGTTGTTACCAGAGTGAACGTGATGACAGCGCCGCCAGGTAGCCTGAGCAGAGGAACCTTGTTGGTTATCAGCCAGGCTGTGGCAATCGGGCCGAACTCATCGAGTGTAGTAAGAGTGGCACCGGCTGCCGCTACGAGACCGGCTGCTGGATGGAATGCCTGGCCTGCTGGGGCTGGGGTAACCGCTCTGTCAGTCCATAGGCTGCATCGCCAATTCCCTACGAGACCATTCGCGGCACCAACAGCATTAACGACTGTTTGTACTGCGTTAATGAACCAGACCTCCCCTGCTGGAACAGTCAAGGTACCGGTTAGCACTGTGCCTATAGGGCTAGTAGCACCGACCACAGTTGTCAGCGTTACAAGGTCGTAACCCTCTTCGCGACCATCCAGGATACCAAGAATATGCTGTAGTTCCGCATGGACTAGTGGCTGCTTTACCAGAAGGTCAATATCAAGAGCAGCTGCAGCACCTAGATAGTCACCAATGGGTATGACCCCATTGTACATTGCTTGAGCTTGGGCAAAGGTTATGTCACCAGCCATCAGTGCCCTGACCACATCCTGCTGGCTAACGGCCTTATTTACTACTCGTTCTTTTCCCATAGTATACCTTCCTTTATGAAGTTATTTAGGATAGCCTGCTACTCCTCAGCCATGCCCTTCAGCAAAGGCTTGAGCATCTGGAACACCATTACCAGCATAATCAGTGGCATAATACTGACTAGAAGAGTGCTGATGTCAAATTGCCCTGGTGCTACTGTGGCTGGAACCGCGGCTATCTGTCCGGGCTGGACCTGTTGTCCATACATAGCTTTTCCTCCTTTACCTACTCTTCCTCCTTTACCTAGTCTTCCTTGGCCATGCCCTTCAGCAAAGGCTTGAGCATCTGGAACATCAGTACCAGCATAATCAGTGGCATGATGCTGGCCAAAAGGGTGCTGATGTCAAACGTGGTAGCAGCAGTGGCATAGGGTGACACTGCCACTTGAGTCGGCTGAACCGGGACTTGACCAGGTCTAACGTTTACCTGCTGTGCTGTTATCATTGTTCTACTACCTCCTATAAATTTGCGTTTCGTAGAGTCTCTTTGCTTCTCTCTCAACACAGGCTACATCCATATGCGGGCAGACTGACTCTGCCCTTTTGGCTGCCCACCAACCATAATCTTTGGATATCCGGTCTAGCTCCTCTGGCGGTATTGAGTGGTGGGACATTGCCCCGGTCACCGTTCTACCTATAACTGCTACCCCAGCTAAGGCAATAAGTGTGATGGCAAAGCCTATTATGGATTCATACTGCTGGGAGATAGGCATAGCCTACAGGCTGCCTACTTATAGGCAGCCTGCATGTTCGTGTAGAGCTTCTCGAAGAAGTCACTGGCCTTGGTAGCAAACTTCTTATAGTTTGCTATCGGGCCTGCTGTCTCGGGAACCGAGATTCCCAGATAGGTGCCCAGCTTATCCGTCATCTTGCCGATGGCCAGGGGACTAGTTACTGAGCTCACATACTTTGCCTTCGCGCTTGCTTTTGTGGCCACTGTTGCCACCTCCTCAATTTTATTTTTCCCAGGGTGGAGTAGCCCCTAGGTGGAGATGCAACCCTGGCCAAAAAGGAAGCGGCGATGCCTCCAACCTTTCAGTCAAAGGTTGCATCGCCGCTTTGATTAGCCTTTGAGCCGCCGATGAAATAAAAAAGCCTAGAGAGCCGATTTCATCGGCAAGCTCTCTAGGCTTACAATTCTATTAATACCACTAATATATTATTTTGTCAAGTGCTAATTTTTCTTCTTCTTATAACCCATACGCATCTCTTCTATGTAGCGAATGGCGCCACGTTGAGCCTCAGGATTAAGTTTCAGAAACTTATCTAGCAACTCAGCCTGCTCAGAAGGGTTCGGGGGTCTAGTTTTAACCTTTGGAGAGGAAACCTTGTTCAGGGAATAAGTTGTGCTAAGCACTATTCCCAAAACAGCCAGATTCGCTATCTGCTCTGGACTTGGTATCCCTACCCCCGATTGAATCACTCCCATTACTCCTCGTCGGCTACATGGGTCTTAACACTGATATTCACACTATTGAGACTCATTGTAATGACATTGGCATAATTCCTGATGAATTCCCCTATTTTCTCAGGGGGTATCGTATTAACCTTCAATCTGATAATCCCACTGGACGGATGGATATCCAAAATTGCTGAGCCTGAAAACCCTGCCTGTGCTGCCTGCTGTTTCTGCTGGGTGACTTGCTGCTCTATATTATTCGTCATTAAAAGCCTCCTTAACCTCATCTTGGCTTGCTTGTTGCCCTACCGGTTGGGGTGGCTGAGGCGGCGGTAGCGGAGCTCCAGGTTGACCAGGTTGTGCCGGTTGCCGAGGCTGAAACATTCCCATCACATTACCTATCACTTGCCCAAGATAGGGCTGCATCGCTGTAGTAAACATACTCATCATGGGGTTCGGGCTGCTGGCTGTTATCTGGTTCTTTAGTGCCTCCACCTCTGGCATTATCTGGGCGCCTACCAAAGCTGCTGCCCTGGCTGCTGCCTCCTGGGCTACTTCAGCGCTGCCTTTCCTCGACTCCTCCATAATCTTAAGCTGATTGGATAATACCTCAGCCTGGCTGGCAGCCAGGATCTGGTTATACCTGGCAGCCATGATCAGGACGCCCATTCCGTCAACAAAGCCAAGCTTGTAGTCGCCATCCTGAAGCCGAATATCCCGCAGGGCTGCCTCGGGGGCAATAATCTCACCTTTTCCTACCTTAATCGGATAGAAACCTCCTTGAGTACGGGTTAAGCTCTTTCCTGGCTTTTCCGGTAAATCACCCCTTTTCCTCATCTCGCCTATCACATGGTCTACTGTGCTTCGGTCATACTCCTTAATGAGTTCAGCTCTCTCATTCTGTATGTCTTCTTCTTCAGTTAAACCCCAAAGACGCTCTTTAATAGCCTCTCTTTTGCCCTTGTCGTTATTCATTTTCGTCTCCTTTTGTGCAAATCTGGTGCTATCACACGGCGCCTAATCCGTGCCACGGCACATCCTTAATTTCATTATATCATATTACACAAGATTATTAGAGAAGGGTCACCCCTAGCCTAGATATTTCTTCTCAAGCTACCAAACACACGGCGCCTTGACTCTTCCAACATCTGCTTATAAATATCCTCAACCTCACTAAAACCGGTAGCTGTATCGCACCCTTCTCTCCACTTACAGCCGGGACAGCGGATTTGCAGAGCCATGACCAGCTTAATTTGGCGATTCCACTCCTCTTTAGGCATGTGAACCCATTTTAGTTGTGATAAAGCCTCATTAAGCGATTTGGGGTTAACAATTACATCAAGCCCAGTCAGTGCTTTCGTTATTTTGATATTCCTAAGAGATTCAGCATACTTCTGCTTTAGCGGCACAACATCGCAGAGTGCCAAATACCTAGCTAAATCACCGCCTTTCACAATGAAATTATATGCCTGGGTAATCTTAATAAACTGCTGGCGAGCTTGAGGTGAAGGGTTTTTATCAGGATGATATTGGGAAGCTAGCTTCAGATAAGCACGCCTGACTGCTTTCATTGATGCTCGAGGAGAAATGCTAAGGATACCAAAGGCATTATTGCCTTTATATTGCCGCCTTGGCTTTCCTGGTGGCAGTAATAATATCTTGGGCATTTTTAACCAATGAGTAATTTAATTGCCCTCTCCACTCCAAGCTGAGGTGCCAAGCGTGCCACACGCACTGAATCCCTGACATCCTGACTCCTGCCATCAAGCCTTTGAGCTATCTCTTGAGCCAGCTTAGGCTCGACATTCTCCCGGCGGACCAGAACCCCCTTAACCACAGCCTGATAATCAGCGCGGTTATAAGCCTCTATTTTCCGCACAGCAAATCGAGATAGTAACTCCGGCGACAGTCCATAAAGTCTGTTGGTGGCAGCTACCACTTTAATTTCCACCCTAGTATCCAGTTCCCTTCCTTTCTTAGCCCTAACTAGGCGACCGCCTTCCATAATGGAGAGCAGAGCAGCGGTGTCAGTAGCATTCATAGTGCTCAGCTCATCAATAAGTAGAGTACTGGGCTGTTTCTCAGCTACCAGGTCCCACAGCCCAGCCTTGGAAGTGGCCGAGCCGACAAGCCAAACCGCTCTCTCCCCAGCAGCCCTCTCTATGTCCCACAGAAACAATGTCTTGGCTAGAGCCGGTGGTCCCGAGAGCAGGACATGGACCGTCTTTTCTGCCTGCAGGGAAGCCCTGAGAAGGTCTTTTACCTCAGGGTGGCCGATAATGTCATCAAACATATCATCCGGCAGGCTTAATTTGCCACCCTGGGGCGTCTCAGCGGGGCTGGGGAGGCTGCTGCCAGCAAGTAGAGCCCTAGCTTTCTCCGTCAGCTTATACCCATGGTAGGAATTGGATTCGTAGGTATCTTCTATAAAGCCCTTGAACCGCAATTTGGTTAATGTCCCCGGCCAAATACCTACATCTCTGCTCCTCCAACCAAGCTTTGCCGTCAGGCAATTTGGGTCAAGGCCATCCTCAATTTCGGCTATTTGCTTCAGTAGCTCAATATCTATTTCCATTGCTGCTGCCTCCTTTCGATATCCTTGAGTGGGGACTCAACTTTGAATCTGAAATCGTGCATTTCCGTCAGGTCTGTGGCTGGAAAATCACAAAGCTTCTCTATAATATCATAGTGGTAGTAGTGGATATATTCTTTTAGGTGACTCGGTAAGCTAGCCCACCACTCATCGCAGCACCCCCTTTCTTTCTCTTTCTCAAGCTCGATAATCCTTTTCGTTAGCCCCTCGATTACTGAGTCCCTCGTAATGGTAAGAGCGTGCATCATGAGCGACAATAGTTTAAGAATCTCCCCAAGGTTTCTCATTTCAGCAGCACTAAACCCGGTAGCCCATTTGTCCACCAACTCCGGGGTAAGGTTCACCTGGTCCTCTTTTACCTTCTCTGCAAGCTTACAGAGAAGGTCGGCGCAACGGTACAGGAACATAGGCTCTACGATGATACTCACTGCCACCCCCTTTCTCGTTTAATCATCGCATAGGCTGCGTTAGCCATAGTAGCCATAAATGTAAGTTCAGGGCCAGCTTTATCAGGATGGACTCTGCTCATTACTTTCCGATATGCTTGTTTCACCTCCTCATCCGAGGCCGACTTATCCAGACCGAGGATTTTATATGCATCAAAACCCTGCGGCATAGTGCCTGTTTGAGCTGCTTGTCCAAACATCTGGTTAAGCTGGGACAAGTCTATACCCATTCCCCTTAGGAACTTCATCATCTTGGCTGGGTCAAGGGCATCCTTCATTAGAGCATTGAGCCAGCCCTGGAGCTCCTCTTGTAATGCCTCCATCCACCGCTGTGATATTCTAGCGAACGGATTCTCCATTAACCTCTCCTACGCATACTTTGGCGGCCTCCCCCATCTGTGGCTCCTCTCTTTCCCAGATTTTAGGGTAAGGGGGAATAGACCTACTGCGTCAGGCGGCTGTTTCTCCATATTAGATAATTTCTGCAACGCACCAAAGTCCTTGACGGCAGGGCAGTATTTACATCGACCGATGTCCTCGGAATCTATAATCCAATAGTGAACATGCTTCTCCTCAATGTCCATTTCTAATTGGCCCCCACCTCCCAAGGATAAGGCGCCCTAATTATCACGTTACCATCCCTGTCAGTAATTCTCAGCATCCCCCCAGGGATTATTTCCTTCGTCACGCCAGCCTCTTCCTCAAATTGCTTCTTAAGAGCCATCAGCTGCTCCCAGACGGGCTTCACAAGCTGCCTAGTTCTATCGTCCGACTGCATGATTACTCCGGTTAGAATGCCGAGCTCGAAGCCATTTAATTTAATAGTATAGTCTCTTCCATTCATATCTTAATTCCAAGGCTCCTTTTCATAGTCTTCCCCTAAGAGCTGCGCTGCTCTCCAGCAGAGCGCCATACCCATTATCTGGTTTGATGGGGGAGACCACTTCCCCCATCCAAGCTTATAGCAAACCTCAGCGACAGCCCGCCAGCTACAATTCTTCTCAACCCGGAGCACCCGGACAATCCTAGCCTGCCAGAGCTCCATAGAGCTACACAGTTCCTTGAACTCCTCAAACCTCTCGGCAGCTTGCTTCGCCATATCCTGGAGCTGTTCAACGCTCTCTATGGTAATCATACCCTCCCCAGTCCGAACAGACTCAAGTATCTCTTTATCAGTCTTGGTAATCGTTGCCCCCTCCCTCAGAGCCTTATCATCAGTGACAAATACTGACTGTTGGTTATCTTTGGCCATCCTGTCCTCCTTGCGGATAATCCTAAGCCACGCATATTCATTTTTCTCCTTTCTTAAATGTTCTTCCCGAACCTCAAAGCCCCACTCCCAGCCACAGTTCCAGCACCGCCAGCCCACATCGGCTACGCTCCCCCAGGGGAAGGTGTAATTTCTAACCACTGTCTCATGCTCACCCTGCGACTTCCCCTCAGCACCGCAGTTTGGGCACTTCTTTCCAGTTTCAATATTGTTACTCACCCTATCCCCCTCGCCGTGCATATCGCCTCGTAGGCATTTTGCAGGCGCTTGAACTTATTCGGGTCCCCACCCCTATCCGGATGGTAGAACATGCTCTTTTGACGATAGGTAGCCTTTACCAAGTCGTCGGGGTCATCGGGGCTTGCCCCCAGGATACCGTAGGCCTCCATGAGCTCATCATGCGCCTTCATCTCAGGGGTAGCCCGCACCATCTCTGTGGTAGATGACAGCCCAGCGTAGGAGACCCCCTGCTGCTCCGCAATCCGTAGCCTGTCCAAAAGAAGAAAGCACTGGCGTAGGTTTATCTCCTTGCGCGGGAAGGAATAACACTCCATGTGCTGCCACTGGTTAGCCCGGAAGTAATTAACCACCATCCCCGGTCCGTGGTAACCCCTGTCCACCTTCTCCTTCGGTATCGCCTCAAAGAGGTCAATCGCCCACTTGCGAAAGCAGTCCCTTAGGTCAGAGAGAGTTCTATCAATGGGCACTATTTTAGTTACTGGCATCAGACCTTACCTCCTTTCAACTACTGCTGTTGGCGTTTCACCCTGGACCTGAGTAACCAGCTCTATCAGGCAGCGAAGCGCCCTTCTGGCTTGGTCACGGCCGATATTCTCCTTGGCAGCGATAAACATGGCCAGAATCTCATAGGCATCCAAGTCCCTATGGCGTAACACCGAGAAAATCTTATTTACCGCTGTCTTGGAGACTCCTGCCCTGGACGCCACGA
>JABUBO010000132.1_pt1 | contig 21671 bp, 21 predicted proteins | sample 7240361 | NCBI WGS metagenome assembly JABUBO01 (sample SAMN07256346, study PRJNA390944) | subsurface metagenome | isolation source: Methane hydrate marine sediment | place: Pacific Ocean: Eastern North Pacific, ODP site
CAGTTATATTTAAATCAGATATATTTTGGCCAGGGTGCCTACGGAGTTCAAGAAGCCGCCAGTATCTATTTTGGAAAAGACATCCAGGAGTTAAATCTGGCAGAATCGGCTCTCCTGGCAGGACTCCCGCGAGCGCCAAACAGGTACTCCCCATTTGTGGACGTTGCTCGCGCTTACAGACGGAGAGCCACTGTGCTCTATAGAATGGTCGACTCTGGATTCATTACGCAAGATGAGGAAAAAGAGACCAATTACTATCCACTACCATTCGAAAAACATCAATTGAGGAAATCTCAAGGTTCTTATTTCGTGGAGTACCTAAGACAAATATTGGAGCCAAAATATGGAAGTTATGCTCTATTTAAAGGTGGACTGAAAATTTACACAACTTTAGACTTGAAAATGCAAAAAATTGCAGAAAAGGCCCTGGCGGATAAACTGGATGAGTTCGACGAGATAAAAAAGAGAGAGAGCAAAGAGCCAGAAGAGACTGAACTAGAGGAAATGGGAGAAGTCACAGAGAGAAGAGTCCAGGGCGCTCTTGTAGCTCTCCATCCTGCCACAGGACAGATTAGGGTAATGGTAGGAGGTCGAGAGTTTGAGGAGAGTCAATTTAATAGAGCAGTTCAGGCAAAAAGACAACCGGGAAGTGCGTTTAAGCCCTTTATTTATACCGCTGCTATCGATACCGGGTATACAGTAGTAAATCCCATCGAGGATTCTCCAGTTGCCTATTACAATGATGGAATAAACTGGAAACTTCTCTCCAACACTACAGACCTCTCCGATATAGACCCAGAAATTGTCAAAAATATAAACCCTGAAAACATCTGGATTCCCCAGAACTACAAAGGAACTTTCCGTGGACGTATTTTACTTCGCGATGCTTTAGCCTACTCCATCAATGTCTGCGCGGTAAAAATGCTGGACAGAATCAGACCAACTACTGCAGCCAGTTATGCTGAAAAAATGGGCATTAGCAGTCCCCTGGAGAAAACACTATCTCTTGCCTTGGGTTCATCAGTACTCACACCACTGGAAATAACTTCAGCTTATGGAGTGCTGGCAAACCAGGGTATCAGAACTAAGCCCTACGCCATTATTCGAGTGGAAGATGCTAGTGGAGGTGTCCTAGAAGAGAATTTCCCGGAGGAGGAAGTAGTCCTATCGGCACAAACTGCCTACATTATGACCTACCTATTGAAAGAAGTTGCCGAGAGAGGAACCGGTTGGTATACTAGACGTATAGGTCGTCCCAGAGCGGGAAAGACTGGCACAACCAATAAATTTACTGATGCCTGGTTTATCGGGTTTGTCCCCAATCTAGTGACCGGTGTATGGGTGGGATATGACGACAATCATACCCTGGGAGAAAGACAGAGCGGAGCAGTGGCAGCTTGTCCTATGTGGACAGAATTTATGAAAGAAGCTCTACAGGATACTCCTATATTGGAATTCTCCGTTCCTCCCAATATTGTCTTTGTGAAGATAGACCCTAAAACAGGGCTTTTAGCCTTAGAAGACCGCCCCGATGCTGTCTTGCTACCATTTATAAAAGGTACCGAACCTACTGATTATTTCTTGACCGAGAAAATATCCGAAGATGAAACAGGTCTTCCCCTTTCTACCTCACTGGAATAGGAGCCTTCATAGGACTAAATTAGAAAAGATAGTTTGTTCATCCCTAACGAATTTCTTAACGTCAGAAAACTTCGGACTACGTAGGGCTTAAATCCCAGAATACACTATATTCAAGATGAAATTAATAACGATTTTAATTCAATTTTTCTTTCGAAAAAAGATTTCTTGTATAGGAGCTAGAGGAAAGTGAATGTTGGAAATGTTTTTGATTTAGTCCATCATTTTGGCAATGAAGAAGACCAAATTTCTGCAAATTTTGGTTTTGTCCTTAAAGTAAACAGAGATGTTCTTAAATATTTTTTAGGCAAAAAATTAGCAATACCGATGCGAAACATTAAAGATAAGAAACTGAGAGAAATAGATATCGAAACTCAAATTCCTTACGGCGGGAAGGCAGGGAAATGGAGTAAAATCGATCTCCAGATGAAGCTTGAAGGGAGGTTCATCGTATTCTTAGAGTCTAAGTTGGGTGGATCACGATTGCCCAAAGACCAGTTGGGTAAATATGGAAAGATTCTTAACGATTTCAGACCATCTTATGACGATTTAAGATTGGTCCTAGTTACACAATTTGATAGAAAGGAGGAGTTTAAAAAAGAAGTAAAAAACATAATGCGGAAAACTGGGTTGAGACGAAAAGAATTCAGATATGTCAGGTGGGAAGAGATTAGACAAATCGTAGCCGAATGCGGCAAACAAGCTAAAACAAAATTCATCAATAACAAATTTTTAGAGTACGTGGGGGATAAGATGTCTGATAAAAAGATTATTTCTGAACAAAAGCTAAAGGATATTCACGAAGTTTTAATCGCTTCAACTAAGCCAGATTATTGGAAGGTGACGCTTAGGACTAACACGGCGTTTCAAGATAATAATTGCCCGGATGCACAGTATTACGCTTTCTATAGAACCTCCCCACACAAGGCGATCACGCATATAGCAAAAGTGAAGTATACAGAAAAAAATGTTCCGATCAAGAAGACATATAGAAAATTTCCTGATATACTCAAGAGAGCCAAGAAAAAAGGGACGATTAATGAAGTCCATAAAGTTTACCATCTTGAAGAGTTGATTGAATTGCAGCTACCGATCAAGAAAGGTAAAGGCGGGCCTGTACGTGCACACTGGTTTAAGACGGTGGCTTGGTTGTTCAAGGCAAGATATCTAAACGACTAAAAATAGGAGAAAGAAAGGAGGAATTATGAAAATACTTCGACTGATTGGCTCTCTGGCTTTCGTGCTCGGGATATTCACTGCAATATTTGCCGGGGTACCTTGGCACGTGATCGTTGAAGATGATCCAGTTATACCTTGGTGGCTTAGGATAGCAATTTTCTGCATTCTAGGTGGTATCCTGCTAGTCCTTTTGACAGTGGCTCTCGAACAAAGGAAAAGCAAGACATCAGGAAAGGAGTTTCCGCTTGCTGAATCCCAACCCGGGATTTTGCTACTGAATTCTACAGATATCCCTGGCCGCGAGACCACCGAGGTTCTGGGTTTAGTCAAAGGACACACTATTTTTGCCATCTGGCTTGGAAAGGACCTCTCTGCCTTGGTGCGACTGGTTCTTGGCGGTGAGCTGACTGAGTACACGGAGATGATGGGACGGGCCCGCAAGGTAGCTACTGATCGGATGATCGCCCAGGCTGAGAAGCTGGGGGCTGACGCGATTATCAACATCCGCTATATGACCACTAGCGTTATCGGCAGTGCCGCTGAACTTTTGGCCTACGGCACAGCCATCAAGCTGAGCAAATAGTCAAAAAAGACTGGTAGTCGGGCTCGTCCCCGAGCCCGACATTCATCAACCCCACTTAAAAAAGGAGAACCTTATGACTAAAAATAGCAGAGATGCCGAGACAGAAGGAGTCCTATATGTGGCTAATTTGATGTGTGTGGCAGCCAGGACAGCACCCAAGGCCAGAGGAATAGACAACATTGTCAGTATCGTCCTAACCGATAAGGAAAAGGATTCTTTCGCCCGGAAAATGGAAGAATTTGGAAAAAGGACGGAAAGAGCCGCTGGGTTCGCCCGGGATGCAAATTGCGTCCGGCATGCACAAGCCGTGGTTTTAATCGGCACAAAATTTGACCCGGCGGGTTTGGATTGCGGTTTTTGCGGATTTGATAACTGCAAAAAATGTGATGAAGCTCGCGCCCGCTGCGCCCACAACAGTGGTGATTTGGGAATTGCCGTAGGTTCTGCTGTATCTATCGCCAGTAATCACAGGGTAGATAACCGCGTTATGTATACGGTTGGCTGGACCTCTGTTGAAGGGAAAATACTGGGAGAAAAAGTCAAAATGGTCCTGGGTATCCCTCTCTCTGCCAGTGGAAAGAATATCTTCTTCGACCGAAAATAATAAGAATAGCGCCGGACCAAATAAGGTGGTGAAGTAATGAAAGAACTGTTTACCATGTGGAAACATACCAGAATGGTAGTTTTAACAGCAGTAATCGCTTCAGTTTATGCTGCGGTGCTTATTCCGTTCAAGCCCATACCAATAATTCCCGGATTTACAGAAATCAGGCCAGCCAATGTGCTTCCCATTATCTGCTCCTTGATGTTTGGTCCTGCAGCTGCCTGGGGAAGTGCCTTTGGAAACCTGATCGGAGACTTCTTTGGTACTCTTGGTCTGGGAAGTATTTTCGGGTTTCTGGGAAATTTCCTTTATGGGTTCATACCTTATAAGGTTTGGAGAATTATCTCCAAGGAAGAGCCCACCATTAAAGGTAGTAAGAAGCTCTTAAAGTATATATTCCTCGTATTTCTGGCAAGTAGTGTTTGCGGAGTGGTTATTGGCTGGGGAGTCGATCTTTTAGGGCTGGTCCCTTTTTCTGCTCTGGCCAACATCATCACCATAAATAATTTCCTGGTAGCTTCTATTCTGGGGCCTTTCCTTTTAATTATCCTCTATCCCAGAATTAAAAGATGGGGACTTCTCTATTCTGATATCCTTGAGGAAAGAGAGCTTCGTAGAAAGAATTTAAGAGGACTGGGACTTATCCTCATCTCCATAGGTGCTCTGGGAGGAATAGTTCTGGGAAACTTAATCTCATTGGGAATTTACCACTCGGGATTCCTGGGAGCAGGCTTTATAAAGGGAACTACTGGCTCTCTGGGAATCGCTTTAGGAATGGTACCAGTAATATTTCTGATTCTCATAGCTTCTGTGTTGTTATAGATAGCCACTCCGATCCATCGGAGCGTCTTAGGAGTAGCAGACTTCAGTCTGCGTTCACTACCAAAAACAGAAAAGGAGTAATATGAAAGCTATTGAAGTTGATGCTTTAAGCTTTACTTATAAAGATGGAACCACAAAGGCTTTAAATGGAATAAAATTCGCACAGGAACAAGGAGAAATGGTTGTCCTTATGGGACATACCGGAGCGGGCAAGTCAACTTTTTCTCGCTGTTTAAATCGTTTAATTCCCCACTTTCATAAGGGCAATTACAGTGGGGAAATCAGAATTTTGGGAAACTCAATCATGGACAAAAGAGTTCATGACCTGGTAGGCGAGATAGGTTTAGTGTTTCAAGACTTTGAGTCACAACTCTTCTCCACTAATGTAGAATTAGAAGTGGCATTTGGTCCAGAAAATCTCTGCCTCCCTCGAGGGGAAATCAGGGAGAGAATTGCTGAGGCTCTGCAGTTAGTAAGGCTTAAAGGTTTTGAAAGAAGAGAGCCGGCAAGCCTTTCCGGAGGTGAAAAACAGCGCCTGGCTATTGCTTCCATCCTGGCTATCAAGCCAAAAATAGTGGTAATGGATGAGCCCACAACAGATCTTGACCCTCAGGGTAAACTGGAAATTTTTTCCGTGGCCAGACTACTTAAGTCAGAGGGCTACACTGTCCTGTTTATCGAGCACGACGCTGAAGCAGTACTGGAAGCAGATAAGATTGTAATTATGGACGGAGGTAGAGTAGTTACCGAAGGGAAACCTTACGAGATTCTGAGAGATGTAGAGCTCCTAGAGAATCATGGAATTCGTCCTCCCCAGATAGCCAAACTCTTCCAAGAGACAGATGAGCCATCGTATCCTCTCACTGTGGAGGAGACTCTTGAGGTTTTCCAAAAAAGAGAGTGGAAAATCTCCGATGAGAAATACACATCTCTCCTGAAAAAAGAAGAACAAGAGCAGATAGGTTATGGAAAGAACATCATCGAAGTAAATGATTTGGAATATATCTATCCCGGAAATATTAAGGCTCTGGATAATATAAGTATGGAAATTCGCCAGGGAGAATTTTTGGCCATTATTGGACAGAATGGCTCGGGAAAGACGACATTGGTAAAACATTTCAATGGACTTCTTAAGCCCTCAAAAGGAGAAGTCAAAGTATCTGGTGAAGACACTAAAGGAAAACACGTCTCCGAACTGGGGAAAACAGTAGGGTATGTGTTTCAGAATCCTGACCATCAGATATTTGCTGATACAGTGGAAGAGGAAGTCGCCTTTGGGCCCAAGAATTTAGGAATTCCCCGAGAGAAAATCTCCCTCTTCGTAGAAGAAGCACTAAAAGAGGTGGGATTAGAAGGGTATGAAAAATGCGATCCTTTCTCCTTAATTAAGGGAGAGAGACAAAGAGTAGCCATTGCCTCAATCCTTGCCGCAAGACCGCATGTCCTCATCCTCGATGAACCAACCACAGGTTTAGATTATAGAGAACAGAAGTCCATTATGGAACTTTTAGAGAACCTTAACCAGAAAGGACATACCATAATCATCATTACTCACTCACTCTGGGTGGTTGCTGAATATGCAAAGAGAGTCTTAGTCCTCCATGAGGGCAAAATTATGCTGGATGACCAGACGCGAAAAGTCTTTTCTCAAGAAGAGAAGCTGGCTAATAGTTTTCTGAGATTACCGGAAATTATACGTTTAAGTAACAGAATGGGCAGAACGCTCCTTTCTGTTGATGAATTCAAATACTGTCTCGAAAGATAAGTATGTTTATCTACCTGGACAAAGAATCTCTCCTGCATCATCTCCATCCGGTCACAAAGATAATAGGATTACTACTCCTTTTCATCTGGGCAATGGTATTCAACCATCCTTTATACCTTTCTATTATATTTATAATGGTTCTCCTCCTATCTATTCTGGCCAAGTCTCTTTCCAACCTTAAGAAATTCTGGATACTGTTAATCATTTTAGCTTTCTTCAGTACACTATTATGGTCTTTATTTCTCCGGGGTCCAACACGAATATTTAAGTTAGGCTTCATTCAAATATCCAAAGAATCTCTCCTTTACGGACTGGCTATGGGAATCAGAATAGACACAATGATACTCTCAGGAATTATCTTCCTTTCCTCCACCAGAACAGAAGATTTCACTCTGGGACTAAGTTCACTGGGTCTTCCTTTCCCGGTCAGTTTTGCCCTTTCCCTCTCCTTCCGCCTGGTTCCCACTTTACAAGCTACAACTTCAACCATCATTCAAGCTCAAAAGTCGAGGGGCTTAGATTTGGAAAGTGGACACCTATTAAAAAGAATTAAAAAGCATATCCCTCTTTTTATTCCTATTCTCATCCATGCCATCAGAAATACGGACCTACTGGCTATGGCCTTAGAATCTAAGGGTTTTGGATTTAAAAAGAGGAGAACTTATTACCTTCACTTCAGGTATAAGTGGCAGGATTGGCTTTCCCTAACAATATTGGCAGGCTTAATCGGTCTCTCTTTCTACCTAAGACTCAATGGATATGGTGTAATTCTACACAGAATATAAAATCTCTAAAAACTACCATTTTCTTTAACGTAATTATTGGCCAGCAGTTTCTAGAATCTACAAATAGAAGAATCAAAAATCAAGAGTTCCTGTCCTTTAATCCGTAGATTCAAGGACGGCCAAATTTAGAAATCTACCCTTTAGAAAATCAAGCTGCTACTAGGGATTTTTTTAAGGTTTTATGGACAAGGTTTTTAGAAATACCCGTAAAACAAAAAAATCCCAAATCGCCTTAATTTATCAAGCAGATTCGGGACTTTCCCTATCTTTGTTATTTTTCTTTTTACCCTTCTTCACTTAAGAAACCGCCACTCTGTCCAACTGGAAGGGATTCGTCAAAAAAGCGGGGCGACCTCTTCCCTTATCCAGAACTTCTCCTGGAAAGCCATTGCTTAATAATTTTTTTCATCTCATTAAAATTAGGGTATGACCATAATTGAGCGTTATTATATGATTCAACAAAGGAACAAATCATTGATGATTTGTGTGGGGTCGGTTCAAATAAAACCTGATAAATCAAAAGAACACGAACCTTATAATCTTTACATTTTGCTAATTCCATATTTGCACCAGAATGATAGCTAATTTCAAAAATTGCAAACTTGCATTTGCTAAGTAAAAATAATGCGCTGTCGAATTCTCCTTCTCTTGGGATTATAAAGTCAGCGAGTAGTATTGGCTGAAACCCTAATTTTGAAACAAGCTTTTTTATTTCTTGTAAGATTGCTATATTTCTATAATCTCCTCCAATGAAAACTCTTTTTTCAAGACTGCCCGGAATATTATCGAGTGAAAAAGAAAATTGTTTTTTCATCTATCTAAAAATTTCTATTTATCAATTTAGAGAACTCTTCGAGCTTTTCTGGCTTTCTTTACACGAGAAACATCCCCACGCTTGTCAAGATAGTAGAGATATCCGGCCGCCTTCCTTACATGAACCCTGGCAACTTTTACAGAGCTCCCACCTTTCTTGTCACCACGGGCCATCCTCGCACGAGAGACATCTCCTTGTTTATCGATGTAATAGAGATAGCCTTTCTGTCTCTTTACACCGACCTTTGCTATCTTTTCTCTCATCTCTTTATCACCTCTTTTTCTATTCGTTCAGCACTATTTCTTATTATTCTAAAATCTAAGTTTCTTGCGCAATCAAGGTAGTCTAACAAACCAACAAACTAAGGATTCGACAAAAAGGCGGGGCAACCTCACACTCCAGAGCTTGCTCATTTTTAAGTGATATAGCACAAAAATTAAAATTTTGAAAGATTTTTTGGTTCTAACTAGCAAAAATGTTAGTTAGAAAGCTATTTTTGGGACATAAAATTTGTGCCTCTGAAGGTGGGATTATTCGGCACTTTCAGAGGGGAGCTTACCTGTTGTAATCCGTTTATTATACTTTTTAGATAATGTAGAATCTTTCTTTGGTAAGGATAACTTGTCCTATTTATACCGAGAGAAGTCGACCTCAAACTTACTCTCCCCCCAGCCCTGGTCCAGGATTATTGTGGTTTTAGCTTTAGGGTTAATTTTGGAGTAACGAAAGAAAGCCATTACCCTTGCCCTGTATGATGGACTTTTTGGCCAGCGAGCGGTCATATCAGCCCAATCATCTGCTATTACATCTCCAGGCTTAGGCTGGATAATCTTATCGCCTTGCTTTAAGACCATATAGTAATGTTGAGCAAAATCAATCTTGTCTCCGTAGGTATAAATTACAATCGTAAGAGAGTTGCAAGCGAGCTCACCTTTAATGTCAGATTTTGTCAGGCTTTTATACATGCTTCTTGCCGATTGACAACTAAAGCGGGCAAGGCGGTAAAACTTAGTAGATATGTATCCACATTCCTTATAACTTTCCCATTCACCAAAGCGATAGGCTGAGTCGATATTTTCAGGAGAGTCTTTATTTTCCGCTCCCCAATCAATAGCTTCTTGGATCTCCTCTTTAGTTAACTTGACCTTGATCCCGTCACTATAAATAGCCTCTTTCTCTTCTTCCTGAATAAGAACTTTCTTTTCTCTTTCCTGGACTAGAGTAGCCGGCATTGTAGCACAACCTAATAATCCGAAGGATACTAAAATTAAAAGTATTCTAAGCATGCTTTTCACCTTTTCACTTCTTTTGAGCAATTTCTTTCTTTCTAACCTTAACTACAAAGGGAATTTTTGAAAAGTTTCAAAACTCAAGTGTGAGTCTCTTCTGGCTCGGAAGGAATTTCAGCTCTTCTTATCGGGTTAAGAATATGGAATTTATTTCCAATACCACCAGTGGCGAAAACGACCCACCACGTAAAAGACGAATCCTAAGAAGGACATGACACAACCGGTAGGTCCACCCTTGGTGGCGACTAGGACAATCACTCCAATAATAAGCAATAACCCGCCCAGTAGTTGTTGCATTTTCCCAACACGGGGATTCTTAATGCTCACTGGCTTTTCTTTTTCCTGGGCCTCAACTCGGGCTTTCTCCTCTTCATAGATTTTCTTCTTTTCTTCGGGTGAAAGCTCCATTACGACCTCCTTTGCCTTTAAGGGTTGGAGCCCAGGGCAAGGAGCAACAGTCTGAGAGTTGATTTTTGGGCTCATATTTCACTTATACAACAAAAATATAATTTTTGCAAGATTTTTTTGCTCTAATTGGCAAAAATGTTAATTAGAAGGCTGTTTTGGGGACATAAAATTTGTGGCTCTGAAAGCGGGGTTATTGGGCACTTTCAGAGGGGAGTTTAGGGACATGTCGTCGGTAAATTTTAACCTAAAGGGTTAAAAAGTTAATTTGGGCAACTACTTAATTTAGTAGAATTTGAGAGAAATCTATTTTGGCAAGAAGGGGTTTAACTTAAAAACTCACTGCAAAAGAAATCTGGTTGGTATCACCAAATGCCCCAAAGGGAACGAAGGCATAGTGAAGTTGGCAAGAGAGGGAAAAATCTCTATATATTTGGATCAAATTCGAGAAAAACTCAAAAATTCAAGAAAATTTTGCCAAAAGGAAAACTCTTGATCCTCTTTTACTATTAGCAGTGCTGGCAGGGAAAACAAGGACTAAATTCCTCAATTAGTGCTTAAAAGACAGACCTTTCCATCTTCTAATTCAGCGACATTATCAAAATGTTCTCTGAACTTTTTAGGGAAAAGGGTGTGGATTGGGAGTATATGTTTTGGCTTTATTGTTTTGACAAATTTTTTCATGTCACTTAGATATATATGGCCACTTACATGGGCTTTTTTAAAGGCAATTCCTTTATTATTGAAATATTGCTGTAATTTTTTATATTCTGGCTTTTCAAGGTATATGTCGTGATAAGAATAAATACAGGCAGAGTTCTTTTTGGGAATTATTTTCTTGAAATCACTGTCCAGCATGCTTGGTCTAAAAGTCATCACTATTTTATTCTGGTTTCTATTTATGTAATCAGCATCTACTTGAAAATCCTTAAAAAGACTTATTATTTTTTGCTTACTATTATCGGCTTTTCTTCTCATAAAATATTCTCTGAAATATACTTTAATTTTTGGCTCTTTTTGCGGGTCAGGAATAGTTGACCTTTTCTTTGAAATTTCGTGAAGAATATAAGCACAATACTCATCTGCAACAAACTCTCTCCCTGACCTCTTTGTAGACCTAAAAAAAGATACAAGCCGGTCAACATTTTGAGGAGAGAAGTTTGCCAATACTAAATTCGGGGTATGCTTAATTATTTTTAATATTTCCTTTTCAACATCTTTCTCATTCTTATATGGAGAATCTTTATCTTCAATATGCGTTCCCTCCATGATTAAATAATCTATTTTCACCCCTTTTAAATATTGCATCATCTTTTTATACATACCGGGTTTTCTTCCATGAATACGAAAATCACCAGTATACAATATATTGATATCTCCATAGGTTATAAGAAATGCATAAGAATCGTAAGCAGAATGGTCTACTGAAAATGGTGTTATTTTGAAGTCACCAATAGTTTTTTGTTGTTCAGATTTTATTTGTTTATAATATCTGTTCTCAAGTTTAGGACCAGGAAGAAATAAGTTTGAGGCATCAACCATAATTCTTGCTTCATCGCCAATATATATTGGAATTTTGTCAGAAGCATAATGGACAAAGCCAATGTGGTCAATGTGAGGATGGGATATTAGTATTGCATCTATTTTATTATTTTCATCATATTGATAAAGTCCTTTGATTGGGAAAAGTATTTTTTCTTTGATTAATTGAGAAATGGATTTTTTTCTTATCTTTTTAGTATCAAACTCATTTCCGTCTTTATCAACAAGAGGTGTTCCAAAATCAAGCATTACTCTTGTCTTCTCTGATTCAAGAAGAATGCAGTTTCCACCAATTTCTTTAGTGCCCCGAAAAATTGTTAATTTTATATTACTTAACATTTTTAATTACTTGCGTTTTGTAAAATCATGCACTTTTATTGAATCTTCCCCACTATCTAAAATCTTTGTTGCGGTAGAACCAGGAAAGTAAAAATACTTTATATTGATATTTGAGGGAGGAGGAATATAGGTCTGTTTTCTTTTCTGCCCCTCATAATAACGTTGGGGGGGCTAGTATAATTTTTTGTGTTTCACCCACAAATTTAAATCGTGGAATGAAATACATGTTACGGACTTCTTTTTCCACATCTTTTCTCATTTTCTCAAAATTTCTCTGGTACTTATTTATTTGATCTATAACTTCTTGTAGTTCTTGTGGATTATCTTCGTCCTTGAGCTCAAAAATATATGGACACCAATGTCTATCAATTCCGAGTAAATCGATTGATTTACCCTTGGATGGATACTTTAAAGGTAACTCATATGCAATTAACCTTATTTTCTTCTTCTCTCTTCGGCCTAGAATCAAATTAACCATTCCTTTTACGAATAAATGATTTCTAATTTTATCTTCTTTCTCATTTTTTAGCCATTTCGAATGCCATACACCGATTTTAAAATCTTTTTTTCTCAAGCCCACATTTTTCCCTCCTTTTCAATTTTTTCTTTATACTATCATTTTTATAGTTATTTTTCAAGTTTACTATGCTTTCAATTTTTGTATCCTTTTAAGTTCGGTGAGATATTCTTTCTTCCTCTCTGAGTCATCTTTTACGCTTTTAATTAAAACCCTCATATACTCCTCTGGATAATTCGCTTTAAGATATGCTGTCCAGTAGGCAATCAGGGCAATAGCACAAGCGTGTGCTTTTGAGAGACCCCAGCCACCCTGCCTTTCAAGTTGCTTAAATATTTTCTCTCCGATAGATTCGGAAATAACTTTCTTCTTTATTCCATGAAGAAACAGTTTCTTCTGTTCTTTAAGTTCTTCTGGTGTTTTTTTACCCATTGTTTGACGAAATGTGTTTGCCTGCACCGGACTGAAACCCGCTAATTCCATAACGATTCTCATTACTTGCCCTTGATAAAGAATTAATCCATAGGTTTCTTTAAGAATTGGTTCTAATAATGGATGTTTATAAGTAATTTTAATCTGTCCTTTCTTTCTTTTTATGAATTCATCTAACAAACCACTGTCAATGGGTCCTGGGCGATAAAGGCCGATGAGTGCTGTAAGATGGAAGAAGTTTTCGGGCTCTAACTTTTTGAGCATTTCCTTCATTCCCGTACTTTCAAAATTAAATACTCCTGTTGTCTGGGTATTTGAAAGTAGTTTATATGTTTTTTTATCATCAAGAGAAATATCTTCAAGTTTTATTTTCTTCCCTTTTTTTTGTTCAATAATTTTTAGTGTTTGCTGGATTACATCAAGAACATTTAGAGAAAGAATATCTACCTTGAAATAGCCAAGTTTTAGCAGAGTTTCAGAATCATATTGCGTAATTATCTTGCCATCTTTTGTTTGCATCAGCGGTATTGGAAGATTTCTATCGTTGGGTTTAAGTACAACTGCTGTCGCATGTGCCTGGATATGAGTTTTCACACCTTCCAATTTTCTTGAAAGATTCAGTATCTTTCTTGAAATTTCATCTTTGCGGCATAGTTCTTTTAATTTGGAATCATATACCAAGGTATTTTCAATGGTTCTCCCAAGCGGAATCATCCTGGCAATTCTTTCAACTTTTTTGCTCTCAACTTCTTGGAAGTGAATTTGCATGAACTTTCCCACTTCGCGAATTGAACCCCGGGCAAATTTTCTCCCAAATGTAGCCACCTGGACTACATTTTCTTTACCATATTTTCGTCTTAGATAATCGAGAACTTTGGGTCTCCCAGATGCTGCGCAGTCTATATCCAAGTCTGGCAAAGCGTCCTTTTGAGGATTGAGAAACGTTTCAATGTAAAGTTCATATCTGATAGGGTCTAATCCTGTTATTCTCAGAAGGTAATTCACCAGACTGCTTGTGGCTGAGCCTCTCCCTGGTCCAATAAGAATATTTTCTCTTCTGGCATATTGAACCATATCGTGAAGAATCAAGAAATAGTTTTCAAGTTCCATCCCAAAAATCATTTTTAGTTCCTTGTTGAGCCTTTTATTTATATCTTCAGAAACTTTTCCATATCTCTTTATAGCTCCTTGATAGCAAAGCTTTTTGAGATATTCTTTTGCATTCAATTCAGGTGGTAAAAGAAAATCTGGCAAATGAACTTTTTCATATAAGGGTAATTTTAGATTACACATTTTGCTAATCTTTATGGTATTAGAAATTGATTCAGCAAGGTCTGAGAGAAGATTTTTCATCTCTTGAGGGGATTTAAGACTAAAATCAATTATCCCGCCTGAATTCAGTGCTCTAATTACCAGTAATTTATTTTTAGCTAATTTCAAATAGGGAATCAAATGAACTGTCTGGGCAAGAGCATCTTCTTTGTCTACATAGTGGCAGTAGTTCACAGCAACTAATAGGACGCTAAATTTTTTGCTTAACTTAATTATCATTTCATTTATTTCTTCCTCAATAGAAAAGTTATGTCTTCCAATGCAAAGGAATAAATTATCTTTGTATATTCTTTTAAGACAGCGAACTATTTTTTCAGCCTCATTTAATTTAAGCAAAGCACCGCCAAACCTACAATCCCTTCTGATATACATCAAATCTAATAAACAAATAAGGCCATTACTATTTTTTGTTAAAACATCCAATTCCATCTTTTCCAAGTGGAAAAGGTTAATCAACCGCACCAAATTTGCATAACCTCCCTCATTTTTGGCAAGAAGTACAATATTAATTTCTAAATCCCCGGCAAATTTTATCGTTATGGTACCCCCAATAATTGGTTTTATGCCCACTTCACTGCAGGCTTCATAAAATTCCACTGCCCCTGAAAGATTGCTATCAGTAATTGCAAGAGCGGGCATTCCAAATTCCTTTGCTTTTCTTATCAATTTCCCGGGTTTCATATAATCATCTCTAATTTGAGATAAACTTGCCCCTAATTCATAATCCGATTGAACATACAAGTGAACAAAATATGTTTTTTTCATTTTTCTGCTCCTCCTCATTTTCTTTCTTATGCTTCTTTTAAGTTTTTATAGCAAAGGTTCTTCTGAACGTAGTTTTCATCAAGAATAATTTTTTTGTCGCTTTTAGAGTAAAAATCAAAAATCAATGGAGTTAAAAGCTTCTCCATTGTGGCAGTCAGTCCACGGGCACCAATTTTTCTACTTATTGCATCTTCGGCAATGAGACCAAGTGTTTGGGGTCTTATTTCAATCTTGATATGACTGAGATTCAATAAATCAGAATATTTTTTAAGCATTGCTTCCTTGGATTTTAAAAGGATTTGAATTAAATCTTCTTTGGATAAACTGTTAAGGGTTACAACCACTGGGAACCTACCTATCAGTTCAGGAGTTATTCCAAATTTAACCAAATCTTCTGTAGTTATTCCTTCATATATTTTGTAAAAGTCCCGCAAACTTTTATCTTGTCCTGAAGAAAAGCCAATTTTCTTTGTACATCTCCTTTCTTGCGTAATACTTTCTAGTCCTACAAATGCCCCTCCAGCAATAAAGAGTGTATTTTGTGTATTCATAACAGTTCTTTTAAACCAGTGATGAATCTCGCTTCCTTCAATAATTTTAAGCAAATCCTGCTGAACTCCTTCTCCAGAAATATCTCTATTTGTAAAATGTGCTCCACCAGGATGGCGACAGGCAATCTTATCAATTTCATCAATATATAGGATTCCATGCTCGGCTTTTTTTAGGTCATAATTTGCAGCCCGAAGGAGCTGCTCAAGCATATCCTCTACCTTTCCCCCGACATATCCAGTTTCTGAATAAGAAGTGACATCGCAGATTGCCAAAGGAACCTCAAGTATTTTTGCAAGACACTGGCAGATATAGGTCTTGCCACTTCCAGTTGGTCCAATTAGAAGGATATTGGCTTTTTGCAAATTCCCTTTATCCTTTTTGCCAAATTTTATTCTTTGATAATGGCTGTATAGGGCAACTGAAAGAACTTTTTTTGCTTCTTCCTGGCCTACTACATATTCAGAAAGATATTTGTAAATTTGCTTAGGGCTAAGAATCCTTCTGATTTTACAACTTTTTTCCTTATTAATTTTGATATGATCATCCCTGCTAAGAAGCTTTTCCAGTATAGTTCTTTCAATTTTATATTCAGGGCAACGGTAGTGTGGATCATGAACAATTATTCTATTCTTAATGAGTCTTGATTCAGGAAGAAGAAATCTTCTATATTCCATAACCTTAATCATGTCTCCCTTAGCGACTATCTCTAATAAAGGGCGCGAGAAAGACCTGCTTTTTATGTCAGAATAAATAATACAGGCAATAATTAGATTCTCTACTGAATTAAGATGATATTTTTGACTTAGAGAATAAAAATATAATTTAATTCTTTTTGCTATTGTCTTTTTAATTTTTCTATTTATCTTTTCTTCCATTTCGGCAACTGATTCTGAATTTTGAGGAATTTTCTGGTCAATTTCTCCTTTCTTAAGGATAGGAACTTCTTTTATAATATTTTTCTCCCCCAATTCTCTCTCAATCTTTTCAATAAGTTTAAAATAATCGGCTAAAAGTTCTAAATTATTTTTATAAAAACCTATATTTATTTTTGTTGACTCCATTATGTTTCTCCTAACAGTCCCATTCCTCTGGTTCTTCTAACAGGTCCCATTTCTTCAGGATTCTTTTAATTGCTTTCCTTACTCTGGGGTGGATATCATTCTTTTTTAGAATTCTATGTAGACCCTTGTCTGCTGCTTCAAATGATAGAAAAAGTGAACATTCCACCATATTGAGAGCTGCTGTTAGATTATTTTCCGTTTCCAAAGTCTCAAGCATTGGTCTCAATCCGCGAAAGTCATTAAGCAATTGAATGTAAAAGGCTGCTTCTATTCGCCATTTGCTACGAAGATAAGGAAATAAATCTTCAGCCCCTTCAAATCAGGTATTATTTGTAGAAATGATGAGGAAAATAATATCTTAGCAATTCTTCTTGGCAGTTTTTGATTTTTTATTATCTTTTTCCTGCGTTTTTCACAAGAGTACTTCATTTTTTTCAACCATTCTATATGTTCTTCATACATTTTACGACCTCTAATATTGATTTCACGCAAAAGGTGATATCTTTTTCCCCATTCTTCATTAGTCATAAATTCCTCTTATCAACCCAGATATAATATTCATTTTTAGGCTTATTTCTTTTATTAATTAAATCTATAACCCACCAGCCAACAAGTAGAATCCCAAAGGGTGGAAATATAAGACACAAGAAAAGTCCAGCGACTACTGAAAATAAAGATAATAAATCTTGATAAACCATCTTTTTCTCTTTTTCGATTGTCATTATCCTATTCATCTTTTGCACCCTCTAACATAATATAACGAAACCACCAAAGAATTTTTGTCAAAATTGCTAAATTAAAAAATACCCTTATTTTATAAGCACTTCTTTTAACTTAGGGCTTTAAAGGGTGTATTAATGGGTAAACATATGTAACTTTTTTTCTTGTATATCAGCCACCTTTTTGATATTATGGATTAAGGAGTGAAAAATGCCAAAAGGAATAAGTGAAGCCGGTAAAGAAAGCAGAAAAGCGATAAGTAGATATTATATTCTTCATTGGCATAAGCGAAAAAATCGGACAGTTAAACAAACCTGTAATCGTTTTGATATAACAAGACGCCAATTCTTTTTCTGGAAAAAGAGACAAAAAGAATATGAGAAATTTCTTGAAACTCTTCCTTCTCCAAAAAAAGCCCAAAAATTCCTGAAAAAAACAAGGTGGTATTGGCTTCTGTCTACTCGTTTAAAGAAAAATGTGAAGCTTGATGGTGAGCCAGAAGAATATATTGAGGAATTTAGAGGAAAGAGAAGACGGGTTAAAAGATTAGGTGGTCTTCCAGGCTGGTATGGTCAACTTGAACTTTCAAAAAGACCAAAAAAATGGTCAAGAAAATAAAAGAAACCTTTCCCGAATTTAATCCAAATATACACAGATTTTTTCTCTTTTGCCAACTCGGTCTTTTCATTTGCAAAATTTCTGCCATAGCTCCCAATGGTCGAGCAGCCATATAATGTTTTCGGCTGTCCTTCTACCAAACTCTTTTACTAAGTCACCATAAAAAACCCCTCTGTACGGGTTTTCCCTGGCCTCATGGAAACCTTCCATTATATCTTTGTACATTGTATCGAAAGATTTATATGAATCGTAACGAATCCCAAATTTTTGCCTAAATACTTCACCGTAGTTATAAATATAAAAATGTAAAGAATCCTTGACTTCCTCATTAAGCTCGATGACCGAGGATTTCATAATGAAATCCTCAAGAGTTGGCTTCGTTTCTTCGGGTTTCGTTTTTACTCGAAAATATAGTTTCTCAGAAGAACACAATGGTTGATAAATCCATCCGATCTGGCCCTGGTGCAACTTGACCTTATACCATTTGCCCTGTTCTTCGATTACTAAAAGTTTATCATTCCATTTAGCACCAGCAATTACTTTATTTTGGGTCGAGGGGCCATTCCTAATATTTGCAGACTCTGCCTTAACCCAGACAGGCTTTTCTCCTTGTTGGTTAACACAACCCGGAACTGTAAGCAGTGAAAGCCCTGCCAAGAGAAAGACTAAAAATGTCATTACTAAATTTGTCTGCGAGTTGATTTTTGGGGTGATATTGCACTTATACAATAAAAATATAAACTTTGAAAGATTTTTTGCTCTAAATAGCAAAAATGCTAATTAGCAGGCTATTTTTGGGACATAAAAATTGTGGCTTTGAAAGTGGGGTTATTCGGCACTTTCAGAAGGGAGTTCAGAGACTTGTCGACGAATGAAAACAGCTAAAGCTGTAATTATATATCCTAAATCTTTTTACTTTTTCCTCACGCATTCCTCTGCATAGCGCTTTTTAGTGCATGTCTTAATTTCATCTTTATGGATTTCTCTTGCGTGTTCTTCTTTTTTACATACAGCCTGAACGAGTATCCCCATAAGGTCTTCGCCCAGCGTTTCTACTGGCTGAATTTTCTCTATTTCTAAATAATTACATTGGTCCGTTGGAACGGGACAATTTTTCTCACAAGTTAACAGTCCAATTTCCTTACCCGCCTTGGTACAAACGGTGCCCTCTCGGTACTTACATTCTTTTGCCATCTGCTCTTCCTCCTTTCAAGGTTTAATGTAACATGGGGTATAATTAATCTATTTTAGAACCTTACGCCCAAGCTTGCCCGATGGGGATTTTTCAATTTATTCGCCAGTCCGAAGGCATAGTTAATAAAATAGCTCTGGTATGTGAAACCTATACCCAGAGCCAATCCGGTATCGTCACTATTGAATTTATAGCCAATTCTTCCCTGAATCATCTCTCGCCAGTCAAACTCGAGACCGGCTGCCGGGGTAAGTCTCTCCTCATAGACCAGAAAAGGAAAATCTATACTCAGGAGGACCTTCTGGCTACCAAAAGACTTCTTGTAAGCACCCCCTGCGCAAATTTTTAAGGGCAGAGAATCTCCTTTATCAATGAACTTAAGCCTTGTCCCCAGATTTCGAATCGCTAAGCCTATTGTCAAACCTTCAAGCGGTGGATAATAGAGACCTCCTAAATCTACTGCAAGTGCTGTAGCACTCTTTGCTTCCACAACTCTCGAAGAGATTATTTTGAGATTTACACCCATTGGCCAATTCTCTAAAAACTGGCGGGCAAAGCCAATTAATGCTACAAAGTCCTGCTCTGCCTTTGCAGTCCACTCATTGCCATCAAGGTCAATCAGCTCAATCTCTCCAGCTGTGTAATAGAAGAAAGCCCCTGCAAGAACTCCTAAACGAGTTGGCTGACCATAAAGGAGGCTCATGAAGCTATCATCAGCTAATCCTCGCTGATAACTGAAGGATGCCTGCCGATTGGGAAGGGAAATCAAGCCTGCTGGATTATAGTGAAGTACGCTTATCTCTCCCTCAATTGCAGTATAGGCCTCAGCCATCCCTGAGGCTCTTGCTCCGACCGGCTGGTCGAGTATAATCGCACCGGATGTCCCGGGCCCTTTTGCCCATAGACCATTTGTCAGAAACACAACCAGAAAAGCAGAAAAAATAAGAGCTCTTCTCACCTTTTCCCTCTACTTCAGAACTGCTACCTTTTTGGTAGCCTTTATTCCCGGACCTTCTACATAGACTATATAAATTCCTGAAGCTACCACATCATTTTCTTTGTTGCTGCAGTCCCATTCAATGAAATCTTGCACTCCAGATACATTTTTACTCTTCTCCCACACAAGAAGACCTCTCAAGGTAAAAATCTTAACATTTACTGTTCCCTCACCGCTGGGCTGGAAATTAATCTTTGCTACCTCACCTTTCAGGGGATTAACGTAACCCTTTTCTCCTCCCCGAATCTTTACCTCACCTCCGGCCCCAAGAACAGGGGAAGGGGTTCCGGTAAAGTTCTGGCTCTCTTGGTCACTATCAAGCGGACCATAAGCATAGTTTACTGGACTGAAACTCCAACCGGATCTATTTGGAGTTACTGTGTAATTTCCTGATGCAAGATTAAGAAATTCGTAGTAACCGCTACTCTCGGTTGCATAGGATTTTGAAGCCGCACCGGATAAAGTCACGGTTACCCCACTTATTCCATCCCCATCAGAATCTTTAACATAACCTTTGATGTAATAATAAGGGGTTCCAATAAAGTTCTGGTTGTCTTGATCGCTATTAAGTGGACCATAAAAATAGAATACTGGACTGAAACTCCAACCGGATTTATTTGGAGTTACTGTGTAATTTCCTGATACAAGATTGAGAAATTCGTAGTAACCGCTATTCACAGTTATACAGGAATTTGAGACCGTACCAGATAAAGTTACAGTTACTCCACTTATTCCATCTCCATCAGAATCTTTAACATAACCTTTAATGTAATAAGGGCCACTTTCGACATTCGGGCCGTCAAGAGAACTGGTTGGGTCGCCCGTTGCCGAAGCATTCCAAATGTCTTTTGCCTCAAAGTAATAAGTATAGTCCGTTCCGGGTACTAATCCACTTTTGGTGTAAGTATAAAGTTTACCATCAGTGTAATTTGTATCCCCCGGATCTACTTCGCTCATGGCAAACGGACTTCCGTCTATCTCTAACCCGCCCTTTTTAATATGTACCTTGGGATAACCTGATGCTGGACCGTCGTCGTCCTGGTCCGTATACCTTACCCTATAAACAAAATTAGTGTCGGGATAGCCAGTTTCGGGATCTAAACCATCCTCAGCGTAATTTGTTTCTCCTGTCCAAGATAATGTAGGAGCATTGTTTGTAACGTCCGGGGCCTCAAGAGGGTTGGTTGGGTCGCCCGTTGCCGAATCATTCCAAACGTCTTTTGCCTCAAAACAATAAGTATAGTTCGTTCCTGGTCCTACTCCACTCCTCGTGTAAGCATAAAGTTTCCCATCGCTATAAGTCATATCTATCGGATCTACTTCGCTCATGGCAAACGGACTTCTGTCTATCTCTAACTCACCCTTTTTAATATGTACCTTAGGATAACCTGATGCTGGAGCATCGTTGTCCTCGTCCGTATACTTTACCCTATAAACAAAATTAGTATTGGGATAGCCAACTTCGGGATCCAAGCCATCCTCGGTGTAATTTGTTTCTCCTGTCCAGGAAAGTGTAGGTATATTATTAGGTTCATACTTAATTAAAAATATGTCTTCGTCGCCAGCATTTGTGTTGCCATCAAGCCCACCACAAGTAAATCCTGTGACATAAATATTCCCTGAACCATCTGTCGCTACGCCATAACCCCAATCACCGCTACTTGTCCCGAGTTGTCTTGTCCACTTTTTATTACCGCTTGTATCATACTTAACTAAAAAT
>JABUBO010000133.1_pt1 | contig 21575 bp, 51 predicted proteins | sample 7240361 | NCBI WGS metagenome assembly JABUBO01 (sample SAMN07256346, study PRJNA390944) | subsurface metagenome | isolation source: Methane hydrate marine sediment | place: Pacific Ocean: Eastern North Pacific, ODP site
GGCTTAGCGTTTACCCTGTTGAGAAGCTTCTCCCAGAAAGGGGAGCAGGACTTACCCAGGGAACAGCAGCTGGGGCAATGGACAGGGAGCTGGAGCCAAAGATTGAGAGGCTCCGCACCGAGCTGGAGACGCTACGGGACGAGGTGTACGGCCGGTTCCGCGGGGTGACGCTTTCTGATTGGGTAACATCCCCAGAGAGTCCGGGGATAGTCATTAACGAGGAGAGGGCCAAAGCCACTCCCTGTAAGTGCTTCACTTATAAGGGAAAGGACTACTGCTATAGCCCGGGCATAATCGGAATGTTGGAGGCAGGGCAGGTGCCAATGTATTGCCCGACCAAGGAATACGAAGTCCGCCCTGGTATCAAACAGCGGTTTGAGGAGTTCGCCGAGGCGGCCGAGGAAGCCCATAAAAGGATTGAAGAAATCCCCAAAGGGGAAAGGCTCATCCCCTGGCTAACCGAGATGGGGAAGGAATTAAAGGCTAAAGGTATCGAGGTATGAGCAAGGATCCCATAGATAAGACCCTCGAGAAATGGCAGGAGAAGGTAAAGGAAGAGGTACCTCTGCCCGATACCGTGTCTGCCGTCCTGGACCAGGCCATAGGAATGATTAGTGCCGGTGATGAGGAGGTAGGCAAGTTCCAGGAGCAGGTTGAGGCACTGATTCCCAACTTGCCCGATGAAGATAAAAAGAGAATAACACGCTTCCTGCTCGACTTTAACTACATCCAGGGCTTATGCCGACTGGGTGAGAAAGAGGACTGCAAGCAGGGGGTAACCATATTAACTGAGCGGGTAAAGGAGTTTAAGGACGAGGTTGAGTTATCACCAAACGCCCTGACGCTCTTAAGCCATAAGGTCGAGACGTCCAGTTAGCCATGCTGGGCAGCCCGAAAAACTCTAAAAAGAAGGAGGAAGCAAGATGGCGAAGTTAGCAGTATTTGAGGCAGCCATGAATATGGCCCTCAGCCCGTTTCGCGACACTGAGTTCGAGAAGAAACGGGTTTACCTCAGGCGCCCAGTTCCCTGGGACTCCCGGAAGAAAGGCGTGGAAGCCTGCACCCCCGCCCAGCGAACCCGGCAGGCTGCACTGGTAAGTGCCTCTCGAGCAGCTAGCGCAAAGTGCCCGAAGACCGGCACCATTTCAACCAATATTTGCCGTCTCAGGGCAATCAGTGTAGCGCTTGGGGGTTAGACAGTCTGCCTGGCTAATGAGGGAATAATAGAGGCGGTAGCCTTTTAGTGGCTGCCGCCTCTACATTCTTGGATCCGTTTATAAGCTCTATTCAGTAGCTTCATCGCCTCGTCATTCATCCCCCCTGTATCACTGTGGAAGGCCTTCGCCAACTGACGGTAGTGTTTTTTTACATCTTCGAGCGGAGCATTTGGCTTTAGCCCAAGGATAGCATAGGCATCAGCAAGAGGCATAGCGGCTGTGGAAGGGACTACCTGCTCCCCACCTGGTAATTCCGTGGGGCGCGCCCCAAACTCACTGAGCCAGGCTGCTATCGACTTTCCTGTCAGCTTCTCAAAGGTCTCATCCACTAAGTCGCGAAAGCCGGCAATGGCATCAAAGGCATCTTGTATTTCGGTCTTTCTTTTCCGCCTAGGCATCAGTAATACACCACCACATTTGGGTAAAGCCCAGCCATCTCGTTAATGTCATCCCTCGAGAAGTGCTGCCTATGCTCCGGAGCAAGCCAGCCAGAAAAATAGATCGGGTCAGGCAGGACCACAACCACGTAGTCGGCTACTCTCACCATCTCCTCGAGGCAAAACTGCCAGTTATCCAGGTGCTCTAAGATATGGCTGGCAAAGGCGCAGCCAAACTGCTTATCAGTAAAGGGTAGGGGATCTCTTTCTAGATCGAGCTGCATGAAGTGCGGCATGCCATCCAGAGCAATGTCAATATTGGCCAGGACTTCAGGAGCCTCGGCTATTACCTGCGCCTGGTACGTCCGGTGCGGACCAGCTCCTATGTTAATTACTCCCTTCCCATTACTGAGCTGCCTGGCATAGTCAAAGGCGGCAGCCTTGACGGAGGTCATATGAAGGAGGTCACAGGCGGCACAGGCTCCCAGGGCAGCGGTTAAACCACCTAGTACCATAACCAATCCCTTCGTTGCCATAGCATCAAGCTCCTTTTTCAGCCACAGTTATGGCTCTTGATTCTATTTTACCACAGAATGAAATTCTTCTGGCTAAGGAAGATAAATAACTATTTACTTTATATAATGGCTATTATATTAAGAGGCATTTTGTATTGAAGCCAGCAAAAAGCTATAATTTGAGTATGCCAGCCAGAGTATCGATGACGAAAAAGCAATTGGAGGACCTAATAGAGGCAGCAAGGCAGGCTGGTCGTGATGTGACAGAGCTGGAGCGGTTTCTGGGGGAAGTCAGCCTTGCGGAGCCACTTGTGCGCAAACCGCCGGCTGTGCCTGCAGTGGAAGCAGCCAAACCATCGGAATTGGTAACCAGCTCCCAGGAGCTGGAGAGGCTGCGGATCCTTGCCTGCCCCCACATAAGAGACTCGCCCTACTGGGAGGATTTTGTGTCCCGCCGGGTCCTGGTATGCTCAGACTGTCATAAAATGCGCCCTAGCGAATTTGGCGAGCTTCGACAGCCACCGTTATTCTAACCCAGGGTAGCCCTCCAGGAGCCACAATTGCCGCCAGTTCATCCAGGCCTCATGAGGGGGCTCAGCTCTGCCCTTATCAGTGAGGCGGTAATAACGAATGACCCCCTCGCTCAGCCAGGGAACCTCAGACTCCTCTATTGATTCCTCTCTTCCTGAAAACTCGACTAGCCCAAAGAGCTTCATTTGGTGCAGATAATTCAGGAAGGAGTGAAAGGTGGGCGGCCTTAGCCTCTCCCCGCGCTTCCTGCCCTGGTTGATCTTGTCGTACTCGTCATGGAGGGCTTTATGGATCTGGGAGGGATGCTCCTCTCCCTTGGCAAGCAAATAATTACGAATAAACAGCCCCGTCGGCACTCTCCCAAGTCGACGTGCTTTTATCTCAGCCATTGCCCTCATCCTGGAAGATAGGCTTAAGCCTTTCTTTTAATGCCACCGGTTTGATATTTTGGTAGCGACGTGTAGTATCAAGCTTCTTGTGGCCTAGAAGGTCAGCGATATCGGTTATCTCCTGGCCAGCGATGCGGCGGAGCGCTGCCGCCGTGTGACGGAAAAGGTGGGAGTGCAGCCGGCCTCCCATCCCTGCCCGCTTGCTGAGTTTCTTTAGCCATTGCCAGACATCATGATACTCGAAGGGGAATAGCCTCTTATCCTTGGTGTGTCTCCAGGCAAGGTACTTCTTGAGGGCATCCAGGGACCGCCGGCTAATCGGAATCCAGCCCTCTTTCTTCGTCTTCTCGCGGTGGGCAAAGACGAAGCCCTGCTCCCAGTCTATGTCCTCACTGGTCAGGGCCAGGAGCTCCGATATCCTGAGCCCGGTATCACAGAGAATGGTAACCAGGGCGGTCTCCGTGGGAGTCTGGCAGGCACTAAGGAGTTTCTCTATTTCATTATATTCAAGGTAGTCAGGAATGCTATCGCTCTCAGCACTTGGCAATAGGATAACCACGTCCTTTTGCTTCAAGAAGTCGGAGAAATAACGGCGGAGAGCGAAGCCCTTTGTGGCCACCGCTGCCGGCTTACTCCCATTGTCGAGAAGCTGCTGTATCCACTGCTGGGCCAGCTCCTCAGCCGGCTGCCGCCCATCCAGGAAGCGCTCAAACTGCTCAAGGCTGTTGCGGTAAGCCTTCTTCGTGTTCTCGCTTACCGGGTTTAGGGTGCCCTTCCGATTAAGGTGCTCAAGGAAGTCATCAATGTTTAGCATAACTCCGACCCCCCTAAAAAAGAAGAGAGGGTCTCTGTCCCTCTCTATCAATATAATTTTATTATATTATAGCAGGGATGACCCGTTTTGGCAAGGCTAGAGGGTGCCTTCCTCGATGGGGATGGTTCGGGCGTAAAGAAGTGCTTCCAGTACCACCTTTTTGTTGTAGGCCTTGAGAAGCTCGATAATTCGCTTCCCAATAGATTCCTCGGCACTGTCCTTGAACTCGATGTCGAGCTGGACATTCTCCTCGATGTCAAAGTTGTCTTCCGGCCGCTTCCATTTGCCCCGAACCTTCCATTCCGTCTTGCCCAGAAGGAAATCGAAGTGATGGGCTTTCGGCCGGGCGATTATGATGGTAAGCAGCTCCCGGTCCGTGGCGTCGCAGGCCGTCTGAAATTTGCCGTCGAAGAGCAGGATGTTCAGCTCATCCTGGATGGCCTGAACCGACATCTTGTCAGGGTCTAGACCGATTTTGTGTGGGGAAATTGCCATACTCTAATACTAACAAAGATGCATCACTATGGCAATGCGATACCCCAGGCAAAAAGGCAGAGCAGCCGGCACTGTTTGATTTTGACGTGGTAAAATAGAGAAAGGAGGTGAAGGGTGCCAAAGTGTGCAAACTTCATGAACCAGGAAGCCATCGATGCAGCTCTGCAGGAAGCCAATGAACGATTGATGGCAGCAGACTGTCGTGATGGGTTAGAAGACCCAGAGCCACAGTACACCCTCGGCACTAATCGCTGCGTGGAATGTGACTATGGCCTGGGGCTTGAGACGAATCCGGTGATGATTCACATGAAAATGATGGCCGGTCATCCCATCCAACGAGTGTGCTATAAAGAACCCGAAAAATAATCGATATTATCTTGTTCCCCGGGAACAATTTTGAGGAGGTGATAATAGCTATGCTTGTTAAACATTCGTGTGGTCACCAGGTTGACGTGCCGCCACGCAATGCTCCATTTGTGAGAAGAACGGTTTGCTGGGAATGTGAGCAGCTTGCTAAAAAGCTACAGCAAGAGCAGAGCCAGAGAATGAAAAAGTAAACAGAACTATACTACTGAAAGAAAGGGGTCGAGGGTTCGAATCCCCCGGCCCCTTTTTTGTCCGTTTTTAGCGTTTATAGCGTTTTAATTCCATAAATAAAGAGAGGCGCCGCCTCTCTTACCCTATCCCCTTTATCCCCTTCCCCTTGATAAGGGGAAGGGATTGTTTATCAACCTCACCCCGGGTGTCCCCTCTCCTTTGAAGGAGAGGGGCAAGGTATAATACCATTCAAAAGCTTGGGGAGAGGCTTTATTTTCGATTCTGGGGCTTTGGACTACCTCGGAAAACTCCTCGCTGCGACAAAACAGCCAAAAGAAGGCGATTTCAAGACCTGGTGAATTGGACACCCCCCCGACTTCCCCTAAAAAATTGCCCCCCAAGGGACTTGACAAATTGTGATATGCTATTGTATCATATAGGCCGCCTATTATTACTGGATGATACAAGGAGGACAATGCCTAAGATCGTGATTGATGTTGATGACCTCTACGAGACGGAAGAGGCAGCCCGGCTTATTGGTATAGGCTATGCCACACTCTACCGCTGGATTAAGAAGGGCAAGCTGCTCCCTGTCCGGGTAGCAGGACGAACCCTCATTCCTAAATATGAGATAGACAGGCTAAAAAATAAGCAAGCCACCGGAGTTGAGCCGGTGGCCTAGCTTTTAGGGGGTGTCAAGGCAGTGCAACCTCTACCCACCTGTTTTATTCTAACACGCCTCAAGCCCCCGGTCAAAAGGGGCAGTTGCGAATCGAAAAAAGTTAGGAGGCGGACATGGCAAAATTTTATGTGTTTCACTACACCGAGAAAGGCAGGCTGCCTAAAGTCATGCCAGAGCAGGTTGCCGAAATAAAGAAAGCTATGGAGGATGCCCTGGCGAAGAATCCTGCCGTTACCTATAACGGCACCATGGTTGACCCTAATACGGGAATCGGGATCTGCGATTTTGATGCCCCTACTGCCAAAGACGTTGAGGACGTTCTGGCGGCGGAAGGGGCTCCTTACGATATAGTTGTTCCTGTAGAACCAATAAAACTGTAAAAATGGTTTCGCAACTGCCCCAGAAATAAATAGAGCGCGAAATGAGCTAAAGCGGAGATGAGAAAATGGCTAAAGAGAGAAAGATTAATAGCGCTTCTGATGCAGAGACTGTAGTGCGGCGGTCACTTGAAAGGCAGCATGTGGATTTGATTAAGACGTTGAACTTCTACAAATCTTGGTATTCAAGTTCAGGAAGTAAGGAGTATTGGGACGTTGAGGGTTTCGTACAGCTTAAGAAAGGGAAGACTAAGAAACGGAGCTTCCGTTTTCAAGTTGACCCAGAGACTGGGGAGATTTTCGGATACGAGGAGACACCAATTCGGTAGATAGTTACATAATCGCTGAGGTAGAAAGAAGGCACATGAAAGAGACCAGTAACCAGGTGTTGCAGATGACACCTTTGAGCAAGGAGCTTTTGGACTATATTTATAGGCGAATCCAGGAATGTATTTATAAGATTGAGACTGCTGAAAGAAACTACTGGCACTACTGGGGCTTGCTAGATGCAGCTGTTAACATCTACGAGAATGAAACTAAACAGGAGCTACCTGACGAGTTAGAAAGTCGTATCGTGGCTTTGAGACCACGGACACGTGGCTGGAGAGGAAAAAGAAAAGGGGCTAAATATGAAGCGACACCCTGAGGGCACAATGAATAAGGGAGGGATAATCGCACTTACCCTCATTCTAGCTATGGCAGTGGGGGTCGGTGGCTGTATTACTACCAATCCACCGGCAACCGAGAACAAGCCAGAAGGTAAGTTAATTAGAGATCTAGCCTATATGAAAGCTACGGGGCATCAATACAGTGATGATGCCGACCCGGAGCCGGAAGGTGCCGAGATTAACCTCTTATGGTATGACAGCAAGAGTAACCTTATCTTCTGCAGTCAGTATAAAGATATTACTCTACAGGTAACCATAGAAATCCTTGCTGGCAAGTCGGGGGAATACCCCATAAGCTTCACCGAGTGCGTTTATAAGACCACGACACAGGTGAAGTATCCATTCAATATCAGGATACCATTCAAGGATATAAAGGCTAACACCGAAATACACAACTGGGCTGGCAACGCCAACCTAACAATTCACACACCACAACAAGGCGAGTTCCCAATCGAAGATATCGCCATCCCCCTCTTCCCTTATGAGAAGCTTGGAGGAGAGAAGGGGTAGGGAGGATTAGATATGCTGCGACACCCTGAAGTGAGCACCTCAAGAAAGCTGGCTGGGGAAGAAGGATTCGAACCTTCCCTGGCGGAGCCCACTAAGAGGTGTTCACGGTGCGGTGAGATGAAGCCCTTAGATGACTTTTACCGTCTCAGCAAATCTAGTGACCGACGTGCCGCTTGGTGTAAGACTTGTTCCAATAAGAGCCGGCAGACTCGACGAGAAAGTCATCGGGATGAAGAAAGACTAGTAGCACATGATTGGTATTTACGGTCAAAAGATAGAGTACTTCGCTATAACCATGACAGACATCAACAACGCAAAATCTCACTGGTAGCTCATTATTCAAATAATACTAATAGGTGTGCCTGCTGCGGCGAGCCTGATATACGTTTTCTCACCATTGACCACATTAATGGAAATGGCAATCAACATCGCAAGAGTATCGGGGCCGGCTCTACCTTTTACGACTGGTTAATAAGAGCCGGTATGCCTGAAGGCTATCAAGTCCTATGTTATAACTGCAATATAGCTCGTGCATGGTATGGAATATGTCCCCATCAAGCAGTAGTCTCAAACAGTGCCGGAGGTGTGAACTAATGAATAAATTTGCATTTGCTGGCTGGGGGAGAAGGATTCGAACCTTCGCTTACGGGTCCAGGGCCCGCTGTCCTACCGCTAGACTATCCCCCAGCGAGGTCATAGAATTGGGTGGAGCATACGCTTCACTACAATCGAAATCTAGGCCCCTTGCCGGACTTTTGAATACTACTGGACCTCTCAATTTGCCCCAGAAAGCAGCGGAGATTGAACAACAAATCCAGAGTTTGTTGTCCAACCCCCGCCTTTGCCTTGACCCGCTATGTAACCAAAGTCTAACACAGCTAGTACTAAAGTGCCAGCCGCGCCACCCTTGGCCGGCTGGTATTTTGCTTGCCTCCCCCATGGTGATACTAAAGGCTCATTTTAATGACCCAAAATGCCTAGCAGAATTAGGTATTTTCCCCGATGTATCTCCCCCCAAAAGGCGTATATACGATAGAGTTACCGACAACGCTAACGAGTCCCCCCCGTTACATGCCCCAATAACGCTGCCGGAATATGTGGTGGAGGTGATGCCGTGAAGACACAGGCAGCCATTCAGGAATTCTTAATCAGTCGGGGTGGACTCCGCCCCAAGACACAGAAGGAGTATCGGAACCACCTAGCGCAGTTTCAGAGGTCCTTCCCCGATTTGCCGACTACTCCCCAGCCCATTCAGTCATGGCTCAACAACTTACAGCGCCAGCGAGGAAAACCGGATCAAGAACTAGCTCCGGAAACTGTGCACTCCCGCTTCCGTACCATCAGGGCTTTCTACAACCAGATACATCTCTGGCATCCCAAGATCCCCAATCCCATGCCCATGGTCAGGCCGCCGAAGTTACACCAAAAGGTGATGCGCACATTCACCGAGGAGGAACTCTACCAGATATTCACTCTGCCTCTTACCCTGAGTGACCGGGCGATGGTCACGTTATTCTTGGATACGGGCATCAGGGCCCAGGAATGTTGCCTCGCCTGGGACGATGTGCGGCCAAACTACATTATAGTCAATGGAAAGACTGGTGAAAGGGATGTCCCCATCCATGAGACAACCTCTCGTCTCCTTCAGGCACTAAAGGCTCAATCAAACCACAACCTTCATATCTTTCAGGGTAAGCGGGGTCCCCTCACTTCTCAGGGAATCTACAAGACCATCCGCCGCATCTGCCGCCAGGCGAACATAGATGGCAGACGCTCCTCTCCTATAACATTTCGCCATACATTTGGCACCGAGTACGCTGCCAGCGGGAGCTGCGACCCCAAGACGCTACAGGACATCATGGGGCATAGCGATTTCAAGACAACCCTGAGATATATCCAAAACAACCTGAAGCGCAATATTGAAAATCACCAACTCTGCACCCCACTCAGGCTGATCGCCAGCGCTGCCCAGGGCAGCCTCTTTAGCCAGGACTTAGACGCCGGCCAAGCCGTGAAAGAGGCTGAAGCCATAGTGAAGGGGAATAGCGATGCGAGTTAAAGTTACCATTCAGAGCAAAGAGCTATCTAAGGAGGAGCTGCGGCGCCTGATTCAGAGCATCCGTGATTGTGAGCAAAAGCACTTCCCGGATAAAGAGATATTCATCTGGCTTGACCTGCCGCAATTAACCAGGGAGGAGACTGCCGGAGTTCTAACCAGCATAAAGCCTCCCTATAAATATGGACCGTTTCACCTAGACCTCCAGTAGGGAAGGAGATAGGGAGTGAGACCAGCTGAAATTGAGCGCATGAAGGAACTTGTGCAGGAGGTCTGCGAGGATGAGAGGGGTTTCTATGCGTTGCCGATAGACGAGTCGCTCGAACTCGAGAGGCTGTTGAGGAAGAAGATTGGTGAGTTGGAGTTTGGCTTTCCGATCTGTGGGGAGGAGTGATAACAGTAATCTAATTCTGTGCAGCGTTCTTATCGAGAACGATAGAAGGAGGTAAAGAAATGAAAATAAAGGCTATAGTAAAAGACGTACTCATAATCTGGCTGGCAATAGCTTGGGCTTTGTGGTTTATCAGGGTTGGTTTAGGATTTGAGATAGGTGAGCCTAACACAGCCATAGCTTTCACTGAGGCAGCAATAGCTGGGATTATAGCTATACTTGGTATCTGGTGGCTAATACAGGATTCGAGCAGGAGAGACCGAAGACTAGGCAGCGTTCCCAGGGAGAACGATAGAAGGAGGTAGACAATGAAGATAAAAAAGGCTATCGAAGAACTCAAGCGTGGGACAACTCAGAATAGGAGCACTGCAAATAAGCAATTAGAGAGGCTTTGGGGCTAGGCATCGAAGCCCTGAAAGTTGTCCAGTCTAATCGTATATATGGTTACCCTAATAAAATCCCTAAACTACCAGGTGAGACTGAGGAGTAAACAGCGTTCCGAGGCAGAACGTTAAAAGGAGATTAAAGGTGGCAAGAGTAGTCCGGAGACAAGATGTGATAGACCACCTAAAAGCTGGCGGTGAGGTTACCGGCGACCCTATTGAGGGATATTCCATTAAAGGCGGCCAATATGATGGCTGGACAGTAAGAAGCGATACCTTAATATCCCTCCTCCAAGCAGGACTAATTGACAAAGAGGAGGACAAGGTCAGCTATTACAACCACTACCGGTGGAAAAACTAACAGCGTTCTGAGGGAGAACGCTAGCAGGGAAAAAGGCATGGCTAATATCTTTAGGCAAGCAAAGAATCTCCTGGACAAGAAGGCTCGTGGCGCTGAGCTAACCGAGGAAGAGCTTGGGGTGGTTAATACCGCACTCATCCCGTTCACAGTCAACACCGGCGGGTTTTTCCCTGAGGATATTACTATAGGCGAAGGGCTTGAGGAATTGGCCCGGATGATTGAAAACGAGAGCGCCGAGGAGGACCAGCAGACCCCGGCGCCAATTGAGGAGGTTGCCATGGCTGAAAGAACCAGGCTCACTAATTTTAGCACTGATTTAACGAAGTTGACAAACCAGAAAGGAGGTAGAAATGTTCTGGAAAAGGCTCTGGAAAAACAAAACCGGGGAGCCAGAGGCAAAAATAAAGGATATCCCAGATATAGTAGGAGGCTTTCTAGTAGTAAAGTTTAAGGAGAACCCGGATTGGGTGTGGAAATTGAAGGCTATTGTGCGTCAATGGCAGGAGAACAGAAATGTTTTTGATATTAGAGTCTTTGATGAGTATGAGGCAGCAAAGAGGGATATAAAGATTATTGACAATTCCAGCCTTGATGAGCACCCAGAACTGGTACTCTATGAGGGTTGGTATTGTAAGGAGCCTCCTCAAGCCCATCTTGAGAAGAAGGCAAGGGTATGAAGGAGCTAATTTAGCAGAAGTCGCATTCTGTTAATCCTGAATGTTGAGGTGAGAGATGTATAAATACGAATGCGCGGACTGTCACTGTCTCATCACTGAGGACGACCTCAAGGAGATGGGGGAATTCCTCTGCCCAAATTGTGGTGGCCCTAACCTACGCGAGCTGCTGGGAGATCAACAGCCAGTGTTGGTCCCTGCATGAAATATAAGTGACATTATCCTGGAGGTGACTAAGGTGCTCAAAGAATATGAAATTATAGTGGGTGCAGGAAAGACGGAAGCTCAGGGCAGCTCTCCCAGGGTGGCTATCAACCGAGCCCTGCAGGAGCAATATGCCAATCCGTCAAAGTTCAAAGGGGCGGACAGCCGACTAGATTACCAGCTCCAGGTAGGAGAGACACTGGTAATCAAATGCTCCCGGGTAAAATAACATTCTAATGATAAATATGGACGAAGTAAAAGATTGGCTGTGGCTCGTTAAGACGAACAAGGGCGACTTCTTCATAACTGTGATAGGGAATTGGACTCAGGAAGAGGCTGCTAAGAAAATCCGGCTGGTGTTCGATTGGATAAAGCTCGATATTACCGCCATGATTCCGAGAAAACGAGCCACCGGTTCTGATGATGCGATGGGCACTATATATGAACAGGAGGAGCCAAAAGACGAACTGGGCTTCATGTTTCTGGGCGGCAAGAAACTCTGGGAGGTCTGCGGCCGGGGAGTCGAATACGAGGCCGAGCTGATACGCTTGAAGAAGGAGGACTGAACAATTTTACGAGTGGAGAAAGGAGAAAAATGGAAGACTATTTACTACTGACAGTCGTGATTAAAGGGGAGAATATCATGAGCAACCCCCTGCTCAAAGCCACAGGGGTAGCTGTGGTGAAAGGTAAGACACAGCTGATAGAGAAGGAAACGCCAATCACATCAATCCCGGACTTTGTTGAAGCCTTTGAAGGCTTATTCCAAGAAGGCTAATGAATACCAATCGAAAAGGAATTCCTATAGAAGAACTTACCCCGGAAACAAGAGCTAAGTTGAGAATAGGCGACTCTGAAGTTTCACGAAGGCTCGTTATTTTGGGGAAGATTTTGCAATCCTTGGAAGGGTTTAGCAAGCGGGACGCGTTATGGATTTTACGAACCGCTATCACTCATTTGAAAGGCTATCGTGAAAGAGGGAAACGTGCATAATTGTAGAATTTTGTCAACAATTAACAAATTGTTAAATTCTGAGCCGAAGCTAGGCGTGAGCCTGGGGTAAAAATTAACATATTGTTAATCTATTGTCTTTTGTCAACAGACTGTCAACAAAATTTGGAGGAGGAAAGGATGGATATAATTCTAATCAAACTTGTCGAAGTTGAGGAGACACGGGGAAAGGCTAAGTGGGGAGCTGTGGACAAAGACCCTGCGGCACTGTTGAACGCCGCAGTCGAAGAGCTGGGGGAGGTAGCCCATGCCATCAATCACGATGAGGGTCCTGAGAAAACAATCCAAGAGATAGCTGAAGTCATGGGAGTTCTGAGCAGACTTTTTGAGATGGTGGCACCGCCCGGCATGTTAACATTTAGTTAACAAATTTGTAATTTTATAAAGCTAGCAATATATCAATATAGCAATAAAAATTGACAGAATTGTAGAAATGGAGCTAGGAGGTAATAACGATGATTTATAGGGGATACAGGCACAGTAAGGGGCTTGGGCACCAGCTCGTAACAAAGGATAATGACTTTCTGGACCCAACGCCTAGTCAGAAAATCTGGAACCATAGCCCTGATGGCTTCAACTGGGGCTATCTTGGCTCCGGGCCGGCTCAGCTCGCCTTGGCGCTGCTCTACGATGTCACCAAAGATGAGGTTGTGGCCGTTCGCTTACATCAAGAGTTTAAGAGATCCTTCGTGGCCGCCTGGGGCGATACATGGGAAATAACTGACGCCCATATTAGAGAGTGGGTTAGCTCCACGCTGAAGGAAGCCCAATTCAAGAAAATATAAGGAGGTAAAGCCATGAGCCCAATTGATAAACTAAGCGACATTCGCCGGATGCCCCGGCTCGGAAAGGTCAGGCTTGGTATCAAAATCCAGCCGGAAGGCAAAAACCCCTATCCTCGAGCAACAGATTATTTCGTGATTCCCGACGAGATAAAGGACTATCTGGAAGACAAGCCAAAGAAGCTCAACATCATATTCCCAACAGAGGAAGTGGACAAGTTCGCTCAACAATGGCTCCGCTGTTATTCCTTCACCCAGGGGCTAGTATGTAAGGGAAACGGAATTACCGCCACCAGGAAGATTGACGTCGAGACTGGGGATATTGCCCACAGCACCACCCATGAGTGGGTATTCCAAGATAATTGGGGCTGCGACCCTGATCACTGCGAGCAGTACCAGGATAAACAGTGCCGGCGGGTAATGAACCTATTATTTATGATGCCCGATGTTCCCGGGTTAGGTTGCTGGCAGCTGGACACGACCTCATTCTACTCAATAGTGAATGTCAACTCCTGCTTAGACCTGATCAGGACCATATGTGGCCGGATATCTTTCATCCCTCTTACCTTATCCCTGGAGCCCCTAGAGGTTAGCCCACCGGGGATAACCAAGAAGACGGTCCACGTCCTGTTCATCCGCAGCGAGGTTAAGCTAGCCGACATTCAGCGGCTAGCCCTGGTACCGCCTGAGCGAATTATGCTGCCAACTCTCCAGGAAGAGGAGCCGCCCGATGACCTCTTCCCTGAGCAGGTCATTAAAGCCGAGGCAGTCAGTCAGGAAGGCAAAGAGGAAGCGCCCCCGCCTGAACCGGTAGAACAAAAGACCCCGGATGATGTCGTCTCCGAGGATGTGCCTGACCTCAATGCTGTTTTTAGAGTATGCTTCCATTTCTGGCCAGACATGCAGCCCCTCGCGGTATGCAAGGAATTGGGATACTCAAATCAGATGGATGCCTACGAAGCCTATAAGGGCAAATCAGGCTGGGAAGCCTTTTTGACCATCAAGAACCTGAAGCAACCCAAGGAAGAATAAGGAGATTTATGCCCGAGCGAGGTTTTGCAACCGAAACCTGGGATTCTGATGAATGGTTTCAGGAGCTGTCTGAAAGGCAGAGGTATTTCTTTATCTACCTCTGGACTAACAGTCATTGCAACCAGGCTGGCCTTTATCATATAACACTCCCGACCATTTCTTTCACGACAAAGATTCCCAAGGAGGAGCTGCCCGACCTTATACGTTCCCTGGCACCGAAAGTCAAATGGTACCCCGAGGAAAACCTCATTTGGGTCAAGAATTTTATCAAAAGACAATCTAAATCCTCGAAGTTCTTGGCGGCAGCGGCAAAATCTCTTACGTCTATTCACCACAATGGCGCTATTAAGGAGCTGCTTGAGTACAACCTTAATCGGTATAGTATATCGATACCATATCAATATTATATGAATAGAATATCGATACTCACGCGTGTTACTGCATCTGCATCTGATTCTGTCTCTGATGCTGATAAAGAGATAGGGGTTGTTAAGGGGGAAGGGGAAACCGGCGAATCAATCCCTCCGAGTGAGAGTGAAATTGAGGAGAGCCTATCGGAGGGAGACCGAGAGGTCATATTAGTTTGGCGCTCAGTGAAAGGGTTTGACTTGGATGAATCCGCTGCGGCGGAGCTGGTCGCTAGGCTAAGAACAGAGTTCCCCGACATTGATATCCTGGCTGAGTCTAAAGCATGGGCAGCTAGGAAACTTTCAGAGCCATTAAAGCCGGGGTCGAGGCCATCTGCACAAATCTGGAATTGGATGAGGAAGGCAAGAGAATTTGCTCAGGAAAGGAGGAGCAGTGAGCAAGGCAAACATCAAAGAGCCAAAGTCCACCCCCGCGAAGCCTATCGCGGAAAGTGGTAGCCCCTATGACTACTACGGCTGCGGTCCGCATATCAAGCGGCTGACTACCTGGGAGCCGCAGCAGTGGCAACAGACAAGGGACCCGGCAGCCGCGGGGTTACCCCCTCTATCTAGGGAGGCTATGCGATTTCACACCTGGAAAGACCGAGATATCCTGAGTGTGTCTTATGCCCTCTATGCAGCCAGGGATATAGCCCGGGGTAATTTTAGTCGGGGCAACTTCTTGGTGCTGGCTGGTCCAACCGGGGTAGGCAAGACGCACCTGGCTGTGGCCATCGGCTGGGAGTGGTTTGAGGATGGCTTCAGTGTTCTATTTACTAGGGTTGATGACCTACTTGACTACCTGCGCCAGGGCTATGATGACGGCAGCTATCACCAGAGGCTTGAGTCAGTACGTCGGAGGGATTTACTTATTCTCGATGACCTGGGAGCGGAGCATGCTAAGGACTGGGCTGGGGAGAAGGTAGACCGTATCATTGACTCGCGCTACATTGCCCGCATGCCCCTGGTGGTGACCACTAACGCCAAGAGTGAGGACTTGGCACCGAGGGTGGGCAGCCGGCTTGCTGACCACAGCTGTAGTGTAGTCGTTCAGATAGATGCTGAAGATTACCGGCCTATGGTGAGGTGAGGTTATGAGAATTGAAGTGACGCAGCTCCCCCCACCTGAATGCTCCCCGAATTGGCGGGGGTTCTGGCCAGAGCGCTACAAGGCGGCTAGGACCTATCAGGCTGCCGTGTTTTATGAGTGCGTTGATATGCGAAATAAGCTGACGAGGCTACCTTGGCGCCCAGGCTTCCCCCCATTTGATAAGGCTAGACTGACTTTGACCTTTATTTTCCCTAGCTCCCATGAGAGAGATGAGGACAACCTGAGGACAATGTTTAAGCCTGGACAAGATGCTCTAGTTCAAGCTGAATTGATAAAGGGCGATACCCCTACCCATCTGGTCTTGGGGGAAATCAACATCATAATTGACCGGCAGCGGGCGCCACTAACGATTATCGAATTAGAGGAGGTAAAAGATGTCAGCAATAGCACTTGAAAGAGCTCGGAAAATTGCTGAGGGTATTGTTGAGCTGCTAAAACCATACTGCAAGAGAATTGAGGGGGGCCGGTTCTATATTGAGGTAGCCGGCAGTATCCGGAGGCAAAAGCCCTGGGTGAATGATATCGATTTGGTACTGGTCCCCAAGGACCTGTGGAATCTGCATGCCGAGCTCGCGAAGCTCGGGCAGATGAAAATGAGCGGCAGCAAGATTATGCGGGTTATGTATGGCAGTATCCAGGTGGACGTCTATATTGCGGATGAGTCTACCTGGGCGACACTCCTCCTCATCCGTACCGGATCTGCACAAAATAATATCCGCCTGGCGACCCTGGCCAAGAAAAAGGGCTGGCACCTTGCCGCTAGTGGGGATGGACTCTTTAACGAGACTGGGGAGAGGATCGCCGGCGATACTGAGGAATCAATCTATGAGGCTCTGGGGGTGCCCTGGCAGGAGCCCTGGGAGAGGAGGTAATGGGTACCAATAATTTGGGTGAAGCTCTAAAAAGGCAGAGAATATCCAAGGAGCTGACATTAAAGGAGCTCAGCCTTGAGTCGGGAGTATCTCTATCGCATCTGGCTCGTATAGAGCGAGGAGAGCGCTTTCCATCGGGCCGTATCTTAAGGAAACTGGCTGAGCCACTGGGGCTTGAGGAGACTGAAATCCTTAAGATGGCAGGATTCCTCTCCCGGGATGCAAGTGATGACAGGCTAGCCAGATTGAAGGAGGAGATTAAGCGGGAGATTGCCGAGATCCTGGTTAGCCTACACAAAAAGATTGACAGTTTGTAGCTGGGGAGAAAGGAGGTAGCAAGATGAGTCCCTTGTTAGATTATACAACGAAGGTCCCGGTTTCCAGGACAATAGCCCAAATTCAAGCTAAGCTTGTAGAGCACGGAGCCCGGGCAGTACTGATGGAATATGGCGATGCCGGAAGAATAAAAGCCCTGGCCTTCAATATTAAAATGCCCAACGGGGAGCTGCCTATCCGGCTGCCGATTGACGCTGGGGCTACCTTAAGAGTGCTCCAAAGGCAATACAATAACCGAGAGATACCTGGACAATACGCTAAGGATGAGCATGCTTACAGGGTAGCCTGGCGAAATATTTTCCATTGGGTATCAGCCCAGATGGCACTCCTGGAGACTGAGATGGTGAAGATGGAAGAGATATTTCTACCCTATGTTATTACCCCAGGAGGGCAAACTATCTACCAGGTCATGGCCGGGAAGGGATTTTTACTCGGGCCTGGGGAAGGAGGTAAATGTGAGTAATAATGTTGAAACTGGGAACAAGTGTCCAAAATGTGGTGCTGAGGGGAGATATAACGGTGAGCACGAAACAGCGGTTAGGAATTATAGTTTTCCATGGGGAGCAGTAGCCGATGTTGGATGGCGGTGTTGGAATTGTGGTTATGAGTGGGGCTTTGAGGTTTCGAAAGGATTGGTGAAGACGCTCGGTGAAGGAGATGGCGTGTAATAGGAGTTATACGCAGTGGAGGCGAGATGAAATTAGAACTTGAATTAGTTGGCTCCTCAGTTTTTGTTGGCCCGAGGTGGCAAGATATAAAGTTAAATAAGAATCTCCTTTTCGTCTGGATTACTGAAACGTCAGCTCCAAATATAATATATTGGCGCTCCATAACATTGACTTGGCACTGGCCTTTTATCAGATGGGTGGTTTGTTTTACGGAAACAGATGAATAGGAGTTATACGCAGAAAGGAGGCTAGAAGTGGATATCGCACTTATAAGAATGGTCGAAGTTGAAGAGGAAAGAGGAAAGGCTAAGTGGGGGGCTGTAGATAAAGACCCAGGCGCACTGTTAAATGCCGCTACTGAAGAGCTGGGGGAGGTTGCTCATGCCATCAATCACAATGAGGGAGCTGAGAAAACAATTCAAGAGATAGCTGAAGTGATGGGCGTATTAAGTAGACTGTGTGAGATGGTTGCACCGACTGGTTTTTTGACAGGTTTCTGCTGGTCAAAACAGGGCTAGCGTATAAGCTACATTACACGCAGAAAGGAGGTGACCAGTGGGCATAAGTGAATACATCATATTGAACTGCGAGAACTGTAAGAAGCCAGTGGCAAAGATACATTCCGAATTACTGGCGAGGATAAAGAAGGCTCTACATTATGATAAAGACCATGGTCCTCACCTCTATCATGTTTCATGCCAAGGTGGTTTTGAGCAAAAGCTAGACCAGCTAAAGGTCAATATGACCATAGACAAAGCTATCGAAATTAAGGAAAACCACCAACGCTTACATCTTGACGAGTATTACTCGGAGCTTCTTGAGGCAGATAACCTAAGCATCGAAGCCTTGAAATACATTAAGCGTTCTCGCACCTTCGGTGAGTATCCGGTTTGTCAGCAACTACCAGGAGAGACAAATGCTTAGATTTATCAGGAAGTGGATACAGAGCAAAGTAGGTAAAGGACTTCACAGTAGATGGACCAATATAAAAGAAAGGCCTGAGTGGTCCTTTGTCCATCCTTGGGAGAGAGACTTTGTTAATGAGAAGTTGGCTCAGGGCTGGGAAACATGGACTGATGAAGATGTCCGAGAGCTATCAGCGCTGATATTTGAAATCGGCAGGCGCAGTGTCGGCGAATGACCTACGCAGAGGAGGCTTAATGAGAGCAGTAGGTATTGATTTGACAGGTTCAGAGAACAAACCAAGTGGGGTGGCTTTCCTGGATGATAATGAGCTTGTAGAGACCCAGAGATTGAAGTCTGACCTTGCCATTGAGGAATTTGTGCTTGATTATGCACCAGATGTGGTGTCCATAGATTCCCCGCTGTCTCTGCCCGAGGACCCGACCAAAATATACCGTGATTGCGAACTGACGCTGAAGAGACGAGGGATTGGGGTTTACTGGTGCCTCCTTCCTTCAATGAAGAACTTGACGATGCGTGGAATTTCACTAGCCAGTAGCTTACGGGCAAGGACCATGGTAGTCATTGAGAGCTATCCAGGGGCAGCCCAGGACATTTTGAATATACCGAGGAAAATCAAGGGAACCGCTATGCTGGCTGCCGGACTGGCAAATTATGGAATCACGGGGGATCTAAATGTCTCACATGATGAGCTTGATGCAGTGACCGCTGCCATTGTCGGACTTCTCTATTTGCAGGGAAACTATGAGGCACTCGGCTGTCTGATATTACCGAAAAAGGCTAGCGTATAAGGGCTGTTATACGCAAAGGAGGGAACAATGCCAGTATGGGAGATTGTAATAAAAGGGAAATTTGTGACGGGCACGACAATAGATGATGAGGAGCAGGCGAAGGAAACCTGCAAGAAACTACTAGAGGATAAGATGGCGGAGGCGGGTATTGCAGACGAGAAAGCCCATGGTCTATTTCAGTGGATACCTGAGTCTGTTGAGGCTGAGAGGCTTTAAGCGTATGAGCTACATTACACGCAGAAAGGAGATAAAAAGGATGCGAAGTGGGATTTATGCTAGGTTCGGTTCAGAAAACAAGGATGTAATTACTGAAGCAACAGCTCAAGAATTCAAGGATTGGCTGGCTATAAGGGGGCTTAACATCAGCTACATGAGCGATGGAACACTAAATGGCTCGTTTATGGGACGCCAAGAGCCTTTTCGGCAGTGGGAGATACGATTGGCCTTCATAAAAGATGCCGAGGCTCAAGGAATCACAGTATACAAGGTTAAAGACGAATGGGAAGCCTTCAAGATTGCGTACCAAGAAGAAGGTGAGCGTCGCTAGTGCGTTTAATGGGTATTATACGCAGAGGAGGAAATTATGAAGATAGATAAAGCTATCGAAATTAAAACTCGGACGGGTGAGGAATTTCTTAATACTGACCCTGACGAAATAGATGAGGCTGATAGACTAAGCATCGAAGCTATGAAACGCATTAGCGCCATGAGGGCGGGTTATAGAGATAGAGAGATTGACCTATTAGAAGGAGAGACTGAGGATTAGCGTATAAGGGCTGTTATACGCAGGAGGAGGGCAAGTAAGATGGAGAATCGGGACCAGGAGCATATATTTGTCACTGATGATAAGGCTATACACCAGGGCGCCATCCTCAGCAGCACCGATAAGGAAATACTCGAGTCGGTGAAGACTGGGGAGGGCATGATTACCATAGAGAGTGTGGAGCAACTCCAGGATATGGCGAAGCAAGCCGCCGAGAGGCTTGAGGAGTTTAAGGAGCTGTGCAGTCCTATGACCCTTGCCCAGGCTCAGGCTGTGCGTAAGTTCCGGGTCGAGTATGGTTTTAGCTGGCGTGCTATTGCTGAAGCCTGCTATAAGCTTGGCTGGGGGAAGTGGTTGCCGCCATCAAACCAGATAATGGGTATGGCTCTCTGTGAGAGGGCTGCCGGGTTTTTCAGCGAGGATTATGACAAAGAGCCTTGGAATTAGGCAGGCTAGGGGATGCCATGAACGGAAAAGACTATACTATCAAATTGAACAGCTTTGAGCTCGGCGTCTTGACCGGGGTAATCATGCAGTTGGACGATAGAAAGCAGCGAGCTTTGAAACCCGTCTGGGAGCAGTTGATAGCTCTCAAAAAGCAACTTGAGGAAGAGGCGGGTGTAACCAAGGAGATAATCCCTGGCGGGATGCTGAAGATTACTGACAGGGATGGCAATGTAATAATTAGGGCGCCTTATCCTTTTGAGGTTGAGGGCAATTGAGGGGGAGATAGAAAAGCACGGAAGGTTAAAGCTATAAAGTTCATAACGCATGAGAGGGATAAGGTCGGGGACTTCCAGAAGAGGGTCCTGATTCATATACCAATCGGTTACATAATGGGCATAGCCTCTGTTATTCCCTTCTTGGGATATGGGCTTGTTCAGTTATTCTTAAAATACGAACGGAACGAAGATGTCCATACCGAGGACCAGGCTTGGAAGGACATCTTTGGGGCAATAGTCGGCTTTGTCATGGCTATATTCACAGTCTTCGGGGTTGGCATATGGCTTCTACTAGAACTGTTACAGTGAGGGGAAATGAGGATATCTAGGATAATTAAGGACAAGGAGGGCTATAGGCTTCTCTGTCGGTTCACCTTGGAGGACATGGGGAGCCTGCCGGAAAAACCTACCAAGGACAAGCTCATGGAGCTCGAGTTCCCCATTGAGAATATGAGCTCCGCAGCGGGCTTCTGGTTCAGGCCGTACTCTGAGCGCCACTGGGGGAGAACCGGTGAGTACCTGGTTGAGCCGCCGAGGGCAGAAGAAGAGTAAATCATCTTTGCAGCGACATTCCAAAGAGCGAGCCCATCGGGATATAGACGAGAATGCGTCCTAATTCATCTACTCCAGCTATGTGGAAAGCAGCAGAACATCCCCAGATAGCTGCCCCTGCTACTATTAGTATAACACTGCCATACCAGGGTACCGGCGACTCCTGCTTGGGATCCGGCGACTCTCCCACCTTATCCCCACACTTAGGGCATTCCCTGGATGAGGCTGGGAAGCGTACCTTACACTTCAGACAATAGAAATATGAAATTGGTGTCCTTGGGTGCGTGACGGCCCTTAAGACCATGTAGATCAGAAACTTCGGTGCTGGATTAAGCGTTTTCATCTATAAACTGTAATCCTTCCTAGCTAGATAGGGATAGTGTAATGCGTGAAAGCGTGATAAGGGTCTGCTACATAGGGCGG
>JABUBO010000134.1_pt1 | contig 21548 bp, 24 predicted proteins | sample 7240361 | NCBI WGS metagenome assembly JABUBO01 (sample SAMN07256346, study PRJNA390944) | subsurface metagenome | isolation source: Methane hydrate marine sediment | place: Pacific Ocean: Eastern North Pacific, ODP site
TGAGGAAGAGTTATCGGTGTAGATATGACACCAGAGATGATTGAAAGGGCAAGAGAAAATGCCAGGAAAGGCAACTACGGAAATGTAGACTTCAGGCTCGGAGAGATTGGAAATCTACCAGTGGCTGATAATTCGGTTGATATAGTCATCTCAAATTGTGTCATCAATCTCGCGCCTGACAAGAGAAGGGTCTTCACCGAAGCGTTCAAGGTGCTAAAACCGGGTGGTAGGTTGATGATTTCGGATATAGTTTTGTTGAGGGAACTTCCAGATTTCATAAAGAACTCTATTGAAGCATATATTGGCTGTCTTTCTGGAGCAATAATGCGGAACGAATACATAGAGGTGATAAAAGCAGCCGGATTTCAGGAGGTCAGAATAATTGATGAGACTTCTTTCCCTATAGAGTGTATAGCTAATGAGCCAACGGCAAAGGCGCTAATGGAGGTCTTAAGAATACAACCGGAAAAAGTAAAAGAGGTTGCCAGTTCGGTTATAAGTATAAAAGTTCATGGGGTCAAACCGAATTAGATAACTTGGATAAACCCTCACTAATAAGTTCCTTAAGTCTTTTGGCTATCCCCTCTAAGGGCAGGAGTTGAGGTTCTTTTTCGGAGCGTTTTTTTATCTCTACGCTATTAGCTTCCAGGGTGCGGGGGCTGATGGTAACTCGGAAGGGTATCCCCAGAAGGTCAGCATCATTAAACTTTACCCCCGGTGACTCTTTGCGGTCGTCAAAAAGCACCTCTAAACCTTGAGCCTCCAACTCAGCATACAGATTTTCAGCGGCTGTTGCCACCTGAGGATTTTCCAGATATAAGGGGCAGAGATAGATGTGATACGGAGCAATAGACATCGGCCAGATAATGCCCTTATCGTCATGATTTTGCTCTATGGCGGCAGCCAGTAACCTACCAAGACCAATGCCATAGCACCCCATGACAATAGGGTGAGACGCACCATTAGGGTTAATAAAGAAGGCACCTAATTTCTCACTAATGAAAGTGCCAAGCTTGAAGATATGCCCAACCTCAATGCCGCGGCTGAGTGATAATTTGTTGCCACATCTAGGGCATCCCTCCCCAGCCTTAGCCCGGGCTATATCTGCCATGAGGTCAACCTTAAAATCTCTAGGATAATTGACATTTCTAAAATGAGTATCTGGTTTATTAGCCCCGGCAATGAAGTTTTCTCCTGAGGTTATAGAATCATCGGCAATAACCTTAATGTTACTTACACCTATAGGAGAGGCTGAGCCAGCTACTATCCCAGCTTCTTTTACCTCAGCTTCAGAAGCAAGGCGGAGGTCAAAGCAATGCAGACTGTTTTTTAGCTTCACCTCGTTTATCTCAATGTCTCCTCTGATAACCGCAATGATAAACCCACCATCGGCGACATAGAATACTACTTTAAGGGTGCGACTTTGCGGCACCTTCAGAAAACTTGATAATCCCTCAATAGTGGTGATACCGGGGGTGTCAACTTCTTCCAGAGGCAGTGGCTTCTCATCGGCTAACCTATCTTTAATGCTCTGAGCCTTATCCGCATTAGCTGAGTAGCCACAATTATGGCAATAAATAATCTCATCTTCGCCAGTTTCAGTAATAACCATAAACTCGTGGGAATCCTTGCCGCCAATAGCACCACTATCAGCTTCAACCAGTAGGGTAGGGAGTCCGCAGCGAGTGTAGATATTCTGATACGCCTGGAGCATCTTATTATAGCTCTGGCTTAGCCCCTCTTCATCGCAATCAAAGCTATAGAGGTCTTTCATAGTGAACTCACGGACTCGCATTAGTCCAGCTCTGGGACGAGGCTCATCGCGGAACTTGGTCTGGATTTGATATAGAAGGAGGGGCAGGTCGCGGTAGCTCTTAACATTGTAACTGACCAATTCAGTAATGATCTCTTCATGGGTCGGTCCCAAGGCTAGTTTGCGGTCTCTGCGGTCGGAGAGGGTAAATAGCCCTTTGCCGAAAGCCAGGTCTCGCCCTGTTTCTTGCCACAGTTCTAAAGGCTGGAGGACAGGGAGCATCAGCTCCTGCCCACCGGCAGCATCCATCTCCTCCCGAATTATGTTCTCTATCCTTTTAAGTACCCTCCAGGCTAAAGGCAGATAGGAATATACCCCAGCCGCTACCTGATGTATCATCCCGGCTTTTAGTAGTAGCTGGTGGCTAGCTGTTTCTGCCTCAGCCGGCGTCTCTCTTTGGGTCTTACCAAATAGCTTTGATATGCGCACTCTACTAGTTGGCCTATCTAATTACGTTCCTGGGCTTACCAATTTTGAACACACTGAACTTCACTACCTTTGGACTTACTAAGCAAAGGCAGATATAAAGAAGAAAGCACAAACTCTTACCTAAGGTGAATACCGTTCAATTCGGTTAGGGTTAGGCAAATTCTCGCCTTCCCATTGATACAAATATGGTAGCTAGTATTCCGAGGGGTCCCCTCGTGACAATAGCCAGAAAAGCACCGCTAGCAATACCAGTAATACCAACAATTATAATCAGGAAGGGCACCACCCACCGCCATTAAGTAAAAAATAAAAAGGATGTAAAAGCGGCGAAAACTCCAAAACCTATCAGAGACGATATGACAATGATAAATATTATTAAGCCCCACATTGCCCATCTGTGCTGTGACTTCTTAAACTGCTCAATGCTATCCCATTTCTGGTTTTGCCATGCCCACTTATTCCCCTTAGCTCCCAAGAAGAATATCCAAACAAGGGAAAAATAAGGGATGAATGCAAGAAAAGCAATCCAAGTTCTATTCCTTATTCCCCAAATCCAGGTCCACCAAAAAGCACCCCAGTTCCATCCCTTGAGTTCAGCGGGCAGTGTTGCCGACTTGCCCATTCCTGACGTATTCTGACCTGCATCATCAGAAGTCATAATACTAACCTCCTAATATTATTTGAATGAGGACTTGGGCGTTCCAAATCAAAAAAGAGCACCAGCCACCGTTGGTTTCCGTGTTCTTTCCATTTGGTACCCTCCTTATTCCTGATATACCTATTATGATGTAAATACCCTTCTATTCCGGTTGGGCTAGGCGAACTCTCTCTTTCCCATAAATACAAATATAATAGCCAGTATTCCTAAAATAAAAACTGGCGCAAGGACGAGCAAAAGGGGGAGGCTACAGGGAATAGCCAGGATGGCGCCGGTAAGCGCGAATCCCCAGGCTTTCCTTCTCAGGGTGTAGATGCCAGCGATTAAGGCTATTATTCCCATGACGATTAACGGAGCGCCGATAAGCGCTCCAAGTCCTGGCACTCCCGCGAACTCACCAAGGCCAAGGGTCCCAATGATAGCAGCTGCCCCAGCGCCGACACCAATACCAATACAACCACCAATTATAGTCAAAATACCAGCCCACGTTCCTCTCCATGTTCTTTCCATTTGTCACCCTCCTTATTTTTAATATGTTTATTTGGAATAATTAGTTTAATTTTAATCCATGCTGCTTACCTTCCTTTATATATTATGCTCGGTGAAGCTAGAAATGGCTCCCAACTATTTAACCATATTAAAGCGCTTTATTCTAGTAGGGCTAGTCAAACTCCTTCTTCCCCAGGGAGACAAAGATAATAGCCAATGTCGCCATTATCCCTGGGAGGGATAGAATAGAACCGGCCAGTGCCAGCCCCCACCTCTTCCTTTTGATGGCACTTATGCCACCGACCAAGGCTACTATCCCAAAAACAAGCAACACGATGCCAATCGCCATCAAAACGGTTGACGACATACCAAGTATCCTGGTAAGCATAGATTGAATATCTGCCGTTCCAGGTCCGTACACTCTAGCCCACTCTTCTATCCAACTACTCCAATCCAGGCCTCCCAATGCGCCTACCCATCTACCGGCAACAATCACCCCAATCCCAAACGCAATACGCGTAGACCCCTCAATTATAGTCAAGATACCTGCCGTCGTTGGCTTCCATGTTCTTTCCATTTGTCACCCTCCTTATTCTTAATATAATAGTTATTTGGGGGAATTACTAGATTTTAATCCACGGTGCTCACCTTTCTTTTCATCATGCTACGTGAAGCTGGAGATAGCTCCCCACTATTTAACCATATTAAATTGCTTTATTCTAGTAGCTTATTAGTATTTATTTTCTACCTCACCCCCTTAGTCCCCCTCTCCTAAACAGGAGAGGGGGAGGGTGGTTAATGAAGGGGCTTCGCCCCTTCAAACTTCCCCTTTATCTTGTCATCTTTCTAACAAAGGTTATCAAGAATAGTGCCATCATAAAAACCCCAATTATAGCTTCTGCTGCTCCCATTCCTTTTGCCCATCCCTCGGGCTGTGGTGCCCATCTACCATAACCTAAAGCGGTGAATGAGACAGCACTATAATATAAGGTATCCAAGGAAGAAGAGGTATTAAATGAACCCCAGAGATGGTAGGCAGCGGCTAAGCCAAATATGATCGTTGCTGCTGAAGCGACCACCCTATAGGGTTTTTCTCCATAGCCACAAAGCAGCCTCATAATCCAGCCCCACAGCTTTAGATGTGGCTCCTTTTTCCAGCTTAGAGCTTTCCTTTTTGCCTCCATTTCACGATAGTAGAACAATGCTGCTGTGTCATACATGCCAGCATTGGTATGCCACATCTTGAGTTGACGATATGTAACTGCTGCAGCAGCGAAATTCTCTTCTTTCTCATCTTTTAGAATGTAATTCCCCCAATCCACATTTCTCAAATTGGTATCAGACGAGAAATTAGCACCCGATAAATTAGCCCCCTCAAGATGGGCATCAGTTAAATCAGCTCCCGCAAGGTGGGCATCAGTTAAATCAGCTCCCGCAAGGTGGGCACCGCTTAATTCAGTCCCTTCAAGGTGAGCATCCCATAAATCAGCCCCCTCAAGGTGAGCACCCAATAAATTAGCCCCCTCAAGGTGGGCATCCAATAAATCAGCCCCTTCAAGGTGGGCACCCCAAAGGTGGGAACCCAATAAAATAATCCCTTTAAGGTCAAGCCCATGTAGGTCTACCCTTTCATCAAACACTTTCGCTGATAGGTTAAGCCCTACGGTTGTTCCGCCATTTTCCTCTATCAGCCTGAGCACATCTTCACGGGTAAGGGGTTTTTGTTTTTCTTCTGTCATAGCTAGAACCTCTCCACCTCAGTCATTAGTGCGGTTAGAAAATCCTTTTCCTGAATGGTGGCAATCTTCTTGCCTTTTTTGAACAGGATGGCTTTGCCTTTGCCGCAGGCAATGCCGACATCGGCGTCTTTAGCCTCGCCGGGTCCGTTGACCTCACAGCCCATCACCGCTACCTTTATCGGTTTGTCAATCTTTAGTAGCCTTTCCTCTACCTCCTCGGCTAATTTTACAATATCAACCTCAGCCCGACCACAGGAGGGGCAACTAACTAAAATCGGACCGTGCTGGCGCAAGTTCAAGCTTTTTAGAATTTCATAGGCAGCAATTACCTCTTCCCTGGGGTGAGCCGTCAGTGAAACACGGATTGTATCACCGATGCCTTGGTAGAGAAGGGTACTGATGCCCACCGTGCTCCGAATAATGCCCCTTCGGAGTGTGCCAGCCTCGGTAATACCTATGTGTAGGGGATAGGGCATCTTTTGAGCAATGTCCTGATAGGCTTCAATAGTAGTCGGGACATCAAAGGCTTTAAGTGAAACCTTAATTAGGTCAAAGTCAAGACTCTCCAGCAAGCCTATCTGCTGTAAGGCAACATCTACCATCCGCTGAGCGATGGTCAATTGAGGGTTGGCTGTTTTGGGCAGGCTGCCGACATTGACCCCGATGCGGATAGGGATATTCCTCTCTTTGGCCGCTTGAGCTATAGCCGAGACTTTTTTCGGCTGGCTAATGTTGCCCGGATTTAAGCGTAGTCCATCAGCACCAGCTTCTAGTGCTAATAAAGCCAGCCGGTAATCAAAGTGAATATCAGCAATTATCGGTAGGGCAATGCCTCTTTTTATAGCTCGTATAGCCTGGGCGGCTTCAGCATCAGGTACAGCCACTCGCACTAACTGGCAGCCACAATCTTCAAGCTCTTTGATTTGGGCAATAGTTGACATAACATCTCGGGTATCTGTTTTAGTCATAGACTGCACCACGATTGGGGCATTGCCGCCAACAGTTACATTGCCAATCTGAATAGGTTTGCTGGCTCGTCTAGGATTCATGGTATCAGGCTGCCTCCGCTTATGATGCGTATAATATCATGGTAGGTGATTACAATAATGGCTCCTATAAGCGTAGCGAAGCCAATAAAGTGCACCAATCCCTCTGTCTTTGGTGACACGCGTTTGCCCCGGCGAACCCACTCCAGGAGGACAAATACAATTCTGCCACCATCCAGGGCAGGGAGAGGGAAAATATTGATTAGAGCAAAGTTTATGCTGAGAAAGGCAGCAAATTCTAGTAATGGGCTAATCCCAGCCTTAGCCACCTCCCCGGTGATTTGAGCAATACCCACTGGTCCTGCTACTTGAAGAGGCGTTGTCCCGGTAACCATACCAAGTATCCCATTCTTGAATAGGACGAAGGTTTCCACACATGCCGATACGGCTAAAGGTGCTGCTCTCCACGGGGGTTCGCTTTGACGAACAATGGTTGCGTCTATCATACTAACCGTAACACCAATTGCCCCCTGACCCTCTGGAGGTCTCCACCTGGGTACTACTTGAATGCCCTCCGTAGTTGAGTCGCTATGCTTGACAAGGATGGTAGCCTCCTTGCCCAGGTTAAGCTGAATATGGCGCTGGAGGTCACCAATATTGCGCACCGGCTTCTCGTTTATGCTAAGGACCGTGTCTCCGGATTCAATGCCAGCCCTGGCTGCTGGTGAATTGAGAGCTACTTCTTCTACCAACACTTGCCCTATTACTAGATTATGGGGAACCATAAAAGCAATTGAGAATAGGAGAAGAGGCAGTATGATATTCATTAGTGAACCAGCGCTGAGAACTAAAATCCTGGTGCCAATGCGCTTGCTAGCTAAACTTCTTGGCACCTTGGGGTCTTCTTCGCCAGCCATTTTGGTAAATCCACCTAGCGGTATAGCGTTGAGTGAATATACTGTTTCTCCCCGTTTTACCGATAATACTCGCGGGGGAAAGCCAAGACCAAATTCGTTCACTCTTACCCTAGATGCTTTGGCAACAATAAAATGTCCAAACTCGTGGGCAATAATAAGTACGACAATAATACCGATAAAGGCACCTATGGTAGTTAGCATGGATTATCTCCAGTAGCCAGCTGTAAAACTTTCTCTCTAGCCCAGGCATCAGCGGCTATGATTTCATCTAGGGTAGGGTAGGGGATGGATTGATGCTGTTCCAATGCCTGCTTTATAAGATTAGCAATCTCGGTAAATTTAATCCTTTGCGACAGGAAAAGTTCAACAGCTACCTCATCAGCAGCACAAAGTACCGCCGGGTAGGTTCCTCCCTTCCTTCCGGCTTCAATAGCTAACTTGAGGCAGGGGAATGTATCAAGGTCAGGTTGTTCAAAGGTCAGGTTGTTAATAAGGCTCCAGTTAAGCCTGGGAAGTTGAGGATTAGGTAGACGTTCGGGGTAAGACAGGGCGTATTGAATGGGTAGGCGCATATCGGGGTAACTTAACTGGGCTTTGATTGAGCCATCTATGAATTCCACCATAGAGTGGATAATACTCTGGGGATGGATTAGAACCTTAATATTGTCAAAAGGCATGTCAAATAGCCAATGGGCTTCAATGACCTCAAGCCCTTTATTCATCAGGGTGGCTGAATCAATGGTAACCTTTTTCCCCATCTGCCACGAGGGATGCTTTAGAGCTTGCTCAACTGTAACCCCGCTTAGCTCGGTTGGTGGATAATGGAGGAAAGGACCGCCTGAGGCAGTCAGAATAAGCTGAGCTGCCGGCTGCGTTTCACCATTGAGGCATTGCCATATAGCACTATGCTCGCTATCAATAGGTAGAATCCGGGCTTCATTTAGCTTTGCCTCATTGGTGATAATCTCACCTGCCATAACTAATGATTCCTTGTTAGCTAGGGCAACACTTTTACCAGCTTTCACCGCAGCCAGTGTCGGGCTTAGCCCCGCTCTGCCTGAGGTAGCTATAATAACAGTGTCCACCTGAGGATGCTGGGCGATGTCTTCCAGGGTTAGGAATTCATATTTAGTATTAGCCAGGCGAGCTAGTGCATCCCTGTCCTGAAAATAAACAAACCTTGGTTTAAACTCATTGATTTGCTTTGCCAGTAAATCAATGTTCTTGCCTCCAGCTAGCCCAACTATATGAAACCTATGGGGTAGGGCACGAACTACCTCGAGTGTTTGCTGACCTATAGAGCCGGTTGAACCCAGAACAGCCAATTGCTTAATTATATTGCCCATATTACATAATAGTATACCACTATGCCGGCAAAGATGATGCTGTCCATTCGGTCAAGGACACCCCCATGTCCTGGCATTAGCTTACCTGAGTCTTTTACCCCCATATTGCGTTTAAGTAGGGATTCTACTAGGTCGCCAACTTGACCAAAAATACTGACCAGTATGCTCAAGGGTATTGCCTGCCAGTAGGTTAGGGGCAAGTGGAAGGGTGTGGCGGTAAAAAATAATATGCTCACTATGATAGCCCCAAGTATTCCACCCATGGTTCCTTCCCAGGTTTTGCCCGGGCTGATATTTGGGGCGAATTTATGCCTGCCAAATCTCCTACCGATGAAGAAGGCAGTAGTATCAGAAGCCCAGGTAACAAACAGAGCAAAGAATACCCAATTTCTGCCAGCATCAAGACCCCTTAATGCCACCAAATGGCTTAACAGCCAGCCTACATAGAGAATGCCGGCTATTGTCCACGCCCAGGTGGCGAAAGCCTCTCCTTTTTGTCGGCGTGATAGGAGCCAGAGCAGAGGTGGTACCACAGCTGCGGTTAATAAGAACGGTGTAACTAAGCTAAGATTAAAGCGAGGTTCAAGGATAGCTAGCAGCTCTGAATTGCGACTAAGAATGAATAGTGCCGTCCAAATTAGTCCGAAGTAGGTAAGTGGTGGTGCTTTTGAGATAGCCACCATCCTGTAGAATTCAAGGGCGGCCAGGATTCCGAAGATGACCATTAATGCTGTAAATCCCGGCTCTCTACCAAACCAGACGACAATTACCAAGAGAGGGACGAACCAGAGGGAAGTTATGATTCTTTTCTTGAGCATAGGGTTACCTATCAACCTCACCCAGTAATTAAGCCGGCTTTAGTGAACGTAATCCCTCTAAAGAGATTACCTTCCCCTTCTCAAGGGACAGGGGCTCAAGGTAGGTTTCCAGAAACATCGAAGACTTTTCTGGATGCTTGTAGGAGATAGGGTTACTAAACAATCTCGGTTATAATCCACCAAAGCGCCTTTGCCTCTGGCTATAGGATAATAACGCTTTCTCAATCTCTTTTTCATCAAAGTCTGGCCATAAAACATCGGTGAAGTAGTACTCGCTATAAGTTACTTGCCATATTAGGAAATTACTTATACGGAGTTCACCACCAGTGCGAATGATTAAGTCAACATCAGGTAAACCGGCGGTATAAAGGTAATTATTAAATAGTTTTTCATCTATACTTTGAGGTGAGATGCCTTCAGCTATAATGCGGCGTACTGCGTCTAGGATCTCAGTGCGCCCTCCGTAGTTGAAAGCAAGGCTAAGTGTCATCCCGGTATTGTTTTTGGTTAACTCAATAGCTCTATTTATTGCTTGCTGCAGACCTTGCGGAAGTTCTTCGAGTCGACCGAGGTGTCGAATCTTAATACCTTGTTTATGAAGTTCTAGGGCCTCTTTATCTAGCATCTCCTCAAAGAGCTGAAATAAACTTCTAACTTCATCTTCAGGGCGATTCCAGTTTTCTGCAGAGAAACCATAAAGCGTTACATACTTTATCTGGTATTGATTAAGGCAGCTAATTGTAGAGCGTACACTTTCTAGCCCGGCTAGATGCCCCTCAAGCCTAGGTAATCCACGCTGTTCTGCCCATCTACCATTACCATCCACAATAATAGCTATGTGATTGGGTAGGCGAACCTTTTTTCCTTTAGCTAGCGAAGTAGCTTCTATTTTACCACTCAATATTAGATACTAAACCTCTCTTAACCTGGGCTATACTTCCATGAGTTTTACTTCTTTATCTCGTCCAGCTTGCTCAGCATCAGCTATGAAGCTATCAGTAAGCTTTTGTAGCTGGTCTAGGGCACGCTTAAGCTCGTCCTGAGATATATCCTTATTTTTCTCTAACCCTCTTAGTTCATCCATAGCCTCGCGCCTTAGGTTGCGTATTACTATCTTTTCCTTTTCGACTCTTCCTTGTGCTGCTTTAATTAGCTCCTGTCTCCGCTCTTCACTCAGTGGCGGGATATTTATCCGAATTACACTCCCGTCACTAGTCGGATTTAGCCCGAGGTCAGAGGTTAGGATGGCTTTCTCAATACTACGTATACTACTTTTATCCCAGGGTTGGATGACGAGCAGCTTTATTCCAGGTGCAGAAATGCTAGCCAGCTGATTAAGCGGGGTAGGAACGCCAGCATACTCCACCTTAATATGCTCGATTAGGGCAGGGGTAGCGTGCCCAGTGCGGATGGTAGCTAATTCTCTCTTCAAGACCTCAATAGAGGTTCGCATCTTTTCTTCGATATTCCACAAAATGCGGCTAACCATTTTCTTTCCCACTGGATACCAGGGTACCAATAAGTTCACCGATTATAACACGCTCAATACTGCGCGGAGCTAGGAGGTCAAAAACGATTATAGGCAGCTTGTTTTCTAGACAGAGGGAAAGAGCGGTAGCATCCATTACCGCCAAGCGCATATTTAATGCTTCAATATGAGTAAGCTTGTCAAACTTCTTAGCGGTGTGATTTTTGCCAGGGTCAGCACTATAGATACCATCAACATTATTCTTTGTCATAAGTAGGACTTCTGCCTCAATCTCTATGGCTCGTAGAGCAGCCGCAGTGTCAGTGGTCATATATGGGTTGCCAGTGCCTCCAGCGAAAATAACCGCTCTACCCTTCTCCAAGTGACGAATAGCGCGGCGTCTGATGTAAGGCTCAGCTACCTGTTGAATACCTATAGCTGACTGGACTCTAGTAGCTATTCCTTCCCTCTCCAATGTATCCTGGAGAGCTAGGGCATTTATCACTGTGGCTAGCATCCCAGCATAGTCAGCAGTGACCCTATCCATTCCCTCCTGCTCAGCCTTAGCCCCTCGCCAGATGTTACCACCACCGACAACAATACCTACACCCACCCCCATTTCTATCACCTGCCTGATCTGTTTGGCTATCATGGTGAGGGTAGGGGAATCAATACCATAATCGGCTTTACCACTGAAAGCCTCACCACTAAGTTTGAGCAGAACCCGCTTATACTTGATAGTGGTCATCCTGTTACTACCCATTTACCCAAGATTTACCCAATTCAAATCTGGCAAATCTATTTACTTTGATATTCTCTCCTACCTTGGCAATAGTTTCAGTAATAACATCTTGAACGGTCTTGCTAGGGTCTTTAATGTAGGGCTGGAGAAGCAGGCAGGCTACCTTGGGTTCTATAATATCAGCAAAAGGGGCATCATCAACTGAGATAAATTGAGGAGGCACAGCGGCTACTTGCATTGCCAAATTGTGAGCCAGTTCTTTGAATTCGTCAGTACGGGCAACAAAATCAGTTTCGCAGTTGACTTCAACCATGGCTCCAATGCGCCCACCGGTATGGATATAGGCTTCAATCACTCCTTGGGTAGCCGAACGTTTTGCCTTCTTTTGTGCCTGAAGGAAGCCTTTCTGTTTCAGAATCTGGAGCGCCTTTTCCATATCCCCTTCTGCTTCAAGAAGGGCATTTCTACAATCCATAACCCCGGCTCCAGACTGGTTCCTTAGCTCCTTTACTTTGACTGCTGGAATTTTCAATCTCTCCCCCGTTTTACTCATCAGGAGTGAAAATAACCGGTTCGGCAGTTTCAATAACCTCAAGCTTCTCTAAGCCCTCTTCCCCTGCTTCCTCTGTTGGACCCAATGCCTCGCCAATTTTACCCTCTATCACTGCGTCAGCAATACTGCTGCACATCAGTTTGACGGCTTTAATAGCGTCATCATTGGCTGGAATAGGGTAGTCAATGTCAGTAGGGTCACAATTGGTATCTACAATAGCTACGACTGGTATTCCTACCCGCTTGGCTTCAGCTAGAGCAATCCTTTCCTTTATAACGTCAACAATGAACAGAGCAGACGGTAGGCTGGTCATCTCTTTGAGACCACCTATTTGTCGATTGAGGCGTAAAATTTTCTTCTCAAGCTTTATGGCTTCCTTTTTAGGTAGGCGTTTAAACTCACCTCTAGCTTGCTGGTCTTCCAAACGAACTAGATAGTCTATACGGGTTTGGATAGTAGTAAAGTTAGTCAGCACCCCTCCTAGCCAGCGCTGATTGACATAATACATATTACAGCGTTTAGCCTCCGTCTCGATAGTCTCTTGAGCCTGCTTTTTGGTGCCGACAAAAAGGATACGGTCACCCTCAGCTACCAACTGCCGAATAAAGTCGCATGCCTTGTCTAACATGCTGCTCGTTTGCTCTAGGTCAATGATATGAATGCCATTGCGTCTGGTAAAGATGTAGCTCTTCATACGAGGATGCCAATAGCTTGTCTGGTGCCCGAAGTGAGCACCGGCCTCCAAAAGCTGCTTAATAGTAACTGTATCGGGCAATCTCAAACTCCTTCTGATTATCAAATAGTATAGCATACCCTTTGGTATTCAGCAACAGAGGAACATAGTGACCTCAGCCCAGTGCTTGCTCGTTTACCGGGGTCATTTGTCAAAGGAGATTATCAAAGGAGGTGACAAAATACATCATTAGGTTTATTATTATAAAGAAAGGGGCATACCGGTAAGAATATAGTAGTGATTAAAGAAAGCAGGGAGCTAAAGATGCAAATTAAGAAAACATACAAAGGTGTAAACCCGGGGTTACTTTATGATGAGATAAGAGACTTTACTATAAAGCAGGGAACGGTTATAGATAAGGCAAAACTGGAAACATACCTTTTGCCAACTGACACCTCAACATTTATTTCTCGTGGCACACTAACATTCAAGATTCGGAGCAAGTCAGGCAAGGGGGAAAAAGAATGTCTCAGGGTACATATCGTGGGCTCAGCCAAAGGTGAAACAAAAGTAATGTTTGATATAGATGAAGGGCTTTTCTCTCGGGAAAAGATTAATGCTTTGCAAAATGACCTAAACTTTATTTTTGGCTCATACGAAGTGAAGCACCGCTAACAGGATTCTAGTCTACATAAACTTCAAAGCCCGTATAATCCAGGGGCTGACCACAATGTAAGGCATTGCCTTATGGGGATAGTTCATCGACAATCAAGTACCACAGCTGTTACTGTATGCCAACATTGTGGCAAGGAGTTGCCTCTTATTCCTCAAGCCCTGGGAATATGCCTAGATTGTATTCGACGAGACTTTGACCAAGTTCTCCCCCTGATTGAGAAAGCTCACAGTCAGGCAAGAAGGCCATTTAACCTCCCACCTCAGCCTCCGCGGAGTGAAGTAGGACTCCAGTGCCACATTTGTGTCAATGAATGCCGTATCTCTCCCGGTGGCAGAGGTTATTGTGGGTTACGCATCAACAGGGAAAATAAATTGAAAGGTGCCACGGCGAGGAAGGGCAATGTCAGTTGGTATTATGATGCCTTGCCCACTAACTGCGTGGCTGATTGGGTCTGTCCCGGTGGAACCGGGGCTGGTTACCCCCAGTTCGCCTATTCTCAAGGTGCTGAATATGGTTGCAAAAATCTGGCCGTCTTCTATCAAGCCTGTTCCTTTGATTGCCTCTTCTGCCAGAACTGGCACTATCGCTACGCAGCAACGCGGGAGAGCGAGGTCGATGCCTTAGAGCTGGCTGAAGCAGTTGATGACCGCACCGCTTGCATATGCTACTTTGGTGGTGACCCGACACCGCAGTTGGCTCATGCCATTCGTGCCTCCCGGCTGGCTTTAGACCAGAATAAAGGCAGGATTCTACGCATCTGCTGGGAGACCAATGGCTCGATGCACCCCGCATTATTAAGGCAGGCGGCTGAGCTTTCTTTTAACTCCGGTGGTTGTATCAAGTTTGACCTTAAGACCTGGAGCGAGAAACTGCACATTGCCCTCTGCGGCGTAAGCAATAAGAGAACCCTGGAAAACTTTACGCTTTTGGCTGAGTATGCTAGAAAACGGTCAGTGCCCCCCTTCTTAGTAGCCAGTAGTTTACTCATCCCCGGCTATATAGATAGGGAAGAAATCTCCAGGATTGCTGCCTTTATTGCCTCCCATAGCCCTGACATTCCTTATGCTCTCCTTGCCTTCCATCCCCAATTTATGATGAGGGACCTTCCGCCAACCTCCCGTCGGCATGCTGAAGAGTGCCTGGCAGAGGCGAAGGCGCAAGGACTGAAACGGGTGAGGTTGGGTAACATCCACCTGCTGGGTAGCGACTACTAAACGAAAGGGGTTAGATAAGCCTGAGCATCAACTGGTAGTAATTCTAGAGGCGTTTTTTCGGTAGCCAAGTTCTTCCTTGGTCAATAGGGGAATCGCAGCAGCCGACTTTGACTCTGTACAATCCCTCATTGCCGGTTATTGGCTGGTCCTCCACTCTATTTTTCCCTTGTCAGGTAACTTTGCAAGCTAATGTACCACGGTTAACAGTCTGGACTATTGTTTTGTTATCTCTTTGTCATAATAAGGAACACCGAGCCATACCGTTTAGGATTCTTCTTGAACATGTCTATCTCCCGCTGGTCATTGTCAAGTGCCACAAGAGCTTTGGGATCATCAGTATGTTTTGTTCGAATCTCATTAATCCGCTTTTCCAGAGGAGCATAGTATTCAATCCACCAGGTGTCTTCGTGCAATGTGAAATGCTCAAGTAGGTCATAACCGCAGCTAGAGACCTGTTCTAGTTTCTCTGTTATATTCTCTATATCATCATGAACTACGAGGAATCCGTTTGGTTTGAGGAACCGCCGCCACTCCTTGAGCCCCCTTTTGAAACCGATTACTGATATGCAGCCCTCGGCCCAGATGATATCGAAGCTTTCATCCGGGAAATCCATATCGAACATTGAGCGTTTCAGGGTCTTAACTCGGTCTGATAGCCCTGCCTTTTCGATTTTTCTCCTAAGTCTATCTAGGAGAGGCTGGTTGATATCCAACCCTATTATTTGTCCATTACTTAACCTTGCCAGTTCCATAGTCGGGATACCCGAGCCACAACCTACATCGAGAATGCAGGGCTTATCCAATTTAGGAAGCATGTGAAACGCCTTTCTCGTGTATTTAATGAGACCCTCTCTTAGCAGGTCTTTATCTGTCTCTAATATTGTTTCTTCGGTCATCAATCACCAATCACCTTAATACTTGGAGATTACAGCAATCTGCCCTATTGTTGGACATTCATCCCAAAGAGCAGGATGGCGATAATGCAGTCAAGCCACCGATACGGATTCATAAATATAAAAGCATCTTGGCTAATTGCGGCTATCTTTGGGTCTGGATAATCACCTTGATAGAATTCTGGGCCTCGGCGACAAGCTGGAAGCCTAAGCCCGTCTCTGCCAGACCAAAACGATGGGTAATCATCTGGCGTACAGGGATGGTGCCAGCCCGAATTAGGTTCAGCGCCGTTTGGTAGTCAGCAGGGCTGCCGGCGTAGGAGGTGGTGAGCGTTATATCATTACGCCAAAAAAGTTCATTTATTGAAATGGGAATAGTAATGCCAGGGTTTGTTGGTGCGAAGAAGAGAACAGTGCCCCCACGCTCCACTGACTCTAAGGCTTGGACAATGGCTGATGTGGCACCAGTGCCCACTATCACCAAGTCAGCCAGGTGACCTTGATTGACCTGGTGCAGACGGGTGGGCAAGTCCTCTTCAGCATGGATGGTAGCATCAGCTCCAAACCGCTTTGCTGCCTCCAGCCGGTAAGGAGTTATGTCCGTTGCTATCACCCGACCTGCCCCCAGAGTGCGGGCTAGCTGCACGTGGAGCAGCCCAGCAATGCCACTGCCGATGACGAGCACGCTACTTCCTGGCCGCATGTGTGCCAGTCTTTGTCCACGCAGGACGCAAGCTAGCGGTTCAATAAATGTTGCCTCTTCGTAAGATACTTCGTCAGGCAGCAGGAATACCCCGCGGTCGACATTGATGGCTGGCAAACGAATATATTCAGCAAAGCCACCGGGGTCAAAATTCGTCTGGCGGAGAGTATCGCAAACGGTGTGATGGCCGTTCAGGCAGTAGTGGCATGTGTTGCACGGGACATGATGAGCCGCTGATACCCGGTCACCCTCTTGGTAATGCTCCACTCCCTCTCCTACAGCCACAATCTGCCCGCCAATCTCATGACCCAGCACCAGGGGCGCCCGGTCAAGGCGATACCATTCCATGACATCACTACCGCAGATGCCACAAGCCTCTACCCGCACCAGTAGCTCACCAAAACCTATCTGCGGGATAGGCATCTCCTCTATCCGTACATCCCGGTTGTTATACCACATGGCGACACGCATTCTATTTCTCCCACCCCTGGTCACGACTTCTTCACCTCCTTCTTCTTTTCACTGCTGAATAACTCTTGAGCCTGTTTTGGGGTAGCCTTTTGGTGAACAATGGCACGTATGCCCTTAATCATTGCCACCGGGAAATCATTTTGCCAGATATTCCTTCCCAAGTTCACTCCTATAGCGCCTTTTTGCATGCCATCATAGACAAACTCAAACACTTCAAGCTCAGTATCAACCTGGGGTCCACCAGCCATAATCACTGGAACGGGACAACCCCTGACCACCCGGTCAAAGTCCTCGCACCAGTAGGTTTTCACCACACGTGCCCCCAGTTCAGCAGCGATGCGACAAGACAAGCCGAGGTAGCGGGCGTCTCGTTTTTCAAGGCCCTTACCTACAGCGGTAACTGCCATTACTGGTATCCCATACCTTTCGCCCTCATCAACAAGCTTTGACAAGTTTAATAACGACTCTTTCTCATAGTCACTGCCAACAAAGATAGAAATGCCTACCGCTGAAGCATTAAGGCGGATAGCCTCCTCCATAGAGGTGGTAATTCCTTCATTAGCCAGGTCTTTCCCCACTACACTAGTGCCCCCGGACACCCTAAGAATAATTGGTCTAGTGTTGTCCGGGTCTACTGATGAGCGTAACACGCCCCTAGTAATGAAGATTGCATCTGCATAGGGCAGCAGTGGCTCAATAGTTTTACGCGGTTCTTCCAATCTTCTGGTGGGACCTTGAAAGTATCCATGGTCCACTGGCAAGAACAGAGCATGCCCGTCCGATTGGATCAATTGTGCCATACGGTTTGCCATTCCCCATTCCATGTTAATAATCCTCCTTTTATATTTATGGTTTGTTGCCCAGTTGCAGTGGTAACAGGCAATTTTCGCGCCGTCTCATTGACTCCATATTATACTACAAGACGCAAGTTAATTTGCATCTGCCAAGTTCGGCAAAGCAAGATTGCTCCCCAAGTCATTCAATAGATAGAACTTTTAAGCTAGTTTTTGCTTTTACTTAGCGGCTGGCTTGTTGCCGAGGCTTAGGTGATTTAGCTCAAGCACAAATCATAGTTGATTCGCAGGGCAACTTTTGAGAAGGACCTTACTTTTGGGAGAGCAATATAACAAAACGCCCTATTGTTCAACAGGAGCTGTGGCTACCCAATTATGGGAATTTCCTCTCCACAGTAGGGGCAATGCTTGTCTGGGCTGATGCTGTATTTGGTTATACTGAAGCCGTAACGCTCAATCAAAGATTGGTTGCAGTTAGGGCAGTAGGTATTTTCATAAGGGTGTCCGGGCATGTTTCCCACATATACATACTTTAGCCCTTCTGCCTTACCAATATCTCTTGCCTTCTCTAAGGTGCTGACTGGTGTGGCAGGGACATATGACTCGCTTCTGAATTTGTACGCCGGATAATAGCCAGTAAGATGCCAAGGAGTATCATCCCCCAGTTCCCTCTTGATTCTTTGCCCAATCCTGCTTAACCCCTCTTCAGTATCATTTATGCCCGGTATAACCAGTGTGGTTAACTCGACCCACACCCCACGCCTCTTGGCTAAGGTAGCGTTTCTCCAAACTATGTTTACATCAGCAGTACAGAACCTTCTGACCACTTCAGCCTCACCCTTTATATCGATATTCATTGCGTTCAGCCCATGAGCAACCAGCGCTTCAAGTGCTGGCACCGTCATATAGCCGTTGGTAACATAGGTATTATAATAGCCTCTATCCCTGGCCAGGTCGAAGATATCCAGAGAATACTCAAAGAGCATGGTTGGCTCATTGAAGGAGACACTGGTACCTTGACACTGATATTGCCTAAGAAGTTCAATGAATGTCGCCGGACTTATATACCGACCCTTGCCTATGTTCTGAGGTGATTTACTGATATCATAGTTTTGACACCAGGGGCAGGTAAAGTTACATGACCAACTGCCAATGGTCAAGGCTTTTGTTCCCGGGTAGAAATGAAAGAAAGGCTTCTTTTCAATAGGGTTGGCACTAATGGAGGAAATGTCGCCATACTCCAGGGTGTAAAGCCGCCCACCGATATTCTTCCGGGTAGCGCAGAAGCCTAATCCACCCTCAGGGATTAGACAGAGCCTTTCGCAGGTGTGACACTGCACCTTGTCCCCAAGGTGTTTATAAAGCAGGGCTTGCCTAATACGCTCTTCAGCCATGTCTTTTAACTCATTCTAGCCCAGACAAATAGTACCAGCAAGCTCACCGGCTAATGTGTTGAACTGTTTTGAGGTAAAATGCTACCGCTTGTCAACATATGGCGAAAGTTGCGTCATCAAATATATAATATAGGCAATGAGGAAAGCTTTAGGTTTTTACAATGATTAAGCCAGTCCTGAAATCAAAATTCCTCGGTGCTTTAGTCGGCACCGGGGTAGGGGATGCCCTGGGAGCGCCATTTGAGGGACGATACAGAGTTACGCCCGAAGAGGTTGAAGCCATAGCTGAGAAACGAGAGGTTTTAACCTATACCGATGACACCCATATGATGATTGGCGTAGCTGAATCACTGATTAGGGCTAGAGGCTTTGATGGCGAGGACATGGCGTATACCTTCATCCAGAATTATGAGCTTGAGCCTTTTCGTGGTTATGGACCGGGACCACCTCGCATTTTCCGGATGATAAGGGCTGGTGCCGCTTGGGATATTGCTGCTCAAGAATTATATCATGGCGGCTCCTTCGGGAACGGTTCAGCGATGAGGATTGCTCCGATAGGTGTGTTTTATCATGATAACCCGGTAATGCTAAGAGAGGTTGCCTATAAATCGAGTCAGATTACCCATGCCCATAACCTAGGCAAGGAAGGGGCTACCTTACAGGCTTATGCTATTGCTCTAGCCACCAACCTTGAGCCACTGTTAGCCTTTGACCAGGGTGATTTCTTAGCCAAGCTAATCAATTATGTGCCAGAAGCGGTTTATAAGGAAAAACTAAACAAAATAAAAGGTCTTCTTGCCCAGCCAGATAAGGCTAGAGTTGCTATTGAGCTAGGGAATGGGATTGAGGCTTTCAATTCAGTACCTACTGCTATATATTCCTTCTTAACCCACTCTGATTCTTTTGCCCAAGCTGTGGTTAATGCTGTTAGCTTAGGCGGAGATGCAGATACTATTGGAGCCATGACTGGGGCTATCTCTGGGGCATATCTTGGCATTGAATCAATCCCAAACAGCTGGGAAGCTAAACTTGAGAATAGGCTTTACATAAAGGAACTAGCCGAGAAGCTATGGGAGCTCAAAACGACAGCTTGACTCCAGAACCTGAAGGCAATATAATTCATCTCAAAGTAACCTTTTTGTGTTTTATTTTCCCCCGCTATGGGCTCGTAGCTCAGCGGCAGAGCGGGCGGCTCATAACCGTCTGGTCGTAGGTTCGAATCCTGCCGAGCCCACTTTCGAGCCTGACAATTTCAAAGAGTCGCAAGTTCTCCCTGAATTATTGCAACTCAGGAAATTAATGCATATACTGTTGGGTAGTAAAGGGAGATGGCAATAATATTATTAGTATTGAATAGGATAATTGGCTCTAATCGTTGTGGTTTGAGAAGGAGAGAATATGCAAGCAAAAAAAATAAGTGAAACCAGTACCGTTATGGTACTGCCAATGACGCCTCAAGATGCAAATGCGGCTGGGAATGTGCATGGTGGCGTTATAATGAAGCTGATAGATGAAGTAGGGGGAATAGTTGCAGTACGTCATGCCCGCAGTAATGCAGTGACGGCTTCTGTTGACAAAATAGATTTTATTCACCCAGTCCTTATTGGAGATGTTGTTACTCTTAGAGCTAGCCTTAACTTGGTTGGCAGGACTTCAATGGAGGTTGGTGTAAGGGTTGAGGCAGAGAATCCACTAACCGGGGAAATTAAACATACGGCCTTTGCCTTTCTCACTTATGTTGCCCTGGATAGAAATGGAAGCCCGACGGAAGTGCCTCCTCTTATCTTGGAGACAGAAGAGGATAAACGCCGCAATCGGGAGGCACAAGCCCGTAGAGAGGCTAGACTCCATGGAAGGGTAAAAAAAGACTAGCTGTCCGACTTTTCTATTTATGAATAGATATACAGGCTATAGAAAAACGGTGATTTATAAAATCTGAAGCTATATTGGACACTAGCCCTTTATTGTATCCACTCTGACGTTCTTGTTTCTAAAAAGCTCAAAGATATTGGGCAATCCTTATAAATAATAATTTGTCAGGTGAGAAAAGAATAAAGAACCCAAATACTCATAACCGTCTGGTCGTAGGTTCGAATCCTGCCGAGCCCACTTATTTTAGCTCTTTAATGGGTAAGTTGACATAAAGTATACTTTAATTGCTGGTAACAGTCTAAGCTGATATACTTCCTTGGGAACTCATCCTTGGCTATGTGGTTTCCCAGCTCCAAGACTTAAATCGCATATTGAGAATGTATGTTAGTCTTTTCATGATTTCTAAATTGTGAGAGGCATACGCTATGCCTAATGATGACAGGAACCGGACAGCGAAATTCAGCCTCTGGGGTTGGATTGCTTTTATTGTCTGCGCCGGTTTCTTTATAGCCGCAAGTGTCAAAGTTGGTAACATCCTGTTCCTTACTGGCAGCATTATCTTCCTGTCTGCCTGTGTGGTCTTCATGATTCCTTTAATCAAAAAGAGAAATTGAGACGACGCCGGTTAAGATTGTTGCAATTAAATTTTGCAATATAGCAGGGAAGTGGCTTGGTAGCTAGGCTTTGAGCTCAATTTGTGTATTTATCTGACATAACATATATAGTGCGACCCAAATAATAACTGTATGTTATTCATTTACATAATATTTCATGTTAGGTCATTGACTTCTCTTCATTGACAAAGCCGCACCCCATCTGTAAAATCCAAATCACTAATTATATAGAAGGAGGAATTTTAAATGGCTAGGGATTCAAGGGAAATATTGAATGATTTTCGTA
>JABUBO010000135.1_pt1 | contig 21422 bp, 23 predicted proteins | sample 7240361 | NCBI WGS metagenome assembly JABUBO01 (sample SAMN07256346, study PRJNA390944) | subsurface metagenome | isolation source: Methane hydrate marine sediment | place: Pacific Ocean: Eastern North Pacific, ODP site
TCTTCCAGTTGCTTATCCAGGCTCCTGACCTCTTCCTCTAGCTTCTTTATCTTGGCACGCAGCTCACGCCCCTCTTTTATAGTTTCTTTACCCATTTTCCTTTCTCGGGCAGTCTCCTTTCGGTCATGCCTGAAGCCTTCCAGCTCAAGCACCTTGTGCCGGCGCTCCGAGTCAAGCTGCAGGATTTCATCCAGAGGAGCATCGTCCTGGCGGCTAGCTATTGCTTCACGCACCAGGTCTATATTTTCACGGATAAACTTTATGTCAAGCATAAATTGATTACCAACCCTCCCCCTTTATCCCCCTCCCTTGATAAGGGAGGGGGAAGGGTCTATTAAGAGAGGCTTCGCCTCTCTTAAACTCTCCTTATATTTTCTCCTCAAGCCACCTTTCTGTTCCGATTTCCTTTCTCTTCACAAGCTCATTCTGTCGCGCAAGAAGGGCTTGCCTTGCCTCTTCTTCACCTAGAGAAGGGTCACGTAACTCGGTAAATGTCTCGCATGGAAATTCATTACACAGTCCACAATGCTCTAGCTGCTTTTGATTAATGCAACAATTATAAAGCGGGCAAATCTTATCCTTTATTTGAGCTGTCCAGAATGGCTTGCCGTTCACGTGTCCACATCCCTGGCATTGCTTCTTAAAATACTCGCAGGCTCCACAATATAGTCCGCATACAGGTGCTAAAGCTTTGTCTATCATTTTTCCCTCCTTTATGGTTTCTCCCTGAGCTGAGGGAACAGGATTACCTCACGAATTGATTGCTGACCAGTAAGTAGCATCACCAGGCGGTCGATGCCAACACCGAGCCCGCCGGTAGGCGGCATACCATACTCCAGCGCCAGCAGAAAGTCTTCGTCAATAGTCTCCGCTATCTCACCTTCTTTCTGGCGTCCTTCTAGCTGCTTTTGAAAGCGCTGCCTCTGCTCTATAGGGTCATTGAGTTCAGTGAAGGCGTTGGCAATCTCCATACCTCCGACAAAGGCTTCAAAGCGCTCTACCACACGGTCGTTATCGGGCTTGGTCTTAGCTAAGGGCGACATTGAAACCGGATAGTCCAGAGTGAAGGTGGGCTTAAGGAGGTTTGGTTCAACAAAGGTTGAAATAAGCCCATCGACCAGCCGGCCCCAGTTCTTCTGGGGGTCAACCTCTAATTCTAGCTCCTGCATCTTAGCCCTTAGCGAATCGGCATTAGGATATTGCACAAAATCAATGCCACTGTATTCAATAACCGCCTGGCGCAGTTCTAAACGTTGCCACGGCGGCTTGAAGTCAATGGTGTCATCACCAAACTTGATGGTATATCCACCGGTAATTTCTCTAACGATGCTGGACACCATTTCCTCAAGCATATTCATTACATCATTGTAGTCAGCATAGGCTTGGTAGCTCTCCAGCATGGTGAACTCGGGGTTGTGCTTGGTGGAAATGCCCTCATTGCGAAAAATGCGACCCAGCTCATACACCTTATCAAAGCCGCCGATAATTAGCCGCTTAAGGTGAAGCTCAAGGGCAATACGCAGGTAGAAATCCTGGTCAAGGGTATGGTGGTGAGTAATAAAGGGTAGAGCCAAGGCACCCCCGGCCGATGGCTGCAGCACTGGCGTTTCTACCTCTAAAAAGCCTCGCTGGTTGAGGAATTGGCGTATAGCGGTAATAACCTGGCTACGCACCTGAAAAGTTTCCTTAACCTCGGTATTGGCGATGAGGTCCAGGTAGCGCTGTCGGTATCGCTTATCAATATCGCTAAGCCCATGCCACTTTTCCGGCAGGGGTCGGAGTGACTTAGCCAGCAGGGTGAAATCTTCTACCCAAACAGTAGGTTCTCCACTTTTTGTCCGGAAGAGCCTACCATTAGCCCCGATAATATCGCCTATATCTAAATCCTTAAACAGCTCACGGAGCTCTTCATCAAACTGGTCTATGTCCTGGAACAATAGCTGAATCTTTCCTGAGCCATCACGAATATCAAGGAAGGAGATTTTGCCCATAGGTCGATTAGCCATAATACGCCCGGCAACACTGACTTCTTCCTCCTTGGTCAAGCCTTCCTCATTCCGCTTGAGCAGCGCTACCGCCTCCCGTGTAGTGTGGCTGCGGTGATAGCGATGAGGATACGGCTCAATGCCACGAGTCCGAATCCTATCAAGCTTTTGCCGTCGTTGTTGAGCTATGCGTTCTAATCTAGATGTCATCTCTATCCTATTTCCTTATAATATAGCAAAAAGACTGGGAGTTCCAGACTCTCAGTCCTATATTATCTATTTTTTGTGTCCCGTAGTAAAGCCATTTGGTTATGAGATTGTTTATCAGCTTCACCCCGTTTAGTTTTTATCTAATAACCCTATCCCTCTGTATCTCCTTAGCCAATAACCTCTTAGCTAGGTGCTGTTTGTTTTGCCTGCTCTCTTAAAATATCCAGCCAGGCGGCTGACTTCACCTCTCGTTCCAGGAGGTATTCAAGATAATGGGACATCATCTCATCCAGCTCATGAGATAGTTCTGGGTTCATTTTTAGCTTGCTGGCAGTATCATAGTCGCTACTCTGCAGTAGCCTTAGCACTTTTAGCGCGTTAACCGACAGGGGGTAGGTCAAAGGCTGGCTACGGCTGCACTTGGGGCACAGCACACCACCAGCCCTGGGGGAGAAGGCGTTGGTGACCGGTTTTAATGGTGAGTGGCAAGAGACACACTGCTGAAGCTGAGGTCGGTAGCCAACTTCATCAAGGAGGCGCAGTTCAAAATAGTGCAAAACCAGTTCAATATCTCCAGCCTGGCATAGCCGATGCATTGTCTCAAGCAGTAGCTGGAACAGGGGATAGTTTTCAATATGGTCAGCGGTAAACTGGTTAATTAACTCAGTAACATAGAGGGCACAGGAGGTAAGCCACAGGTCGCTCTTCAAGGGTAGGAAGCTATCAATGGTTTGACTCCCGGTTATAGTGTCCAGATTTCGCCCGCGAGCCAGCGATACCTGGCTATGGGTGAGAAGCTCAAGGTGTCCAGCCAGCTTGCTTCTGGGGCGTCTGACCCCCTTGGCTACGGCTTGAATCTTACCCAGGTGTGGGGTATAGAGGGTAAGGATTCTATCCGCCTCACCCAGCTTAATCTTCTTGATAATAATTGCTTCTGTCTGATAAGTTCGTGGTTTTGGCATTTTAAACTACTCTTGTTTAACAAATTCTAATTCGTCTGGTTTTCTAAAGCCTTCCTTTATTAAAATGTCCCTCTCTTTTAAACAACATGCTCTATTGTGTGCTATTGCTGCATCAAACTCCCTATTATACCACGCATTCATACACCATAATCCCCTATCATAAAATGGGTCGTCATAGTTGGGGATACCTAAACGTTTACGGGCTTTTGCTTTAGATTCACGTCCCCTCTGGAGTTCTCCGTCAAAATCAATCTTCTTACCAAGCTGATGGAAGAAAACGCCTCTCTCAAATTCACTACTAAATGCGTAAAAAGGTCTCTCCAAGTTATCTATAATCCTCTCTGTTATTTCTCTTAGCTCGCTGATTGCTTCCATTCCCCTTGCACAGAATACGTGAAGAGCGTGTCTATCGATAAATCCAAAAATGACTAGCTGGATACCCTTATATCGCCTTGAATCGTTATATCGATCGTTAAATTCTCCCCAAGTCTCAATATCAATAATCGCTCCTTCAAAATCCGAGCTTATTTCCTCTTTATGCTCTATTATCACTGCCATTTCCTCTTGAGGGTAACATCATCGGTATATTCTAGTTCAGCACCAAACCACGCTGCTAATTTGATTCTTACCTAAACCATTGCCAAGATAACTGTGTAATTTTTGCCATAAACCTTAGCACACGCCAGGCAGGTAGTATAGAAAAAATACATCGTTTTAAGCTCTCTGCCTTTGGCTTTGACAAAAGCCTTCATTTCTTTGACCCACTTGCCAATATTTTTGTATGGCCCTTCAAAAACCTTGGTTAGAAAAGTCCCTGATATTCTTACCATCTCTGCCTGCGGCACTTCCTTACTAACGGCAATATAAACATCGCTTCCCCAGAGAGAATTTTCATCCGAAAGCATAAGCGGTTCGGGGGCAAGGGCATCTGCCACCTTAATCATCTCCATATTTTTAGTCATTACTTTCCCGAAACCCAAAGGGATGTGGAAAAAACTCCTGATGTGGTCTTTAATAAATAGGTTATCCTGCCAAGTTATCTCTTTTTCATCCCACGGCTCAGGATTAAATCTCAGGCAACACCCTGTTTCTGATTGCTCATTTAGCTTGTCCATAACTATTACCTCCCTTCTTTTTTCAAGGTAGAGGCTAAAATTCCTGCCTGCCCTCAATGGCTCGGGTCAGGGTAACATCATCGGCATATTCCAGTTCAGTGCCGAAAGGCAACCCTCTGGCGAGGCGAGTAACCTCGATACCCAGGGGTGAAATCAATTTATTTAGATACATAGCCGTTTGTTCTCCCTCAAGATTGGGGTTAGTAGCCAAAATAACCTCATTTATTGAGCCGTCTTGTAACCGCTTCATAAGCTCGTTGATTTTTATATCGCCAGTTCCCACTCCCTCGGTTGGTGAGATGGCACCATGAAGCACATGATACAGCCCGTTATAAATCTTGGTATGCTCCAGAGCCAAAATATCCTGTGGCTGCTCAACGATGCAAATCTTACTAGGGTCGCGTTGGTCACTGCGACAGATGAGGCAGGGGTCGGACTCGGTAACATTAAAACAAATGGAGCATAGTGTAACCTTCTGTTTTACTGACAGGATAGCTTCGGCTAATAGCCTGGCTTGCTCTTCAGGGGCACGCAGCAGGTAGTAGGTAAGACGCTGGGCACTTTTAGGTCCAATGCCAGGTAGTTTATTGAGTTCCTGAATAAGCTTATATACCGCTTCGGCGGTAGGTATGAGACCCTGATTCAATCTAGCTCTCCTAAAATTAGGTCAGTCCTGGGATTTTAAGACCACCAGTTAACCCTTTTAGCTGTTTGGCAGCCAGTTTTTGAGATTTGGCAATGGCTTCACTTACCGCCTTTAACACCAATTCTTCTAAGTGTTCTGCCTTATCGGGGTCTATCACTTCGGGTGATATTTTTATTGACTGTATTTTTTGCTGACCATTAATGATAACCTTAACTGCGCCTTTGCCCGAGTCTGCTTCTACAATAGTGTCGCTTAACTCTTTTTGCGCCTTGTCTAGTTTTGATTTGAGTTCCCGAGCCTGATTTAAAATAGAAAAATTCATTTTTCCTCCACGCTGGTAACTTGGGCACCCATTCTTTGCGCTTCCTGCACCAAGTGATTATCCTCTGGCTCATAAACACAGCGCACACGGCAGGGACGCCCCAGGAAGTTGCTGATAATTTTTTCAGCTACCTGTTGATTTTCAGGTTCCCCCATCTTCTCCTTATGAAGGGGATATCTAAAGGCTAAGACTACAGTATTATCTTCAAAAGACACTGGCTTAACACCAGCACTTCTAAGAATGGCAATAGCCGGGGTTTTTTTGGTATCTTCCGGAGCTTGAGCGACAACCTGTTTCCAGTTTAGCCTCAGCTGTTCCAGTTCACTGCCGGGTTCTGGTGGAGTGATAGTAGCAGCAGCCTCCGGCACTGCCGGTGGGAGAACAATAGCTGACTCGGGTTTGGCTGTAGGCTGTTTAGGATAGGATGGGGTAGCCGCTTTTACGGGCTGGGGAGTTTCGTATTCAATTTGACGGGTAGGGCCTCCTCCCTCCCCTTCCGAAGATAGGGCACAGTCAACCAGGGCTAGCTCCAAGGGTAAGGTAGAGTAGTTATCAAAACCAAGCTCAAGTTGACCAAAGAGTTTGACTGCATTCAATATCTGAGACAGGGAAGCTCTAGCAGCTAAGTCCTTCAGTTCAGCTATGTCCTCGGCAGTGAGGTCTACAGCTTCACTAGAGCCGCTCTTTATTAGAAGCAATCCTCTGAGGTATTCCACAAGCTCCCGGTTGAATTGCTTTAAATCCAGCCCATCGCTATTGACACTGTTTATAGTTATCACCCCGGCAGAAACATCATTATTTATAATGTGCTTTACCAGCTCTTTGGTTCGCCAGTCGCCGGTGATACCCAGGATAGCCTGAACCTGATTTAGTCCAACATCAGAGCCGTAGTAGGTAGTCAGCTGTTCCAGCAGGTTTTCGGCATCTCGTAAGCTACCGGTGGCCGCCTTAGCAATAAGCTGTAGTGCCTCTGGCTCCATGTTAATACCCTCTGTGTTACAAATGCGGGTCAGTTTTGAAATTACGTCTGTCTGGGAGATACGGCGGAAATCAAAGCGCTGGCATCGCGACAGAATGGTAGGTATGATTTTATGGGCTTCAGTGGTGGCTAAGACGAAGATAACATGGGGCGGCGGTTCCTCAAGCGTCTTGAGCAAGGCGTTGGAGGCTTCTTTGGTAAGCATATGAACCTCGTCTATGATATAGACCTTGTAACGAGCTTGATTGGGAGCATAGTTGACCCTCTCGCGGAGGCCTCGGATGTCATCAATGCCACGATTGCTGGCAGCATCAATCTCAATCATATCCAGAGCCCTACCCTCGGTTATTGCCTGGCACATAGGGCAAGTATTACATGGCTCACCCTTGCCATTGGTAAGGCAGTTCACTGCTTTAGCCAGGATGCGCCCGGTGCTGGTCTTACCTGTTCCTCGTGGACCACAAAAAAGGTAGGCATGAGATACACGACCATTATTGAGGGCATTGAGTAGTGTCTGTGTTACCTGTTCTTGACCGACTACCTCAGCTAAAGTTTGGGGACGCCACTTACGATAAAAGACTTGTGAAGCCATCTTCTTTCATCTCTATTATACTCTATTTTTAATTCTCTAAAAAACCTCGGCGGTTAGAGGCGGCTGCATCTATTCTTTGCCGCTCACTTCCAATCAATTCATTCAAATTTTCCAACCTCGAATTAACAATTTTTAGCTCAAGGTTCTCAAAAACAGTCGTATCTTTCAAGCCACCTCCGGTTACAATACAAACAACAGTGTCATTTTCGTCTAAAAAGCTTTGCTCCCTAAGTTTTTTCACTGAAGCTAGTGGAACGGCAGAAGCCGGTTGTCCAAAGATGCCTATTTTCGCTAGCTGTTTTTGCGCCTGGAGGGTTTCCTCATCCGTCACGGCAACGCAAGTTCCCCTATTCTCTTTTATCCTTCTCAAGACTTCGTTTCCGCTAGGAGGATACGGATTTTCAATAGCATGGGCAATCGTATGCGGGTTTTCGACCGGCGATATGACTTCGGCATGGCTACTATAGGCATTATAAATTGGTGAACAACCACTGGCTTGAGCGCAAATCATTTTTGGTACTTTGTTAATTAACCCACAGAGCCTGAACTCCTCAAATCCTTTTAGGATACCTCTTATGTTTCCCCCCGAACTGGTTGGGACAACCACATAGCCAGGAACCTCAAAATTCATTTGTTCGCAAATCTCAAAAGCAATTGTTTTGGACCCCTCAACTCTAAAAGGTACATCAGAATTAATAAAATAAATGTTATTTTGTTTTCCAATCTCAAGACTATCAAAGTAAAGTTCTCCATAATCTCCATCTACTTTTATCAAAATTGGATTATGAATAGCAATTGGATTGAGTTTTTCAGGCGGAAGGCTGGCACTGACTAAGATAAATGTTTCCAAACCTACTCTAGCGCCATAAGCAGCTACTGAAACAGCCATATTACCAGTTGATACAGTCCCGATTCGTTTATACCCCAGACTAATAGCATGTTGAATACCGGCAACTGTTCCTCTATCTTTAAAAGACCATGTAGGATTCTGGCTTTCATTTTTAAAGAAGATATTTTTGATGCTTAATTCAGAGGCAAGTCCTAATGACCTGACTAACGGCGTAAAACCCTCATAAAGTGATATTGTTTTATCTATTTTGGCAAAAGGGAAAAAATCAGCATACCTTTCCAGAATAGTCTGGTTAAGAACGTTGCCCTTATTTATCCTACCGGTTACTACTTTTTCTACTTCCAAAGGCTCATTACAAATATCACAACGAGGATAAAGCCGTTCAATGGGAAAGGTCGTTTTACATTTCGTACAAATTAGGTCTATCTTCTTCATACCAATAAGAGCAAACTTCTAATCTTCCCTCTTTCTCTTCAAGAACTCCTCAGCGAGCCGTACGGCTTCGTCAGCTGAAATCTCCAAGGGCTCCTCGTATTTGACCTCGGTAAAGTCCTTTTCCAGCTCCTCAATATAAGCCTGGAACTTAGGATTTTGACTAGCCATGAAGCTAAGTTTTGCCTCGAACTCCTCAGCCTGTTTATCAAGGTCTGAAACATCCAGATTAAGGCAGAGCAGATGGTTTAGCCTCCTTACCACCGCTCTTATCGTCTTAGGGTTATGGGGGATGACGACATTGAACTCGGGGTAGTAGGTGGCTCTGGCAGTGATGCTCACCATCTGCCCCCGCCTGTCCTGGCAAATATGGAGCAGCGTTGTGGCGAAGCTACCCGGGCCTTCGTAGTTGCTGAACTGCACACTGTATTTCCGCATCTCTTCCTTGAGCTGGTCAGAACTGCACGCGCAAGAAACACCGGGTTCCCTAGTATGCGGGGTCTTGTCAAGTACACCACCTAGGAGGTAGATTCTAATCACGGCAAACTCCTCAGCTACGCCTAGAATAGCATCTGCGTATTCCTCCCAGTTTAGATTCGGTTCCGTGCCCAGGAAAAGAATCAAATCATTATTTGCATTAGGGTTAACCCAGTAGAAGAACTGGTTTTGGGGAAAGCGATGCTCTTTAAGAATGCCATCCTCAATTCTTATGTGAGGTCTCAGCGAAAGTTGACCTGGCACTTGGAATATATGGAACTTGTCGATGGGTATCTCAGCGAATCCCCTCGCCTCCAATTTCCTTACTAGGTATTGGATGCTTCCTGTAGCCGCCTCCCCTCCATCAACCCACCCGCTGATGCCACAAACCATATAGGGGTGCCTCAACCTCGGCTTCTCCACGATTATTACATTTCCTCGTCTGTCCATCCTACTCCCTCCATTGAACTCCTCAACTTACCAACATAGATTCCATCTCCATTCTAAACCCTGCTTCTGGCTGTTGTCTAGCTGCGGACTCGTCTATATGATTAGTGACGCAGCTCAACTTACTATATTTTAAGGGATGCGCCAATTCGCCCACTTACCTCTATCTACCTCCCCGTTGTAGGCCGATTTAGGTGTTACTCCTCTAGCTATGGCAGCCGCTATAACAGCCTTAGTAATATCACCGGCTATGAAGGGAAGAGCTCCCATGCTGAGGAGGGTGGTAAAGGTTACTGGTTCTCCTTTCACCAAGTTGAGCCATAACCCAAGTTGAAAGAGCCCTGGAATATAGATGAGAATAAAGTTGGCAAAGAGCATGAGCGCCAGCATGCTCAAAAAGCTTCTTGACCTAATGTAGGTATCAGTAAAGTGACCCAGGAAAAGAGCGGCCAGAATAAAACCGATTATATATCCCCCGGTGGGGCCAGCAAGGTAGCCCAGGCCGCTGCCCCAGCCAGCAAACCAGGGAACTCCTGCAATGCCGAATCCGGCATAGATAGCCAAGCTTATGCCTCCCCACCACCTCCCCAATAGCACACCAGCGAGGAGCACAGCCAAGGTTTGTCCTGTCACTGGTACCGGACTCCATGGAAGCATAATTCTAATTTGAGCAACCAAGCCAGTAAGACAAGCTAAGCCAAGCGCCAGAGTTAACTTCTTTGGTATACTAAGCTCATACCTCCATCGAAAGACATCGTATTTAGTTCGGTCAATTCTGGCGGCTATTTCCATATTTGCTCCCCTTACTAATTATCGGTTGTGTGTCAAGCTTGAACATATCCCTAGAATTTTGACATAACCCAGTGTATACTTTATAAAATGTTATCTACTAAAGAACTAAGCAGGAATAGGGAATGTAAGTCAAGGTTTATATGCCACTTTATCAGATAAGCGGACAAATAATCAATAAGGAGGACTATAAAATGCCTGACGGGAAGGAAAAAGCTAAAGAATATGTCATCAAATCAACCAAGGATAAGGATATCAAGTTAATAAGTCTATGGTTCACTGATATTTTGGGCTTTCTTAAGAGTTTCTCCATTACCCCAAGGGAAATAGAAACTGCCTTGGTGGATGGTGTGGGATTTGATGGCTCTTCCATTGAAGGCTTTGCTAGAATTGATGAGAGTGATATGCTAGCCCTCCCCGACCCTACCACCTTCCAAATCCTACCCTGGAGTCTACCAGAGCATCCTGTAGCCCGAATGTTTTGTGACATCCTGAGACCCGGTGGGCAGCCCTTTGAGGGTGACCCCCGATATGTGTTAAAGAAAAACCTCAAGCAGGCAACTGACCAGGGTTATACCTTCAATGTAGGTCCAGAATTAGAATATTTCTACTTCCAAAATGCCGGGGGGACACACACTCTGGATGAAGGAGGCTATTTTGATTTGACTCCTCCCGACATGGCTAGTGACTTAAGGATGGAAACCATACTCATCCTGGAACAGATGGGTATCAGTGTTCAGTATAGCCACCACGAAGCGGCTACAAGTCAGCATGAGATAGACCTGCACTATACTGATGCCTTGACTATGGCCGACAATATCATGACCTGCCGATTGGTGATTAAACAAGTAGCTTTGAAGCATGGTATCTATGCCACCTTTATGCCCAAGCCCATCTTCGGCATTTGCGGCAGTGGGATGCATGTGCACCAGTCACTGTTTAAGGGCAACAGGAATGCCTTCTTTAATGAAAATGACCCCTATTATCTATCAAAAATAGCCAAGCACTACACTGCTGGGCTACTAAAGCATGCCCCAGAAATTGCAGCGGTAGTTAGCCAATGGGTTAACTCCTATAAGCGCCTGGTTCCTGGCTATGAGGCACCAGTATATCTTTCCTGGGCAAGGAGAAATAGGTCAGACATGATTAGAGTCCCTGAGTATCAGCCGGGGAAGGAAACCTCTACTAGAGTTGAGTTTAGGGTTCCAGACCCTGCCTGCAATCCCTATCTGGCTTTTAGCGTGATGCTTGCCGCTGGTCTGGAAGGCATTGAGAAAGAATATCAACTGGCTGACCCTATTGAAGAGAATGTTTTTGAGATGAGTAGCGAGCAGCGGGAGCAAAGGGGCATAGGCAGCCTGCCCCGGAACCTGTCTGAGGCTATAAGCTTAACTGAAAATAGCCAATTGGTGAGAAAAACCCTTGGCGACCATGTCTTTGATAGCTTCATCAAAAATAAGAAGATTGAATGGGGTCAATATCGCACCCAAGTAACTGAGTATGAACTAAAGAAATACTTGCCTATGCTCTAGAACTTCATATATCCAGGTTATGCCCTTGGCTTCTCACTACCTATGATGGTAATCTCTATATTCTTACCACAGTAGGGGCAGGTTATATTAAGAGTGATAGGTTGATTCATTATTCGTTCAGCAACAGCGGTAACCATCGAGTCGATATTATCTAAACGCTGGTCTAACATATCCAGACGCCGTTTAACACGTTCAATGTCCAGCGTCTGTTCCTGGTTTACTGAATCAGATTTATTATTCTCGACCAAGGCTTCGCCCTCCAGTAGACTACAAGTAGATTAATTATATGTAACAGACGTAACTGTGTCAAAGATTTTAAATATTGATTTACCCAGACCAGATAGCGTATACTAAAGACAACAGAATAGCCCTATTCCCCATTAAACTTAAAAGGAGGTGCCCAAATGCCTGAGGTAGAAATCGGAAAGGTATCTGACTTCTTTGCCAGACCTGTAGTAGCCGGCATTGAGCTAACAGCAACCTTGAAACAGGGTGACAAAATCCATATTAAGGGTTACACCACTGATATGGAACTTATTATTGACTCAATGCAGATTGACAATGTAGATGTTACGCAGGCTAAAGCCGGGGACGCCATTGGAGTCAAAGTTAGCGAGCGGGTAAGAAGAGGAGATATAATCTACAAGGTTACTGAGTGACCGAATTATTTTCGCACTCTATACTTTAAAGATCCATTTCCAGCCACTAGCCTATGCCCTTGAGCAGGTTAGCCATCTCAATGGCAGTCACTGCCGCATCAAAGCCCTTATTCCCCATTTTAGTTCCTGCCCGCTCAATAGCTTGCTCTAGGGTATCAGCGGTGATTACGCCATAAATAACCGGCAAGCCGGTGTCTAAACTCACCTTAGCAATGCCCTTAGTTACCTCAGCGGCAATATATGCAAAGTGAGGTGTTCCACCGTGAACCACAGCACCAAGGCAGATAACAGCATCATACCGCTTAGTCTGGGCTAATTTCTTAGCTATCAGTGGAATTTCAAACGAGCCCGGTACCCAGGCAATCTCTATATCTTCCTGATTAACACCGTGGCGAAGCAAGGCATCCTGTGCCCCCTCAAGTAGTTTTTTAGTGATAAACTCGTTAAAGCGGGAGACAACCAGTCCAAACTTTAGTCCCTTCCCCAGCAGCACACCTTCAAAATGCTTGTTCACTACTTCCTCCTTATTATAAGATTGCTTAACTAGCCCTGCCCTTTATCATAGCTAGACTAATTATCGTTATCTGGTCTTTGTAAGAGATGACCTAATTTTTTCTGCTTTGTCTCCAGATAATCACGGTTATACGGATTGGGAGAGGTGATAATAGGTATTGTCTCCACCACCTTGAGCCCATAACCTTCCAAACCTACCACCTTTTTGGGATTGTTGGTGAGCAGTCGGATGCCATGCAAACCCAGTTCAGCCAGGATCTGGGCACCTATACCGTAGTCCCGCAGGTCTGGGGCAAAGCCTAAGGACAGATTAGCCTCCACTGTGTCCAGTCCTTTATCTTGAAGAGCATAGGCACGAATCTTATTACGAAAGCCGATGCCTCGTCCCTCCTGCCTCATATACAGGAAAACACCTCGTCCCTCCTCAGCAATACTTTGCATGGCTAGAGCAATCTGCTCCCCGCAATCACAACGAAGGCTATTAAACACATCACCGGTAACACACTCACTATGAACGCGGACTAACACTGGCTCCTCAGTGGATATATCTCCCATTACTAAGGCCAAGTGTTCATCAGGGTCTATATCACTTTTATAGGCAATAGCCGTAAACTCACCGTATTTTGTTGGTAACTTAGCCTCAGTTACCCGGTGCACCAACCTTTCATGGCGACGGCGATAGGTAATGAGGTCAGCTATAGTCACAATCTTAATCCCATGCTGCTCCGACATTACCTCTAATTGAGGTAGCCGTGCCACAGCGCCATCTTCATTCAAAATCTCGCAAATAACGCCGGCCGGATAAAGGCCAGCTAGCCTGGCTAAATCAACTATGGCCTCAGTGTGCCCTGACCGCACCAGAACGCCGCCCTCTCTAGCCCGAAGGGGAAACATATGTCCCGGCCGAACTATATCCTCAGCGTTAGTAGCTAGGTCAATTATTGCCTTTATTGTCTCTGCCCTGTCCGCTGCTGAGATACCTGTGCTTACCCTACGCTTAGCTTCAACAGAGACAGTAAAAGCGGTAGAAAATCTTGAGGTATTCTCCCCCACCATCAAAGGAATGTTCAATTCATCTAATCGCTTGCCTATGATAGGCAAGCAAATCAATCCCCTGGCATACAATGTCATAAAGTTAATAGCTTCAGCAGTAACCTTCTCAGCGGCTATGACTAGATCACCTTCATTTTCTCTATCCTCATCATCAACAATAATAATAAACTTGCCTGCCTTTATATCCTCAATAGCTTCAGCAATGCTTGATAAGCCCATGCTTACCCCCTCCACAATTGAAAACAGAATAAATTATTTATTAAACCTCCCTTGATAAACGAAGCCATAAATTAACCTACTAAAAAGCCGTGCTCCTGTAAAAAACTAACAGTTATACCTGAACGGCGAGGCTGGCTAAGTTGTTCCACATATTTGGCAATAATATCTACCTCCAGATTAACCAGGTCTCCCACTCGCCGGCTACCTAGAGTAGTATGTTTCCGGGTAAAGTCAACAACAGAAACCTGAAATGAGCTGGCATCTTTAGTTACAACAGTCAAACTAACGCCGTCAACAGCAATAAAACCTTTCTCCACTACATAGCCCATCACCTCATGAGGGGCTTCAAATCTAATGAGCATTGCCTCACCATCCCACCTAACAGAGGCTACCCTTCCCGCATCATCCACATGACCCTGGACTAAGTGCCCGCCTAACGGCTTTTCCAGAGTTAGAGGTCGTTCTAGATTAACTTCATCCCCAACACTCAGTAGACCAAGGTTAGTCCGCTTTAATGTCTCTAGCATTATGTCAACAGAGAACGAGCTAGTATCAAAACTGGTTATGGTCAGGCAGACGCCATTGACAGCAATACTCCCGCCCAGCTCTATCCCCCGAAGAACCTCACTAGCGGAGATAACGAGCTTCCCCAATTGGGCTGAAGTAACTCTACCTACCTCTTCTACAATCCCGGTAAACATTCTCACTCCTTAACATACCCGCTAACCATCAAATCTTCGCCAAGCTTTTCCAAGCTAACATGCCTCAATTTAAGTGAGTCTACCACTTTATCAACCCCTTTACCACTAACCGCCGTCTTTGCCTCCTTCCCGCCAATGATAATAGGGGTAATGAAAGCAATCACCTTATCGACAAGCTTACCGTCAAACAGAGAGCCGAGAAGAATCCCACCACCCTCCACTAAAACGCTGGTAATTTCCCGCTCACCTAATGCTTTTAACAATTCTCCCAAATCTACCCGCCCCCCTTCTGAGGGCAATTCTAGTAGTTCAGCACCAACCTGAGCGAAAGCTGCTTTCTCCTCTGGCGTAACAAACTTGCCTAATGCCAGAAGTGTCTTACCCGGCTCACTAAATAGCTGGGCAGTTAATGGCGTGCGCCCTTTACCATCCACAATTACCCGAAGTGGTTGCTTCCTGGCGGTTCCTCCCCTACCACCACAACTCCTAGCGGTAAGGCGAGGGTCGTCAACCAGCACAGTATTCACTCCGGCCATAATAGCATCAGAAGTATAACGCAAATTATGAACATACTTCCTCGCCTCGTCACCGCTAATCCACTTAGAATCACCACTCCTAGTGGCAATCTTCCCATCCAAGCTTATGGCAAATTTTGCCGTAACGAAGGGCATGCCGGTAGTAATAAATTTAGTATAGGCCTCATTAACCTTTTTAGCCTCCTCCTCATGCTCGCCCAGATATACCTTAATGCCTTCCTTCTCCAATTCATCTTTTCCTCGCCCTGAAACTAAGGGATTGGCATCAAGCACAGCCAAGTGAACCTCAGCGATGTCGGCAGCAATGATTGCCTGAGTGCATGGTGGAGTGCGACCATAATGACAGCATGGTTCCAAAGTAACATACATCACGCCACCTTGGGTCTCCTTACCTGCCTGCTTTAGGGCTACTACCTCGGCATGCGAGGAGCCAGGTGGCTGGGTATAGCCTTGCCCGACAACTATGTCATTTTTCACCACTACTGCCCCTACCGCCGGGTTAGGACTAACTTGCCCCAAGGCTAACTTAGCTAAGGAAAGCGCCTGCTCCATATAGTCCATGCTATTTTCATTCTAGCACCCCCTTCCAAAAAAGTGCAACATAAGTTAATGAGTTCGTTTATCACAGTCCACACTAGAAGGATAAAGCTAGATAGGGTATAATTAAGATTAAACTTGGGAGGGAGCAACTAATAAATTGAGAGCCTTTTTCCGTGATATTCTACTAATCGTTGTAGCGGCTGTAGTAATTTCCCTGCTAATACAGACCACAGTCCAGAAGTCTAGTGTAGACGGCTATTGTATGGAGCCCGGCCTACAGGATGAGCAACAAATATTAATCAATAAAGTCGTTTATTATTTCCATGAACCCGAAAGGGGTGATATAATCATATTGCACCCACCTCCACCCTATAGCCCAAAGGTGACCCCTTTCATTAAGCGCATCATTGCTTTACCCGGCGACACTATAGAGGTAAAAAATGGGGCGGTATATGTTAATGGTTTAAAACTGGATGAGCCCTATATTAAAGAACCTCCTACCTATAACCTCCCACAGAAAAAAATTCCTGAGGATGAATATTTTGTTCTCGGTGACAACCGCAATAATGCCAATGATTCTCACAATGGCTGGACAGTGCCACGCCAAAATATAATTGGCAAAGCCTGGTTATCAATCTGGCCACCAGGTGAGTGGGGGCTCGTTCCTAATTACTCCCTTAACGAGCAACTAGAAGGCTCTGGGAGTCAATAATTGTCCTGCTGAAGCTCATTTATCAAGGATAGATTGAAGCAGTCCCTTTATAAGGAGAGGTCGCATAATCGACTCAGCAAGGGGAAAAGGAGACGAGGTTAATGAATAATGTAGAGGAAATCTTTCAAAAATCAGGGGCTATACTTAAGGGACACTTCCTGCTCGCCTCCGGGTTACATTCCCCCATCTACTGGGAGAAGTTTAGAGTCTTAGAATCCCCTATTTACACCGAACAGCTCTGCCGTATGATTGCTGACCACTTCCGTGAGCAAGAGATTCAGGTGGTGGCCGGACCAACTACTGGTGGCATAATCCTAGCCTTTGAAACAGCTAGGCAGCTGGGAGTACGCGGCATATTTGCCGAAAAGGAAGGCAACGGCAGAGCTTTCAGGCGAGGCTTCAGCATTAACCCCGGTGAGCGAGTCCTCATTGTCGATGACATCCTTACTACCGGCAACTCCACACGCCAAGTTATGGCGGCAGTAACCAAGCAAGGTGGTTTAGTAATCGGCATAGGGGTATTAGTTGACCGCTCTGAGCAAGGGGTAGACTTTGGCGTTCCCCTCTTTAGTTGCCTCCGCTCAATCACCCCAACCTACACGCCGCAGGACTGCCCTTTGTGCGCTAAAAACATCCCCCTAGTTAAACCCGGCAGTAGCTAGCTTCGGCCAAACTCCCTCCCCAACTGCGCTGAGTTGAGGCGAATCATTGTTGGTCTACCGTGGGGACAGGTATGGGGAAGGGTGGCTTGCTCTAGTTGCCGTATAAGCTCACGCATTTCGTCATCAGTTAGTGCTTGCCCAGCCCTCACCGCACTGTGGCAAGCCATAGATATAGCTATCTCTTCCCGCCAATCCCTCTTATCCCCTCCAGAAAGGGAATCCAATAACTCCCTGACCATTCCTGCCCAATCTTTCTGATAAAGCAAAGCGGGCACAGCCCGAACCAGGTAGGTTTTATCACCAAAAGGCTCAATGGAGAAACCGAATTCAGCCAGGTCTTCACAGTGGGATTTCAGAACTTCCTCTTGTGTGGGATTAACCTCAAATGTTACTGGCTCAAGTAGCCCCTGAACCTCTATTTCTTGCTGAAACCTCTGGTTTTCAATCTTTTCAAAAAGGATACGTTCATGGGCAGCATGCTGGTCGATAAGATACAACCCATCAGGTCCTTCAGCTACAATATAGCTACTCAAGAGCTGACCTAATACTCTTAGAACAGGTAGAGATACCGCAGGAGTCTGGGGAATCGCTGGCGAAGTGGTAGGGCTGTCACCACCTATAGGTGATGTCCGTAATACCTGCCTCGTCCCTGAGGGTGCTCCATATGCGGTAGCCACCTCCTCAATTTTAGGCACTGGCGCTAGTTCAATTAAAGCCCGTCGGACTGTCTTCTGGACAGCACCAAAAACTATGTGCTCACTCTGGAATTTCACCTCGGTTTTGGTGGGATGCATATTAACATCCACCTCATCAGGAGGCAGTGAAATATTAATAATAGCCACCGGATGTTTCCCCTGCATCAGAAGCCCATGATAAGCCTCCTCTACCGCCCAGGCCAGCAGTCGGCTGCTTATCCAACGGCGGTTGACAAAGAGGCTGAGATAACTCCGATTGGAACGGCTAATGGCCGGTGAGCCTACCATACCGGCTACTAACAGTGATGAGGCTGCTATCCCGCTTTCCCACTCCCTGTCCCCACCCCCGACCTCCAGCATATTCCGGGCTACCTCCAAACCATAAACCTGAGCCACAGTATCTATCAATTGACCACTACCCGGTGCCCTTAGCACTGCCCGCCCGTCAATAAGCAAGGCAAATTTAACCTCGGGGAAGGCAAGGGCATACTGGCTGACTACATTAGCTATATGGCTATTCTCTGTAGCCGGCGACTTGAGAAATTTTAGTCTTGCCGGCACCTTACGAAAGAGGCCACGGACGGTAACCGTAGTCCCCTGAGAGCGCCCCTGGCTTCCCCTATCAACTATAGTGCCATCCCTCAAGCTGAGATAATTGCCTGCCGATTCGCCAGCAGCGCAGGTAACAATATCAACCTCAGCCACGGCGGCTATGCTGGGCAGCGCCTCCCCACGAAAGCCGAGGCTGGAGATAGACTTTAAATCGTCAAGATTACCAATCTTACTGGTAGCATACCTGTTGAAGGCAAGCTCTACCTCCCCCGATGGAATCCCAGCCCCATTATCTGTTACCCTGACCAGGCTTATCCCACCACCCCTGGCCTCAATAGAAATCTGGCTTGAGCCGGCATCCAGTGAGTTCTCCACCAGCTCCTTTACCACTGAGGCTGGTCTCTCCACCACCTCCCCAGCCGCAATCCGCGAAACTACTTTGGGGTCTAAAAGTTTAATAGCCATTTATAAAATTATACACGCTTCCGTGTAAAATGTCAAGGGTTATTCTACTTTCTCCAGCTTGGCCAAGCTGAGTAAGAGCTTTTTTACTGCCCCTCTAAAAGCAACTACTATTTCCTTATCACCCTCTACCGGCTGGCAGCTCACCACCACCCCATCACCAAACTGGGTGTGGTGAACATGGTCGCCAGCCCTTAATTCCGGGGTAGTAACCCCGGGAGCCGAAGCCTTGTTCCAGGAATACACACTGGCCGCTATCTGGCTGTCTTCTCCCCGCCACAAACCACCGCCAGTTATTAGGTGCCGGGGTATGTCTTCCAAGAAGCGCGATGGTTTATTTACCGCGCTGCTCCCCCTCAGGCTACGGCGAAAGGCACGAACCAGATAAACCCTCTGCTTGGCTCTGGTTATACCTACATAACACAACCGCCTCTCCTCCTCCATCTGCTCCGGGTCATCAAATGATTTAAAGTGGGGCAAGATGCCCTCTTCCACACCAACAATAAACACCACCGGAAATTCCAGCCCCTTGGCTTGATGCAGGGTAATCAGGGTTACCCCTGCCACACTCTCATCAAGCCCATCAACATCAGATACCAGGGTTACCCCCTCAAGAAAGGCAGTTAAACCATCAGGCGGTTTCAAATCACGATACTGCTGGGCTACAGTGCGAAGCTCAAGGATATTATCCCAGCGCTCCTCCCCGTCCATTTGACTTAATATATATTCCTTATAACCAGAGCCTTCTACCACCGCGTCAAATAAATCAACCACATCTAGCTCCTGACTGCGGGCTCTGAATCCATCAATCAATTTTAGGAAGCCAGCCAGTGCTTTGCTGATACGAGAGCTAAAGGGAGGCTGATGCTCATCTCCTTCTGGCTCAGTTATAAGTTTTAACGCCTCATACTGAGACACACCCATTGACTTTGCCCAGTTAGATAGCTGACTCAGGCTGCGCTGCCCGATACCCCGCCCCGGAACATTGATTATTCTAAGCAGGCTAACGCTATCATAAGGATTCTGGATAAGCCTGAGGTAGGCAATAATATCCTTTACCTCCCGCCTCTCATAGAATCGAGTGCTAGCCACCAGCTTATAGGGCATCCCATAGCGAACAAATGCCTCCTCAAGGGCTCTTGACTGGGCATTGGTGCGATACATCACCGCACAGTCGCCTAGGTTAAGCTTGTCCTGCCCTACCAGGCGCTCGATCTCATTGACCACAAACTGAGCTTCTTCCTGCTCGGTGTATGTCTCAACCACCGTGGTTAGCTCACCTGGCTCATTGTTCGTCCATAAGTCCTTGGGCTTGCGCCGCTCGTTGGCTGAGATTACGTAAGACGCCGTTTCCAGAATCTTCTTCGTCGAACGATAATTCTGCTCCAGCAACACCACTTTAGCCTCGGGGTAATCTTTTTCAAAATTAAGGATATTGCGCAGGTCAGCAGACCGCCACGAGTAGATTGACTGGTCTGGGTCGCCAACAACACATATATTGCGAAATTTCCCGGCTAGTTGCTTGATTAGCTCATACTGAACCAGGTTAGTATCCTGAAACTCATCGACCAAGAGATGCAGGTATCTTGCCTGGTATCTAGATAAAAGCTCAGGGCTTACCTTAAATAGCTGCACCGTTTTCATTAACAAATCATCAAAGTCCAGAGCATTGCTTTCAACCAGTAGCTGCTGATAGCGCTCATAGACCCGCCCCACCACCTCATCAAAGTAGCTACGGCTACGCTGCGCATAGTCCTGGGGGGTCAATAGACGGCTCTTAGCTGCGGTAATGGCTGAGGCTATAGCCCGAGGGGCATATTGCTTGGGGTCAAGACCTACCTGCTGAATACCTCGTTTTATCAAGCTTATCTGGTCGTCTTCATCATAGATTACAAACCTGGAGTCGATGCCCATAGCCTTACCATCCCGGCGCAGGATGCGGGCACAAATGGCGTGAAAGGTGCCCAGGGTTAAATCTCTTACTGAACCGCTGACAAGGCGATGAAGCCTTGCCTCCATCTCCCTGGCGGCTTTATTGGTAAAGGTAACTGCCATAATGCGGTGGGGGTTAACCCCGCAAACCTTAACAAGGTAAGCCACTCGATGGGCAATAACCCTGGTCTTACCACTGCCCGGACCAGCTAAAATCAGCAACGGCCCACCAATCGCCTCAACGGCTTCCCTCTGCGCCGGATTAAGCTCAGCCAAAATATCCATCATCTACCGCCCATTATAACATTGGCACAGGGTAGTTGAAAGGAGCATTTATTAAGGGCAAAAGGTAACAAAGCATTGACCGCCAGAGAAAAACCTGCTAGTATAATATATGTAAGTATGCGCATATTCGCTTATACTTCAAAGGGAAGCCATGCAGGACTTAATTAAGGCAATGAAAGCTCTCTCCGATGAGACGAGGCTTAGAATTCTGAAAATTCTACTGGAGAGAGAATGTTGTGTCTGCGAGGTTATGCAAGCCCTGGATATATCCCAGTCCCGGGCTTCACGCAACCTTGGCATCCTTCAGGACGCCGGTTTCTTAACGGTAAGGCGGGATAGAGTGTGGATAGTTTATTCCGTGAACTGGCAGACAGCCAATCGCTACGCTACAGCCCTGGCCAAGCTGCTGAGAGACTCCCCTATCAGCAATGAGGTACTAGCTCAGGATAGGGAGAGCTTAAACCATGCCGTGCGAGTTGGGCCAAGACCATTGCGCAAGTAAAAAATCTTTTGTGTAGCGTATCCGTATATGTAACTAAGTGTGCGAGTATGCAAACAATGGG
>JABUBO010000136.1_pt1 | contig 21204 bp, 19 predicted proteins | sample 7240361 | NCBI WGS metagenome assembly JABUBO01 (sample SAMN07256346, study PRJNA390944) | subsurface metagenome | isolation source: Methane hydrate marine sediment | place: Pacific Ocean: Eastern North Pacific, ODP site
TGATGAAGACATCACAACCCCTTATGGTAAATAGTAGGATAGAGGCCAATGCATATGTCAAAGAAATAATGTCTCAGCTAGGAGCCTCAAGCCTCCTCTCTATTCCTCTCATTACCAGGGAGAAGGTAATCGGGGTAATAAATGGCGTTAAGGTGGCCAAGGGGGCGCGATTTACCTCGGGTAATTTGGAGTTTCTATCCATCTTGGCCAGGCAGGTGGCCATAGCCACCGAAAATGCCAGTTTATTTAAGAGCGTCCAGAGGCAACGGTTGCAACTAGAGAAATTACTTGAGAAAGCGCTCCTGACTCAAGAGAATGAGCGAAAAACGGTGGCTATTGAGATTCATGATAGTATTGGTCAGCAGATAGTCAGCGTCCTATATCGGGCTCAGGCTTTCGACCACCTCTTTTCGGAATCAAAGTTTGAAGAGGCTCGAGCTGAAGGTAATGAAATCAAAGTTGTTTTGGAGAGAACTATAAAGGAGCTTCGTCGGATACTAGCTGGCCTCCACCCTCATGCTCTTGATGAACTGGGACTCGTCTCCGCTTTGCAGCAGGAGGTGGAAAGGTTCAGTCAAGAGACGGATACCATATGCCATTTTCAGGTAGAGGGGACACCGATTGAACTTACCTCAAGCCAGGAGGCTGCTACGTATCGGGTAGTTCAAGAAGCCCTGACCAATATCCGAAAGCACGCTAATGCCACTGAAGCTAACGTCCAACTTCGCTTTGAACCTGGCACTGTTTCGGTTAGGGTTAGCGATAACGGAAAAGGTTTCAAACTAGACCAGACAAATAACGAGGTTCTGGTAGGACATCTGGGGCTGCTGGGTATGAAGGAAAGGGCCGAGATGCTCGGGGGTAATCTGAGTGTAACCAGCAAGCTACGCCTTGGAACCTCAATAGTCTTAACCTTTTCAACAAAGTCTTAACTTAATGGAGAAAAGGCGTTGCCCCCCATTCGTGTGCTTTTAGTTGATGACCACCAGCTGGTAAGAGAAGGGCTAAAGCGTGTGCTTGAGCTGGAGGAGGATATACGGGTAGTAGGCGAGGCAGCAAATGGTGAAGACGGGATAACTCAAGCAGAGCGGCTCTCGCCTGATGTTATCCTCATGGATATCAAGATGCCCGGCATGGACGGCATCGCTGCTACCCGTCAGCTGAAGGAGAAAATGCCCGACGTAAAAGTCATCATGCTGACATTGTATGATAGTGACTATGTAACCCAAGCCATTGAGGCCGGCGCTTCAGGCTACATTCTTAAGGATGCCAGCCTGAAGCAGCTAATCCAGGCGATACATGATGCCTATAAGGGTTACTCACCGCTGGCTCCCTCTCTCATTCGGGGGGTTTTAACTGAGCTTGCCGATCTTAGTCGAGCCAGTCGCGATTCCCTACTCTCTGAGCGCCAGTGCGAGATACTAAGGCTGAGCGCGGCCGGGCTGGTTAGGAAGGAGGTTGCTGCCCAGCTTTATGTCAGTGAGGGCACCGTTAAGAAGGAGCTGACTTGTATCTTCGATAAGTTGGGGGTAAAAGACCAAGCCCAGGCGGTTTCTGAAGCCATGAAACGAAGGCTTATTTAGTATCTCCTCGATTATAGTTATAGTTCGTCTAGCAGAGGCGCACTAGGTAGTGCGCCTCTTTTTATTACCCATAGACCCCAAAGTTTACCCAGGTGGGTACGATATATTATCCGTTTGGGAATTACCAAGACTGTATCAAAGTGCAAGAATAATATTGAACACAAGTCTTCCGCAGTTTGAAGACCACTGTTAGCTTTTCCAGCTTTGATGAGCTGGATGAGTTTGTGTTGAGGCTACCTGAGCGGATCAAGAAACCGGTTAGGAGCTAACCGGAGACGATCAGTGGACAAAATAGTTGTAATGATGGTTGATAAACAGGCTCTTTTCAGGATTGGTGTGCGCCACACCTTGTCCCAACAACCTGACTTCGAGGTATTTGACAGTGCTCCAAACGGGAACGCGATGGCACTAATTGAAGCTAACTCTCCCGATGTGCTACTACTGGATATTGACTATCCTTCCCTCAGGGGGCTCGACCTGGCACGAAAAATTGCCCCACGCTGTCCGACCAAGGTAATAATGCTAACTTCCAACCCTGATGACAAGCAGCTTTTTGAGATTATCAAAACTAGAGCTGTAGCCTACTTAGATAAGAGCATCACCGCCGAAGAGCTAACTAAGACCATAAGGCAAGTTTCCTGTGGTGAATACCCCATAAATGACAGCGTCTTAGCCAGACCTAAGGTTGCCGAGCACGTATTAAGACAATTCCAAAGCATGCATAGTAACAATGGGAAAGAAACTATAGTTGCCCCCCTTACCTCAAGGCAGACACAGATTCTAAACTATATTGCCGATGGTAACTCAAATAAGCAAATCGCCTATATTCTGCAAACCAGTGAGCAGACAATTAAGAATCATGTTAGCAACATCCTGCGCAAGCTAAATGCTAATGATAGAGCCCACGCTGTGGTCTTAGCCATACGCCATGGCTGGATTTTAGCCGAAGAGCTCCAGAACTCTGGAATAGCTGTAAATAATAATTAAGGAGGCTAGTTGCACACAACAGAGCCCCCCTAAGCACTTTCTCAGGATGAGCCAATGGGACTAATTACCTAGGCATAAAGTTACTAATGGCTTATTTATCCCCCTGTAAGCTGTAGAATATTATGGCTAAGTCTAAACTACGTGGGCATAGGCAACTACCTAAGGCATCAAGAGCCATTTTTATCAACAATCTGTACCAATTTCTGCTCTGCTCGGTAATATTAAAGATAGGAGAATAAAGGTTATGAAAGGCATCCGAATACTCTTAGCTGATGACCATGAGATTGTTCGCCGTGGGGTGCAGAGCATGCTGGAGCAAGAAGAAGATATGGAAATCGTAGGCGATTGCTGCTCCGCTGAGGAAGCCTTATTCCTGACAGAAATAACCTCACCAAACATCCTCCTTATGGGGGCTAAGATACCAGACATAGGTGGATTTGAGGTTACCCGCCGCTTGCACCAAAAACGGCTACCTTGTAATGTCATTATCCTAACCGTGTATGACGATTATCTGGCTGAGGCTCTGGAAGCCGGGGTGGCAGGCTACCTTCTTGAAGACATAAAGCGTCCAGAGCTTGCCCAGGCTATCAGGAGGGTTTATCACGGGGAATTAGTTATTGATAAGCGCCTCACATCAACACTACAAGTTGTGGAAGGGGAGTCAGAATACCTGCCCACAGAAGGCGATGGCGACTCGGTTAGAGAGGTAGAGTTGGCTATACTTCCGCCTTTTGATGCAGCTCAGTTACTAAGATTCATTTATCAAGTGGAGGAGGCACTTGAGGCAACCATCGTGCAACAAGTTGGCTCTTGGAGTAGAGACACTGTCGTTACTATCCTACTGCGAAGAGCCGCCCCACTGGTGGATATCTTACATAGGTTGGGAAAGGTGCCCGATGTAGACAGTGTGAGAGAAAAGCCAGCGGCAAAATCCAAGTCTTTCAGCTTTTCCAAGAAAATCATAACTACACCAGAAACCCGCCCCAAGAAAGAGCTCTTGGTAACCCTAAAGCAGGCTAGCCCAGCTAAACAATTAGAATTAGCCGGGCACAGATAAGTTAATCAACGGGCACCAAAGAGACGGAGAAGTCATAGGTAGAAATCTGGTGGCATATCTGCAAGTACCCCGGGGATATTGAGTGTAATCCTAAGATTAGCCTTTAGAGCCATCCTGGGATTCTGAGGAGGCTCTCTTCTTTTCAACCGCGGATTGAAGTATTATATTATTTTTGTTTACATCCCCTCTTGACAATCGCCGAGCAAACAAGTATCATCTTGCATGAACCTTTAGGCTCATTAAATTGACGCCTTTGGCTCATAGAGTTATTCTTAGGGTTAACAACGGGTAGTAGAAGTTAGTACCTGAGGTACTAACTAGAAGCTTAAAACAGGCAGGGGGGATGAAGATGAACAATAGAAGGTCCAATATTGAAATAATAGCTGATATGTTGAGGGTGGGGGAAAATGGTGCTGGCAAGACAGAGATTATGTACAGCGCTAACATGAGCTACAGTCAACTACAGAAGTATCTTGGCTTTCTGATGAGCCAAGGCTTTATTGATAAAGTGGAGGTAGGCAATCCAGTAGTAACCTATCAAGTGACTGAGCTAGGTTTGAAGTTGCTTAAAAGTATAGATAGTGTAATCGAAATGCTTGGTTGGCTTGACAGATGACAGCCAATCGTAATAGAGGTTGCTGGTTTGGGGTAACCTGGGGAAGCAGATTCTTCAGGTTACTCTTTGTTTGTAACAAACTATAAAAGGGGTGTTCCATGCCAGAGAAAAGAATGTTAATAGTTGATGCCGAAGCAGCAAGGAAAATAGATGAAAATCGCGGTGACATGAACCGTTCAGACTTCATTAACTTTCTTATTGATAGCTGTTTGAAGGAAGACTCTGAGAAGCAAAACTATATAACCAAGGAAGAATTCAATCAGTTCCAGCAGGGAACAAGAGAACTGCTACGAAATTTCCTTGACTTCTTTATTAGCTATGGCCTAGAACTGGGTAAGCAACCAAAGGATAAAACCTTTGAAGAATTAAGCCAGAAACTACAAGCCCTTGGTAGCTCTGGTAGCAAAGCTAAAAACCTCTAATCAAGCCTCTGTTAGCTTCTAACAGCCTCATCCTTAGCAAATTACCTCTCAATAGAACTATCTTCTAGAACACAATCCCTTCCCATTGCCAAGACAACCTGCGATAGTTACAAATAGGGACACATTTATGATTTACATTGCCATAGGTTGTCTTGGTTTCCTGGTAATACATCTTTTCGACGTCGTTTCCCTAAAAAGGTTGCCAGGGGCAAAGCCTTTCACCTGGATGCTGGGTAGCGGCCTACTGGGCTATGCGCTAGTGGCGGCGTGCCTCCGGTCAGATAAGCTGCCATTACCCATATGGTCTACCTGGCTAGGTTGGGCACTACTTTCAATATCTCTCTTCCTGTTGATATATTCCCTGTTTATCAATCTTCCCTTCCGCAAGACATATATTGCCACTGGTGTCGGCGATAAGCTAATAACAACCGGGCTATATGCCTTAGTTCGCCACCCATGGGTTCATTGCTTCACTCTCATCCTGCTCTCACTTATCCTGGTTTCAAAGTCAAGTCTACTACTTATCGCCTCACCAATATGGATTTTGCTGTATATCCTACTGGTAGTTATTCAGGACAAGTTTTTCTTCGGTAGGATGTTCGATGGCTATGATAGCTACCGGCAGGAAACACCAATGCTAGTGCCAAATCGACAGAGCTTAAATGCCTTCATAAATTCGCTAAAACAAGCTAGAGCCTAAATTGTGGCTTAGGGAGGGAAAATGATAGAAATAGCTAAACTACTCAGACAGGGTAAAACTGAGGAGGTGTGGCAGAGGTGCTGTGGGTTTATTGACCTGAGTCTTGAGGATTTTATGAAGATTCAGCGGCGGCTTCTTTCGGAACAGTTAGAACTTCTGGATAGATGCGAATTGGGCCGTTATATCATGAACGGAGCCGCTCCTTACAACGTGAAAGAGTTCCGGGAGCAGGTCCCCCTCACCACCTATGACGACTATGCCCCTTACCTCCTTGCCAAGAGGGAGGATGTGTTGCCTAAGAAACCAGCCCTGTGGCAGTATACCTCAGGCAAGTCTGGCGTGTATCCCTTCCGATGGGTTCCGGTCACTACCGAGCAACTCAGAGAGATAGAAACACTATTATTTGCTATGCTATTTTTCTCCGGTTGTAAGCAAAGAAAAGAAATTGCCTTCAAGGAGCATACTAAGTTTCTCTATGGAATGGCTCCACCACCCTACGCTACAGGCACAATGGCTCGTGTCTTCCCCCATGAACTATTTGATTTCTTGCCACCAGTAGAGGAAGCGGAAAAAATGTCTTTTGAGGAGAGGATGCAACGGGGCTTTGAGCTGGCTCTGTCCGAGGGGTTGGATGTATGCTTTGCTCTATCCAGCGTTGCTATAGCCATAGGTGACCGCTTCAGGCAAAAAAGCAGCAACACAAGCATTAAGGCTTTGCTCAAAAGACCCAAAGCAATACCTCGCTTGGCACGAGGACTAATAAAAAGTAAGCTGGCTCATCGCCCATTACTGCCTAAAGATTTATGGTTACTTAAGGGCTTAATCATATTTGGAATAGATAGCTCTATCTATAAAGAAAAAATCAAAGAAGCGTGGGGCAGAGAGCCGCTAGAATTCCACGGCTCCACTGAGGCTGTCCTGATTGCCATGCAGACCTGGGACTACCAAGGTATGACCTTTATACCCCATCTCAATTTCTTTGAGTTTATTCCCGAAGAGGAAAGCATTAAATCTAGGGAAGACCCTGCGTATCAACCGTTAACACTTTTACTGGATGAGGTTAAACCAGGTAACTATGAGCTGGTCATTACTAGTTTACATGGTGGCCCATTTATCAGATATAGACTGGGACACTTGATTAAAATAATATCTTTGCGTAATGAACAGCTCAATATAGACATCCCTCAAATGGTCTTCCTCTCCCGCGTAGATGACCAGATTGACATTGCCGGTTTTACCCGGCTATCAGAAAAAATTATCTGGCAGGCTATAGAGAACACTGGATTGGCTTATGAGGATTGGACGGCACGCAAAGAGGTTAAGGGTAAACCAGCACTACACCTATATATTGAACTCAAGGAAAACGGATATGTTACCGCTGGGCAGATAGCCGCCTCAGTCCATGAGGAGCTCAACAAACTAGATACCCCCTATGCTGAGTTGGAATCATTTACCGGTTTAAGACCGCTAGAGGTTACCCTACTTCCCCAAAATGCCTTTCAACTTTATAAGCAAAAACAGCGAGCCTCCGGTGCTGACCTGACTCAACTAAAGCCTCCTCACATCAACCCAGCTGATGGTATTATAGACTTCCTGGTCAATACTGCCGGCAAAGTAACAGCCGAGGCAGGGCAGAAGGTAAAAGTGTAAATAAACTTCATAATTCCAGGTGGTTTGGCTACTATATTGCATGACTAAAGCGATTAGCCAAACATAGGAAACAGGTAGCAAGCGCCAAAATTGCTACCTGTTTTATTATGTAGAACGAATTCGTCCCCTTCGCATTCTTATTGACAAGTTCAAAGCTATAAGCCATAATTGTCATAACAATACATAATATAATATTGCTACTATTGGTCGCGTTAAGTATCAGAGGGGAATTTCAGGATGAATTTATGGGGCTTAATACCGCTCATCAGTTTTCTAGCATTTGCTGTCTTATTTATACTAGTCTTACAACAAGCCAAAAGACGAGTAGATAAGGTATTTGCTCTATTTCTTTTCGCCTCTGGGATATGGAGTTTTACTTCTTTTATGCTCGTCTTCAATCCCTCCGCCTCCCCCCGATATCTAATCTTCTGGAACGTAATGGTTATCGCCGTCATCCCCTGGGTAGCCATTTGTTACTATCACTTCGTCAGGGCTTACAATAATAAACCAAGTGGCATAGGAGTATATCTCGGCTATACATTTGTTCTAGCTATACTGGGGCTCGGCCTGGCTGGTTATGTCGTTAAGGATGTCTATCTTATTGATGGGTTCCTATACCATGACATTAAACCTTGGGACTACATTCTAGCTGGCGTTCTCTTTCCCATTCTCACTCTCGCAATTTTGATGCTAGCCCAGAGATACCGTAGTTCAGCAGACCCTACTGACCGCAATAGAACAATGTACCTAATGGCAGGCTGGAGCATATTATTAGTTTTCGGTTATATTACCCCTTTTACGCCAGCCCTAGCTGGCTTGCCTACAGACCACCTCGGTAACCTTGCTAATGCCCTAATAATCAGTTATGCCATTTCCAGGTTTCACCTGCTTGATATCAGGTTCGTCCTGCGGAAGGGATTGGTTTATTCAAGCCTGACCATTTTCCTTACTACTCTATATCTGCTGTTGCTCTTTATCCTGCAAATGTTCTTTCATGGCTGGGCAGGCTATGGTAGCCTGGCACTCGCCGCCGGATTTGCCCTTTTGGCCGCTGTGCTATTCAACCCCTTAAGAAATTTCATCCAGAAATGGATAGACCGAGTCTTCTATCGTGAAACCTATGATTACCGCCAGATGCTGCTCAGCTTCTCTGACAGGATAAGCAATGTTCTTGACCTGGGCGAATTGGCCCAAAGCATATTGGACCCGATAGTAAAGGCCATGCATGTTAAACAGGCAGCTCTACTATTCCCTGGGATTGAGAGCGGTAATTTTAACACCCAGTTTGTCCAGCAAGCTACAAAAGAAGAACCATCCATTAAGCTGAGGCTCACCAATGACAACCCGATTGTGAACTGGCTTGCCACTGAAGGTAAAGCTTTCAGGCGAGAGCTCATAGATATCATCCCACAATTTAAGGGCCTGTGGGAGGCAGAGAGGGTTGCTCTTAAGGCTCTGGGAGTGGAGCTGCTTTGCCCCATAAGGAGCAAGGGCAATCTAATTGGCATCCTGGCTGTGGGTGAAAAGCAATCCGATTCCCCATACTCTGATGAGGAAGTAGACCTACTCATGACCATGGCTAACGAAGCAGCAGTAGCTGTAGAAAATGCCAGGATGCTTGATAGCCTCAAAAAGCAACAGCTTCGAGTAAGACAGCTCTTGGCGCAGGCAGTCCATACCCAGGAGGAGGAGCGAAAGAGGATTTCCGTTGACCTCCATGACACCGTTGCCCAATGGCTAGTTGCTGCTTCGTATCGGGCTCAGACCTGTAGTCAGGTTCTCTCGGGAGATGGCAACGATGTAGCTCGACAGGAACTTGCTGACATGGAAAGCACCCTTAGTAAAAGCCTGAAGGAGCTGCGCCGGGTAGTGACTGGTCTCCGCCCACCGGCTCTGGATGAACTAGGGCTTAACCACGCCCTGAGGCAGAGCCTTGAAGATTTGAAGACTGATGGTATGGATTGCCAATTTAGCGAGGTGGGCACGCCAGTCCGACTCCCATCAAACATGGAAATTGCTGTTTACCGCATAGTCCAAGAAGCTCTTAATAATGTCCGAAAGCATGCTAATGCCACCAAAGTAAATCTCCGCTTACAGTTCCATCCAGATAAGCTCTTGGTCGAGGTTCGTGATAATGGCGGAGGTTTTGACCTCTCCCAAACGCTGGATAGCGCCATATCTGTGGGACGTATGGGCTTGCTGGGTATGAAACAGAGGGCGGAGACACTGGGAGGGGATATCAAGATAAAGACAGGCGAAGGGACTGGAACTACTATAATCTTTAATCTTCCCATCCAGCCCCAAGCGGAGGGAAAATAAATGGACACCATCCGTATACTTCTGGTCGATGACCACCAGGTTGTGCGTGAGGGGCTACGGCGTATGCTGGAGCTTGAAGCAGATATGGAGGTGGTAGGTGAGGCAGCCGATGCTAAGGAGGTGCTCTCTCAGGTGGAGTTGCTCTCCCCGGAGGTCATCCTCATGGACATTAAAATGCCTGGAATAGACGGGATTGAGCTTACTCGACAGCTAAAGGAGAAACAGCCCGCCTGCGATGTCATTATGCTGACACTGTATGATGAATACCTGACCCAGGCTATTGAGGCTGGGGCAGTGGGTTACCTCCTTAAGGATATTAAGCGTGAGGAACTGATAAGAGCTATCCGAGCCGTCCACCAGGGCCGCTCGCCACTTGACCTATCGCTCAGTCGAGACCGTTTAGCTGAGCTTGCCGCTCCGACTGAGAGCCAACAGCGGCTTTATCTGTCAGAGCGCGAATTGTCCATCCTCCGCCTGATTGCTGATGGTGTAACTACCAAAGAGATTGCTAACCAGCTTTTTTTGAGCCAGGCCTCTATTAAGAGAAGCGTAGGCCTCATCTTTGAAAAATTGGGTGTCCGCAATCGCTCCGAGGCGGTATCAGAGGCTTACAAAAGAAGACTGATTTAACACCTCGGCGTCCCATTCTTTTACCTGCATCCATGGCACCAATTCAATAAATAGCTCTCTGCCTATATGAACCTTTAGGCTCATTAAACTGACCCCTTTGGCTCATAGAGTTATCCCTTTGGGGCTTCCAAAGTTGGTATTAAAAGGGTACCATCAGTGAGGGTAGATTTCCCACAACTATATTGACCTCTTTCAACTACAAGATTACCGGGAATGGAGGACAAGATGGAAAAAGACATCCAGATTCTGGTGGTCGATGACCACCAGGTTGTGCGCGAGGGGCTGCGGCACCTGCTGGGGCAAGAAGAAGATATGGAGTTCGTAGGCCAAGCTGCTAACAGTGAAGAAGCCCTATCACAAGTAGAAATGCTTCACCCAAATATTGTTCTTATGGACATTAAGATGCCTGGGGTGGGTGGGATTGAGCTTACCCGACGAGTAAAGCAGAAACAGCCCGCCTGCAATGTCATTATGCTGACCCTGTATGATGAATACCTGACCCAGGCTATGGAGGCTGGGGCAAAGGGTTACCTCCTTAAGGATGCTAAGCGTGAGGAACTTGCCCAGGCCATTAGGCAGGTTCATCGTGGCGAAGTGGTGATTAGTGAGAGTATCACATCTAAAACCCGATTTGAGTATGAAGAGAGACGTGGCAAAAAGGCAGACAAAGGCTCCGGCCCAATGGTTGAAGAGTTGCAGCTGGTTCTACCTCCACCTGTTGAGGCTAACCAGTTGATGAGATTCGCTGGTCGAGCGGAGGAGACACTTCAGTCTCGCGTGCTGCAAGTGGTTGGTTCTTGGCAGGAGGGCACTGCCATGACCATTATCTTAAATAAAGCTACGTCGCTGGCGGATATCCTGAATAAGTTTGGAAATATGCCCGAGGTAGAAGCAATAGGAGAAAAACCACTGACAGGAGAGATCAGTCCAAAACTTCTTAAGCAAGCCGCAGCCATACCAAGGTTAAAAAATAGGCTCAGGAAGACTATCTTTGTAGCCCTTGAAAAAGGCTAGCCCAGAGGACAATTGGATTGAGATTGGAGCCCTAGACTAGAACAGTTTGACCTTGACTGCCTAACAATCAAATATCCCGAACCCGTTACTTTTGGCCCCCAATAGTGAATAGCTTTTCACACACCCTTAACTGACCCGATATCCACAATACTGCGAGTATATCTACATTGTGCCCTGTGCCAACAACCCCAGACGCCCGTCTGGGCAAAATTGCAGCCCCACGCTTCCCAGGCGTCAAGGGCTAGGATAATTTTCTAGTGTGCGCAGGTCGCAAGTCCTTTCAGCACCAACAAGGCATCGTAACGTGTCTTGTCTTTTTGGTTTAGCTACGTAGCAGCTGTGCGCACAGGGGCTCATGTAGTGGTGGTAACGGCTAACCCGAGAAAGGCTTCCATCCCTTGGTGGGGAAAATCTTTTTTGGTGGAGCTGAGGTTGCAATAGTAGAACTTTTGAACTGGCTTTCAGCCTGGCAATTTAACCCCGTAACTCTCATCGGAAGTAATTGAAGCTAATGTAGCACAATACTGTCGTTATTGGGACTTTCCACATAGGGGATGTCTAAGAATATTTTGCCTAAGTCGCTGAAAACGACCGTCAACATCTCTGGTCGCTAGGACGGCGTGGCCGTCAGCGACTTTGACAGGTTGCCTCTTTCTTGGTAAACTGTATAGACCTTTGCAAGGCAGGCAGAGCTAGATTTAGCCTCCTAGCTGAGATGTTAGTGTGGTGGAATAAAGTGAAAGGAGGATGATAAAGATTTGGTAGCCGATATACCTGAAGGGTATAGTTATGTTTTGTTCGGACACCATACTTTATTCATCAGCAATCCCTCCTTGCTCCCCCAATACTCCGCATCCACACCTATCCGCATTATTCATTGTTATTTATCCCCCTGACTGTGCATCCCCCGCTCAAATTCCTCACATATATTTTCAGCAAGGAGTTACTCTGTAAGCTGAAGATTCTTATTCAATAAGGAGGTAATTTTTATGCTTAAAAAGCAGAAACTGGGTATTAAGATTCTTATGGGTGTTCTTGGAGCTTTACTTTTACTGATACCATTCGCTGGCTGTGCCGCTGAGGCACCAGAAAAGGGGCCTATCGTCTTCGCTGACCTTGGCTGGGATAGTGCTCAGGTACATAGTCGCATCGCTGCTTTCATTTTGGAGAACGGCTATGGCTATCCACCGTCAGAGTTTGTCCCCGGTGAGACAATAGCCCTGTGGGCCGGTTTAGCCCGTGGGGATTTAGATGTTAACATGGAGTGCTGGGTAGAGAACCAGCAGGAAGCCTATGATAAATCTATTGCCGCTGGTGAAGTGGTTGATTTGGGTAGTAACTTCCCTGATAACTGGCAGGGGTGGCTGGTGCCAACTTATATGATTGAGAATGGTGACCTGCCAAAGGGGGTATCTGTTGATGATTTACCCAAATACTGGGAGCTATTCAAAGACCCAGAAGACCCAACCAAGGGGCGCTTCGTAAACTCTGTCCCCGGCTGGGAATGCACAGGGATTAATACCGAGAAGCTTAAGGTCTACGGACTGGATGAGTACTTTACTGACTTTATCGCCGGCTCGGATGCTGCCCTATCTGGTTCCATGGCTGGCGCCTATGAGAAGGGTGAGCCGTGGTTCGGTTACTACTGGTCACCGACCTGGGTACTGGGTAAGCTTGACATGACCCCAATTGAGGAGCCTCCTTACGACAAAGAGATATGGGAGACTACCCATGCCTGTGCCTATCCAGCTAACAAGGTTAACATTGTGGTTAATGCCGGTTTCTTGGATGGAGCCCCGGACGTAGTGGAATTTCTCAAGAAGTATGAAACTACTGCGGCTATGGCCAATAAAGCGCTAGCCTACATGCAGGAAACAAAGGCTTCTACGGAAGAGGCAGCCATTTATTTCTTACAAGAATACGAGTCAGTGTGGACCAAATGGGTTCCGTCAGATATAGCTGATAAGGTTAAGGCGGCTTTACCCTAGATATCAAGTTTGGCAGTAAAAGGGGAGTGCAGCTTGAAGCGTAACGCTGTCTCACAGAATGATGAGGTCTGCATTGAGGTCAGCGGGTTGTGGAAGGTTTTCGGCCACAACGCTGAGGAGATTATCAATTCGGAAAAGCGCACCGCCACCAAGGAAGCCATTCTAGAGGAAACTGGCTGTGTGGTGGCGGTGCGGGATATCTCCTTCCAAGTCCATCGGGGCGAACTGTTTGTCATTATGGGGCTATCTGGTAGCGGCAAGTCGACACTGATTCGCTGTATCCTCCGTCTCATTGAACCTACGGCGGGTAAAATCCTCATTAACGGGGAGGATGTCTGCAGTTTTAACGAGCGCCAACTTATGAATTTGCGCCGCCACACCATGGGTATGATTTTCCAGAACTTCGGTTTGTTTCCCCACCGCAGTGTAATTGAGAATGTGGCTTACGGATTAAAGGTAAGGGGGGTAGGCAAAGCAGAACGCTACGCTCGGGCGCAGGAAGTGATTGAAATAGTGGGACTCAAGGGGTGGCAAAGCTATCTCCCCAGTGCTCTTAGTGGTGGTATGCAACAGCGAGTTGGTATAGCTAGAGCCCTAGCTATTGACCCCGGGATACTACTCATGGATGAGCCTTTCAGCGGCTTAGACCCTTTGATTCGTCGGCAGATGCAGGATGAACTCCTGGATTTACAGGAGAAGGTTCAGAAAACAATTCTGTTCGTGACACATGACCTCCATGAAGCTCTGAAACTGGGAAATCGCATCGCCATTATGAGAGATGGTGAGATTATCCAAGTTGGCGCTCCGGAAGAAGTGATAACCACTCCCTCTGATGCCTATGTGCGTGAATTCGTCAAGGATGCTTCACCAGCTAAGGTGCTGACTGCTGGAAATATAATGGAGCAGCCTAGCGTCCTCCTCTATGAATGGCAAGGACCAAAGGCGGCTATGCACATACTCAGAACTTCTAAATTGGACGATGCCTTCCTGGTAGCCCGGACTGGCAAACTGCTGGGGCTGGTGACCATAGAGCGCCTAGTAGAGCTATTCCGAAGGAAGGGTCATTCCCTGATAGAGGCGTTAGAACCTGACCTGTCTACCTGTACCTCAGATATGGTAGTGGAGGATTTACTTCCCTTAGCTGCTTCCACCGAGTATCCAATTCCTGTCGTTGATGAGAAGGAGAAGTTCGTGGGAGAAGTAAACATCGGCACCATCCTAGTTAGCATGATTCAGGAGAAGGAGATAGCGGCTGATGCTTGAATTCCCTGAATTTCTTCGGGTTCCGCTGGCGGATTGGATTGACGCCATTATGAGCTGGCTGTTGACCAACTGGGCTGCTTTATTTGACGCCATCGGTGATACCATTCTGCTTGTACTACTCTATATTGAGCGTTTTCTTCTCTGGATACCATGGTTTGTTATAGTGTTGCTGGTGGGGCTGGTTGCCTGGCGGGTTATGCGTTTGTGGTGGGCAGGACTACTTATGGCGGTATTCCTGGTTTTAATCGGTAGCTTTGGCTACTGGGACTTCGCCATGATGACGCTAGCTATCATCATCACCGCGGTAATTATCTCCCTAGGCATGGGCATTCCCACTGGCATCATTATGGCTCGGAGTAACCGTGTCGAGGCTACTCTTAGACCTCTGCTGGATGCCATGCAGACCATGCCCAGCTTCGTCTATCTAATTCCAGCCTTAATGCTTTTCGGTCTGGGCAAAGTTCCAGCAGTATTCGCCACCGTTATCTATGCCATGCCGCCAGTCATCCGGCTAACTAATGTCGGCATACGGCAAGTTCCACAGAGCGTGGTCGAAGCAGCTCGGGCCTTTGGCTCCAGCTCACGACAGATACTGTTTGAGGTTCAGTTACCTCTAGCCATTCCATCGATTATGGTAGGTATAAATCAGACAACGATGATGGCACTGGCTATGGTAGTCATTGCGTCAATGATTGGAGCCAGGGGTTTGGGGTTAGAGGTACTACTAGCCATCAACCGTATTGAGGTGGGACGCGGCTTCGAGGCTGGGCTCAGTATTGTGTTGCTGGCGATTATCATTGACCGGATAACTCATGCCATGGCGGCTCGGCAGCAGTATACGGTGTCAACCTAGACTGGTGTCTTATTGACCTGGAGTCAGTCTGCCAGCTGAGTGCTGGTGCGGTGGAATAAAGTGAAAGGAGGATTTATTAGAAGATATGAGAAGCCCGTATACTTGGAGGGTATAACCATATCTTCCGATGCCAAGCACCTATTAATCCTTCCTTGCTCCTCAATATTCCTCACATAATCTTTAGCCCGGTCTACATTTATCACGATTAGTTCTTCCCTCGCTTAAATTCCTCAGGTATGTTCCGCTAAATATATCCAGCAAGGAATTATTCTGAAGGTGCAAACTTTTGCTAAATAAGGAGGTTAATATTAATGGCTATAAAACAGAAACTGGGTATCAAGATTCTTATGGTGGCTCTTGGCGCTTTACTTTTCCTGTTACCATTTACTGGTTGTGCGGCTGAAGAACCGACTCCAACTCCAGCGCCAGCACCGGCTCCAATACCAACACCAGAAAAGCAGGCTATCAAGTTAGCTGAACTCCCCTGGGACACCGCTATGGTGGCTAACGCGGTTGTTACCTTCATCTTGAAGCATGGCTATGGCTATGAGACGGAGACTATCCCCGGTAATACCATCGTGCTGTGGCAGGGGCTACGACGGGGGGACATAGATGTGCAGTTGGAGGTCTTCCCACAGACCCAGCTGAAAGCATATAACGAAGCCATGGACGAGGGCTCGGTCGTAAGGCTTGGTTACACATACAGCACTACTGAGGGGTGGTACGTGCCGACCTATGTCATTAAGGGTGATGCTGCACGGGGCATAGAGCCAATGGCTCCCGGTTTGAAGACCATTGAGGATTTGCCCAAGTATTGGGAACTCTTCAAGGACCCTGAAGTCCCGACCAAGGGATGCCTTTATGGCGGCGTTCCCGGCTGGGAGGCTGAGAAGACTACATCGATTAAGCTTAAGACTTACGCCTTGGACAAGTACTATAACATGTTTCAGACCGGTTCTGATGCTGCCCAAATAGCTTCTATGGCCTCTGCCTATGAGAAAGGCGAGCCGTGGCTTGGTTACTACTGGGAACCAAGCTGGCCTCTAGCCAAGTTCGACATGACCAAGCTTCCGGAGCCGGTGCCCTACGACCCGGATCTTTGGGAACCTGACCGGGCTTGCGATTGGCCACTACAGGATAACGAGACCGGCGCTAACGCTAAATGGTTAAAAACAGCAGAACCGGAGATAGTACTGTTTCTCGCTAAATATTTCACTAGTACCGAAGTGGTCAACAAATATCTGTTGTATTTACAGGAGAATAACGCAGAGCCAGAAGAGACTGCTATGTGGTTTTTGAAAGAACTCGAGGACGTATGGTCTAAATGGGTTCCGAGAGATGTAGCTAAAAAGGTTAAAGCGGCTTTGCCTTAACTATCAGGACAAATATTAAAGATAAATAGAACTTGAGCATTATGGTGTGGCGGTGCAAATTGATAACAGGAGATCTAGCACCGCCACACCGTAACGGATAATGGCTTAGCGTTTAAAGGACGTTGCCATGTGGAAGCAGGAAAAACTCCGTTGGCTGGACTCTGCCAAAAACAACCGGGAATTAGCCGAGAGGTATGACCAGTCAGCCCAGGACTACGAAGTTATTCTCGAACGAGAGTTTGAATACCGAGGTCCAAAGCTTGCTGCCCAGTTCTTTTGCCGCTATGTACCCAAGGAGGCGAGGATTTTGGATGCCGGAGCCGGTACCGGCTTGATGGGTAAGACCTTGACCGAATTGGGCTATCATGATTTAGTGGCCATAGACCTCTCGCGAGGCATGCTCCAGGAGGCACGCAAGAAGAACGTGTACCGGGAACTCCACCAGATGGTAATGGGAGAAACTTTAGATTTTCCCACCAACTGTTTTGATGCCGTAGTGAGTACCGGTGTGTTTGCGGCAGGACACGCCCAACCCAGTTCCTTTGATGAGCTAATCCGCATTACTAGGCCCGGTGGGTACGTTGTTTTCACCCTGCGCTCCGACGTATACGAGAGCTGCGGGTTCAAGGAAAAGCAGACGCGCTTGGAGTCGGAGGGTAAGTGGAAGCTTGTGGAAGTAAGTGAGAAAGTCCAGCTTCTCCCCAAGGGAGAGCCTGACGTCTACCATCAAATCTGGGTATACCAGGTCAGCTCTTGACAGCCTCCGGGCAGAGGCAGGCTGGATATGCGTGAAAAGGCTCCACAGCAATAGATGTTTACTACATTGGGTCATAAGTGGAGCTGAGGGGACTCGAACCCCTGACCTCCTCCGTGCAAAGGAGGCGCTCTCCCAACTGAGCTACAGCCCCATTTGTAAAAAACATTATAGCAATAAAGGGTCTTATTCGCAATTTCCCCGATGGTTTCATGCGACCCCAAAATGTTTGCTCCCCGGCAGCAAGATGAACTATCCTCGTATCCAGCCCAAATATAAAGTGAGTTCTGCCCTTCTCCATTGATTTATAAGGAATTATCTGTCCCTTGGTAAGGCCACTTGTTTTCTATGTCGGTAATAGCTATAATAAACCTTATTTAAGAAGGGGGATTTTCAAATGCCATCGTATGCCTATTTCCGTAAGCAGTTTGTTCCCCTATCTGAAGCCAAGATAGGGGTTATGACCCACGCCCTTCACTACGGTACTGCGGTTTTTGAGGGTATCAGGGGTAACTGGAATAGCCAGCAGCAGCAGGTTTACCTCTTCCGCCTTAAAGAGCACTATGAACGACTACACAATGGCTGCCGGGTGTTGAAGATTAACCTGCCCTATACTGTTGATGAGCTATGCCAGATAACGGTGGAACTGGTGGAAAGGTGCGGTTTTCAAGAAGACATTTATATCCGCCCTTTAGCTTATAAGAGCTCAGAGGCACTAGGTGTCCGCCTCCATGACCTGGATGATGATTTCCTAGTCTTTGCTGTTCCTTGGGGACCATATTTGCCAGACAAAGCTAGGTGTAATATCTCTTCGTGGCGGCGTCCTGATGATAATGTAATCCCTCCACAGGTTAAGATTACTGGCATCTATGTAAATAATGCCTTCGCTAAAACCGAGGCTGTTGAGAATGGCTTTGATGAGGCAATTATGCTTGCCCCGGATGGTCATATCTCTGAGGGGACTGGTGAGAATATCTTTCTGGTTATAGATGGCAAGTTAGTTACACCAGCTAGTTATAATAGTATCCTCGTGGGTATTACCCGCAATACAGTAATACAACTGGTACGGAATGAACTGGGTATAGAAACGGTAGAGAGACAGATTGACCGCAGCGAACTCTATACCGTTCAGGAGTGTTTCCTTACCGGCACCGCTGCTCATATAACCCCCGTAGCCGAGATAGACCGCCGTAAGATAGGCAACGGTGAAATTGGTGAAATAACAGAGAAATTGCAAAAAATCTACTCTGAAGTAATACGAGGCAACAATCCAAAATACCTTGATTGGTGCACACCAGTCTATAAGAAGTAAGCCAGTATTGGAGGTCTAAATAGAGATTATAGCTATAGTTATTGGCTATCTGCTTGGCTCCATTCCATCAGCTTATATCGCTGCCCGGTTAGTAAAAGGTAAAGATATTCGCCAGATGGGTGCAGGTAATGTCGGCGCCGTAAACGTCTTCAAGTGGGTGGGAAAAGGAGCTGGCATTGCAGTCTTGCTGGCTGATGTGGCTAAGGGAGTAGCGGCGGTGGCCATAGCCCAGTGGTTACTAGATGTGCCACAGCTGTTTGTGCTGGCGGCTGGGCTGGCAGCAGTGGTTGGTCATAATTGGTCTATCTTCCTGAAATTTACCGGGGGAAAGGGCGTGGCTACTACCATTGGTGTCGTAGCCATCCTGATGTACCATTACGACTATTGGTATGGATTATTAATCTTCTTTGGCGTAATTGGTATAGGTCTGCTAATCACCCGTAATGTTGCCCTGTCTAATGGTATTGCTCTCCTCTGTCTACCAGTTATCGCTTGGCTGGGCATGAAATCGGGACCGTTTATTATCTTTACCATTATTTTAGGGTTGGTGATAGGGTTAAAAACTCTGCCTTCAGCCAGAGCAGTTTGGGCTAAGTCTGAGGGTATAAAGGACTTCATCCGTGGCCACTAGCCGAGGATTCTCTAACCTGACCCACCTGCAATGACCTTAATAAGCAAATGACCCGGCAACTTTCCTCTAGGGTAGTGGTGCAGTTATGGGCTTCCTCAAGCAATTGCCCAATGGCGAAGCTGCCGTGACTATGAACCATAACAATCTTGTGCAGTTTTAATGCCTGAGCAATTATATCGGCCAGACCCCCCATTTTTACTTCCATATTCCAACCAATGACTGGGACCTGGCCCACTATAGACAGACCTTCGGCATCACTGGGTACAATTTCAGTTTCAGTTAGTGATAGGGCAACAGCGTGAGGGGGGTGAGCATGAACAATGGCTAATGCCGAGGTCTCCTTATAAATAGCACGATGGACAGCTAATTCTATTGAAGCTAGTGGTGTAGACCGGTCATTTTTACTTATTCCAGTATCTATTAAATCATGTTCGTGCAAACAACCAAGCCGGCAGCTGCGGCGGGTAATAATCATGCGTTCTCCCAGTCTGATGCTCAGGTTTCCACTATTGGAAGAAACAAGCCCCCGGGTAGAAAGGTCGTGCCCTGTAGTCTGAAACTGAGCTAAAAGCATGGTTTTTTCTCTTTGGTTGTCAGTTCCTATGGCGGTGTCGGTCTAGGCTGTTCTAATTTATACCCACTTATGAAAAAAATCAAATCAGACTATTTTCTACGCCAGGTGCCTGATGACAGCAATGACCCTACCTTGAATCTCAACATTGTCTGGCTCAACATATATCGGCTGCATCTGGGTATTTGCTGGTTGGAGTCGGATGCGGTCTGGCTCAGCATAAACTTTTTTCAGCGTAGCCTCCTTTTCAGCCTTAAGCCATATTGCTGCCATCTCTCCATTCTCCACCACATTCACATACTGCATTAGCACAATATCGCCATCGTTAATCAAGGCATCCACCATTGAAGAGCCCTTCACCTTCAGAGCATAAACCCCTTCTCTGCCCCGGGTCAAGTTTTCGGTCACCTCCAGAGTTTCCGCGGAAGCAGTAATATCCCAGGTATCAGGGGTAGGTACTGGTATCGGCTCCCCAGCCGCTATCTGACCAATAATAGGTACTTGAAGTAGATACCCTCGAGCAGAGGGCTGAGCGAGCAATTCAATACCACGCGACACCTCAGGGTGACGGCGAATATATCCCTCTCTTTCCAATATATTCAGGTTATAATCCACAACGGATGTAGAGCTAATTCCGCATCCATTTACTATGTCCCTAATGGTGGGCGGATAGCCCCTATCTACCCAAAAGCGGCGAACAAAATCAATAATATGCTGCTGTTTAGATGACAGTGCTTTCACCTATCACCTCATAAAACTAACCCTGCCAGACCGAACACATGTTCTACAACAACTTTATACTAAATAGGGGTTTTTTGTCAAGTGCCTGAATTTATGGGAGGCTTACGGTGGGAGTGAGTTTATCAATCACGGCTAGTTGATTATGGTGATTAAGGAAGATATTAGGTCTAGCCGTTCGTAATCCTACAAGAAGACTGATAATGAGTATGTGAGGGAAGGGGACTATCTACCGCTTGTCTTAGCTTCAGTGGTCTTCGGTGTCTTTCCCTTTTCTCTTTTCCTGCCACCAGGCTTTGAGCCGGTCTATAACCTGTTTCTCATATCCTTGGTCGCTCGGGATGTAGTATTGTTTACCTTGGAGAGAATCGGGTAGGTTTTGCTGCTCAACGAAGTGCCCAGGATGGTCGTGAGCATATTTGTATCCCTTACCATAACCCATGTCTTTCATTAACGGTGTCACCGGGTTGCGTAAGTGTAGAGGCACTGACTCGCTGGACCCCTTTTTAATCTCCTCCTGAACCCGGGAGTATGCCTGATACAAGGAGTTGCTTTTAGGGGCGGTAGCCAGGTAGACTGCTGCCTCAGCTAGAGCCAGGTTGCCCTCAGGCATACCGATGAAGTGGACTGCTTGCTGAGCCGCCATGGCTACTACCAGTGCCTGGGGGTCAGCCATACCTACATCCTCTGAGGCAAAGCGAACTAAACGACGGGCAATGTAGAGGGGGTCCTCTCCCGCCTCC
>JABUBO010000137.1_pt1 | contig 21192 bp, 21 predicted proteins | sample 7240361 | NCBI WGS metagenome assembly JABUBO01 (sample SAMN07256346, study PRJNA390944) | subsurface metagenome | isolation source: Methane hydrate marine sediment | place: Pacific Ocean: Eastern North Pacific, ODP site
CTTAATTTTGGATTTATATGGCCACCTCGGTCGGTGTATCTCGTCTTGATATGTCATAGTCAGGTCACGAATTATATCAGGGGTGTCTATGCAAGCAAATTCACACCGAGCAGGTCCAACGCAACAGGTCGGTGTCCTCAAGTCCCCCCCCCGACCCACCTAAATCAAAGCCTATTTCCGCCAGTGCGTCAAAGCAAGGCTGTAAATTTGCAGTGGTCGCTCCCAGAAGTATGATGTCACCGGTAGAACCATGAAAGTTGGTCATACCACTGCCATACTTCTCCCAAACATCACAAAGCTGTCTTAAGGCTTTGGTGGTATAAAACCAACCGCTGGGCTGGTTTACACGGAAGGTATGGAAAGATTCAACATTTGGGTACTTCTCCGGAACGTCGGAGTATCTCCCGATAACTCCCCCACCATATCCAGTGACACCAACTATACCGCCGTGTTTCCAGTGAGTTATGTTCTCGTTAAAAGATAGTTCCTGCACTCCCAAAAGGTCTTTTGCCGCGGGGTTCCTCTTCGCCATCCGCTTGATTTCTTTCACATAGCTTGGCCACGGACCCTTCTCCAACTCATCCACCAAGGGAGTTTCGCTTTTAGCCATCAATACACCTCCTTATCTTCGCATTGCGACTACCAAACTCTGTGGCTAGACTAGTGCCTCATTCCGTCACCTCCTTACTCTTAAGATATAACTAGAGTTGTAAAACTAGATCCTGTAAGGTTGTGGACTCCAGCACCTGGCTAATTGCCCTTCCCATTTCTGTCCAGATATTGCGGGTTATGCACACGTCACTTTGTGAGCATGACTTAGGCTCGTCAACACACCTCACTGGCGTAACTAGTCCTTCTGTAGCCCGAATGATTTCACTAAGGAGTATCTCTGCTGGTGGCCTAGTTAAAGTAAAACCTCCGTGTATTCCCCGAAGACTTCTTACTAGCCCAGCCCGCCTGAGAGGGATGAATAGCTGCCCCAGATATCGTGCCGGGATTTGCTGTCTTTTTGCAATGTCTTTGGTCTGTATTGGACCTTGGCTGAAGTGAACAGCCAGGTCAAACATTGCCCGCACCGAGTATCTTCCTTTGGTTGACAGCTTCACCCGAACCCCAATTATCTGAAGTACATTACTGTTTTGGTCATATTATCTTACTAAGGACGAACCCTGTCAAGACGTAGCGAATATATCCTTGTGGGTTTTCGACGACTTCTGATATACTGAGGCTTGTTGTCAGCGAGGGAGGCTGGAGAAAAGTGCCTTTTGTTGAGGTGGAAAAGGGGAAACTCTACTACGAAGTTAGCGGGAAAGGGCGGTGGCTGGCGCTTATTCACGGGGCTTGGGCTAGCCATGAATGGTGGCGATGGCAAGTCCCAGAACTATCACAGAGTTACCGCGTCTTATCCCTGGATGTCAGAGGTCATGGGCAGTCGAGCCCGCTGGAAAAACCAGACTCGGTTGATAACTTCGCAAGGGACCTTGAGACTCTTCTCCAAAAAGTGGGAGCGGACGAGGTTGCTTTAGTTGGCTGGTCAATGGGCGGCATCATCTCCATGCAGTATTGCTTGAGTAATCCATCAAGAGTAAAAGCCCTGGTATTGATTGCCACCAGAGGTCACCGGAATCCGAAGATGAAGCTACGGATCTGGTTGCAACACATCCAAACTCGCCTCAGTCTCATGATGGACTTTGCCGGTTACAGGGCATCTATTTACCAGGATCAGGTCGAGAAAGAGATAAGAAGTATGCTATCACCGACAACACCAAAGGAAGTCGCTGATTGGATAATGACTGACCTGGCTAATAACCCGAGGGCGAACTTCCTTGAAGTTGCCAAAAGCCTCTGGGACTGGGAAGCCGGGGAGAGATTAACAACAATTAACGTGCCAACCTTGATAATGGTGGGGAAGGAAGATAATAGGACTCCGCCTCAGTTTTCCCATATGCTACATGCAAAGATACCAAATTCGAAACTGGTGGTTGTTGAAAACTGCGGTCACTACCTGCTCTTGGAGCGTCCTGATATAGCCAATACTGAAATTATAAGATTTCTGAAAGACACTGGCTATTGAAGTAGCCCACAGTTTCTATCCAGGCTTAGACAAGACATACCGTTAGAGTTTTTCAAAGAGTCCTTCTATTGGAACCGGTTGCCTATGAAGCAGGCAGGAAGTGTAGGGGAGAAACGGAGTTGCTCCCCACTTTTCTTTGAAGTGGCGGATGCCAGGATGGATGCCCAACCCTAGATTGATAGCTGTCTTGCCTTCCTCTTGGGCTAAGCAGACCATTTTGTGGAAAAGCAGGTCGGAGGCACCGGGGACTGTTTCCTTGGTAGAACGGAAATTAAAAAGGTAGAAGGCATATTCGGCAGCTCCCAAGTCCATAACGGTGAAAGCAACTAAGACGCCATTTTGACGTCTTGCCTCAAGAAGTCTGGCCGTCTCGGAACGAGCCAGATAGCGTGGCATACGCTCAAAAATAAGTCTTTGCTCCTGAGCAAGCTCATGTCCAGAAAGGAATTCCTTGACCAGTTTCTGGTGTTCCCTGCCAAACCTTCCTTGAACTACCTGGAGTTCCCTGTCTGCTCGCCGCACCATATAGGCTGCATCCGGGTGGAAATTAGGTACAGGCAGAGCCAAGTGATAATAGGTATCTTCACGCCAATCCTGGCAAGTATGAGGGGGAAACCATAGTTGGGGTGCAATGATTGCAACTGTAACCGGCTGAAAACGGTCGCACACGAATTCATAGACCTGCTGTGTATTTGATTGAGTCCCCAAGGGATAGCCGATAAAAATGATATGGTTTCCCATAGTAAAATACAAGTGGTCATAGTAGATGTATGCCTCGGCACCAGATATACTTTCTACATAGTCAATAAGGTGTTCCGGTAGATAAGCTCGTTGATAAATCAAATTGCGTTCTTCAGGGGTAAGCATCTCTATTTTACCCGTTAGCTACTAGTTTCAGCGGGAAATGCAGCTACAGCGTTCAGCTTACACCATCAACATACCAAAGCACAAGGTAACAAAAATTACTCCTAAGTAAGCCAAGATGTTGACTATAGCTAGGAAAACTAGGCTTGACTTGCGAGCTAGACAAAGAATTATGGAGATAAGTAAAGAAATAGAGATAGGGCATACCCAGATTTTCAAGGGGCGAAAGGGATAATCCAGATAACTAGCGCCAGGACAAAACAAATTACCAGGGTTATCACCACAAAAGGTATGGTATAACTGAAAAATTGCTTTAAATCTATTTTAACAGAGTCCTCTCTTTCACAAATGTTCAGGGCTACGAAAAGGGCTGGGGCACCGGCTACAGTTAGATTGCTTCCCAACGTCCCCGCCCATAGTACTATCCACCACAAGGGCCAGGGGTTGATATTGGCTGAGGCGGCAAGGTCTCGGATTATATATAAAAAGGTGAGGATATAGGCATCATGCTCTATGATGCCCACGATAGGAGCCGTTACCCAGTAAACAATTGTGATGCCGCCAATGAAGCTGCTTTGGACATAAAATGCCATGGCATTGGCAATCATTTTGATTAGTCCCACATGGTTAATCCCACCAACCAATATGAAAAGCGTTACATAGAATAACAGAGCCCTCCAGTCCAACTCACCGATTACTTCCTCAAAGCTGGGATTTCCCAGTTTCTTCTGGAATATTTCCATTATCAGGACTAATGTAAGCGCCCCGGTAACGGCGATAAATCCTAAATATAAACCGGTAAGCGGACGGAGGGCCATGCCTAGAACAGTGGCACAGAAAACTGCCACTACTATTACAGCAAACTTTTTATTTTTTATGTGCTCCATTGGATCAGTAACGGCCATTTCTCCAATAGCAGTATTATTAATGGCTCTCCCAGCATACATCTTTCTAAATTTGAACTGATAGAATAAAAAGGCAGTCAGCAAGTATGTCACGGTCAGGATGGGGAAGGATGAAGGTCTTCCCTCTTGCCAGACGAATTCAGAAAATTCTATTCCAGCAACGGAATGAAGCATTTGAGGTGGCAGGTCACCCAATAATAAGGCGGTGCCCATAAAATTGGCAGACAATGCTATAAAGATAATGAATGGGAAAGAAGCCAGTTTCATTTTTTGGGTGACATATAGAACTACAGGCGCCATCATCAATATCACGACCACATTGTCCACAAACATAGAAATGAAAGCTGAAACAACCCCCAGAAGAGTTAGGAATAGGGCTATATTATTACGTGAAACCCTTAACATAGTTACCGCCAGGTAATGAGGTATCCCCGTTTTCCCAAAATAAATGGCGATTATCCAGATACCGAAAAGAATAGCAATAACATTCCAGTCTACAAACATAAACGCTTCCCCTGCTTTCATCACGCCAAACAACACCATCACCAACACGCCGATGATACCGATAGCAGCCCTATCCACCTTTCCCCAAATAATCAGGCCTATGGTTACAAGGAAGATAATCAAGGCTATTAGCTGTATTGACTCCACAGATTTAGTCTCCTATTCTTAATCTTCAGATGTTATCTCAAGGCGTATATTTGCCGCCTTCTCAGTTTGGAGCTGCTTTTAGCTCCCTAATCATAGAATAGTGTCTTATGACGCTGGAGTAGGCAAAGACGTAATCACTTGGGGTCGCTTTCGCTGGACAAGCTTAGCCAGCCATATACTCATCTCATACAACACGATTAACGGAATGGCAACAAGGCTCTGATTTATAGGGTCAAATGTTGGGGTAATTATGGCGGCAAGAATGAAGGCAAATATAATTGCTAGCTTCCGCTTATTGGAAAGCCATTGTGGCGTGATAACACCGAGCCTCACCAGAACGGTAGTCACCAAGGGCATCTCGAAAACAAGACCAACAGCCAATAGTAGTCTCGTCACTACCGAGATATAATTGCCAATCTTAATCTGAGGGACTGCGATGTCACTGCCAAAGGTGATTAAGAATCTGGTTGCCGGCGGCACCAAAACAAAGTAGCCGAAGGCAACACCCCCCATGAACATAAGCGTTATCCAGGGGAGAATCGTGAAAACATATTTTTTTTCCTTCCGGGTAAGGGCTGGGGAAATAAACATAAGTAATTGATAAATTAGGTAAGGCATGGCGAGGATAATGCCGCTAACAAGGCATACTTTCATATAGGTGCCAATCATCTCTGTCATCTCGATATAGATGAGGTTAATCCCCTCTGTCGGCAGAATCAAAATGTGGAAAATCTGTTTGGCAAATATAAAGGATATAATGCTGGTAATTGATACGGCAATAACACATCTGATTAGGCGGCGCCGGAGTTCAGCAAGATGCTTGAGAGCACTCAACTTTTTGTCATTACTCATTCCCGCAATATCTTCCCTGCCTTAAGACTAATCGCCGCCGTGCTGCCCTGGTGGTTGCTCTCTCTTCTCCTCTTCTATCTCCCTACTTACTTGCGCGCTTAGGTCAGAGGTTGCCTTCCTCAAAGCACGCACCATTTTCCCCAGTGTCTTGCCAATCTCGGCTAGCCTCGCTGGTCCCCATATCATCAGGGCGATGACGAGGATTAATAATACTTCCCATCCACCAATACCCAAAAAATCCATTCCCCCTCCTCTACCTTACTCCCGTTATGCCACACAAAAATCCGCCAGTTCAATCTTTATGCTCAGCTCTAGTTTTTCCTGCCTTGGCTCTTGACTCCCTTCCTACTGGTACCCTTTTTTGGTTTTGGTTCTTCCTCTCCTTCCTCATCATACTCACCACGTCGCGCTTTTCGAAACTCCCGTAGCGCCCTACCAACAGCGCCTCCAACCTGGGGTAGCTTACCTACCCCGAAGATGATGAGGATAATCAGTAAGATAAGACCAATCTCCCAAGGTCCAATTCGAAACGGCATGGTCCCACACCCCCTATACCTTAGCTTGAATTAGCTTAGTTATTAATTATCAGTGCCCTTTTGCCCTTTCACCTTGATAGTGAACCTATCACCACAGACCGTTTAAGTTACAACCAAAACCTTTTTGTTAGTGGATTATAGTTGTCTTGCCTTCTGCCGTCAACGGTAATGTGTTTCCATAATTCTTTGTCTGTCTACTAGGCCGATATCTCCTCCTTAACCGAGATGGCTATCTTGTACAGGATGGTGAGTATCAAGAAGCCCAGTGCCCAGATCCCAAGGGTGATTAACGCCTCAGGCACCGTAGGCCAATACTCAAATATTTCACCGGTAGGTGAGGGGATAAATCCGGGTACAATCAGACCAAGTCCCTTATCTATCCATATGGAAACAAATACCGCCACACAAGCTACGACTAAGATATTCTCCCTCCGGCGCGTGCCTGGGTTGATTAAGAGGACAAGAGCCACACCAGCAAGTATGAGAGAAGCCCACATCCAGGGCACAAGCGTTGCTTTCCCATCTAGACCAAAGAGGAGGTACTGGAAGTGAATCATGTGCTCCGGTATTTGACTATAGAAAACGGTAAAGAGTTCGACCAGCAAGAAGAATACGGTAATAATCATGGCATAGGTAACAATCTGTGCCACCTTTTGCACAGCTTCCCTTCCCGGGTCGAATTTGGTAAACCTTTTTATGATAAGGCTAATTATTATGAGGAGAGCCGGCCCGGAAGCAAACGCTGAGGCGAGGAAACGGGGTGCCAAAAGGGCGGTAAGCCAAAAAGTCCTGGCACCAAGACCGCAGTAGATGAAAGCTGTAATCGTGTGAATGCTGATGGCCCACGGGATGGAAAGCAGGATCAAAGGTTTTACCCAAGTCAGCGGTGGTTCCGACTTACGCTCTGCGTCCAACGTAGTCCAGGCGATTACTACATTAAGCAGCAGGTAAACTGTCAAGACGACCATGTCCCAAAACAAGAGGGAACTGAGCGACGGATGAAGTATCATGTTAAACACCCGAACCGGCTGACCGAGGTCTACAATAATGAACAATCCGCACATTATCACCGCAGCCACAGCTAAAAACTCTCCCAAGGCGGTAATCCTGCCAAATTCTTTGTAGTTATGTAGGTAATAAGGCAAGACTACCATAACCGCTGAAGCTGCTATACCCACAAAGAACGTAAAATTGGCTATATAAAGACCCCATGAAACGTTCCGGCTCATGCCGGTTATTCCTAAGCCGTAGCTCCATTGCTGGAGGTAGAAAATAAAACCTACCCCAGTAATAGCCAGCAACAGAATTATCCATCCCCAATATCTTCGACTTCCAATGAGCGCCTTTTCAAACATGCTGCCTCACACTATGTAATAAACTTTGGGCTTTGTACCAAGGCCAGGTTTACGTTGAATAGTGTAGTGTGAACGAAGAATTTCCCTTGCATCCGAGTCGGGGTCATCTAGGTCACCAAAAACCAATGCCTTTTCCTGGCACGCCTCCACACACGCTGGAAGAAGACCTTGGGCGAGCCTTTCCTGGCAGAAGTTGCACTTCTCCACAACCCCTTTCGTCCTGGTTGGAAAATCCGGATTTATCTCGTTGATAAAAGGCTCGGGGTTTCTCCAATTAAAGCTTCTTGAGCCGTAAGGACAGGCAGCCATGCAATATCTGCAGCCAATACACCTATGATAGTCCATCATGACTATCCCGTCTTCTCTCTTCCATGTAGCCTTCGTGGGACAGACACTTACGCAAGCGGGATTGTCACAATGATTGCAGAGCACGAGAACAGGTCTATCTTTCAAACCCTCTTCAATGAATTCGTGTTCCTGCTCTGGGAAGGTTGCCTCATACGGAACAGTCCAGAGCCATTTGATCTCATCCTTTGGATTGCCAAAATCAGGCACATTGTGGACACGATGGCAAGCATCGATGCAGTCTATACAACCATCCTTTTCCAAACACGCCTTCAGGTTGACAACCATAGCCCATTTTGTACCTACTAAAGTTCCCGTTATCGGGGAAGCCTCCAGCAGTTTGAGTCCCGAGAGCACATCAAAAGCTGGCTTGGCTAAGAGCCCCAATATGGCGAGTCCACCTATCTTTAAGAATCCTCTCCTGCTGACCTTCATCTATTCATTCCTCGGGTGGGTTATGGCAATCCCAGCAGTTAGGTTTTACCCCCACGTAATCATGGCATTGGTCGCAAAATTCAGCCTTGTTCGAATGGCAGTCCATGCAGGTACCGGTAAGACTTATGTTATACTCCTTCCCGTCGCTGGCGACATAAGTTCTAGTGCCCTCGCGAACAACTGATTCTCTCCAGTCCTTTAACAAGTCCATATGCTTGTATCTCATATACTGCGTCGACTCTACGCACTGCTTTTCCTCGGTAACGATTTTGGGTTCGGGTGTATAGGTAATTTTCCCACTAATCACACTATACCAGATAGGGAAGGTTATTAAGCAGAAGAAGATAATTAGTCCGGGGATGATCTTATTTGCGTCATACATCCCCTTTTCCCTCCGTTTCTTTGAGTGGTTCGCTGCGTAAATCGGTGGTTCTCTCCTTCTCTCCCTTCATCACCAGCGCATTCCCCACCAGCTCGTGAATACCTCCGACCTCCACCCCAGGAACCCAGTATTCCAGGAGGGGCGGGAAAGATGCTTTATCAATGGCACAAATACAAGCAAGCAGGTTCACTCCGTATTTCTCATGAACATACTTTACGGCGTTTGCTCTGGGGAAGCCTCCCCTCAACCTCATCTCCATATTCTCATCGGCACCTAAGCCAGCTCCACTCCCGCAGCAGAAGGTCCGCTCCTTTATGGTATTCTCTGGCATCTCGTAAAAATAGTTGCACGCATTTTTGATGATATACCGTGGCTCCTCAATGAGCCCCATACTCCTAGCTGGATTACAGGAGTCATGGAAGGTTACCTTCAACTTATCATTTCGGCTCGGGTCTAATTTCAATTTATTGTTCTGGATAAGGTCGGCAGTAAATTCGCAGATATGAACCATCTTGGTGGAGTTTGCATTCTCAAACTTTGTGCCGGTTATCGGGGATACTGGTTTCTCCAGAAAATCGGCAGGGCCGTTGAGGGTATCCATATACTGATGGATGACCCGCCACATGTGACCACATTCTCCGCCAAGAATCCATTTCACCCCCAGCCTCCTGGCTTCGGTGTATATCTTGGCGTTTAGCCTTTTCTGTAGCTCCGTGGACTGGAAGAGACCGAAATTTCCGCCCTCAGAGGCATAGGTGCTCCAGGTATAGTCGAGTCCAATTTCGTGGAAAAGCATAAGATAACCCAAGAGGGTAAACCAGTGGGGCATGGCGAAGTAATCGGCAGAAGGAGCAACAAAGAGCACCTCAGCGCCCTTCCGGTTGATGGGTGCCTCTACCTTGATACCGGTTATCGCTTCTACATCTTCGAGGGCAGTCTCTATAGTCGGCTTGAAGCCGTGTGGGGGAAGGCCAAGGTGGTTCCCCGTTCGGTATGAGTGAGCCACGGACTCAAGAACCCAAGCTATGTTGCAGCCAACCAAATCGAGTAATTCCCTCCCCATCATCGTTATTTCACAGGTATCAATGCCATAAGGGCAGAAAACGGAGCAGCGGCGACATTCGGTGCACTGGTAGAAGTAGTAGAACCACTCCTTCAGTACATCCTCGGTAAGTTCTCTGGCTCCGGCAAACTTGCCAAATAGCTTTCCCGCCAGTGTGAAATTTTTTCGGTATACAGATCTCAGAAGCTCTGTCCTGAGAACCGGCATATTCTTAGGGTCTCCGGAGCCAATGAAGAAGTGGCACTTATCAGCGCAGGCGCCACATCTGACACAGATATCCAAAAAAAGCTGAAACGAACGGTACTTATTCAAGCGGTCTTTCATCCCTGCCAATATTATCTCTTTCCAGTTTTCCGGCAGTTTCCAATCATCTTCATATGGTTTCCATACCCTTGGGTTGGGGAGTTCAAGATATTCCAGATGTTTTGCTGCCGCGCTGTAGCAGTAGGTGCCCTTTCTGAATTCAACGGTCGGCTCCAGCCAACTCTTTTGGGGGGGTCGGTAATCTATCCTTAGTAGTTCCTCTGGTGTTGATACTTCCTCTGGCATTGTCATTCCTTCTCTAGGGGTAATCCAACCCCTCTCATTTTTTCCCTGAATATGTCCTCCCACTCCTCATAGGTATGAACCTTGACCGGATAGTCCCAGGGATTGATGTGCCGGCGCATGCGGCTATTATTCTTCAGGTTTCTCGTCGGGCTGAGGAGGATTCCCGCAGCGTGCATCATCTTGCTGAAGGGAAAGTAGGCGAGCAAAGTGCTGGCGAGGAATAGATGGATGTAAAAGGGCAAGCCGACCCCGTCCGGGATGATGGGATGGAAACTGAGCACTCCCATAGCCAACTCCTTCACCCCCACGATATCCACTTTGTAAAACAGTCGCATGAGAACGCCGGAAAGAGCCACACCCAAGATTAGTAAAACAGCGAAGTAGTCAGCGGGAAGGGAGATGTAGCGTATTTGCGGATAGATGACTCTTCTAACGAAGAGGTAAGTCAAGGCTATCAAAATGACGATATCGGTTATGTAAAGTGTCGGCAAGGCTAATTGGAAAATCCCATCAATATCCTGAACAAAGAGCACGACGGAAGGCACGGGCTCGGTGAAAAGCCTTGAGTGTCTGAAGAGAATGATGAGAAGAGACCAGTGAAAGGCCAGCCCCCCTAGCCAGAGATACTTGTTGCCGCCATATACAAGCTTTTGAGTTCCTTTCAGTTCGACCCTTTCGTTTCTGAACAGGGAACGGAAAAGAAGCACTTCAAGCGCCATCCTGGCTATAACGCCCACAGTATTACTAGGGCTCTCAATATTATTGGCTTTGATCCAGGGAAGAGATTTCTGTTGTCCGCAGACTGTGGGTATATGGAACGGGACAGGTGCCTTTGCCCATTTCAAGACACGATAAATAAATCCAGCGATGAACGCGGCAATGGCCGCATAGGGTATTATAACCGCGAAGAGGGAATACCAGCCCAGCCCCCACACTCCGATGAAGACGACTAGAACGAGTATTATGACTGCAAAGAGAGAATACAAGGCACTCATTCGATTACCTCGCCACCTCCATGCGCTCAGGTTAAATTATCCGCCGCTGCATCGCCCCAGAGAAATGTCACCCAGTGTTACACTATCAAGTTTTTACATCGTTGAAATCGTTTTCCGTCTCCGGTTTCCCATACCTTGGACTTGTTCTTTCCAACAGTTTGAATACCCGCTCTCTTTCGGCTTTCACCTCATTTACCCTGATTTCGTAGACCTTCTCCCGGCATTTCATATATATGTTGAAGGCGAGGAGGGCGAGTTGGTCTATTCTAGACTCAAATCTTAACAACTCCTCGAAGAGCTGATTTTCCCGAATCTCACTTGCCAACTCTTCTCTTATCGCTTTCTTCAGAAGGAAGACAAAGGCAATGGCCTGGGAGGGAGAAAAATCCTGAATCGACCTGATTCTGATAATGTTATCGAGGGAGGTAGAGAGCTTGTCAGGATTCATCCCCTGGAGTAGTTCATCATATAGAGCCTCTATTTCCAGGGAAATCGTATATCCCACCGGATTAACGAACCTGTCCTTCTCCCGCTTGAAAAACCTTAAGCTGTCAGCAGGGTAAGTGTCCAGTATCAGCCCTAACCACCGTTTCAAAATGGCGGCTCTCTTTTGTGACAGGAAATGTTCCAACACTACAATCTAGCCCATTATTTTTGAATCTGAACAACAAGTAGGAACAAGGCAAAGTCCTGCGGGATATTATATCCCAGCTCCTTTAGTTTATCAAGCGTAGGTTAATGCCAAGATATGACAAGCTCAGTAGCAGAGTAAAACGGTTATCTTTCAGTAGCGTTCGAGCGGAAATATGCGGAAATGGCTTTAGACCAGCTGGATAGCGCAGTCCGTGGGCCAGACGGGTAAAGCGTGGGGAATGCAGTTTCAACTTTGCACAGAGTGAGGTATTGGTAAAGGGCCAGGGCCAGTTACAGGAAGGTTAACACAATGTTGTTGAAAATGGCAGCCATGGTTATTACGATATACGGTACCAGCACGACCACAAAGGCAGTCCGTCCGAAGCCTTTGAAGCCAAACTTAAAGTGAAGGAATCTGACAGCGAGGGCTGCCAGTAAGAGGACGCTCACAGCAGCCATGTCAACCCAGAATAGTCTCGTAAACCCGCCCATTCTCAGGGCCCAGTTAGCAAGCAGACCGCCCTCGTAGACATCCATCTTACCACTAAGTTCTAAGGCAGCGTAAGTACTAACATAGTCCAGCACAGCCAGTAAGAGGACGAGGGCTAGCAGCCATGACTCTCGCCAAGGCCATAGGGATCTTGACACTGCTTCCACATATCGCTCACTAGATCGATCCCTTTCGAGGCTTTTCCTAACCATGCTTTTCGCCAGCCCGAAGACCCGGTGCAGCATGAGTGTCCCTCCCTTTCAGTCTTGGCTCACTTCTCCGGCATTCCCAAATCATGAAGGCAACTTCTGTCGACCTTGAATGGGAAACCAACAATTGTTGCAAAGCCGGAATGAGCTGCTTCTTCTCAAAGAAAAGTTCGGAATACTTCCAAAGTGGCTGGGGAAGAAGGATTCGAACCTTCCCTACCTGGTCCAGAGCCAGGCGTCCTACCGCTAGACTATTCCCCAGCGCATCAAAATTATAGCATATAGCCATCTCTACAGCAATTACAGGGCAGATTCATTTTGCAACAAGTGTGATTGTTTATTAACCTCACCCCCTTTATCCCCCTCTCCTTAAAAGGAGAGGGGGGAAGAATATTAGAAGAGAGGCTTCGCCTCTCTTTAACTCTCTGTTAGCACCTGCTACTTTGAAGAAGCGGGGAAGAGATATTAGAGAGGGGCTTCGCCCCTCTCTTACCTACACTCCCCCTTCCCTTATTAAGGGAAGGGGGTCAGGGGGATAGGTTGCTAAACGACCTCTATAAGGGGTGATTGACAAGTAAACATTCCCATTGCTACACTGGTTCAGCATTGAGGTAGGGCAGGAGCATCAAATGACCGAAGATAGCCAAGTAAAGGAAAGACAATTAGCCGAGCTAGAGGAACGCCGGAGAAAAATAAAGGAGATGGGCGGAAGGGAAAGCGTGGAAAAACAGAAAAAGAAGGGTAAGCTAACGGCGCGAGAGCGAATAGACCTGCTGCTGGATAAGGGGACATTTCATGAAATTGGAATGTTTGCTAAAAGCAGAGGCACGGCTTCCTACGGAGAAGTACCGGCAGACGCAGTGGTTACCGGCTACGGAGAGATTGACGGGAGAAAGGTATATATTTTCTCCCAGGACTTTACCAGCATGGGAGGCACCTTATCCGAAATACACGGGAAAAAGATTTGCAACATTATGGATAACGCAATGAGAGCCGGTTGCCCAATTATAGGGATAAATGATTCTGGTGGAGCCAGGATTCAGGACGGTGTAGAGGGTCTAGTTGGCTACGGCAAAATGTTTAAGAGACATACATTGGCTTCTGGAGTAATCCCCCAAATTTGTGCCATCCTGGGACCATGTGCCGGAGGCGCAGTATACTCTCCAGCATTAATGGACTTCATATTTATGGTTAAAGGTATAAGCCATGCCTTTATCACCGGACCAAGGGTAATTAAAGCGGTAACTGAGGAAAAGATTAGCGAGGAGGAGCTTGGTGGAGCTACTGCTGCTCAGGCAAAGGCAGGAATTGCTTGTCGCTCTGAAAATAGCGAGGAGGAGTGTTTGCAGAACATAAGGGAGCTGTTAAGCTATTTACCCTCAAACAATCGGGAAAAGCCAAAAAGAATTGATTGGGGAGATAATCCAGACCGTATAGACACATCTCTATTTGATATTGTTCCGGCAAATCCAAGCCAAGCATATGATATGCATAAGATAATTGAGAGCATATTTGACCAGAGGGGAGATGGGAAGAAAAACTACTTTGAGCTTTTTTCAACATTTGCTACTAACATAATCACCTGCTTCTCTAGATTGAATGGGTGGTCAGTGGGTATAATCGCCAATCAACCGAAGTCAAAAGCGGGATGTTTAGATATAGACGCCTGTGATAAGGCGTCCAGGTTTATCAGATTCTGCGATGCTTTCAATATCCCGATTGTCACCTTGGTTGATGTCCCTGGATATCTGCCGGGAACAGACCAAGAGTGGGGCGGGATAATCAGACACGGAGCCAAGATGCTTTATGCCTATTCGGAGGCTACCGTTCCCAAGATAACCCTCATTCTCAGAAAGGTATATGGAGGCTCTTACATGGGGATGTGTAGCAAGGAATTGGGGGCTGACTTCGTATTTTGCTGGCCTAGTGCTGAACTTGCCGTAATGGGACCAGAGGGGGCAGTCCCAATAATATTCAGGAAAGAGCTAGAAACGGCAGATAATCCAGAGGAATTACTACAGCAGAAGATAAAAGAATACAGAGAGGAATTTGCCAACCCCTATAAAGCAGCCGGAGACTTACATATTGATGATGTAATCGACCCTGCAGAAACAAGAGCGAGATTGATAGAAGCTTTAGAAATGACAATAAACAAAGCGGAAGAAAGACCCGATAAGAAGCACGGGGTTATGCCTACATAGGAGGCTTAGTTATGAGTATGCCTTTAGAGGGTATCAGGGTTTTGGATTGCACCATATGGCAAATGGGTCCAGTGGCTAGCGCTTTGCTTGCTGATTTGGGAGCCGAGGTAATTAAAATCGAGGAACCAGTAGGCGGTGACCCAGGCAGAGGAACCAAGCGGATAAGAGGTAAGCCGGTAGAACTCCCCCAAGGGAAGAGTTGGTATTTTGAATATACCAACCACAATAAGAAAGGAATCACCCTTGACTTAAGGAGCGAAGCGGGTAAGCAAGTTCTCTTCAGATTAGTGAAGAAGTCCGATGTTTTTGTCCAGAATCTTCGCCTTGGGATAGTAAAAAGGCTAGGCATAGATTATAAAACTCTATCTGGTTATAACCCAAGGATTATCTACGCTTCTGCTACCGGTTTTGGCAGTCGGGGAGCTGATGCTAATGAGCCAGCCTTTGACCTTTTGGGGCAGGCACGGTCAGGTATGATGACTACTGCGGGAGAGCCTGATGCACCCCCTGTGGTCCATAGTCTAGGCATGGCTGACCAAATAGGAGCTATAATGTTATAGCCTATGGAGTGCTGGCGGCTCTACTGGCTAGGGAGCGTCTGGGGATAGGTCAAGAGGTTGAAGTATCTCATCTGGGAAGTGCCATAACGCTTATTGGGCTTGAGGTCTTTGCCTCTCTTGCCACTGGGCATGCCCTACCCCCGTTAAGTCGCAAACAAGCTCCTAATCCTGTATGGAATATTTATGAATGTAGTGATGGTAAATGGATTACATTGGCTATGTTTCAACCGGATAGACAATGGCCAGCAGTGTGTAAAGCGTTAGAGCTACAAGAATTGGTTGATGACCCTCGATTCTGTAATATGGAAAGGCGGAGTGAGAATTGCAGCGAACTTATTGCTATTTTTGACAAGGTATTTACTACTCAGAGTTGTGCCGAATGGATGAGACGCCTTAAGCAGGCTGGCGATATCATCTGCTCACCGGTTAATACTTTGGAAGACCTACTTCATGACCAGCAAGTTATCGAGAATGAATATATAGTAGATTTTGACCACCCGGCACTAGGCAGGATTAAATTTGTGGGATTACCAGTTAGATTCAGTAAAACCCCAGGAGCAATACGGCTGCCAGCTCCTGAGTTTGGACAACATACTGAGGAAGTCCTGCTTGATATCGGTGAATATAGCTGGGAGGAGATAGCTGAGCTGAGAGAAAAAGGAGTTATTTAACGGCTTTGTTTAACTATTGACATTATATAAAGAAATAGTTTATCGTTCATACTAAAAAAGGAGGTAGATAAATGCAAGCGTATTGTGTGAAGTGCCGTGCCAAGCGGGAAATGAGGGATACCAGGAGCATAGTCATGAAGAATGGTAAGCCCGCTACCCAAGGTGTGTGCCCGGTATGCGGAACCAAGATGTTCAGGATAGGGAAGAGTTAACACTGCTCTAGTAGGTATCAGGATTACTGTAGAGGCTGGGTATCTGGTCACAGGTACTGAGGCTATTTGCAAATACTAGGCACACAGATAGACTAGTCTAATCTATACAAGCAAGAGGTGTTGGATTTCCTCAGGTGAAAACCGAGGGAAAGACCTTTTGAGTTGATTGTTTGCGTTTGTGGACAAGATAGATATAATTTTGGGCAGTAACATAAGAATCGTCATTACAACATAAGTCAGCATTCATGAAAAGCTTCATAGGCTGGAGGAACCTTATCTTCAAGTAAAGACAAAAACATCATCTGGGTGATTTCTTCGCCAGGTTGCAGAATAATGAACTTATCTTTGTCCCATTGTCCTTTGACCATCTTTTCAAAGAAAGCTAAGGAGCCTCTAATCTCTTCATAAGCCACCCCAAGGAAAGCAGCATTAGCCCGGGCATGGTTTCTATAGGTGGGAAGGTCATAAGCCCCGGTATCCACCAAAGCAAGGCGAGTATAATTCTTGAATTCCTCACTAATGACCCATTCCGCTGTCTCCCGACCATAGCGTTGTGTATATTCCTCAAGCAATGCCAGGGGAGGTGTGCCTTCCTCAATCCACCCCTTTGTTAAATAATATGTACCCGGGGCTTTCTGTTGCTCCTTCAGGCGGGCTTCACTGGAGCCCAGGAAAAGACTGATGCAGTCATGAGCCTTGGGGATAACTAATGGCTGCCTTTCTGCTTTCACACCCACAGTGCCATTGCCGCACAAACCATAACCCAGCATGATACAGTCTATTTTGTCATCAGCCTGGTGGATTTTTTCTTGAATGAGGGTCGGCATTCTGGTCGGAGTGCGGTGGAGCCCTATCTCCAGAAACTCAAAACGCACTCCGGGGACACTAACTGCCATTAGTTCGTCCTTCATCACGCTACAGGCAATTACCAATAGTTCCAAATCAGCCTCCCAGTTTCAAGCAACGGAGAAAAGTCTCTTCAAAGTCTGCCCTCCCCGACAACTCAACATGGTGCACCTGAGCGGAGACCTCATCTGCCCGGCGCCTTTCCTCCAAATTGAGCAATGCTCTTAAAGCCCCGCCCATAGCCCCATTGCCGATGAAGTGAATTCTCTCCAAGGGAAACGGTGGAATCAGCCCCAGTATGACAGCTTTCTCACGATTGATATAATTACCAAATACTCCCGACAAAAGGACTTCCTGAATGTCACCGGTGTTGATATTTGCCTCTTTCATTAGCAATTCAATGCCAGCTCGAATGGCTCCCTTAGCCAGCTGAAGCTCCCGAACATCCTGCTGGGTAAGGGTAATTTCTGTTTCTTCGTTCCTGGAGACAACAAACTCCCTCTCCTCCCCCCGAACCCTGACCCGCTGAGCCAACTCTGCAGCCAAAGCAGAACCCGTCTCTGAGGGCAAAAGCATTCGACCTGTCTGGTCAAGGACGCCCACCCGAAATAGTTCAGCCACCAAGTCAATCAGCCCAGAACCGCAAATGCCTCGAGCTATGGAGCTTCCAATCACTGTATAATCCACGGATGGCGTTGCCTGGAATGAGCTAATAGCTCCCTTGGTAGCCCGCATCCCAAATTTTATTCGCCCACCTTCAAACGCCGGACCGGCAGCGGTAGAAGCGGTGAGTATTCCATCCTTGGTAGCCAGCATAACCTCACCATTGGTGCCTATGTCAATAGCCAATCTGGGCACACGCGTTTGATACAATCTTGTCGCCAGTATCACAGCAACGGTATCAGCGCCAACAAAGCTGGCAATAGCTGGCAAAATATGTACCCTTCCCCGCGGGTGAATCTGCAACCCTAGCTCCCCAGCTGGAACACTCAGCGCCCGGTTCAACGTCCCCACAAATGGAGCTAGGGCAATATGACGGGCATCCAGCCCAAGCAGTGAATGCAGCATGGTAGTATTACCCACCACAGTAGCTTCAAAGATGCGCTCCCTTTCTCTCCTGGCGAGCCGACACATTCGAAGCAAGAGCTGGTTCAGCCCTTTGATAAGCTCCTTTTGTAGCTTCTCCCTTCTTTCGGGGCTATCTTGCATATACACTATTCGCGAAATAACGTCAGCACCGAAGGCAATCTGGGGGTTCATTTCAGCATCCAGGGCAACTACTTTCCCCGTGTCTAAGTCAACCAGTCCAGCTGCCAGGGTGGTGGTCCCGATATCCAAAGCTACCCCCAACGCGCCTCTTGCCGAATCAGGTGGATCCAGAGCGACGACTGTATCCCCAACCAAAACAACTTCGCCTTGAAAATTCCATTCTCGGAGCCAGTGTGAGACCTCTTGCAGCAGTGACAGCTCTGCCCTTACCGGACCAGGTTCTGAAGTCTCCAAATACTCAGCCAGCCGGTTCCAGTCAGCCCGCTGGTCACTTATAGCAGGCTCACTGAGTTCAAAATGCCTCAGGTGAACATTGGGTTGCAGAGGGATTTCTTCCCCTAACAGGCTAAAACTCGCCTTTGCCCGAAATACTTCTATTTCAGGCAGACGAACTTCACCTGGCGCCTCTATAGTAACCTGACAGGCAAGACGCCAGCCGCTGCGCAATTCCTCAGCCGAAAGCTTCTCCCGTTCCAGCTCGGTAAATTTCTCACTAACTCCTGAAATCTGAGCTCTGCATTTTAAACACGTCCCCTGTCCACCACAGGGTGAGTCAAGGGGAATCCCGGTTTCAATCAAAGCTGCTCGGAGATTCGCCCCGACTTTCAAGTTCAAATCTCTGCCTAATGACAGTTCCCGAATCTTCACCCTCATCTATAACAGTTTCCCCTCTCGATAGGCTTTTATATATCTGGAGCAAAACGCATCCCGGTTCAGAAGTGCCTCAGCAGCCACCAAGCTAGCCATCAACTCGCGGTCTGTGGGGTCAATAATGGCCGAATCAAGCCCGTAGGACGTGGCAGCCACCAGAAAGGTTCTGTTGAGCAGCTTTCTTGCCGGTAGCCCAAAGGAAACATTGGTCAGACCACAAATGGTGTGAACCCCGGGAAAAAGTTGCATAATCTTCTCAATGGCTCCCAATGCGGCTAGGGCTGATTGGGTATCAGTGGCAATAGGATAGACCAGAGGGTCAATATAGATATCACTCAGTGCTATGCCTTCCTTAGTCAAGGCTTCCACCATCTGCTCAGCAATTTTGACTTTATCGCTTACTGTAGCCGCCATACCTTCATCACTCTGGCACAAGCCGACGACTTTGGTTTTGTATTTCTTCACCAACGGCATCATCCCCACCATACGCTTCTCTTCCAAGCTGATGGAATTGATCATGGCAGGTCGTTTGACCACCTCTAATGCGGCGGCGATAGCCTCGGGGTTCGGGCTATCAATACAAAGGGGCAACTGGGTTACCCCCTGGACTACTTCCACTAGCCAACACAGGTATTCTGCCTCTTGCTCCACAAAACTACCAGCATTGACATCGATGTAGTGAGCACCGGCTTCAGCCTGAGCCTTAGCCTCTGAACGGATGAAATCAGCGTCTTTAGCTTTAATAGCCTGATTAATCGCCTTGCGAGACGAGTTAATCCTTTCACCTACAATCAACATGAAGCTCTCCCTTTATTTATTCCATTCTCAGAACGGATTCAATGTCACAGCAGATTTGGAGGCAAAGGCATCAGCCCCTATCTTCTGATTAAGGTAGGAAAAATTCGTGATTATATTAATAATCAAACCAGGGACTCTTGATATCAGTTATATCCTCAGTAGCCCTCTTCAGCAGCCGAGACAATAGCTTTTAGATTGGCGACCGGGGTATCAAGCGCTATGGCGCACTCCGGACCTATGGAGTCTACCCCAGCTTCAATATTGTATCTCGCCTGTTGGTAAACATCCTCAGGTGTGCCTCGAAGAAGACAATCAAAGGTATTAATACCCCCGAGAAGGGAAATTTCACCCCGTGCTGCCTCAACAGTTTTCTTAGGGTCATTTATCCACTCGAAGTGCCAGGCATCATACCCCTCGGTGATTATGAGATGAACACGGTCAATGCATTTCCCACAAACGTGTAAAATTGTCGGTCCGCCTATCTGGGGTAGCATCTTGTGATGAAGAGGCACCAGAAATTTTTCATAGGTTTTGGGGCTTACCATGGTACCGGTGGCATGGTCGGGAAGAGTTACCACATCGGCGCCGGCTCGTAGCTGGGCGTTGGCAAAGGCTACCGTTACCGGTATATAAGCATCAAGCAATGCTGTTACTTTGTCGGGCTCGAGCACCGTCATAATAAGGAAGTCCTCAACCCCGACCATGTGATAGCACAAAGTCCAGGGACCCATGACCTTGCCAATAATAGCCACGCGGTCACCATATTCGCGGCGGAGTATTGAGATGGCATCAAGAATCACACGAATAGAGGGTTTCTCAAGGAGATTCTCTGGAATGACGACATCGCTGACATCTTTTACCGGATGCGTCAGGATCTCAGGCATCATGGTATCACTACCCCAATTCACTTCGCAGTCAAGGGCGGCAGCTTCCTGCTGAACGCTGAATTCCGGCATTACCGTATCAAACCCGAGTATCTCATAGCCAGCAGCCGCAAGCTCAGCCATTTGCCTGGCATCAAGGTGCGCATCTGGAAAATGGATGCCTACCTCATTCATTAGTTCGATGCAAGCGACAGAGGTAGGATTGGACACGGAAATACGCTTACCTTTTCTGCCTCCCATCAAGTTTGCCATGAATCTTCGTCTTGGCGTCAGGTCTGGCTTTTCACCATCACCCTTGATTGTCATTTTTGTCCTCCTCTAGTGATACCATATGACCTTGACTTTACCCCAAATGAATAGATATCATTTGTCCAATAATTGCTTACACACTGGGACAGCTTTGCCGCCGTTGTGGGCATAGGCATCGGCTCCAATATAATTAGCATAATCCTGCGTTACCGGTGCCCCACCAATTATCACCTTGACACTGGAACGCAAACCAGCTGCGTCCAGTGCTTTTATAACCCTGCCCATAACTGGCATCGTGGTGGTAAGCAGAGCCGAGAGTCCCAGAATATCTGGTTTTTTCTCTCTCACCTCGTCAACAAATTTTTTCTCGGTTACGTTGAGCCCCAGGTCAAAGACCTCAAAGCCACTGCCGCTTAGAAAAGTAGCTACCACATTTTTCCCAACATCGTGCATGTCTCCTTCGACTGTGCCAATAACCACTTTCCCGATAGTTGGTATGCCTGTTTTCTCAAG
>JABUBO010000138.1_pt1 | contig 21108 bp, 19 predicted proteins | sample 7240361 | NCBI WGS metagenome assembly JABUBO01 (sample SAMN07256346, study PRJNA390944) | subsurface metagenome | isolation source: Methane hydrate marine sediment | place: Pacific Ocean: Eastern North Pacific, ODP site
TTCTAGCTGTAGCTCAGCTAGCTGGCATCATGGCCGCCAAGCAAACACCTCATATAATACCCCTGTGCCATCCAGTTCTTATCGGGGATGTTAAGGTTGAGTTTAGTCTGGATGAGCCCAATGGCACAGTGGAGATTACCACTGCGGTAAAAAGCCTAGGTAGGACGGGGGTGGAGATGGAAGCACTTACTGCGGCGGCGATTACTGCTTTAACTATCTATGATATGTGTAAAGCAGTGGATCGGAGAATTCAAATTGAGAACCTCCGACTAATTAGAAAAAGCGGTGGCAAAAGTGGGACAATAACCCTTGAATAGAATTAATTATTGGTATATACTACAGCACTATTGGTTAATATAATTTAGGGGGTGGATTATGAGACTATCATGTCTTCAGGAGAACTTAAATCGGGGGCTCAGTGTGGTGGGGAGGGCGGTGGCTACTAGAACAACCTTGCCTATAACTAATAATGTTCTCTTGACCGTAGACCAGTCTCGACTTAAGCTGGCTGCCACCAATTTGGAGATGGCTATCAGTTGCTGGATTGGCGCCAAGGTTGAGGAAGAAGGGGCAATTACTGTTCCCGCCCGACTTCTTGCCGAGTTTATTAGCTCCTTGCCCAGTGATAGGGTTGATATTAGCCTTTCCCCTCGGACTAAGACACTGGGATTAAAGTGTGCTCGATTTGAGGCGCGAATCAGTGGAGTTGATGCCAAGGATTTCCCGCCTATACCCAGGATTGAAGATGGTATTACTACCAGGGTTGAGGTAGACATCCTTCGTCAGGGGATTAGCCAGGTTGTATTTGCTGCTGCCTCGGAGGACTCTCGCCCGGTGCTCACCGGTGTTGATGCCGAGTTTGATGGTGATTTGCTGACGCTGGCGGCGGCTGATGGCTTTAGATTAGCCGTATACAAGCTACCTCTTATTAGCCCGGTTAGCCAGAAGACCGAGGTCATTATTCCGGCGCGGACCCTAGCCGAGCTAAATCGGCTTATGGCTGACCAGGAGGAAGCCATTGAGATAACGGTAAATCCCAATAAGAGTCAGGCTCTATTTCGCCTGAAGAATATTGAGCTGGTATCCCAACTTGTGCAGGGCACCTTCCCCCAGTATGCCCAGCTTATTCCTCAGAGCTACAATACCCGGGTGGTAGTTGATGTCGCTCAATTCTTGAGAGCGGCCAAGACAGCCTCTATCTTTGCCAGTGATGGCGGTGGTATTGTCCGTTTGGTGATAGCCCCTGGTGGGGAGCTAACCCCGGGCAAGGTAACAATTTCAGCCCGGTCGGAGGAAGTAGGCGATGATATTGGTGAGATTGATGCTACTGTTGAGGGTGAGGAGGCAAAGATTGCCTTCAATGGCAAATATCTAATTGATGTGCTTGGTGTGCTTCGTGAGGCACAGGTAGCTCTGGAGACTACCAATCCGTCAAGCCCCGGTGTTATCCGCCCGGTGGGAGTTGATAACTACATCCACGTCGTCATGCCGATGTTCGTGCAGTGGTAGCTAAACTTGGACAACTTGTCCTCTCTTGGGCGATTATTGTTTTGGTTTAAGTAGTTCGTGTGCCTTCTTTAGCCACTCTGGGATGGGTATCTCCTGTGGACAAGCTTTCAAGCACTCATCGCATTCAAGGCACTGGTCGGCACGCTGCTCCTCCTTCAGAATGTCGGGATTCTTATATTGGGACTGCGCTGTCTGCAGGTCATCGTACATTATTGCCTCATTATACATCTGGAAGATTCTCGGGATTGCCACACCATTTGGACAGGGTGTACAGTACCCACAGCTAGTGCATGGGATGGGGCTCAATTCATTGTAGGCTTCACGCACTCTCTCAATCAGTGATAGCTCATCAGTGGTAAGGTTATTCGGTTCGGAGCTGTCCGCGGTAGCTACATTTTCCTTTACCTGCTCCATGGTACTCATACCACTGAGAGCCACCGAGACTTCAGGGTGGCTCCATACCCACAGTAACCCCCATTCAGCTGGGGTACGCTTCTGCGGAGCAGTCCCCCATACGCGGGCTACTGACGCCGGGGGCTCTTTAGCAAGCCGTCCGCCACGCAGTGGTTCCATAATAACAACTGCCAGCCCCTTACCGGCTGCATATTCCAGCCCGCGATAACCGGCCTGGTGGTCTACATCCATATAATTGTACTGAATCTGGGCGAGAGTCCAGTTATCGTAAGCGTCCACAATTTCTTTGAAGACCTTGTAGTCATCGTGAAAGGAAAAGCCCAGGTGTTTAAACTTCCCCTGTGTCATCTTGTCCTCAGCCCAGCGAAGCACACCGAGTTCCTGTGCCTTGCGCCAAGTTTGACCATTCAATCCGTGCAGTAGGTAGAAGTCAATCTTTGTCTGCAAACGCTCAAGCTGTTCGTTGAGATAGCGGTCAAAATCCTGGGCTGAATTGACAAGACCGACGGGTAATTTCGTAGCCAGCTTCATTCTCTCGCGGTAGCCATCCTGGAGTGCCCGATTGACTATACACTCACTGCGCCCGGAGTGGTATCCGTAAGCCGTGTCCAGATAGTTGACACCGTGGTCAATGGCGTATCGCATCATCCGAATGGCCTCAGGTTCATCTATACTTGCCGGATCGCCGTCGGTCAGGGGTAGTCGCATAGCACCAAAGCCAAGCGCTGATACCTCCCAGTCCAGCTTACCAAATCGTCGATACTTCACTAATCTTTTCTCCCTTCATAGTTTCAACTCGTGGTTAATAAAAGAAGTACAAATATTCCACACTGTTTTTCTCTCGAATAGCTCCGCCTGGTGTTTCTTTACCTAGAGTTAATTTTCTGAAATATTTTGGCTATATTTTACTTACACGGGCGTTGGCAATATTTCTAACCGCGGCATAGAATTCTTCTGGGTCTTTATGCAACGACAGTTTCTCCATAGGGCACATCTCTCCCCCTGGGGTTTTCCGAATGTAGGGCACTACATTGGTTATGTGATAACTTATGTGGTATTTATCCAGTGTACTGACGGCAAGTTGGCTGCCCAATGGACTGTAAACTTTTTGGCAATTGGCCAAAACAGATAGCAATGCCGCACCGTTACCCATTACCTTATCAAATATCTTTACCTGTTGATGACAGGGAGAAAACCGGTCGATATATTCAAGTAAAGGTAGTAAGCCGGACTTATCCGAAGTAAAGATTAACTTACTGGCTCCGTATATGTGAAGACTATCACTACTTCTCAAGAACTTTTCGAATGAAAAACAGTCCATCGATAATCTCTTTTGTAATATTATCACAAATTATTGGCAAATGGTAGTAGTCAGATAATAGGCTCGAGTTGATGTTTTCATAGCCTTGTTTTTATTATGGTTGAACATACATCCCGATGTTCGTCCAGTGGTGAGTAAATTCAGTGACTCATCTGAAGATTGCTTGGCGGAAAGGATTTGCCACTAGGGCTTTACCGCATTGATTTTTAACTTCTAATTATAATTGATGGACCCGAACACAGGCTGCGGCAGAATGATAGGGCGGTGGCTATTGTTATTAACTGGCTGAAATCCCACACCAAAATTAGTTGACCTACAAGTAGGGAATGGTCTATAATTTACTAGGTAGGGTTAGTTGGGGTGAATTGAGAGGCAGGCAAACTTGCACGAATCTTGCGGTGTTTTTGGCGTTTATGCTCCCGATGAGGATGTAGCTCGACTTACCTTTTTTGCCCTATTTGCTCTTCAGCACCGTGGTCAAGAGAGTGCTGGCATTGCTACTACTGATGGTAAAAGACTCCAGGTTTATGCTAAGATGGGGTTGGTATCCCAGGTGTTTGATGAGGATTCGTTAAGCCATCTCACCGGGAATATTGCTATCGGTCATAATCGCTACTCCACCAGGGGTTCTAGCCGGGTGACTAATGTTCAGCCTATTATAGTGGGCAAGGGTAAAGCGGCTATTGCTGTAGCTCACAATGGGAATATTATCAATGCCAAGCACCTATATGAGGAACTCTCTGACCGAGGCTATACCTTCCACACTTCCTCGGATACCGAGGTTATCGCTAACCTCATCCTCTCCTCTCCTGAGAAAGACTGGGTAGGCAAGATAAGATATGCTATGCATCGGCTTCAGGGGGCATATTCTTTAGTCATCATGGCAAACCACAATTTGTTTGGAGTTCGTGACCCCTTTGGTATACGCCCTTTATGTCTGGGGGTTGTTAATGGCGGCTGGGTTATAGCCTCGGAAAGCTGTGCCCTTGACCATATTGGAGCCAGCTTTATCAGAGAGGTTGAACCGGGTGAGATAATTTCTATTACTGAGAATGGTGTTGATAGCTACCGGGGAGAGGTGGGCAGAAGGGCGCTTTGTATTTTTGAGTATATCTACTTTGCCCGCCCTGATAGTGCGATTAATGGTCGGCTACTTTATCTAGCCCGACAAGCTATGGGAGAGAGGCTCGCCGAAGAGCACCCGGTGGACGCCGATTTAATTATGGGTGTGCCTGATTCAGCTACCGCCGCTGGTATTGGTTATTCCCGCAAGTCAAATATCCCCCTATGTGAAGGATTGCTCAAGAACCGCTATGTGGGCCGAACTTTTATTGAGCCTGACCAGCGAATCAGAGACCTCGGCGTTAAACTGAAGTTTAACCCCTTGCCCCAGATGCTGGATGGCAAGCGGTTGGTAGTGGTTGATGATAGTATTGTCCGCGGTACTACTACTCCACAAGTAGTAAGGCTTCTGAGAAGAGCCGGCGTCAAAGAGGTGCATATGCGCATCTGTGCCCCACCTATCCGTTACCCCTGTTTCTTCGGTGTGGATATGGCTACCCGCCGGGAGTTGATTGCGGCTCAGAAGACCGTAGCCGAAGTTAGGGATTTTATCGGTGCTGATTCATTAGGTCATCTAAGCATTGATGGTTTGATTAAAGCGGTGGCTTTGCCTAAGGATATTTTCTGTTTGGCTTGTTTCACTGGTGACTACCCCATACCAGTGCAGCTTGAGATGGATAAGCTGGCACTGGAGACTATGCCGGCTGAAGAATATAGCCCCTTTGGCATAAAGCAGCGGTAGACTAAAATAGTCGGTTCTTTATAATCCCCATTATTTGTTAGCGCCTATGGCGGTCAGTTTTCTGTGATTGCAAGTAGGCTGCCCGAAGTGTTATGATTAAATTCATCATTTATTAATATAGGGGGCTAATATAATGGGTTACTTTACAATACTGGCGGCTATACCTGGCTTCTTTCTGAGTTCCTTTATCTTTATGCTTCTCTGGGGTGTTATTGCCCCAAATTTCGGGATAGAAAAAATAGACTATCCCATGGCTATGTTGATAACTATTACCCTTTGGTTAGCGGTGGCACCTCTGGCGGCAGCTGGTCGAAGAGCAAAAAGATAGCCGCATTTTTTGGGGTTAAATCGGATTTTTACCTAGATGAAGAAACTGGTTTGTGACAGGTGTGGGTTGGAGCTCACCGACAGGGAAGATATATATCTGGCTCTTGAAGGTAAGTGGGCATGGGAAGCAGCCTGTAGAGCACGTGGTGTTGAACCAAGGGGCATCTTACCGTGCAAGAACTATGTTCGTTGTGGTGGTGAGATAAGGGTGGTTGCTGCGTGGCGTCAATGGCTTATGAGATTGCTTGGTAAGTGAAGGGAATTTTTATCAGGGAGGCGAGCAAATTAAGGAAACCTATGCCAAAGCCGGGGTTAATATTGATGTTGCGGCTAGGGTAAAAGAGCTGATTGGCAAGCATGCCCGGTCTACCCTCCGCCCTGAGGTCTTGAGTGGCGTCGGGTTCTTTGGGGGGCTTTTTGAATTTAAGGGATATAAGGAGCCGGTGCTGGTATCCAGTACTGACTCGGTAGGTACCAAGCTAAAGATTGCCAACGCCCTGGCTAAGCACGATACGATTGGCATTGATATAGTCAATCACTGTGTTAATGACATACTTACCTGTGGCGCTGAGCCTCTCTTCTTTCTGGACTACATCGGCATTGGCAAGCTGGTACCGGAAAAGGTGGGAGCTATTGCTAAGGGGCTGGCTCAAGCTTGCCGTGAGGTTGGCTGTGCTCTTATTGGCGGCGAGACGGCAGAACTGCCAGGGCTGTATGCTGGGGGGGATTATGACCTGGTGGGGTTTATCATTGGTGTAGTGGAGAAGGAAAAGATTATTATGGGGAAGGCAATTGTGGTTGGTGATACCATTATTGGCTTGCCCTCCAGTGGGTTACATACCAATGGCTATTCTCTGGTGCGCAAGCTCTTTGGTGAAAGCCCATCAGTATTAAATACTCACTACCCTGAGCTGGGTCGAACTTTAGGCGAGGAGCTTTTGGAGCCTCACCGCTGCTACTACCACCAGTTGAAGCCACTACTGCCGATTATCAAGGGTATGGCCCATATTACCGGGGGTGGCTTGATGGGTAATGTGCCTAGGATTCTGCCGCAGGGTGTGGCTGTCCAATTTCGGAGTCGGGCGTGGACTATACCTCCTGTTTTCCGGCTCATTCGGCAGCGGGGTAATGTTGACCAAAACGAGATGTATCGTGTGTTTAATATGGGTATCGGTATGGCAATTATTTGCTCACCGGGTAATGTTGATCAGCTCATTAAAGCCTTACCTGAGGCTAAAATTGTTGGTGAGGTGGTGAAGCAGATAGGAGAGGCGAGGGTAGTTATCAAGTAGTTAGGTGACATTGTCTACGATGTTTGCCAATGAAAATATCATAATGCGAAAGGGGCTTCCGGAAGATGCTCAGGACTTTACTAATCTTCTTTCGCTGTCTGCTCCAATCTTTTTCACTGTTATTTATGGTTCTGATGTAAGCAGTGTGATTCAAAATCTATTTCGCCAGCCAAAGAATTTGTTCAGTTTTGAACATTCGTATTTCATTGAGGTAGAGGGCACCAAGGCAGGCATGATTCTTGGATATGACTGGAAAACCAAAAGAGAGGAAGAATGGAGAACTGGTCTATTGATGATTAAGTATATGAAGCTGAGATTTTTTGCCCGAATTCTGTCTTTGGTGAAGGCTTTGAGCTTGACCGGGAAGGTTGAAGATAATGAATACTACGTTAGTAATATTGCTGTGTATCCCGAATTCAGGGGCGCTAAACTGGGGACTAATCTTATACTGAAGATGGAAGAGGAAGCTAAAAGCTGTGGTGCCACAAAGATGGCACTGGATGTTGAAGCGGATAATCAGGGTGCAATTAAATTATATAATAGACTCGGGTACTCAGTAGTGGGCAAGCCAAGAAGAGCTAAAATTGACCGAAAAAATTTTACCCTGGTTAGAATGTGTAAAAACTGTGATGACAATGTTGATTAACAACGTGTTTGAAATTTATCCTGTTCAATAAAGTAATTGGAGGAGTATCCATGCGAGCTATTATCAGTGTTTCCGATAAAGCTGGCGTAACTGATTTCGCCAAAGGGCTGAGCCAGTTGGGATTTGAGATATTTAGCACCGGTGGCACCCAAAAGGCACTGGCGGAAGCCGGGGTGCCGGTGAAAAGTGTCTCCGAGCTTACCGGTTTTCCTGAAATTCTTGATGGCAGGGTAAAGACCTTGCATCCAGTCGTTTATGGCGGCATTCTGGCCAGGCGTGACCTTCCTGACCATATGGCACAGCTAGCCGAGAATAATATTGAGACTATTGACCTGGTGGCAGTTAATCTTTATCCCTTCGTCCGGACGGTGGCCAAGGAGAGTGTTACCTTTGATGAGGCTATAGAGAATATTGATATTGGCGGACCAACCCTGATTCGGGCGGCAGCCAAGAACTTCCCCAGTGTCATCGTGCTCGTAGACCCTGCCGATTACCAGCCAGTTTTGGAAAAATTGAGGGCGGGAGAGGTGGAGCTAGCTGAGCGTAAGAGGCTGGCTCAGAAGGCTTTTCAGCATGTAGCTATCTATGATACGGCTATTTCGCAGTATCTGGGGCAGGATATGGAGGCTTTTCCTGAGGAGATGACCATTGCCCTGAAAAAGCGCTATGGACTTCGTTATGGTGAGAACCCTCATCAGCAGGCTGCCTTCTACGCCGAGCAGGTGGTAGGGGCAAGACAGGAGACTGGTATCACCTGGGCAAAACAGCTATGGGGCAGGGAACTCTCTTTTAACAATATAATGGATGCTGATGCCGCCTGGGGTGTGGTTACTGACTTTTCAGCACCCACCGTAGATGTTATCAAACATACTAACCCCTGTGGTCTGGCCAGTCATGATGATATGGCTGAGGCCTATCGGCGGGCACTGAGCGGCGACCCGGTAGCTGCTTTTGGTGGCATTGTTGCCTGTAACCGGAAGATTGACCTGGCTACTGCCGAGGAGATTAGCAAGACCTTTTATGAGATGGTCATTGCTCCCGAGTATGAGGCTAAGGCTCTGGAAGTGTTAAAGCGTAAGAAAAATCTTCGTATTCTGGTTGCTGAACTACCCCCGACTTATGGGGCGACTCCAACCGGCTACCTTGATTTCCGCAGGGTAAAGGGGGGATTCCTTGTCCAGAGTTCAGATTCTCTAGCCGAGGCTAGCGTTACCCTGAAAACAGTAACCAAGCGTGAGCCAGCTCAAGCCGAAATAGAAGACCTGCTCTTTGCCTGGCGAGCAGTTAAGCATGTAAAGTCCAATGCCATCATATTGGTTAAGGATAAGACACTTTTAGGAATGGGAGCGGGACAGCCCAGCCGTATTATCAGTGCTCAGATAGCTAAAGAAAAGGCAGGAGAGAAAGCTAAGGGTAGTGTTCTGGCTTCGGATGCTATGTTCCCATTTTCTGATGTGGTGGAGGCGGCAGCCAAATATGGAGTGACCGCTATTATCCAACCCGGTGGCTCGATAAGAGATGATGAGTCAATTAAGATGGCGGATAAGTATAGTATAGCTATGGTTTTTACCGGGGTGAGGCACTTCAGGCATTAAGCTAAACGGGGAAGATTGAAGGGGGTGAGGTTGATAAACAACCACAATAAAGGTGAGGAAAACTATGGCTAATGTAGTTTTAGTGGTGGATATGGTCAGGGGTTTCCTGGAGGAGGGTTACCCTCTATATTGTGGGACTCGAGCCCGCCGCATAATCCCCAATGTGCAAGGTCTTCTGGAGCAGGAGCTTGCCCGGGGTTCCACGGTATTCTTCTTATGCGACCATCATTCCCCTGATGACCCAGAGTTCAGAATGTTTCCCCCGCATTGCCTTGAGGGCACTGCCGAGGCGGAGGTCATCCCTGAGTTAGCCCGATATCGGGGCGAGGTAATACCCAAGAGGCGCTTTAGCGCCTTTTTTGATACCCCACTTGAGGAGAAACTGAGCCAACTCAAGCCGGAGAAGTTGATTATTTGTGGGGTGTGCACCGATATTTGCGTATTGCATACTGTGGCTGATGCCAGAAATCGTGACTATAAGGTTGAGGTGCCGATTGACTGCGTTGCCACCTTTGATGAGAAGGCACACCACTTTGCCCTGGAACATATGGAGAAGACAGTGGGGGCGAAGCTCACCAGTTTTAGGGTTAGTCGAGTTAAGCTACCCAAATTCGAACCCTCTGAGGCGGTCTTATCCGGGGAGACGGCTGATATTTACCTTGCTCGCACTATAGATATTTTGCGTCACGAGGCGCTTAACCCGGTAGCTACTATGGAAGTATTCTCCAGTCGAGCCGGAATACTCTGTGGTATGGAGGAAGTCAAGGCTCTGCTGGCTAGGATTTTGCCTGATGGTAACCGTGAGGTATGGGCTCTGGCTGAGGGTGAGGCAATGGAAAGGAAGGAAGTGGTATTGCGCATAACCGCACCCTATCAGAGCTACGGGCTGTATGAAACAGCTATAGATGGTATTCTGGCTCAGTGTAGTGGTTGGGCAACGGCAGCTAGGCAGTGTGTGGAAGCCGCCCGGGGGATACCCATTATCAGCTTTGGAGTCCGTCATGTTTACCCCTCGGTAGCTGGGATAATGGATTACTCAGCTGTTATTGGTGGCTGCGCTGGTTGCTCCAGTATAGCTGGGGCTAAGCTGTCTGGCATTGAGCCATCGGGGACTATGCCCCATGCCCTGATTATTATTATGGGTGATACGGTTACGGCGACTGTAGCCTTTGATAAGTATATGCCGCCTGAGGTGCCCCGTGTGTCTCTGGTTGACACCTTTAAGGATGAGGCTGAGGAAAGCCTGCTGGTGGCTCAGGCGCTGGGGGAGAAGCTTAATAGTGTGCGGCTTGATACCCCTGGTGAGCGAGGTAAGGTTACTGCTGACCTGGTCAAGGAGGTAAGAGCCAGGCTGGACTTAGCCGGCTTCAAGCATGTGGGGATTTTTGTTAGTGGTGGCATTGACCCGGAGCGCATTACTTACTTTGTTGAAAGTGGGGCTCCGGTTGATGGTTTTGGCGTCGGCAGCTATATTAGTGGGGCTAAGCCCATTGATTTTACCGCTGACCTCCATGAGGTGGAAGGCAAGCCAATAGCCAAAAGGGGCCGAATCCCCGGTATTACCCCCAACCCCAGGCTCAAACGCATAATGTAAGGCTGATTTAACCCCGCTCAAACTTCAGGCACAGAACCTGTTTAGTCTCCTCGGTAACCTTTACCCGCTCATCTATGCGCCAGCCGACAACCCAAAGGATATGCTGGGGGGAACAGATAAGGGGGATTCGCTGCCGCCAGGCAGAAGGGATTTTGGCGTCAATCATAAACTGCCCGAGCTTCTTGGGCTGGCTCATACCCAGGGGCTGAAACCTGTCACCGGGCTGGCGGGGTCGCACCAGCAATTTATCGCCAGTTTTATCACGGTCAAAGTAGGCGGTAAAGTCCTCATCCTTCTCTGGCATCTGTTCCCGGCTAATGATAGTTGCCTCTATACGCCAGCCGGGTAGCACCGTTTCTCCAGGGAGCTTTAGTGGAAACTCACCGCATAGTATGGGGAAGGGGGATAAAGACGCTCGGTCTGAACCTAGTAGGTATCGGTTGTATTCAATGGAAAAGATTAAGCCACCGGGCAGGCTGAGTCTCTTTCCTGCCGGCTTGGTTAAAGCGTCCATTATTTCTTCAATGTGGCGGCTCTCAATATCCTTAAGAGTACCTAATAAATCCTCTATCGCCCTCCGAAGCAGGTATCGTTTAAGGGCAGGGGGTAGCTCAAGAACCCCTTCCTTATCTAAAGTAATGGTGTTTCCTTGTTTTTGGACAATTTTACCCCATAATCGGTCCATTTCCTTATCCATGAAGGCAAGGTCATCACCAGCAATGCGGGCAGTTCGGAGCAAGGCTTCAGCTACTCGGGGGTTATAGCTCTCAAGCAGAGGCAGGAGCTGATGGCGGATTCTATTTCTAAGTGGCGATAGAGATAGGTTGGAGGCATCAATTCGGGGCATAAGCTGGTGATTATGGCAATAGTCTGCTGTCTCCCGTCGGCTTACCGGCAAGAGGGGTCTTATTATGGTGAGACTACTCCCTGAAGAGTGCCACCGGCTGGATGGTTGCAATCCCCGAAGCCCCCTGGTTCCTGTCCCCCGGATTAGATGCATCAGTATGGTCTCTATATGGTCGTCAACAGTGTGCCCCACTGCTACTCGGCTAGTCCCGATGGATTTGGCTACTTGAGCCAGGAAGCTATATCGCACCTCACGGGCTGCCTCTTCTAATGAGAGGTGTTGCTGGGCTTGATAAGCCTTTACATCACGCTGTTCTATAGTAGCTGGAATATCCAGACGATGGGCTAGGTCGGAAACATAATGAGCATCAGCCTCAGACTCAGCCCCCCGCAGTTGGTGGTCAAGGTGAGCCACATGTAGCCTTATACCCAGTTCCTCCCGGAGTTCAACCAGGATATGGAGCAGGCAGACTGAATCTGGCCCACCGGATACCGCTACCAGTAGGCAGTGCTGACTTGACACTAGCTTATTTTCCTGAATGAAGTCCAGCACTCTCTGCCCTAGTGGTTCTTGGTATCCTTGCCCTTTCACCATTTATTCATGCTTCTAAGATGTATTCAGTGTTTACCATATAATCTGGATTTCAACTATGGGGTCATAAGAACTCATTGGACTGATTGCACCAACCAGATACCATGGGAAGGGTTCACCTATAACCAGCCCTACCTCTCTATCTGACTGGGGCTCAATGAAAATAAGTCCTCTATCTACTGTCTCAAAGGCAACTAGGGCGTGCCCCCATTCTTTAGAGCGAATGCGCACATATGCTGCTCGGATGCCATCCGCTTCGGCATTATTATTGACCTCGGCAGCAAAATCAGAACAGACGTATTCACCTATGACAAACGGATTAGAATCTGTCTTATCGCGAGCCAGGAATTCCCTCATCTCTTTATGTGTAGGGTTATAAAGCTCGACGCGGGTAGCTACTCCTGCCTTAGAACCAGTCTCCAGCCCAATTTCGTACCCCTTGTCATACCCTTTATCGTATGCCTCCCCGTAGGCTTCTTGATAACCGACATCATAGGTCTGGTCATGACCAATGTCATAACTCTCCTCATAAGCAGCCGCGATTTTATCACTATAAATGCCACCTATACTACTTGTGAAATCAACGAAGACTAAGACAGTAAGCCCTTCTATCAGGACAACCATCCCCAGGACAATTCTGGCTATGGCGATAGCAATTTCTTTTAAACCACTCATCTTTAATTTACCAGACGATTGTTATTTTGGTAATTGTGTCGTTATAGGGTGGGGTGGGGAAGCCGTTCAACTCACTGTAGCTTTTGCCAACTTCTACCTTTACCTCTTCGTGTGACCGTGGCCTAATAATAATAAACCCCCTATCTACAGTCTCAAAAGCAACTAAGTGGTAAATGTGAACCATTCTTTCGGTGGTCTTACGAGCAATTTGACACCGAACGTATGCTGTTCGGATGCCGTTAGCCCCGGCATAGTAATTGATTTCCATGGCAGTAGTTTTGTTACTCTCAGCCAGGATTGCTTGCAACTCGTCATAGGTGGGATTGTAGGTAAAATAAAAGCCTGTTTCCTCGTCACTAATATCTTTATCCTGGCTCATTTCGTAGCCAATCTTGCTGCCGTCTTGGTAGCCAGCTCTGCTCCCCTCACGGAAGCCCACCTCGTAACCTTGGGTACGCCCTTCCTCAAAGGCATACTCATGAGTAGCGGCTACTCGGTTACTAAGGTTACTGGTGATAAGAATGCTGGTGAGAGTGCCGACGCCAATAAGCGCAGCAATTATAATGCTAATTTTGATTAGTCCCTTCATTATCTCGCTTCTAGAATAAGCTTGGTGCGGTGTATTAACTGTGGGTGGTGGGCAAAACCTAGAGCAGTGGTAACCTGCTCTGGTCTTCCTGAACCGCTGTTATCGCAACGTAACCTCATGCCTACAGTGCAAGAGCCACTACGCCAATCAATGAGCCACAGGTCACCAATTAGAGTCCTCAGGTCGTAATTTCGCGTGCCGGTATCCCTCTGGTGTTGCCACGGCAGATGCTTTATTGAAAGCAAGCTGGTAACTGCTGATTCTATATCCCCTTGCCCCTTTTCAGTTTCTACTTCAACCCTGTATTCGGCATAGCGAACCTGTGATTGTAAGGATGGCATGGTTAAAGCTACTTGATATACCTGTAATATTTCAATACCAGGCGGCAGTTGCTGGCTTACGGCTGCGGTGAAGAAATGAGGGGAGACCCATTTGGTGCAAAGGATGCCCATTAATTCGGCTTGGCTAGTTACCCCGATGGGGAGGGGGGCAGCTAGTGATATTCGGGGGTGGGGGCTAAATCCTTCTGAGTAGGCCACTGATATTCCGGCTCGGTGAAGAGCTCTTTGCCATAGGCGCAGTATATCCAGGTGGGAGATGAACTTTACCTCTTGTCCTCGGCAGAACCTAATGCGCAGACGCTGCATATCCTTCCTTAGGCTTTTCCTTAGTCAGTAGAATTTCTTCGATTTTCACCCCCCGCATCTTGGTTATTACCAGTTTCAAGCCCTTATACCTTAGTTGCTCGCCTTGTTTAGGGATATGTCCAAGAAGGTGGAGGGCAAAACCAGCTACCGTTTCATAATCGCCCTCGGGTAGCTCTAACCCCATCTCCTCGTTGGCTTCCTCAATGCGCATACCACCGTCAATTTGGAAGGTATACTCATTGATTGCTTCATATTCCTTTTCGGCGGCGGCTAGCTCATCCCCAACTGGACCTACAATTTCTTCCACTAGGCGGCTCAGGCTGACTATGCCAGCAGTGCCACCGTACTCATCTACAACCACGGTCATCCGGTAGTTTTTATCACGCATCTCAGTAAAGAGCTCACTGATGGGCTTGGTTTCAGGAGTAAAGTAAGCCGGGCGCACTAGCTCATCAACGACACTCTGGTTATTGATGGTACCCTTGGCCAGAGCCATAAGCACATCCTTTACCGAAAGGATACCAACCACATTATCCATATTCTCTTGATATACAGGGAAACGGGATATTGGGGATTCAGCATAGAGGGTGAGGAAATCGGCTATTTTGGAGCCTTGCTCGATACATATAACCTCTGGGCGTGGCACCATCACCTCACGAACCGGTCGGTTGCCAAAATCAAAAACCTTGTGGAGCATCTCGGCTTCTTCTGTTTCCACCGTCCCCTCTTTGTGTCCCACTGATATCATAGTGCGAATTTCCTCCTCACTGGCCAGAGACCTGGGTACCGGTGTCCCTCCGGCTAGTTTACTAAATCCTGAAGCTATCCAGCTTAGCACGACTACGAAAGGGGTAAATAGCCAGGATATTACCTCTATTGGTCGAGCAAATATTAGAGACAGTCTCTCAGCACGCTGGGCAGCTATGGTTTTGGGGGTAGTTTCACAAAATATAAGAAGGATGATGGTTACTCCTATGGTGGCAATCAGTAACCCCCGCCCTTGCCCCCAGACAGAGACTGCCAGAATAGTAGCCAGGGCGGTAGCGGCCGTGTTTACGAAGTTGTTACCCAGCAGGATGGTAGATAAAAGCTTTGCCGGTCGCTGAAGCATCCTTGATACTCGGTCAGCACCATTTACCTTGGTGTTAACCATGTGCGCCACCCTTATCCGCTGTAGGGCAATAAAGGCTGTTTCCGAGCTGGAAAAGAAGGCTGATAATAGTAGACAGACAAAAAGCAACGCCAAATATAGCGTTTCAACACCGGACATGTAACATCACCTCACTCTTAGCCAGACCTCAAATAGCTCCCTTTAATCATCATATCATTGGCTAATAGGTGTGTCAAAACAGCTAGCAATGTTTATGCTATAATCCCAGAGGTATGAAAATCCTGGGTATTGAGACCTCTTGTGATGAGACAGCAGCCGCGGTGGTGGAGGACGGAGTTAAAATTCTGTCCAATCAGATTGCCTCTCAGGTGGAAATTCATGCCCGCTACGGGGGGATTGTTCCTGAGGTAGCCTCCAGGCAGCACATCCTGGCTATTATCCCAATACTAAAGCAGGCGATGGTTGAGGCCAAGGCTACCTGGAGTGATTTGGATGGCATTGCTGTTACCATTGGGCCTGGTCTGTCTGGCTCACTGCTGGTAGGGGTAAATGTAGCTAAGGCTATTGCTTTAGCTCACGGATTACCTATCACTGGAGTTAATCACCTTGAGGGTCATATCTACGCCAACTGGTTGATTAGCCGCCGTATTGATTTCCCCTTGGTGTGTCTTATTGTTTCCGGGGGGCATAGTGATTTGGCATTAATGAGGGGGCACGGGGATTATGTGGTGCTGGGACGGACGCGGGACGATGCTTCCGGCGAAGCCTTTGATAAAGCCGCCAGGATATTGGGACTGGGCTACCCGGGTGGTCCAGCCATTGAGCAGGCGGCTCGGAATGGTATTGCTTCTCTCAAGTTGCCTCGTGCCTGGCTAAAGGGGACTAACGACTTCAGCTTCAGTGGTGTCAAGACAGCCCTGTTGCGATTGGTGGAGGGGGGTAAAGTTACCAATAAGGCTGATGCTGCGGCTAGCTTTCAGGAGGCGGTGGTTGATGTCCTGGTTACCAAAACTGTGGCTGTAGCCAAAGAGTGTCGGGTGAAGCAGATTTTACTGGTGGGTGGGGTGGCATCGAATGAGTTGCTTCGTCAGCGGCTGGCGGAAAATTCGCCAATCCCGGTTTTGGTTCCGGAGCCAGTATTATGCACTGATAACGCGGCTATGATTGCTGCCTGCGGCTACTACCGGTTCCGAGCCAATAAGATAGATGGCTTGGATTTAGACGTGATCCCCAGCCTCAAGCTGGCTTAAAGGACAGCAATTACATCTACCTTGAGTGCACAGAGTCTTATAGATGTGGATTAGCCCCTGTTGCCGCTGGGCTGAGTCGACCAGGTTACTGCTTAGTCCAAGCTGGTGCCTCATATGCCTTTCCACTGAGTTTACTGCCAGCTTGGGGTAGCGGCGATAAAGGTCAAGGGCTTTCCTCTCTAGTTCTGGCTGGGAGGTAACCTGGCTCCAGGCAAGGGTGAAGGGCAGGAGCACATTGACGACGATATCATCGGCTCGCCGGCTACCAATGAGGGATTGATTTCCTATCCTGCTGCCTGAGCCAAAATCAAAGTGACTTGCCCAATAACCATTGGTGGTAACCACTAACCCCTTTTCTAATCTGCGGTAGCCTTGGCTGGTAGGCACCTCCTTTACCAAGTTAACTAACTCTTTAAATATTCCCTTTCCCCTGTAGCGGAGTATGAGATAACTCATAGCGGCTAGGCGACGAACGGGGGAGTTATTTGGTCTGACCTTAAATAGGTGCCAGGCATTGGGGGGCATTGTCTTGGTACGGGGGTAAGAAGTCCATAGCCTCTCCAATTTGTCTATCCATTTGTCATCTAATTCATTTTCCTGGTGCCTACTTTGACGCTGTGAGGGAAGAAGTCCAGCAGTACCCAATAGTAGAGCCTGTTGCCGGGCAAGGTATTCCTCATCTGATATTTTACCTTGGGTAATAGACTCTAGAATCTGAAGTGGCAACCGGCGAGCTAGCTCCAGGAAGGGGAGCTTATTCTTGGAGTAACCCAGAGCCCCCATTATCCCCTGGTAAAGGGATTGGCTTGCCTCCATTTGGGCTAGGTCGGCTTGAAACTTGACTGCCTTGGCTAAAAACCGTTCCTCTCCAGCGCTATCTAGAAATTCGGCCATAATGCCTGTAGCCAGGCGTTCTAAAGCTTTGAGGCATGGCATATTTAGGCTGGCTGGGGGCTCTATCCTATCAAGCCACTGGCTAGTCGGGCTTTTTATATATTTATGTAGGGCAAGGATGTGGCTCTCCTTTCCATTCTGGAGTTTGGTAGCCGCCTTGGTATTGTGCCACATCACCACGTGCAGGATTACGCGGTTATAGACCGGGTCCTGGTGATGTCGGTGAGCTTGCCAATCACTGGATTTAACATGAACTTCTATATCTCCTTTTATTAATCCTCTATTGGTAGCAATAACCGCATCCCGAAAATCAGCCCCCCGGTCATCATTAATCCTTCCCGGGTAGATTATCTTTAGCGGCTTACCTCTTTCGGGGGTCAGCTCTGTTCCGTTCAGCAACAGGTGCTGCCAAATTTTAACAATTAGACTCTCTGGAGGATTGTTTATCAACCTCACCTCGTTTAGATATTTATTTAGTAACCTACCCCCTTTTTCCCCCTCCCTTTATAAGGGAGGGGGAATCGGTTATGTAAGAGAGGCTTCGCCTCTCTTCAACTCTCCTTGGTTGATTTAACACGATATCGTGTATTGATAACCTGACAAAAGCGGCTTGCTCGGACTAAACCGCCTATTTTATGATTTCCCTTAGCTTAACTGTGTATCGAGCTCTTGATGAAGTTGTAATTATTATACACGGTTCCGTGTATAATGTCAAGGTCTTTAAGGTTTTTTTGAAGGGGTGGCCCGGTATTCAAATTGGGCCCGTTCAGCAATGATAGACAGCAGGGTAGCTGAGGCACCGCGCGGTTTATACATCCCTGTCTCCCATTCGCTTATTGTTTGCTGGCGCGTGCCTAGTCTCTCAGCTAACTCACGCTGAGTTAGACCTAAATGACGCCTTAGGGCTTGGATATACTCACTATCCCATTGTGCTCGGCTTACTTTGTACTTGCCCATAATTAAATTTTACACGATTTAGTGTAAACTGTAAAATCCGTCCAAGGGGAGGGGATGGCTTGATAAATAGTTTCAAAAAGTACAAGGGCAAAAAGAGGCGTTTTATATAGGATAAAAGGCTAGATTAGGTATCAGGATGCCGCTCAGTTGCTGATATTAACTGTAAATAAGTATTTATTGAGTTGCGATATGTCTCTAAATGCATTATTATATGTGAGTTAGCAGTCTAAGGGTTAGAGTGCTAATAAATTAAACCTGTGATTGGTTAATTTAATTTGAGGAAGGAGGACTAGAATGGCGGTTAAACTTCAGCCGTTAGCTGACCGGTTGGTGGTCAAACCTATTGAAAGGGAGGAGGTGACCAGGGGGGGGAATCGTTCTGCCGATACGGTCAAGGAAAAACCTCAGGAGGGTGAGGTTCTGGCGGTTGGCCCGGGCCGATTATCCGATGAGGGAAAACGGATAGCTGTGGATATTAAGGTCGGCGATAGAGTGATTTACGCTAAGTATGGGGGCACTGAGATTAAGATTGAGGATGAGGAGCTGGTGATTTTGCGTGAGAGCGATATTTTGGCTAAGAAAACTAAGTAACAAGTTAGGTTAAATATGTAAGGAGGGAAAAAATGGCTAAACAGATTATATTTACTGAGGAAGCTAGGCATTCTTTAAAGAAGGGGATAGATACTTTAGTCGATGCGGTCAAGGTAACCTTGGGACCTAAGGGGCATTGTGTAGCCCTGGATAAAAAATGGGGGGCACCAACCGTAATCGATGACGGGGTTACTATCGCCAAGGATATTGAGCTTCCTGAGCCCTTTGAGAATATGGGGGTTCAACTGGTTAAAGAAGCCGCCACTAAGACTAATGATGCTTGCGGTGATGGGACTACGACATCAACTATTCTGGCTCATGCTATTATTTCTGGTGGCTTTAAGAATGTGGCGGCTGGAGCCGAGGCTATGGCTCTAAAGAGAGGTATTGAGAAGGCAACCACGGCTATTGTTGATGAGCTTAAACGGGTATCTACTGAGGTAAAGGGTAGGGAGCAGATTGCTCAGGTGGCTACTGTAGCCGCTGTTGACCGTGAGATTGGTGATTTAATTGCTGAGGTGATGGAGAAGGTGGGCAAGGACGGGGTTATCACTGTGGAGGAGTCCAAAGGCTTAAAGTATGAGACAGAATATGTGGAGGGAATGCAATTTGACCGTGGCTATATCAGCGCCTATTTCATCACCAATGCCGAGAAGATGGAGACAGTGATAGAAGACCCGTATATCCTTATCACTGATAAGAAAATCTCGGCGATGGCTGACCTGTTACCGGCTCTGGAGAAGATACTGCAGGTGTCAAAGAACCTGCTTATTGTAGCTGAGGATGTGGATGGTGAAGCCTTGGCTACTCTGGTGGTCAATAAGTTGCGGGGCACCATAAATATTCTGGCGATTAAAGCTCCCGGTTTTGGCGACCGGCGTAAGGCAATGCTGGAGGATATGGCCATTCTTACCGGGGGTAAGGTGATTTCGGAGGAGGTAGGGCGGAAGCTGGATTCGGTTACCGTGGAAGACCTGGGCAGGGCGCGCCGGGTAACCGCCGATAAGGATAACACTACTATCGTTGAGGGTAAGGGCTCGGACGAGGCGATTAAGGGCAGAATCAAGCAGATTAAGGCCCAGATTGAGGAGACTACCTCTGATTTTGACCGGGAGAAACTCCAGGAAAGGCAGGCGAAGCTGGCCGGTGGAGTAGCTGTAATCAAGGTAGGAGCTGCTACTGAGGTTGAGCTTAAGGAGAGGAAACACCGGGTTGAGGATGCATTATCGGCTACCCGGGCGGCAGTAGAAGAAGGTATTCTGCCTGGCGGTGGTGTTGCTTTGCTTAATGCCCTCCCTGTTCTGGATAAGCTCGAGGTTAGCGGGGATGAAGCTACTGGGGTCGACATTGTTAACAAAGCCATGGATGAGCCAATTCGCTGGATTGCTGAAAATGCTGGTAGGGACGGGGCGGTGATAATGGATGCGGTTAAGAAGAGTCCAGCCGGGGTTGGTTACGATGCGGAAGCCGATGACTTTGGTGATATGGTAAAGAAGGGTATTATTGACCCAACCAAGGTGGTAAGGTCGGCTCTGGAGAATGCGGCTAGCGTGGCGGCTATGGTTTTGATTACTGAATCGCTGGTTACCGATATCCCGGAAAAGGAAAAAGCACCGGAGATGCCGGGTGGTGGTATGGGTGGTGGCATGGGTGGTATGTATTAATCGGCTTTTGCCCAAGTAGATTGAGAATAGCCGTAGTCTTTTGGCTGCGGCTATTCTGTTATTTATGGGGTAAGGGTAGATTGAAGGGGCGAAGCCCCTTCAAAAACATACTCCCCCTCATGATAGGAATATATATCCATATCATGGAGAGGGGGTTCAAGGGGGTGAGGTAGATAAGCTATCTTATAGCTTCAGCAGTCCCTCCAGGGGTTCATCCTTGGCGACACGCCCGACTACCGCCAGGCGGAGCCGGCTACCTACCAATAGCTCCCGGGCTAACTGTTTAAGCTCATCAGCGGTAATGGCATCAATAATGGAGGCTACTTGGTCAACGCTAAGAATGCGCTCGGTGAGAATCTCCTGTCCTCCTACCCAGCCAGCAACATTGCGGCTGTCCTCCATGCGTAGTAGCAGGCGTCCTTTTGATAGTTCCTTTGCCTTGGACAGTTCAGATTCAGGGACTGTTTCTCTGAGCAGGGAGAGTTGCTCCAGGATAGCCTTGATGACAGTTAACAAGTTTTTTGGTTCCACCCCAGCCGAGACGGTAACTGAGCCAGTGTCAAGGAAGTGTTCAACATAGCTATGAATGCTGTAGGCAAGTCCTAGCTTGTCACGAATTTCAGTAAACAAGCGACTGCCCATCCCCCCGCCGAGGATGACATTAAGCAGGTCAAGGGTGAAGCGCTTGGGGTGGAAGAGTGATAAGCCGGGTAGTGCCAGGCAAAGGTGGGCTTGCTCGGTATCTTTGGTCTCAACATGCAGCCGCTGAGCCGGTTGTTCCCTATATGCT
>JABUBO010000139.1_pt1 | contig 21101 bp, 17 predicted proteins | sample 7240361 | NCBI WGS metagenome assembly JABUBO01 (sample SAMN07256346, study PRJNA390944) | subsurface metagenome | isolation source: Methane hydrate marine sediment | place: Pacific Ocean: Eastern North Pacific, ODP site
GATGATATTCACGCTTATGGTATTTTATTAGAAGAAAAGAATATTAATAATAATTGCAACAGATTATTGTTCATTTCTACTGATTTATTAAAAATACCATTGTCTCTATCTGAATATATTAAAGACAGAATTCAAAAATTTATCTCTATTAATCCAGAACAAATTCTAATCCATGCGACCCATACTCATTCTTCATTCGATTTAACTGGAGAATTTTATTGGCCAGGAGGAGCTCTAAATGTGATGAAGGGTATTATGTTTGGTGCTAATAGAAACGATAAATATCTCGTGTGGATGAGTAAAAAAATTGTAAAAATGGTTAGCCAATTAGTTAAAGATTTAATACCATGCAAAATAGCTTGGACCAAAAAGCAAATTGATGAAAATATCATCATTAATCGACGTCACCCTACTCGGAGATCAAAGTCTGATTTGGGTGTGATCGCATTTCGTAGTTTAAGAGACAATAACTTATTTGGAATAATTATAAATTTCTCTTGCCATCCAACCACATTATCATTTTTAAATAACAAATTGTCAGCTGATTTCCCTGGTAGGATTGTTTTTAAAATTCAAAAATTAACCAAAGGGCGTGTAGATGCGGTTTTTTTTAATAGTTATGCTGGTGATTTAAATCCCATTACTACATGTGGAACAGATTTTGAGAAGTTAAAAAATAATATAACTCGGATTTATGATCAGTTAGGAACTTATAAACATACAAAATCTATTGGATATTTCTTAGGAAAACAAGCGTTAAACCTTGCACAATCAATACCTAACGTAGATTATTTTAAAAATATCGAATTAGGTTTTTATATTAAAAAGTTTTGGATTCCTATGAAAGATTTTAAATATTTTTCAAAAACATGGTTGAAGAATAAGCTTCTTTTTTTATTGAAAAAATACTTATTAATCCCAGTTACAATTATATCTGGTAAGAATCCAAATTTTTCTGCATTTCATATAAAATATAAAGGTTTGAAGGCAAAATGTAATACCATTATACAATACTTTAAAATTAAAGCATCTTCTGACTCAAAATCAAAAATTCTTGCCATTATGACAGCTCCAGGTGAATTATTTGAAGAAATTGGTAAGAACTTGCTCGAAAAATCTCCAACTGGAAAGGACAATTCCTTTATCTTCCAAAATAGCAACGATTGGATTTCATACTTATTTCCAATTAAAGAGTATATTGAAGTGGGAGGATATGAACCTTTCCCTAGTTTTTCACCAGTAAGTGGCGTTTATATAGAAAAAGAGATGTTAAAACTTTTTATAGATATTATAACTAAAAGACTATATTTTTTATAGAAATTTTTGTTCTGGTTTAAATTCCCATGCACCATCTTCATTAAACATAACGCATGTTGAATTCTCAATATTAGTCATTTCTTTTAAGACAATACTATATACACATACTTGAGGTATCGAGTGAAAAAAACTCTTAGGTTTATAATCACAAATCTGAATTTTATTATCCTCATTCTTTCTAAGTAAATCAATATAACCTGTCAAAAATGAGTCAGAAAACCTTTTCCAAATTGGAATTTCGATTGCAAAACTCTTCCCATCATTTTTTAGTATATAAGGCAAGACAGTCTCATGATTTGGTCGACCATTCTTTAATAAATCTTTCTTAGTAAAGTTATCGGATCGGCATAACTTATAAAGTAAATAATCCTTATTATAAACCTTTACAACACCTCTTTTTATTAAATCTATCTCAAGAGCAACCCGTTCTTTTATTTTCACTCCACTAATTTTAAATGTAGAAATTCTTGGCACTTTATATTTATTTCTTATGATATTCTCAACGATTTCCTTGGGAAAGTTACTTTCTCGATTTTGTTCAACTAATTCTAAATGTTTACTTATTTCATTGGGCACAACAATATTTTTCTTTATATCAATTTGTAGAGGAGAATACGCACCAGAATAAACAAAATTTGGTGCTCTTATAATTACAGGGCTTTTATAATTAAAATTTGCTAATATATCTTGATAATATACCAATTTCTCATTTTCTTTAAACCTCCTTCTAATCTGAAACATGGATTCTAAGAAAGGATATTATTTTTTAACATTTGAAAATGATGGAGCTTCATCATTGGGTATTTTTCCTTTTGTTTTAAATATGGGAAACATTTCTTTATCCAAAACATAACTCACTAATTCAATAAAATCTTCCGAATTTTTTATTTTTGTAAAAAATCTAAATTTTCTCAAAAAAAAAGGGGAAGAGAATAAAAATAGAATAAAAATAGTTTCATAATGAGCTTATTTTTATATTTTTTAGGGATGGGGTTTATATTAGATATAGTGAATAGTTGGATATTGAAAGAGATTGGTTTCTTATATAATGATTTAATCCGCTTTATCTCAACTCCAAGAAATTTCCTAATTCTTGGATTATTAGCTTAAATGTTTACAATCTTGTTACCCGATACGACTGGATTTTTTATTTTTCTTAAAGTCATCTGAAACCGATTTTTGCTGGGAGTTATCTGAGGTTAGAGCCTTTTTCTTTCGTTCCTGAAAAAAATTAAAGAATAGTAGAAATACCCAAGGAAACATTATGAAAAGTTTGTTCGTTTCCCAAATATAGGCGAATGTCAATATAAACATTAAATTAATTAAAAATAGGTACAATATATCACGATTCTGCCTTCTACAAAGAGGGATAAGAAATAACCAGAAGATATTGAGAGAAAGAAAAATTCTCCAAAATGGTTGGTTCTTCATAAACGGAGTATAACGCTCACCGATACACATCATATATAGTTGATAAATAGTACCCGCATCAAAAGGATTGGAGTGATAGGTTTTTGGCAAAATCTCTCGGTAATAAAGACGTATCATTAAATAAGTACCAGCCGTTATAAGAGGAATCCAGATTTTTGAAAGCTTGATCCCCCGTAAAATATCTCGAATCTTTTGGTTTCCTTGCAAAAAATACCAAGCAAATACTAGTAAAGCAATATGTTCTTTTACTAAAATTGTAAATAACTGGAAAAGCAAGGACGCTTTTTCATTCTTTTCAAGTAATAGTAGGGATATTAATAATAAAAGAAACATGACGGCATCAATTTGATAAAAACCTGTTCTTGAATGGGTTGTTCCTGACCAAAAGATTACTGGAGAAAAAAGGTAAGAGAAAGCTGCAATTTCTATATATTTTCCTTTCAGTCTTTTTAATTTTAAATAGCGTCTTAATAATTCTGCATTAATTCCAAAAATAACTCGAAGAACATACCAACTCACACTCGGATAAAAAACCATAAAACGGAAAATTTCATGGCCGATTATTCTTGCACGATATACGGATGATACTTCATAATACCGCGCCCATACATCCTGTACAGCATTTGTAACAAATTCAAAATCGGAGCGGAGGGGAAGTGTTGCAATAATAGTAACGAGAGAATATAGAAAAATCCGCCCAAAAGAACCCTTATTTCTAATCAAGAGTTCTTTTAAATCGGTAAAAAAATCTTTCAAAATAATGAAGATCTTTTTCTCTCTAGAAGAATTTCCCTTATTCTTTTCCAAATTAATACCCTACATTTGAAATAATTAATGAAGAAATTGTTTAATTTATTTTTAATCTGCATCCCATTTTCCTAATTCTCTTGCCTTCTTAACGTCTTGTTCAACTCGCTCTTTTAAAATTTTATAATCTGTTTTAGCAACTCTATTTAATGGTATCTCATCAATGAAAACAACTAAGGAGGGTCTTTTATATGATGCAATTTGTTTGCAATGTTCTATTACCTGTTCTTCAGATAATTTAGCTCCGGGTTTTAATTGAACATAAGCTACAATTCCTTCAGTAAAAATATTATGATAAGCGCCAACAACGCCTACTGAAGCAACTCCATCCAATTTTGATATATGTTCTTCAACCTCAATTGGGAATACATTATATCCTTTGGGTTTTATCATTAATTTAGCCCTTCCAGCTAGATGAAGGTTACCCTTCTCATCTTTAAATCCCAGATCACCTGTGTAAAGTACACCATCGGTAGAAATTGTCTTTCTTGTAGCTTCTTCATTACCAAAATATCCCTTGAATACTTGAGGTCCAGTATAACAAATTTCACCGATTTGTCCCGCTGGAAATTCATCACCAGCAGAGCCATCCTCTTTCATTGGCTTCCTGATACTTAATGGAGTGATTGAGTAATCGTGACCTAAATTATCAAGAATATCATCAACAGTTCCATCTAATGGAGTATATGAACAAAATCCTGAGATTTCTGTTAATCCTAACCCTGATCCAAATTTAAGTGCCATTTTTGAAAGTTTTTCTAAGAAGATTCTAGTTACCTGCTGTCCCCCATAAAGAGCGAATTTCAGACTTGATAGTTCATATTTATCATAATCAGGCAAGCGCCATTGCATTTCAAAAAGTGCTGGTATCTGCCCCATCGCTGAAACTTTATATTTTTGTATCGCGTCAAGGGATTTCCTTGCATCGAATATATGTAAAACTACAGCCGTCCCGCCTACATATAACGTAGTCATTAATTGCTCAGCATTTCCACCGACATGGCTTGGAGGTAGATTAACAAGCATTGAGTCTCCCTCCACGATGTCAAAACCTTTAGAAAGGCACATATTCTGAGAAGTGATACTTACATTTGTTAACATTGCAGGTTTCGGCCATCCCGTCGTTCCCGTAGTGAAAACAATTAAAATCGGATCATCTTCTTTTACCTTATCACATTCATCTTCAAAAGTTTTCATTTCCTCAGGATTTTGCATTACAGCCATTGCTTCTTCTTTAGCTTGTGATGCAAATTCATATGCAGGGATAATCCCTTTTCTTATTCTATCACTGGGAGGGCTAAATTGAATAAAATATTCAATCCAAGGACAATTATCTTTAACTGCTTTTCCTATCATGCCAAAGTTAGCCACAGAGGTCTTACCGAGATGACAATACATCTTCGTTTTCTCTTTCAATAAACTCATATTCCTCAAAATTTCTTGTGGTTTAAGCCGTAAATCGAGTGGGCACCATATTACTCCAAGCTTAGCACAAGCATATGCCAGGTATATATGTTCCATAAAATAAGGAAGCGAAGTTATTATAATATCTCCCTTTTGGAAACCCATTTTCCATAACTTTATTGCGAATACATTTATTGCCTGATTGAACTCTTTCCAAGTGATTTTTTTATCATCATCAGCGTCAATGAGGACGATTGCATCAGGTTTTTCCTTTGCCCATTTTTCTACAACCTCACAAATAAAATGAGGAATATCAGCAAATTCTTTTAATGACATATTAACTCAAGCTTTTTTTTAAAAATCGTAATTTCTGTTAAAAATATATATTTAATAAAATTATTGGTACCATATAAAAAAATTTCATTAAAAAATATAATATTTTTATTCAATTGAGTAAAAACCATATTAGGAGCTTATTGATAGAAGAGAAATATTTAAAACAAGAATAAAAAATAAGAATTAAATAGTTAATTGAATCTATTGTAGATTGTTTCGTATTTTATAAGGATAATATTATCAATTGGAATTGGAAGTTGACGTAGAATAATAATGGGATTAAAAATTAAAAGATATGAAGAGAAATTTAAAATTCTGATTTTATTTGTCCTTTTATCTATTCTATGTTTTTTTACATATTATTTTCTTTTTATTCTTAAAATTAGCACTATTTTCACCCATTTTTTTTATATTCCCATTATTTTAGCATGTATTTGGTGGAAAAAGAAAGGTTTGGTTATTACTATATTTATAGCTGGATTTCTGATTTTTTCTTCCCTTTTTCTTGAATCAAATGAAATAATTATAGATAACTTACTTCGAGGTTTAATACTTATTTTAATTGGCATTATTACTACTATTTTAAGCGAACAAATTTCAAAGGTAGAAGAAAAACTAAAGGAATCAGAAGGTCGATATAGAGATTTTATTTCAGTGGCTTCACATGAGTTTAAAACACCATTAATTCCAATAATTGGCATACCTCAACTCATTTTAAAAGATACAAATTTAACTGAACAACAGAAAGATTTTATCAGTGAGATTTTGATAAGCGGTAAAAAATTAAATAAACTAATGGATAACCTTTTAGATACAACTAAAATTGATGCCAAGAGTATTGAATTAACCAAACGAGAAATGGAAATTAATCCTCTAATTAACAATTGCATCTCTGATCTCGCTTTCTTAATGAAACATAATAACCATACAGTAATAAAAAGACTAAAAGAAAATGTTAAACTAAATATTGATGATAAGAAAATATCTCGAGTTTTAACAAATCTTATTTTGAATGCGATTAAATATACACCTCAAAATGGAAAAATTGAAATTTCGACACAAATCGATAGTGATGATAATTTCATTTTTGCAATAAAAGATAATGGGATTGGAATTGATAAAAAGGATGCAAATTTGCTCTTTCAAAAATTTGGGAAAATAAGAAAAGTTGAAATGTCTCAATACAACCTTGATACTTATGGAACTGGTCTGGGGCTTTATATATCAAAAGAAATAATTAAGTTACACGGTGGAGAAATCTGGTTTGAATCTGCTGGAAAGAATAATGGAACTACTTTTTACTTTAAATTACCAAGAAAATAATTTAAATAAAAATAGATTTGAAAAAATGGAAACAAGAAAAATCTAATAAATATTTACTACCGTAATTTTTCTTCTTATAGCCAGAAAAGAAAAAAGATAAATAACTATGGATTATTTTAACATGAAAAATAATCTAGTAGAAAAATGAAAAAAAATCAATATATCGGAGTTATAATTCTAATCTTATCAATAATACCAGTATTTTTTATTGTTAATAATACCATTATCTCAAAACAAATTAACGATATTTATCTTAAGGAGAATGAAATTTATCTCGAATATTTTGAATTTTCAGGTTATGCAAATACAAGAATTAATGGTATTTGTTGGATGCCTGAAAAATATCGACTTTATACTAACCACTCACAAGACGGCATAATTCTAATCCCGGGTATTAATTCAAAAAAAGAAAGTAATGCTGAGAAATGTTTTGAATTGGTAAAACATGGATTTTTTGTCTTTATTATAGATAAGAGAGGGCATGGAGATAGTGATGGCTTATTAAGTCTCTTAGCAAACGAGCCTTTTGATATTATTAAATGTATTGATTACATAGAACTCAATTATCCACAGGTTAATAGTTCAAGAATTGGTTTATTTGGTTTATCTTATGGTGGTGGGGCTGCCTTAATCGCACAAACCCAAGAACCAAGAATTCTAACAACCGTTGTTTATCACCCCTTCTCAAATATTTCTGACTTATTAATTGATTTTCCTATTCAGCATTTAATTGGAAACACTCTAGAAATACAGTTTGATGAACAATCCATTAAAAAGAATTCACCTGTAGAAATTTTAAATAGCTCAAATACTCGAAATCTATTGATAATCCACGGAACAGATGATATAACTGTTAAGTTAGAACATTCACAAATAATATATCAAATATTGAGTGGAGAAAGTAGGGATGACATCGAATTGATTGAACGCCCTCACCTTAATCATGAACAAAATATTAATGATAAATCATCATTAAAATACGCAATTTCGTGGATATTGTATTATTATAGGAATTCAAGTATTGATATTACAAACCTCGATAATGAAATTAATTATTATCAGTTGTATGAATTTCAAGGATTCATTGCTGATAATTTAGAATTTTTTTCGGTCATCTTTCTTATTTTACTCCTAATCGGTGGATGGATTTTATTTTTTGGCGATATGGGAATGCCATACTACTTCGATATTCGCAATTTCAGACAAAAGAAAAAAAAATCAAGGCAAATTAGCCCAAATTCCCTAATTTATTTTAAAAACCAAAAGGAATACCCAAATTTAAAGATTATAATCTGGGTTTCTATAATTTATATATCAGGATCATTAATAACAACGCTTTTATCACTGTTAATTAATATATCTCTAATAATCGGTTTTCTTTTTCTTGGGAGTTTAATAATCATTTCAAGTATTCTCTTATTTTTAAAATTAAAATTACCTATTTTGCTATCCATAGATAAAATTACAATATTTGAGAAAGAAGAAATTGTATTCTTAATAAAAAATTGTATTTGGATTTTTTCTTCATTTCTAATCTTCGGATTGGTTAATAATGTTTTCTCTTACTATATATACTCCATAGGCAGGATCCCGATATTCACTACTACATTTTTTATTAATATTTTTTTGATTTCTTTTGTATTTAGTCTAGACTTTCTAATAATTCGGATCTTTAAATTACAATACGGGCTTTTAATCAATCTATTATTGAGATTTATAACATTATCGCTATTCCTATTATTTGTCCCACTACCATCGTCTAATTTTCCAGTAGATACTACATTTTTATTTTGGCTCGGAATTCCATTATCTGCAATATTGCTTACATTAATAACAAAAATTTTAAAACCAATAACTAAAAATGAATTTGGTGCATTAATTCTCATTTCAGTAATCGCCTCAACAATTTTAGTGTATTATTTTTTCAGAACAATCTGAATTTTGCTAATTTCCAGATTTTTGGCTATATTTTGGGAAAATTACTTTCCTAAATATTAAAAGATTATAGTAGAGAATATTTAAAAAAAATAAATTTAATAGAAACAAATCAAAAATTAAAATTATTAATAGAATTAATAAAATTATGAAACCAAAAGGAATTCTTCCATTAACGGGAAAGAAATTACGATGCGCAGCGATGCCATTAGGTGGTATTGGCACTGGTTCAATTGCTATAGGTGGTGATGGCTTTCTCAAACAATGGCAAATCACAAATACTATTAAACATACAGCATTTGTGCCAAATAGTTTTTTTGCGGTCGGAACACGCAGAGTAGGAAATAATTCTGAAAAAATAAATTGTCATGCTCTAATTTGTCCTAAGATTCATGAAGATCTTAATTTTAAACCACCAAAAACCACGAATGATCATAAAATAACCGCAGCAATGGAAGATATGTTCAAAATACTTCCAGGTGTTGAAGAGATTCAGTTTGATGGGGAATATCCCATTTCTTTCTTAAATTTCAAAGAAAATTCACTCCCGATTAATATTAGATTATTAGCTTTTAATCCATTCATTCCCTTGGATTCGAAAAATTCGGGGTTACCCTTGATTATTTTTCAATTTTTTCTGAAAAACACTTCTGAGTTCCCCTATGAAATAACAATAATGGGTAGCCTTCTTAATTTCTTAGGGTGGGATGGAGAGAAACCACTTAAAGGCGAATCAAATCCCTTATTTGGTGGAAATATTAATGATCATCGACGAATAGGTGACTGGCATACCATTTACATGAGATCAAAAGCATTATTAAAAAAAGATAGAAGGTATGGAGATTTATCATTAGCAATTGATCAATCTGAAGCAACATTTACAACCCAATGGCGGAATTTAAAGAATTTTTGGTCTCATTTTTCACGCAAGGGTGTATTACCACAATCTGACTCTGAAGATATGAGTGCGATTGGCCAAACATGGGCAGGAAGCCTTGCAACAAAAAAAATCTTAAATCCCAAAGAGAATGCCGTAATAACATTTATTTTAGCGTGGAATTTTCCAAATCGTGTAGTTGATTGGAACATAAACAAAGCAATGATATCTGATACGCAAACAGAGTTCTGGATTGGAAATTGCTACAATGAATGGTTCAGTAATTCATTAAAAGTGATCGCATATGCACGTGAACATTGGAATTATCTTTTAAATAAGACTGAACAATTTCACGAAGCATTTTTCTCAAGTAATCTCCCATCTGAAGTTTTAACTAGCATCTCAGCTACGTGTTCTACAATCAGGACTCCCACGTGTTTTTGGATGAGAGATAGTACGTTTCATGGATTCGAAGGATGTAATGGTGCATCTACAGGTAAATTACCTGGTGGTTCATGTCCTTTAGATTGCACTCATGTTTGGAATTATGCGTTTAGCTTAGCTCACTTATTCCCTATGCTTGAAAGGACGATGCGAGAGACTGAATTCAAAATGCAAAATAAAGATGGATATCTACCTCATCGTTCTGTAATTCCTCTATATTTACCACAGTTTGGAATGATCCCAGATCCAGGCGATGTCCCCCCTGCAATAGATGGAATGTTCGGAATGATTCTGAAAATTTATCGGGATTTCTTAATTACCAACGACCTTAAATTTCTTAAAGAATCATGGCCATATATTGAAAAATTAATTAAATTTATCTTTAACACCTATGATAAGAACTTAAATGGAGTTATTTATTCTGATCAACCTAATACTTATGATTGCTCTCTTTCCGGGATTAATACATTTATTGGCACTCTCTATTTAACCTCCCTCTTAGCGTGTGAAAAGATTGCTAATAAGTTAAACTTATCTAACTGGTCGGAAAAATTAAAAAAAACTTTTAATTCAGGGCAATCAACTCTCGATAAAGAATGCTGGAACGGAGAATACTATATACAAAAATACGATGAAAATGAAATTAAAAAATTCCAATATGGTATAGGGTGTTTTTCTGATCAACTCATTGGTCAATGGTGGGCATTTCAACTCGGTTTCGGATATATACTTCCACCTGAACATGTTAATAAAGCCATTGAATCCATAATCAAATATAATTTTAAAGAAACCCTTCAAGGGATCACACAAACTTCGCGTATTTTTGCATCTCCAAGTGATTCTGCATTAATGAACTGCACTTGGCCCAATGGAAATAAACCAGATGTTCCAACATATTATAGTGATGAAGTATGGACAGGTATCGAATATGAAATCGCCGCACTTTGTATATATATTGGAAAGATCTCTGATGGTTTAAAAATAATCCAATCTATTCGAAACAGATATGATGGTTCACGTCGGAATCCATGGAACGAGGTTGAGTGTGGGGATCATTATGTCAGAGCTATGTCTTCATGGACTTTACTTTACGCCTTAACAGGAGTTAATTACTCAATTGAACTCAAACGGTTAACACTTGAACCACGTATGAGCATAAACAACTTAAAAACTTTTTTTATAACAAGAACTTCTTGGGGTCAGGTAGGTCAAAAAATTACAGAAGAAAAATTCAATGCTTTCATATCTATTGCATATGGAAAAATTGATTTAAAATCCATCTACTTTAAGACTTTAAGTAATTTCCAACCGACAGAATGCAATATTTGTGTAATTATATCTCAAGATAGTAAAAAAAGCCCTTTAAATGTGATCTTCTCATTTTTAGATCAGAATAAAATTGCTGAAATTGTTCTATCTGATTCTATCACCCTTACTGAAGGGCAAAAGATTTATATCGAGCTTATCTAAGTCTTCGATCAAGAATTAAATATTTTTCAATAAAATTTTTATCGAAAATGAATTATAATTTATCTGTTTAATTCAAAAGCCAAATATATTAAGATAATAAAAAAAAAATTAAATAAAATAACTTTAAATGAATAATTTTTTTACAAATTTACTGATATTGGTTATTGCTTCTTTTGATTCAGGTAATCCAAAAGCTTGAAATACATGCATCATATCATCCCATACTTCCAATGTTGCATCCACACCAGCAGCCTTAGCGCGCTCAACAAAGAGTCTCGAATCATCGTATAGCATTTCACTTGTACTGGCTTGAATTAAAAGAGGTGGTAAGCCTTTTAGATCCGCAAAAAGAGGAGAAACTAAAGGATCCCGAGTATCTGCTCTTGCTAAATGTGCTTCAGTCCACCAAAACAACCCGGCATCTGCTAAAAATACATCTCTCTCCGCATTCTTAAAAAATGATTCTCCAGTGAGTGCATAATCAGTTACTGGTGAAAGACAAAATGCCCCAGCAGGAAGTGATATTCCATCATCTCGTAATTTAATAAGAGTTACAAGCGTTAAATTACCTCCTGCTGAATCTCCGGCGATGATAATATTCTCCGGCTTAATATCTTTTGATAGAAGCCATTTATAAACGGTGATGGAATCTTCCAGTGGTGCAGGATGTGGATATTCAGGTGCAAGACGATAATCGACGCTCAGTACTCTCATTTTAGTAGCCCTTCCTAGTTGAACTGTAAGTAATCGGTGGTCATTCGGAGATCCTATACTATAACCACCTCCGTGAAGATATAATAAAACTCTTTCTTCTACTGCACTTGGAACAATTTGCCATTCTGCTGGGACTCCATTTGCATCAATTATCTCTATTTTCACATCTTTAGGGATAGGATTTCTTTTTTGCACGAGATCCGCTCCATATTCGGTACCAAATCGATGAAATCTCGTCAAAAAGAGCTGCTCATCCATAGTTAAAAAACCGCTCATATTTTCTCCTTTAAAAAACCGCTCATTTCCATCCATCACTTTTTTCCAAAGTGCCTGAAAATCAACCCCTTTATTCTCTTCTTTCTCCAAAAATTTAGGAATTACCTGTAGTTGAATACCTAGGTAAGCATCCATAATTTTGAGTACGTCGGAACGAACCTTTGATCTATCTAAAATTGTCAATTGACATTTCAACTCTATTATTTATGTTTTATTATTATTTTTTCACTCATTAAAAATTATTCAATAAAAGATTAGAAATGATAACCTCCATCAACTAATTTTCAAAAAAAAGAAAACAATTAAAATTTTTAAATCTCCTTAGTACTCGGTATGTGTGCTGCTCACATTGACTAATCGTGGTAAAATTATTCCCGAAGGAAAAGATGGACCAACAAGCAGTGTATTATTTGCGATATAATTGGTTAAATAATTAGTAGCTAATGGTGCGCCAGTATTTGGATTCACAGCGAAACGATCTGCATTACTACTCGAAATAGCCACTCGAATTTTATGTCCTGGTGCAAAAACATATGCCGTACTCCAACAATCCACAAATAATTCATAAACATCATTTTGATTGCCTGACATGAAACTCACATCTTCAGGTAAATATCCTTTTCTACTCCTAACTGTTAAAGAACCATCAGTAATTAATATTGATCTTCCATCTGGATAAACATCTGTGAGTTTTATCGTAAAGTCTGTATCTGTACAGTTTGATGATACATATAAATGACCCCAAATTCTTCCAACAGTCTCAACAGGCTCTGTTAAATTATCTGTCTCAAATAACAAGACATCCCCTCTGTTTTCAAGATCCTTCTGATCCATAGGTCCACATAGATCAAAGGGTTGGTTCTGTCCACCAAGATTAGGAACAGGATCTATTGGATTATATAAATATGAACATTTCATGTTAATAGTCCCTGCTGAAACATTACTTAAAACTTCGCCAGCGTTGAAATACCATGTATCATTTACATAATCGAGTGGCCAATCATAGGCATATCTCCAATAATTCCATTGATCGGATTCTTCATCAACGCTGCCCATTAAATAATAAGCAACTCGTTCTTTATCCCAATTTGCGGGAATATCCAACAGAGAATCATCAAAAATCTCTTGCTCCCAACCTAATACCAAATCATATCCATTGGAATTTTGTGGATACGTTAATTCCCCTTGTTTAATTGATTGGAAATTTACATGTGTCCAGGGACCGATTATCATTTTTTGATACCCTTTAGCACGTGTTGCGCCCATATCATCGTATCCTATATAACCATCAATTGTTCCTTGAAGAAAATGGTCATACCACCCTCCTACATGAAGTGCTCTAACAGTTACATTAGAATAATGTGGTCCCAATTCTATTGATAAGGAAGTTGAATTATACATAGCAATATTTTTTGGGTGAAATTGAAAAATCAAACCGATCTGATAATCATAATTATCAGGTGCAGTACTTTCTATCCATGTTTCTACGGATGATTTATGATATGAACCTTGATATATTGCATGATCATACATCTCTGGTGTTCCAAACCATAGTTGTTGGCATAATAATCCCTTAGGGTTCATTCCTGCATAAGAATATTGATTCATACAGAGAGCACTCGCCCCAGAACTCCCAATTCTACCATTATACCAAGGTCGAGCTCGCACCCATTCAACTGTATCAACTCCATCTAAATAAGATTTAGTAAATAATTGAAAACTGGGTCCTCCTTCTGAATCGTGTGTCCCTCTCATATCTTGAATTACAACATGATATCCTTGTGGAAGATACAACAATTTTGCTAAGCTGTAAGCCCATCCAGTTTTTCCATATGGTGTTCTTATGAGAATGACTGGTCTAGGTGCTCCAAAAGACCCAGGAGCAAAATAAACATCAGTTGCTAATTTCACGCCATCGTCCATTTCGACCATATAAGTTTGTCTAACTGGTGGAGCAAATACTGCAGCACTTATAATAATTGTGGTTGGAAATGCAATAAGAACTATCAAAATTATATACTGAATAAGTTGAGGAAGTTTATTGAGACGCCGTTTGCCATATTTTTCCAATAAATCTGCCAATGAGAAAGAAGAATTTTTTAATCCGTAATACAAATAAACAAGAACACTTATGCCAATCGCTGCAATTACATAGTTTTCTTCTTCAAATATATACCAAAAAATCCCTAAAATTGGTGAAAGGATGTTAATTAGAGTTCCCAAAATTTCTATAATTCTTGATCTTCTCTCTTCTCCAATTTTTTTAAGATAACTGCCAGTCATCATAAGCGAATAAAAGGAAATAAATGCAGCAATAGGTAAATACAACATTCCAACTAATATTAATAGCACCTGCTTTAAAGTGAAATAAATCGTTTCATGTTTAGTAAATAATTTCTTGCCTTCTTCCAGTTCCTTGTTATAATTGAAAAAATAGGTAATGGTATATAATCCTCGGCAAATTACTAGTAGCAGCAAATTTGTAGTTAGAATCTGTTCAAGCTCAATATAGCCTAAATCAGATAATAAAAGATAAAACATTATGATTGGATTAATCATAAATAATAATTCGAGATATCTAATTATAAAGTTATCTGGAAATTACTTTTTTAAATCCAATTTATTTCTTATCTTATTTTGAAATTGGTGAAGTCTTATCGAAATTAAGAGTATTACTCCACATTCTTTTAAGTGGATAAACTCCTTTAATTAATGTGTAAAAGAAAATGACAACAAATAGAATGGATATTAAGCTAGGTGTGAATCCCCCTACTACATTAAATAGAGTGGATGATAGATCAATAGATATAAGGGAATATATTACTGAGATCACCGCCCAGGCTAATGAAATAAATGAAATAAAAGTGGCAGCTGTTTTACCAATATCGATATGTATGGGTCCAAGATCTAAGTGAAAATGTTTGGGTTGGACAGTTATTGCTAAAACTGTATGACTTATTATATTATCTTCAAAATTAATGAGCACATTCAAAAATCGTGTGTCACTATGTTTTTTATCTTTATTCTTGATTTCTTTTTTGTCTGATTTTATGGGGAGAACTGAAAAAATCATAAGAGGTGGATTTATGGCTTCTTTTTTAACAAGTAGTTTTGCAATAAGAGGATGAACTTCGAAACCTTCTCCTTCTACTCTAACGTCTAATACTGGGGGTTCTTTTTTAGTTGTTTCTATTGTAAATTTCGTTTTAAATATTGTTTTACCATCCTCATCTTCTATTATTAATTCTTCATGGGAAAAATATATATAAAATAAATAACTACATTGTTCCATCATTACGGAGTAGTATTGGAGCCCCATATTGATATCATATCTGATTAATTGGGGAGTTGCTACACGTCGATCTTCTGAAAGTGTATACGCTAACATATCTTCAATTTCCTCTGCTTCAGTTTCTATTTGAATGTCATCTCGTTTAAATAATGCTCTTTCTGGAAGAGGAGGTGCTTTCATCGCAGCCAATTTGGGAATTTCTTGTTTAATAACTTCTCTAGTTTTAGGTGGGCCTGCTTGCTGTGATATTGTTGAAGGCATAGATTTTTTCCGTAATTTTTTCTTCTCTTCCTCATGAATTTCTTCTATAAACATATCTTTTTCCATTGGAGGAGGAGGACCACCACCTGCAAAATGGATTTCAATTATATCAAACGTATCTCCATATTTTTCCTTCAATTCTTTAATTGGCAGCATATAATCTTCTGGTGAAAGTATAGTTCCATATTTTTCTGTTATAGATACATCTTGTGTTTGAATATTATATTTTTTTGATAATTCGGGTAAAAGATCAGTTATAGTCGAAGTAGGTAAAACTGGGAATGGCACAAGCTCGGGCTCTGGCGATAACTTATTTTCAAAATATATTACAATATATTTTTCTTCTTTTAATTCGAATTTCTTAATTCGTAATTCAAAAACATTTCCGTATTCACTTATTATATCTTCAAATAGTTTCTCACCAATATCCTCGAATAAAATCCACTGAGCCATAGATTTCTCTTTTATATAAAGTTCAAAAGATCTATTATCTATGCCTATATCTGTTGTGAATTTCTGTAGAATCATATTAAAAGGTATCTTGTGAGGGAATATATCTCTAAATAATTTATGCTGCTCAATATTTTCATCGATTATATTAATATTAAACCTTATTCCAAATAAAAACTCATCATTTTTTGTCAAATTCAGTTTCTTTATTTTACTTTTTTCAGAGATTGGTTTCCAGTTTTTTAGATTTAAAAGAAAAAGATCATTGCGTCTTACTGGTAAATCTATCAATAAAGAATAGATCTCATCTAAGATTTTTCTTATTCTTGTCGATTTTCTATAAAGACCTATAAATTTAAAATCAAAAATATCGACAGAAAATATTTTAGTAGCTTTATCATAGCAGATTTTATCTTTATCTTCAATCTCTATTGAAAAATCATTCATTGATTCAATTTTACTAATCATTTCAATACTCTCTCATTGATTTAAATTTAACTTAAATAATTGAATTATTTTATTATTGTAATTTTACAAAAATTTAATGGAAATATATAATTTGAATTAAATTAATTAAGTCTAAAAAATAAAGTGTATGGTTATGGATCAAAATATTGCAGATAAACGGAAACAAAAAAATTTTATTATATTAAGTACAATTATAGCGGCAATAATAATAATTGTAATTATATTAGTAATATTTGCTCCGGTTTTATTCCAACCTCCTCCTAATGGTGGAGGATGATGCTAAAAAATCTCATATATAAAATATTTTCCCAAGATACATATGATGAATACTTTAAAACTATAGAAGTATTCGGATGGGAGCGTACCTCTTTAATCCCTTGGGAATAAACTGAAAATAGAAAATGAAATAAAAAAAAAGGAGCAAATATTTAATAATTAGATTTAAGGTTTCTTCTCTCTAAAGGCTTTAACCAAAGGTACTTCTTTTCCTGATAATAGTTCTACCATTGCTCCGCCACCTGTAGAAATGAAGGAAACTTTATCACCATAGCCAAACATTTCAGCAGCTAACCCCATTTCACCCCCAACAATCATGGTTAGAGCATTATTTTGCTCTGAAGCTTCAGCCATTGCTTTAGCCATCGCTTTTGTTCCATCTCTAAATACTTCTTCTTCGAAAATTCCAGTAGGGCCATTAGTAATAATAGTTTTGCATTTCACAATTATATCAGAGAATTCTTTTACGGTTTCTGGACCAATATCACCAGTAATTGCGTTGTATTTACCGACTTCTTCGGTTGAGATGCTTATATCGATATTTCTGGGAAAAATCTATTATACCACTTATAATTTAATAATCGTTTAAACTTAGTGACATTTATGCATATTCCACAAATTTCCAGATAAATTCAATTTAATCCTTAGATAATCTAAAATTTAAATTGATCTCTATCTTAATAGTAATTTTATAATAAAAGAATAAAATATGTGAAATCTTTTTCAAATTAGGGAGAAAATAATCTTATATTTAAGAAATAAATAAAAATTTGAGCAAAAAACAAAAATTTGGTGGATAATAGAGAAAGAAATGAAAAATAAAGACAATATTAATTTGACATTTTCGATAATATTTATAAATTAAAAATGAAATATTATAAAATATTCAATGAAAATTTTATATAGGTGAAATAAACCATAAAACGATATAATTTTAAATTCACTTTATTGATCTCTTTAATCTTTTTTTTTAGTGGCTTCACAACTATTTATCTCTATAATAACATCTTTTTATTGAAGGATAATATTATCGAAAATTTAGAGAGTTTTTCAAAGGAATTAAAGATTTCTACTTGGGATTGGACCACAACCGAGGTGGTCTCCACGGAAAGCACTGGTGGTTCTAAAGATCAAACACTAGCAGCGGACGGTTCCGGAAACGTGCACATTGCGTGGCATGATTATACGGCTTATAGCGGTTCGGGAACGGATGTAGATATATTTTATAAGCGCTGGAATGCGACCACGACGACCTGGACCACGACCGAGGTGGTCTCCACGGAAAGCACTGGTGATTCTGGTTATCCAACACTAGCAGCGGACGGTTCTGGAAACGTGCACATTGCGTGGTATGATTATACGGATTATAGCGGTTCGGGAGAGGATTGGGATATATTTTATAAGCGCTGGAACGCGACCACGGCGACCTGGACCACGACCGAGGTGGTTTCCACGGAAAGCACGAGTAGTTCTGGTTATCCAACACTAGCAGCGGACGGTTCTGGAAACGTGCACATTGCGTGGTGTGATGGAACGAATTATGGCGGTTCGGAAGCGGATAACGATATATTTTATAAAAAATTCATATATTTGATCACGGAAGAAGAGCTACCTCCTGGGATTCCTGGATATCCAGTTGAATTAATTATCATTTCATTACTTATAGGAATAGGAATAATCACGATTCTTTATAAATCTAAGAGAATAAAATTAGCAAGATAACCCCCAAAAAGAGAGCGTGAAATCACTCCTTTAACTTATTACTCTTATCTTTTTTTTACAAATTGAACGACCAATTTATCATAGTTAGGAGAGTTTCTTAAAACTCGAAGTTTTACTATGCTTTTAAGAACATATGAAAACTTTATTCAATGATATAATATCCAAGTGATTTGAAGATAAAATCTTATAGCAATCGAAATTATTTAAGGTGTTATAAGTAATTAGATTTTATAATTACTTAATAACCTAATAAAGTTATATTAATTGATTTAATAAAAAATATTTTAAAAAATAATGGGTGGTTTTATGGAGGAAGAAACTGTTATTTGAGAGAATCGGAAGAAGATTATAATATTAAGCACAGTTATAACGGTAATAATTGTTACAATTATCTTATTAGCAATATTCGCTCCGGTTTTATTCCAACCTCCTCCTAATGGTGGAGGATGATGCTAAAAAATCTAAGATGTAATATATTCCCAAGATACATATGATGAATACTTAAAAACTATAGAAGTATTCGGATGGGAGCGTACCTCTTTAATCTCTTGGGAATAAACTGAAAATAGAAAATGAAATAAAAAAATTCAATTATTAAATATATAAATAAATTTATATGTATAAATAATTATATCATACATAATGCCAACTATTCCCCTTCGCATTGATGATGTGGATCTAAAAAAAATTGATAATCTTATAAAGAAAGGAAGGTACAAAAATCGGAGTCAAGCGATTAAGAAGCTACTTCTTGATAAGCTTCAGCTAGAAACTCTACCTTTTGAATGGCAAGAAGATTCAGATGAAGAATCAAGAATAAAAATTGTGAATAAGTTGATTTCAATGGAGAATTTTTCATTTTCTTCTAATTCAACTAAATCTTCTGAGGATGTGATTGGAGAAGAAAGAGAAAGATATTGAATCTGGTGCATCAGTTATATGATAATTTATTTAGATACAAATATTATATTGTCACATTTTGATAAAACAGATCATTTTCATCTTCAAAACAAAAATCTACTCGATCAGAATGATATGACATACGTAACTGGATTCATTACCATTGTAGAGTTCGCATCTGTTTTAGCGAGATTATTGAAAGATAATCAAATTCAATTTTCTAACGAATTATATAAATTGATACATAAATTGCCTGAACATGATCAAATAAAAACAATTACTGAAACCTGTTTTGGAAGATTAAATTTATCTATTTTACCTGCTAGTGGGTTAGAAAAAATTATAATCAATAAAAAAGAATATCTTGTTGAAAATAGTTTTACTTTAGCATATGAATTGGGATCATATCTAAATTTACGAACACTTGACGTAATCCAAATAGCTTCGGCAATGAAAGTTAAGCATTTTACTAATTTTAATGTGGATTATTTTTTAACAAATGATAAAAATATTCTAAATAATGCCCAAATTATAAGAAAAAATATCAAAATAATCCCCATTTCAAGCATAGAACTTATATCAATTCTTAAGATATGAAACTGGCACTTGAATTATTCACTAATCTTTTTCGAAGATTTTCTAATCAATTAAAAAAAAAACAAAAAAAGGAGTAAATATTTAAAAATTGTTTTTAAGGTTTTTTCTCTCTAAACGCTTTAACTAAAGGCACTTCTTTTCCTGATAATAGTTCTAACATTGCTCCGCCACCTGTAGAAATGAAGGAGACTTTATTACCATAACCAAACATTTCAGCAGCTAGCCCCATTTCGCCCCCACCAATCACGGTTAGAGCATTATTTTGCTCTGAAGCTTCAGCCATTGCTTTAGCCATTGCTTTTGTTCCATCTCTAAATACTTCATCTTCGAAAATTCCAGGAGGTCCATTAGCAATAATGGTTTTGCATTTCATAATTACATCAGAGAATTCTTTTACGGTCTCTGGACCAATATCACCAGTAATTGTATTGTATTTACCAGCTTCTTCGGTTGAGATGTTTTTCGTGCCCCCATTCTCTTTAATTACCAAATCTTTTGGAAGTATTATCTTATCTTTAAATTTATTGTAGGTAGCAATAATGTCATCTTTGTTTGCTTCTAAATCCTTAGAGATAATATCTTTATTCTTAGAGCCCATATTCATTCCAATCGCTTCCATTATAAGAATTGCTGTTAAACCACTGCATAATGCGTAATCTAGTCTGTCATTTTCAAAGTTGTATTTCATTGCTTTATATTTTCCAATTGCTTTAGCGCCTCCAATTAACATTGCAACTGGTTTTTCTGGTCTCTCAATAATTTTTTCCATATACTCAAATTCTTTAATGATTAAGGGGCTCT
>JABUBO010000141.1_pt1 | contig 21017 bp, 20 predicted proteins | sample 7240361 | NCBI WGS metagenome assembly JABUBO01 (sample SAMN07256346, study PRJNA390944) | subsurface metagenome | isolation source: Methane hydrate marine sediment | place: Pacific Ocean: Eastern North Pacific, ODP site
ATAACTTCATCCTTCCTGAAGGGATATAATAGGACATTTTTATCCTTCTGTCAAGGATAATTTAACCAACCCAACCAATAAAACCAATCCAACCAATGTAACTAATGAAACTAATCTAAACTGGTTGTTTTTCTATCTCGCACCTTTTCTCCGAAGAATTACTCCAATCGTTCTCAGAATAATTTCCATGTCCAGAAATAGAGAATGATTTCTAACATAGAGCAAATCGTATCTCAATTTACTTCTTGCAGAAATATCATATCTCGAATGCACCTGCGCAAGCCCTGTTACCCCGGGCCTGACCTGTAACCTTTGTACATAACCGGGAATTTCTTTTTTAAATCGCTCAACGAAGAAGGGTCTCTCCGGACGAGGACCCACAAGGCTCATATCTCCTTTAAGCACCTTTATTAACTGCGGAATTTCATCAAGGCGGGTTTTCCTTAATATCCTTCCTAACTTAGTAATTCGCTTATCATCACTCTTTGCCATTACAGGACCCGTATATTTCTCAGCATCTTTTGCCATAGAGCGAAATTTATATAGAGAAAATATTCCCCCATCCTTGCCCACCCTCTTTTGTTTAAATAGCACAGGACCCTTCGATTCCATCCTTATCAAAATTATTATCAGTATAATCAAAGGTAAGAACAGCAGTAAAGCTACTGAGGATACCAAAATATCGATAAGTCTTTTGATTACCTCATTAGCCCCATAAATAGGAGGAGCCATCACTTCAACTAAAGGAAGCCCATTGACATCCTCTCCATCTGTTTCACTCAAAAACATCTCATAAAGCTCGGGAACAATCTTAAATCTTACCCCCATTCCTTGACACTGAGAAATAACATCAACCATCTCCTTCCGCGATTCAGGAGGAAGAGATATGATTACCTCATCTATCTTGTTTGCTGTTACAATCTGTCTAATATTCCTTACAGACTTAAAATGTTTAACCTCTGGTTCTGGACTTTTTTCCTCTTCCTCAGAAATAACGCCGACAAGTTTATACCCCAGTTCTGGCCGTTTCTTTATATCCTGTAAAATAGACTCAGCCCCTTCTCCTTTGCCAACAATTAATACTCTCCTTGGTGTAACTTTTCTAAATTTAATCAGAATTATTCTCCAGCCACTGATTAGTATAAGGTTAACCAGCCAGGAAATCAAAAGAACCATGGTGGGAAACTTGCCCACTTCTGTCCTTGCTGCATAAACAGCAGCAAAAATTAACAAAGTGCCTAAAGATACGCCCTTAATTGTATTATCAAGAATATTGACCATTGTATAACTTCTCCGCCGGTCATAAAGCCCGGAAATATAAAAAGCTCCAAGCATAATAATAGTAATAGAAACCCACAAGCCCTGATAAGCAGAAAAATTCTTTGCCGGAATCCTTCCACCAAATCTAATTAAAAAAGCCAGGATTATCCCACCATTAATCAGAACTGCATCCAGCAAAACCCCAACGAATAATCTTATTCTCTCTGTTCTCTCCCAGCTCATTTTCATCTTAGAACCTATTTTTACACTACTCTTTGTAATTGTATTTATTCTTGATCAACCTATCATAAATAGTTCTAATTCTTTCCTTCATAGCTTCAATATCCCACCTATTTCCTATAATCTCCTTACCATGCCTACCCATCTCCTTTGCTTTCTCCAGGTTGGAAAGCAGATAATTTACTCTTTCCGCCAACCCATTTATATCTCCAGAAGACACTATAAAACCATTAATACCATCCTTTATAGTCTCTTTAGCTCCTTCTACTTCAAAACTTACAATAGGTCTGCCAGCGGCAGCGGCCTGAACCAAAACTTGCGGTAAGCCTTCCATTAAGGAAGTAAAAATAAATATGTCAAATATACCCATCAACTCATTTACATCGCTCCGGAACCCGGTAAAAATTATTCTGTCATCAAGACCCAACCCTTTAACCATCCCCTCAAGTTCAGCGCGTTGGTCACCTTCACCGACAAATAAAAATTTAATATCTTTACTGTTACCTTTAATAATTTTTTCCGCCACCCGAACAGCAAACTTATAACCCTTTCTCAGTTCTAAGCTGGAGACTTTTCCTATCACTAATTCCTCTGGTTTAATATTCAACTCTTCTTTTTTCTGTTTAATTTTCTCTTGTGAGAAAGTAGCCGCTTCACAAAAATTAGCCAGCTCCATACCACTACGGACTACTTCACATCTGGAAAAGGAAAGACCGTATCTATTGATATACCTTTCTTTGAGTTCCTCTCCTACAGAAATAAATATAGTAGCACATCTCGCAGCTATTTGTTCTATCAATTTGTATATCTTTCTCCATAAACCTGTAAATCGAGGATTCTCTAAATAATCTCCATGCAAGCCGAAAATGACTATGGGTACCTTAGCAAGTTTGGCTGCAAAACAACTCAATATGCTCGCTTTACACTGATGCGTATGTACAACTGCATAGCGATTGCGCCGAATCAATTTAAATATCTTGTACAAAGCTTTTAAATTCTTTATCGGATTAAAATCATTGTCTAACTCTTTAATCATAATAATTTCGTTAGCTTCTGGCAATGCATTTCTTGCATAAGAGAAATCAGACTCTCTACCTATGGCAACATCAACTGAAAATTTAGTCTTATCCAATGCTTGGATAGAATAAGCAATATTCCTTTCTGTCCCGCCTCCTCTTAGAAAACGGGTTATGATATGGAGGACTCTAAAAGTCATTTTACCACACCCTACAGTCCTTAAGCTTCCAATCTCCGACTCTTAAGGACAATTCGATGAGTTGTAACAATTAAGATTACTGTATTCATCAAAGCATACAAGAAAACGAATATACTCAAGAGCCTAAAAATAACCGCTAAAAGTAAGATCGGCGTAAGAAAACCTGAAAGACTTACTATATTATGAACTACGAGATAGAGAATATGGCTAAAACTTTTTCCGGATTCCACCCCAGGTGTAATTTTGACACTTTGAGCTTGAGAAAATATATTTATGAACTTATGAAAAATAAGCCTTGATAATATTATAACAAGCGAAGCCCAAGCTCCTAAAATAATTAAGATACTCTCGTTGAGATTACCATCAAAAACTCTAGTAAGAAATTTGAATAGGGGTTCGGGATGGCTAAAGACTCCGATGCCGACAGACAGGAAAAGAATCGCGTTTAGAAAATAACCACTCAAAGCATCGATAAATTCCCCATAATTACTAAAAGTCTCTTCGTATCGAGCAATATTCCCATCCACGCAATCTAAAACAATCCAAAAGTTAACTAACAAAGCTCCAATAATTCTGGTCCCATAGTTTCCAAAGGCTAAGAAAGAACAGCCAATGACTCCCACTATTATTGAAATAAAGGTTGCTTGATTTGCACTGATACCAATTTTTAAAAATAACCAGGTTGGATAAAACGAAATCTTACGAATAACATAGTAAACCCACAAGTCTTCTCTATCTTGCTCTCTCTTAGCTCTTGCATAACTCAGGCGGATCTTATTTAGAGTTAGTTTCTGTTCATCCATATTAACCTACAGCTGATTTCATTTTGATTGTAGTTTTAACCACAATAAAAATTAATGCGATACTGTTTACCACCACATAAAACAGAGCTAAAAAGCCAAAAAGCCTGAAAACCACAGCCAATAACAAAAGTGGCATAAAGAAACCCGAAACTCCAAATATATTTCTGAACATTATCGTGCTAACCTGGGAAGATCTGTTCGATGGTGTATTTTCCAGACTATCACTGCCTTGATTCGAGATCAGCATAGTTTTATATCTTAGAGAGATTAATCTTGCAAGTACATACGAAAGCGAACTCCAAAAACCAACAATCAGGAATATATCCTTATTAAATGATATAAAAAAACTTTGGGAATGTCTCAACAAAATCGATGAAGTGGGATTGGTGACTACTCCCAAGCCAATGCTCATAAACAAAAAAGAAGATATAATATAACTGGCCGAGGCATCAATAAATTTACCGAAAGGACTTGACGATTTTCTATATCTGGCTATATTGCCATCAACACAATCGAGGAGCAAATATAAAGCAGCTAGGAAAGCGCCTGCCAGCTTAAGAGTATACGAACCCAAAGCCAGAAATATACAACTGCCAAGTCCAATGATTAGACAGATATATGTGGCCTGATTAGCAGATATGTTCAAGCGAAGGAATACCCACGTCAGATAGAATGATGGCAGACGACCTGCGTAGTAGAGCCACACCTTATTGCGTCTCTCCGAAAGCATTTTCTCTTTAGAATACGTAGCTCGAATATCTTTAATAGATACTTTTCTATTTTCCTCTTTCATACTTTTTTACTTCTCCATAGAACGCAACTTTTATGAAATTGTACCCCACAAATTTTTTGTTTAGTGTCCGAATTTCTGACAGCAGTTTTATATCTTATTATCTTTATATTCCAAAAGGTCTTTGGAACTCTCAATAATCGCTAATTTTTGAGCAAGTTTTTTAATTTGGTTTGTAAGCGTTGAAATTTTTACACAAAAATGCAAGCAAATTAATACAATGAAAAAGACTCCAAAAAAGAAAAGAACCGATTGTGGCCCTATGATGCCAATAAGGCTACCTATCTTAATTAACATGCCATCCCAGATTGACATAATAAAAATTGCTGCACCTAAGAGCATCCACAACCAGGAATATTCCTCTCTCAATTTTCTTCTCCGAACCAGATCAAAAATCAAAAGTATCAACCCAATACTTATTAAAATTGCAAAGAGCTTTTGTCTTGGTAACATTCTTTATCCCTCCTTTTCTAAGTTTTGTCTCTTCCTAAAAAGAGTTACAGCAATAGAAAGAAACATTTTATATATATAATAAATTGATTTGAATCCAGTATGTAAGGATTTTTCTTTATAGCTTGATTGCATTGTAACCGGTTGCTGCCATCACACGACGCCATCTCATGAAACTAACTTTCGGTATTCACGCTCTACAATTTCAGATGTTCTTTTCCAATCGAAGCTCTTGGCTACTTGCTGACAGTTACCGGAAAACTCCGCCCTAACCACATCATTTTCTATGAGTCTGTTCACAGCCTTTTCAAACTCTTTCGGCTTTCTGGGTTTCACTATGAAACCGACGCCGTTTACTATCTCACGACAACTTCCTACATCCGTCGCCACAACAGGAGTACCACAGGCGATTGCCTCTATTAAGGCTCGAGGGAAACCCTCTGTGACCGAGGACATAACGAAGATACTACTTTCGTTAAGCGCAGTTGCTACCTGCTCTTGGGTTAGTCTCTTTAACAACTCCACTCGATCCGCTATCATCAACTTCTTTGCCATTTCCTTTATATTGACCCTTAAGGGTCCATGCCCAATTATAACCAATTTATACTCAGGGTGCCCGGAGAAAACTCCCTTGACTGCTTGCAGAAGGTACTCATAGCCCTTCTGCCACTTTAGCATTCCCACAGCAACAAGCTGTTTCTTTCTTTGCCTCTTCTGGTCATAAAATTTGTTAGTGTCTACACCAATTGGGGTGTAGACCAAATGTTTCCCAGGCAACATCTGCTTCAAGTCTTCAAGCATTGATTTAGAGACAAAAAAAATCGTATCAACAGACCTTCGGATGCACCGCTGGAGCAACCTCTCTGACTTCAATCTCAAGAAATCAGTGCCATATAGGGTAAGAGCCAATTTGGCTCTCAAGAAAACCTTGCCGAATATTCCATGCAATATAGGAATAGGAGTATGAATATGGACTATCTGTGGCTTAAACTTAACCATATAAGAGACGCTTCTTATGAGAAAAATCAGATAGCCGACTAGTTTACAAGAACCCAAAACTACTTTCATCAGGAAATTTAGTTTAGCGGGCAATCTAAATTCTGGATAGGAAATTTCCTTGAGAACTACCCCGGGTTCTGGTCTAAGAGGCTTTCCAGCCCTTTTCTTAGTAATGAATAATATCTTCCCTTGTCCGTATTTTGATAGATGGTATGGCACTGAGCCCGAGCCAGTATTTAATTCTCTAGGATAGGTGGGAGAAACCTGACAAATCCTCATTTATAACCACCTTTTTACAAAAGTGAGTTTTTATTACTTTTATTCCGATGGATTATGTCATGAACTTCGCTAAATATATGACAAATCCTTCTTCCGGGTCTTCATAAAAACCGCAAGGAATAATACCATAAGGTATGGTATCCAGTGATAACGGTTCTGGATAGCTATCGGAGATTGAAGCCCCGATAGGAAGCTCGCTGCGCAACTGGCAAGAAATGCTGATACCAAGCTAACTTCTCTGTAGTTTTTACAATTTTTGACACTCTTTATTCCTGATTTTACAATTCTCCAGTATATTATCAAAATAGAGATTAGCGCCAATATACCCCCTTCAATCCAAATGGTAAGTAACAAAATATGCACTCGAAATCCCAGGAGATACCTTGCATTGTCCAACCCAATTCCCAGGAGCGGAAAGGAACGTAGGAATTCGAGTGCTTTACTGGTGACAAATGCGCGTTTGGGGTCAAATGATGCCAGAGTACCTGTTTCCAACGCAGTATAAAACTGATATAGTTTCTTTTCCATAGCAGTGGTAATTGATATTGAACTAATTAATGATTTAAGGCTGCTTGGATCCTGAAGGAAACTATAAATACCCCAGGCTATTACTGAAACTGCCAAAGTTATCACAAGACCATAAAGAAGCCTTCTCCATCCCTCTTTCGTATAAAGTGCACGGCATCCCAGGTATAAGCAGGAAACAAGAGGTATAGCAACAAAAGCGAAGCGAGCACCGGACAGAAATACACCCCATACCAAACCGAACATCCCAATAATCCCCAAAAGTTTCTTACTACGAGTTCCCGCCAGAGCAAAGTGCAAGGCGAATGGCCATACCGTGGTCAGGTAGTGTGAAAAGTTTCCTGGCCCTTGCATATACGATCCGTGTCTTCCTATTTTGGTCACATTTGCATTTAATATGCTCATTCCGGTATACTCCCGCAAAATAGCAACTAAGCAAGCGAACAAGCCAGAAATCAGTATTAATATTCCCACTCCTTCTGCATAAGGGATAGCTTTTCCTGGTTGCCTCCGAAGATGGAATCCGAATAATGAAGACATCACAAAAAATATGAAAACAAATTGGAGTAACACCAGCATGCTATTTAAAAGGTCAAACTTCGGCCCGACGAGTATTGCAAGCAAACAAGAGAATACGAAGAGCAGACCGGGCGCCCAAACAGGATTATCCTGTACAAAGAAATTTGTGGGGAAAAAGCCCTTTATCAGGAAACTCGTAGCGACAACAAAAAAGCAAAGTGTAAGAAAAAGGTCGGGTACCGTAAAATTTTGATAGATGCTTGTGCGATTCATTGATGCTGTTAGGAAGAAGGCGCCAAATAGAATATACGATAATTTAAAGGTGTTAAATCCAGAGTTTCTCTTGGTTATAGTGTGGTTATAGGTTCCCATAAGCGTATTCCTTTGGCAAGCACCTCAAAGGTTCAGCCTTTCTCAGAATATTCTCGTGATAAAATTCTAATTCTACTAACAATAGAAAATAAACCAATAACATACAATACAAACAAAAAATAGACAAAATCAAACAGAAACCACAAGGTTATATACAAATAAAAGTGTGCTGTACCAAAGCCAAACGGAATCTTTACTAGATAGTTTATATTCCTTTTTAACTTGGTAAATGAGTCATTCTCTCGACCAGTTAGGTTAGAATTATTCTGTAAAGATAAAACAAATTTTACTTTTTGATTTAAAGCATAAATCAGCAAGAGAAAAACTACAATATATTTCTCAGCCGGAGTTTCGGCAATAAAATACGCTACTCCAAATAAAAACACGAATCTCAGTGTACCCAGAAAGCTATCTAGAACATGCCCAAGATAAGTTGTTCTATTAATATGCGCGCATACAAGCCCTCCGTAAAGTCCAGTATCAAAGCTAACTGAGTACTTATTATAAAGATAAACAGGTTTATATCATATTTTGCCCTTTCACCATAAATTGTGAAAATAGCAACTGCAATAATATATATCAAGAAACCACAAACTGTAATTATATTTGGATTAAAAGGCTTCAAGAACTTATTTAAGAATTTCGCAATTAATTTACCTAAAAATCTATAAATTCCTCTTAAGCCTATTTCTTATTTCATCAATTTAATCCAAATGAAAGCAGAAGTATATCATGTTGGTTGATAAGTATGGATTAATAACCATATATGTTTAAGGATAGCCCGTTCCTCTTTTTCTATTCCAAAAAGAACCAATAGTAAGATGTAGCACAACAAGAAAATTAAAATAAATAAAAACACGAATTTTAAACTAGGAATACTTATATAGCTCTTCATTAGTAAAATAATTGAACCAGAAATCATGCTTGCAAATATGGGCTTAAGAAAATTTACCTCATACGGAGTGAAACCAAGAAATATTTTGACCTCTATTAATTTTACGAGCTGAATCACCACAATTGAAACTCCAGTTGCAATTGCTGCCCCCATAACCCCATATACGGGAATAAGCAAAATATTGAGCACAATATTCAAAACTGCAGTTCCAACTGTATTTATCACTTCAACGTTCTGGCGGTCTACCATTTTGAGCAATGCACCTGTATTCCCTGTTCCCGCACTCGTTAGGTATGCGAATGCCAAGAACATCAGGGGAAAAGCCGCTACTTTATATTCTGGACCAAACCAGCCAAGAAAAAATCTCGGGAAGATTACAAGCAGCCCAACAAGCGGTAAGGTTAAAATTAATGTCCAGCGAGTTGTTGTAACTAACAAAAATCGAATTTTTCCAAGTTCACCCTTGTGATGGAATCCTGCAGCTAGGGGGCTAAAAATGCCTGCAAATGAATTGATGACGATTACGGACAAATAGGCTATCCGGGCCGCAGCATTGTAGACTCCGACCGATTTTGTACCCAGGAAGTAACCCAACATTATTCTGTCAGTCTCATGCAGTAACATATATGAAACACCAACAATAATCAATGGTACTGAATACCTCAGCCAGCGGTTTGGCTCATAATCGAACGACTTTTTGGATGACTCTACTTGATCTTGAAAAGGGCTGGAACGTAAAAGCAGAATTAACCCGACAAAAGCTACCATACCTAAGCTAATTATGAAAGCTGTCAAGGCAAAACGGGACGTCAAGCCGAACAGTACCCCTCCACCTACCAGAATGAGAAAAAGCAAAGGTTGACCCACATGCTCCAACCCTGTGTAAAGACCCATTTTCCTTTGAGCTCGAATAGCTTCAGTTACAACCCACATAACCCCATAAGCTGGTAATCCAATCGCAACGATATAAAATATGGTCCTCAAACGTCCATCGGCAAAGATTTGATTTGCTAAATACCCTCCTGAGAAAAATAATCCTAAGCCAACTGCTAAGCCTCCCCCTAAAACTAACCAGAGGGAAAATTTCAAGAACCCTCGAAACTTACTATATTCTTTCGTTGCAAAATATCCAGCTCCAAACCTGAGCATGCCAGTTTTTAATCCCAGGCTAGAAAAATGTCTAAGAATCATCAACACACTCAGACCGAGAATGTAAACACCATATGCATCCGGCCCAAGAGTACGTCCTAAAACTACTTCTGTAACAAACTTAATCCCCTTTCCTGCCAAAGAGCCGAGTAGGACAACCCCCCCACCTTTGGCGATAGTCTTCGCAATGTTCATATTGGATATGAAAGAATCGGAAGTCTCCAGTGAAGTTTTTGTGTTCATTACAGTCATAAAGAATCAACTGAGGAAAAATTCAGAGATGAAATCCTTCAAACCATCTTTAGAAAACCTTCTTTCTTGCCTCACTCAGGTTTTTCTTGAAATAGATCCCCTCCCTAAGTTTTCGTCATTAAATGTATATATCTTATTCTATTTTTATTTATTTATTTTTATTCTGTCTAATTATGGTCTTTATCTGTATTAGTCCCATTATCTATTATTTGTCCGACCCCGTTGTCATTAGCTACATTTCCTAAAATGATATTCCTATCACAATCATTACTATAAATACTAATTCCATATCTACCATTATTAAAACAAGTATTGCCTATAATAGTATTCCTGTCTGCATTGAACCTAAGACATATTCCATCATATGAACCAGTACCTCCATAATCATTTGCATAACAAGTATTGCTTGATATTACACTACCCTCTTGACCACGAAAATAAATCCCATGTTTTGTAGACGCAAAAACTACATTTCCTGTTACAGTATTGCGAAGACCTCTTCTAAGAAAAATGCCGTAGGCACCTGCTGCTTCAATCTGGTTTCCTACTATTAAGTTATTTTTCCCAGGATAAATATATATTGCCGTCCTACCCGTTCTAATAAATATATTTCCTTGAATAACATTACATTCAGCACGAGGAGATAATTCTGGATGGAAATAAATACCATAACTTGTTGTATAGCCAAAATAACAGTTTACAATCCAGTTATTATCTGTATGCTGTGAAGGTGATACAGTCGCAACAAATTCAATCCCATACGAAGTTTTAATAATCCGCACATTTTGTATTAGGACATTATGACAATTTTCCACTACTATGCCTGGGCCGGGATTGGTGCCTTTTCCAAGAAGTTGCAAATTGCTAATTACTGCTCCCCCTTGTTCGCCTATGCTTATGTCTTTACAATGAATTAGGATTAAATTATCTACATTTGTTGTTATTATAGAAGAAGGCCCGGCACCAGTTAAAGTCTGATTATTTTTTAAAAATATTGTTTTTGAAATTGTATAAGTCCCTGCTGGAACAAATACTTTCCCGCCAGAATCTGGCAAATCATCCAATGCAGCCTGAATCGAACTAAACTTAGCTGCCTTCCTTACTCCCCGTAACCTTTTATCGCGCTTTGTTAATACTAAATAAATAGCTCCCGTAACCAGTAATGAAAAAGCTATGAGGATAATTATAAGTCTCTTCACCATGGCTCATCAACCGTACACTTGCTCCCTGTTGCTATTATTGCCCTCGCAGGACAATAAGGTATACATTTCATGCATCTCATACATTTCTCAAGATTTATACGCATTTTTTAGCTTCTTCCTATGATTTTTAACATTTGTCAGAATGCGGATTACTTTTTACTAAATTTTTAAACTTATCTGGTAAGAATTTCTCCTTATTCTCTTCGAACTCATCTATGGCTCTTTGGTAATCATCATAACGCCCGATATCTAACCAGTAGTCATTGCTTGGATAACCAATGACCCTTTCATTATTTTCCAGTAACTTTTTTACTAAATCTGGGAAATCTAATTTCTCGTTTGGTTTGATATAGCTTAGAACCTTGGTGTCAAAAATATAAATTCCCATACTCACCAGATATTCCAAGTTAGGCTTCTCAATATAATTGGTAATCTCACTATCCGTATTCAATTCAATAACACCGAAATCAACATCAACTTTTCTTTTATGCATAGCAATTGTGGCTGTAGCCTCTTTTTCTTTATGATAACTAATAAGTACTGAATAATTAAGCGTTGTCAAAATATCCCCATTCATAACCAGAAAAGGATTTGTCAAGTTCTCAATTAGAGAAAGAGGTCCCGCGGTTCCCAGAGGTTTACTTTCGCGCGAATATTGAATATCCATTCCGTATTTACTTCCGTTCCCAAAATAGGTCTCCAGAAGTTCCGCTAAGTAACCTACCGCCATAATTATCTTGGTAAATCCGTGGCTCTTCAATTGTCTCAACACTACATCCAGAATAGGCACATCTCCTATAGGCATTAGCGGTTTGGGGAAAATTGTTGTATATGGTGCTAATCTCGTTCCTTTGCCCCCAGCGAGTATAATTGCGTCCATATTTCCCTCCTAAATATTGTAGATATCGGGTCTATATCTATTTTGAAATTTTGAAAACCAGTCTATAGTTTTTCGTAAACCTTCATCTAAAGAAACCTTTGGCTCCCAAGCGAGTAATTCTTTTGCCTTAGAATTATCAGCAATTAGTCTCTCCACTTCACTTTTTGGTGGCCTGACCCGTTCTGGATCAGAAATTATCTTTACCTTTTTTCCTATCGAAGAAATAATCTTATTTGCCAAATCGTTGATAGAAATCTCAAAGCCAGAGCCAATATTAATAACTTCGCCAATAGACCTTTCCGATTCTGCTGCTTTAATGAAGCCATCGACTATATCGTCCACATAGGATAAATCCCTGGTTGGCTCTAAAGATCCAAGGAATACCTTATTTTGAGCCAATGCTTGAGTAATAATTGTGGGAATAACCGCTCTTGCCGATTGTCGTGGGCCATAGGTGTTAAATGGTCTTAATGTGGTGATTGGTAAACCGTATGACCTATAAAAGCTTTCGGCAAGCTTATCCGCACCTATTTTACTGGCCGAATATGGCGATTGTCCCTGGAGTGGATGTTTTTCGTCAATGGGCACATATTGAGCTGTTCCATAAACTTCGCTTGTAGAAGTGTGGAGTATTTTTTCTGGCTTGTATTCCTTTGCTGCATTTAAGACATTTAAGGTTCCCATAATATTAGTTTCCACCACTTCTCTGGGATGAATATAAGAGTAAGGAATAGCGATTAAAGCTCCCAGATGGAAAACTGCATCAACATCTTTCATCACACTTCTGATGGTTTCGGGGTCTCTTAAATCGCCCATAATCACTTCAATTTTCTCTTTTGTATGTGAAGGCAAAGTCTCTATTAAGCCCCAATCGTTACGGGAGTTGTAACGAACAAAAGCTTTAACTTTCGCTCCTAAGTCAACTAATTTTTCTGTTAAATGGCTGCCAATAAATCCACCAGCTCCGGTTACGAGAACCGTTTTTCGTTTCCAGTCCATAAATTCTTTCCCCTTGTTTATCAGACTTTTTGTCGCCAATAATTGAGCAAATCTTTTAATGTCTCTTCCAGAGATATAATAGGCTTCCAGCCCGTTTGTTTGTGAAGTTTTTCGAAACTGCCAATTTGTAATGGAATGTCGGATGGCCGCATTCTTTTAGGATCTTGCTTAATAACAATATCCTTTTTTGCCATCTGTAACAAAATGTCCAACATTTCAGCTATAGAGTATGCCTTTGCTGAACAGATATTATAAACCTCTCCTGAAATTCCCTTGTCTGATACCAACCAATAGGCTTTCACAACATCTCTAATATCTACAAAGTCTCTTTTGGCTTCTAAATTACCAACATAAATTATTGCCTCTTGTTTGCCTTTTTCAATCAGTGCTATTTGGCGAGCAAAGTCAGAACAGACGAAATTTTCCTTCTCCCCTGGCCCGGGGATATTAAAAGCTCTTGTGCGAATAATTTTTAATCCATAATTCTTATAATATTGATACCCAACCATATCTTGAGCAAGTTTACTTATTCCATACGGGCTTATTGGACGAAAATAGTTAGTTTCCGTAACAGGATTTTCATTTTCCAGTATTAATCCATATTCGGCACTTGAACAAGCAATATGGATTAGGGGACTAATTTTTAGTTGTTTAACTGCTTCAAGCAAATTGATAGTCCCGAAAACATTTATAATATAAAATTTCTCAGGAGACCGATGGGAATTTGGGTCAAAGGTCAAACCTGCTAAGTGGAAGATTCTATCAGGTTTAATCTCCCCTACCGTTTTTTTCATTTCTTCTTCATCTAAGATATCACAAGTAAGGACCTTTGCTTTATCTAAGACGAGTTGAGCATCTTTGCTGACATCTCTTACAATGTCAATGCCATACAAATCTATATTGTCGCTATCCCTCTCTTTAGATAATAGGTATTCCGCCAAATGGATCCCTGTAAAACCAGCTATTCCTGTAATTAGTGTTCTCATAAAATACCTTAGATTATTTCTCTATAAAGTTCTATTATCTTCCTTGCGATTTTCTTTGATGATAAATGTTTGATATTATTTCTTCCCGCAGTTCTTATACCATTATTAAGAACTAATTTTATCCTTTCAGCAATATTAACGGGATCTTGCTTGCAAATGTAGCAGATTGTTATATTTTCCCTATCTCTATAATCGGGTGGGTTTTTTTGAATGTTTGTTATCTCTTTATCACTTATATAAATCCGAGTTTTATCTTTATCGGGAACATAAAACGTGATACCCTCTATCCTTGAAAAATTTCAGCTAACAACTAGTTGCCAACTTTAATAGACCTTCAGTAAAATCTAATAGTATTTACCTCGTACTGGTTTATATTTCCAGAGCAGAGTCATCAACACTGCTGCTACTAAAGCTCCAAAAACCCAGAAGTAAAAGGATGCATTCCAGCCATAATTATCTATGAGCCAACCTGAACCAACACCAGTTAATGCAGCACCTATGTATCCGAAGCAATCAATAAATCCTGCGGCTGATGATGCTGCTTTTCGGGTACCAAAATCCATAGCTACAGTTCCTACCATTAGAACATGTGGTCCATAAGTCATAAACCCTATTACTAATAGACAGAAAAGACTTAATACCCAATTACCAGCCGGTATTATGGGATAAAGCCAAGCAGAAATGCCTAATGCAAACAACATAATGGCAGATATAGGTGCTCTTCTCGATTGGAAAAATCTGTCAGATGCCCAGCCAGCAAAAATGGCTCCCAGTGAACCAGCAACAGGAATAGCTATGGCTTTATAAGCTGCGATTGATATTGTTGCTTTTTGAACTTCAAACATATAGGTCGGTGCCCAGCCCATAAATCCATACCTGACGATATTTAAACAGAAAAGACCTAAAGCAACAGTCCATATCTTTGGGTTTTTCAGTACGGCATTTAAAGTATGAGCGAATCCCAAATGATGGTCTTTTCTAATTTGAACATTGGTCAAGTTATTATTTGCTTCTTCCTCTATAGTAGGTAATCCCACTTCTTCCGGTGCATTTCTGCCTCTAATATACCAGTGAATTGCGGATAGAATAACAATACCCGCAGGAATCCAAAAGGCCCACCTCCATCCTAAAAGGCCAACAACAAAACCAGCCAAAGCCCATGAATAGGCATTTCCGATCTGATAAGTCGTGCCCAAGAGTCCTGACATTTTTCCTCTCTTTTCCGGAGGAAACCAGTTAGCCACCGTTTTGACGCTAGGAGCCCAACCCATAGATTGGAAATAACCGTTCAGTCCCCAAATAAGCATCATTGCTGTTATGGTATTGGTGAAGCCAAAAATAATATTTAATATACCTGAGATTAGAAGCCCAAAACTGATAATTTTTCTGGCACCAAATTTGTCTCCAAGTTGACCGTTAATAAACTGTCCAATGGCATAGGCAATAAAAAGACAAGTCAAAATAGCTCCCAGCGTTGTTTTGGAATAGCCAAACTCCTCCATTATCCCAGGAATGGCGATGGACATATTGACACGGCATAGATAAAAAGTACCATAAGTAATCCATACTGAAATGAAAACCCTTTTTCGCCAATACTTAAATAATTCTGCTGAATTCAATCTTTAGCCTCCTTTCCAAGAACGTTTTTTAAAAAATGTGTATACCATCCAGTATTCACTATCATCACTTGCTTGTATCAATGAAGCACAACAAAAAGATACTATAGAAAAGAATAAATAAACCTTAAATAATCTGATTTTTCATTCTTTCTTTCTCTTTTTACTTTTTACCAGTAAGTATTGCCATTTTCATATCTATCAAACAATCATTGGCTGTCTCGACCATATTGTAGTCCTTCTTAAAATAATCAGCCGCGTTCTTATGGAGTCGATATATCTTTTCTTGGATTACTTTGGGGATGCCGCTATTGGTGAGCCAATTTCTTACACTCATCTTCTTAAGATAAATAATCTTGAGTTTAATATCTTTAAAGTCACTTTTTTTCATTAAATCTACCAAATCTTCTTCATAAAATGTAAGCCTCTTTTCTTTTAGATGGAAGATCTCAATATAATCCTTTTTCACTCTCTCTGTTGGGGGAACACCTTCAGATAATATCATTAGCCCACCTTTCTTGAGCAATTTGTAGCATATATCCATAGCTTTCTGTCTATACCTCAGTATATGATGAAATACTTGTCTACAAGTTATTTTATCAAAAACCTCATCTGCAAAAATAGGATTAAGAATATTCCTCTTAATAAAATACATATTTCCGTACCAGTTACTGTGTTCTAGCATATCTTGAGATTTGTCAAGTCCAACAACCTGTTTCACAAACGGAGAAACCGCATGAGCAACAATCCCTGTATCTGTACCTACATCTAACACGATCTCATTTTTTTCGAAATGTCCACTCTCGATAAATGCATCTAAATAGATACGGTGATTTGCCCATTCAAGATCATTATAATGTTGAGAACGCATTTCCCAGAAAGCACCATTATAATTAATCTTTTTATCCACTTTTAAACTCCCTTTTAAACACTAATGTCTTTTAATCTTTCATAATCCTGAACAGTATCTATTTCCGCCCATCCTTTTTCAATAATTACACAGTTAATCCTTACACCGTAATCAGCCATATCCTGAAATATGTCTGTTAAATATGCCTTTTCAAATACAGAAGCTCTCTGGAATGGTTTCCCACTATAAATTTGTTTCAATCTATGAAAATATTTTCTGAAAATAAGTGCACCTTTTTTTGAACACTTCATCATACCAATGAACTCACCATGAACAGCTTCTTTATCTGGTAAAATTTTACCAATCTTAACTACATTATTATTGGCATCAAAAATAACATTTTCTGCTTCCTCAATTGGATGATCTGTTCTGCCTTCATAATACCCTGTCCAGTCTATATCAACTACTATTGAAATATCTTCTTTGTTATCAAGCAGTCTTTTCACTATATCTTTGGTGTAGAAGATATCTGAGTAAGCAGCTATAAATTCATCGTTCATTTCTTCTTCTGCATAAAATAAAGAATGCAGAATATTATTATTTTGATAATTGTCATTAATGTAATAAACTAAATCAGGATAATTTATCATTTCTTTTTTATATCCTTTAATCAGCACTATTCTATCAATCCCGGCTTCTCTTAAAGCATCAATTTGGTGCTGTAGTAAAGCCTTACCGTTTAATTCCAACATACACTTGGGCTTATCATTGGTTAAGGGATTTAGACGCGAGCCAATTCCTGCCGCAATAATGATTGCTTTCATAATTATGCCTCCTTTCTATCCATCAAAAATCTGAAACTGCAGGCTCAATGAATTGAGCCTCTACAATTTTTCCAGAGTAAATTGGTGTCAGATACCAATTTCCCCGGAAATGACTTCTAAAATATTAAGGTAACGATTATTTCTCTTCTGGATATTTCTGTCAGCTAGTAATATGATTGAATTTTTGCTGTTAACTTCTTCTGAGGTTCTTGCTCTCGAATATCGGAGGTCTCCTTTTCCCATATCTCGTAAGGAAATCTCAACTATATCGGCAAGTTCCCCTTTACCAAGAATGGTAAAGTTTCTCTCACCTTTCTTATAGTATTCTAAAACAGTATCTTGAATTTTCTCTTTTACGGCCTTTAAGGTGTCTATACTCCTCAATAAGTAACGGTGCGTCTTTTTTACTTTCTCTGCAAATCCCCGGGGAGTAAGAATATACTGGACATTTCTTCGATTCAATCCTTTTACCTTTACATAGCCTTTTGCAATAAGCCTTTTCATAATCAAGTTCGTCATTCCCAGAGATAGTCCAATTTGGTGGGAGATTTTTCTCTGAGTGGTATTCAGGTCTTTATCAATTTCATCGATGATTTTGAATTCGTAATCTTCAATTATCTCGGGCATCAAGAACCCTCCTGTATCCATTTTCCAAGCCGTGCCATGAACAATGTAGTGTATTATATTGCCCTGTTATTTCTTATCACCTAAATTTAGCCACCCTAACTTAATTTGCTTCCCGTGCCGTCCTTCGCCTGACCTAAAAAAACCTATATTCACATTATAGAGAATTGGTTTTGCTGATATCTCTCTTGCAATTACTATGTACTCATTCCTAGGCCAAAGAGATGTTGGTGGATTTGGAATGAATCCCCAATTGTCAAATTTGTACTTTTGTCTCTTTTGAGGTAATAATATAACATTTTCACCTTTCACATGCCCGTGGAAATATACCCTCCAATCTTTTTTAAAGCTACTTTTCACTTTGAATATAAAATAAAACTTATATTTTTCATCATCAATCTTTTTATAATGATAATCAACGAAAGAGACCTTTTCACTAATAACATACTCAGAAGTATAATCGGACAACAAGGTTTCGTATCTCTTATTTAGCTTTCTGTATACCTCTGGATATATTTCTTTGATAAAGTCGTACTTATTCTTATATTCATATAATTCAAATATATTCTTGCTTTCCGAAACCTGCTCAATTCTTACTATCAAATCTTTCATTATCTCATCATAGTTTTCAAGAAAATCAGCTCTCCTTATTTTATACAAGTATAAATTATCCGTGTTTCTACTATCGTAGGCAATAAATATCAAATCTGCAAGATCACTACTCCTATCTTTATAATCATCTATTGAAAAAATATTAATCTCATAGCTTTTACTAATGTTTTTAACTTTGCTATGAATATCAAAAATTGAATTAATTTTATAAACCCTTTTCATCGCATACGAAAGCTGTTGTGGAGGGCTAATTGGAATTTCAAAATTAGGCGAAAACACTATATCTCTAAATTGCGTGTTAGTAGAAATAAATTCACCTATTTTTTCATAGGATTTATTCGGTTCCGGAAAAAAACTTTTATAACGCGGATGCTCTTTCTTTAAATAAATACCAACTAATATCATTATACATAATATTATCAGCGACAATTTAATATCTACTCTGCGACAGTTATAGGGTAGTCGTAATCCTTCCAGAGAAACACGTGTCAGACCTATCTTAAAAAACGAAAATATCAAAATAGGAATAAGAACGAAAGGAACAGTAGCCAACGGAATAGAAAATTTTAGCACTGAAAAATCATGAACCCAAGAATGGTTTTTAAGAAAATAAACTTGCATAAAACATGGAATCAATAAAACGCCAATCAAAGATAATGTCTCTTTCATTTTTTTGTCTATTTGTTTTCTGCGAAAATGTCGAAAACCAATATAAATAAAAGATAAAACAAACAAAAACAAACTCCCCCATAATAATACAATAGCAACCTCTCCATAACCTCGGGCAATATGACCTTCCCAAAATCTATTATAAAAGTTGGCTGTATATTTTTCACCACCAGCACCTAATCCGGAGCGGAAAAGAAATCTCCCAATAATGCGAGGAAAACCATCTAAAGAATAAAGTTGAAAGGTAAACAAAGATAAGGCTAATATCCCAGGAAACCAATATTTTATACTTGTTTTTGTAAATGAATAAATATCCTTTTTTATTTCTCCATTAAGAATACGTTTAATATATACTGTTATTGCAATAAAAACAAACAACCAGTCTGTTAAAAAACCATAAAACAGCACCAAGCTTTGCAAAAAATTTGTAGTTTTAGATATTTTTTCATTTTGAATGTTTCCCCTAATTGCTTCAAAGAAAATAAAAAGAACAAAGGGTAAAACTACTGCCTGGTCAGCAAAAAATACATTTTGATGCCAATACAATGGTGCGGGCAACAGCAATTCTAGTGATATGGGAACAGTAGATAATATCAACGAATTTAAATAACCAAATTTCAAGTGCACCAAGAAGAAAAATATAATTAAGGAGAGAAAAAATGCTATGAAAAGATGATTTAACAGGTTATATTTCATTAATAAAGAAGGGGTTGGCTCATGTCTTCTTAACTTACTAATTATGTAAATAGGTAATATAGCTCCAGGAGGATAAGAAGTGTAGGGCCTCCGACTCAATAAAGTTGGAAATTCAATAGATTTTGGATTCTGTATCATCCCAAATTTTAAGGCCAACGGCGATTCTCTATACCAATTCTTACTAAATCTTAACGTGGTCCCCGCATTATATTGATGATGACCAGCAGAAAGAGTTCCGAACCATGGCTTTCTACTTTTCACTGTATATTGAAAAATGCCAATCGTAATGATAAATAACAAGAAAACAGATATTATATTTTTAATCGTTTCATTTGTTAGTTTATTTATTTTCATTATATTCTTCCTCAATGTTAATAGCCCAAATATTATCTTTGGATTCAACATCTTTAATAATATTTTCAACGGAGGTCATTGCTGATAGCATAGGATGGTCCTGATTGTTATACCTATGCATACCGTTTCTGCCGCAAGTTCTCCTCTGCCAAGAATGGTAAAATTTTTCTCACCATTCTCGTAGTGTTCTAAAACAGTATCTTGAATTTTTTCTTTTACTGTTTTTAGAGTGTCTATAGTTCTCAATAAGTAACGGTGGGTCTTTTTTACTTTCTCTGTAAATCCCCGGGGAGTGAGAATGTACTGGACATTTCTTCGACTTAGCTCTTTTACCTTTACATAGCCTTTTGCAATAAGCCTCTTCATAATCAGGTTTGTCATTCCCAGAGATAGTCCGATCTGGCGGGAAATCTTTCTTTGGGTGGTATTCAAGTCTTTGCCAATTTCATCGATGATTTTGAATTCGTAATCTTCAATCCTCTCAAGCATCGGGGCCTCCAGTGTTCATTTTTTGAACATTATATGGAATTGTCAGTGCTTTGTCAAGTAAATTTTGTTTCACAAAAAGGGGACAGGCTACTTTTTCTCTAACCGTCCAGCTCAAATCAAAAAGTAGCCTGTCCCCTTTTTCGAAGTTTCCAGACTAAAAAGAAGGCTTGAAAAATGATTCTTTTTGAAATTTTGGATGTGCCGTGGGTGCGGTCAATAAAAGTGATGGGAACTTCTTTGAGGGAAAATCCCTTTTTCCACAATCTGTACTTCATTTCTATCTGAAATGCGTATCCATCAGAAATAATTTTATCCAGGTCTATCTTTTCCAGAACTTCCCTCCGATAACAGTTAAATCCACCTGTGGAATCGAAGATTGGAAGCCGGGTTACCATCCTTACATAAATATTGGCTCCTTGACTAAGGATGAGCCTGTGGAGAGGCCAATTCTGAATTCCGCCACCCTT
>JABUBO010000142.1_pt1 | contig 20988 bp, 19 predicted proteins | sample 7240361 | NCBI WGS metagenome assembly JABUBO01 (sample SAMN07256346, study PRJNA390944) | subsurface metagenome | isolation source: Methane hydrate marine sediment | place: Pacific Ocean: Eastern North Pacific, ODP site
CTTCTGGTCGGCTTATTTATCCAGATGCTGTAGGCAAATAAGTGGTGATGCATCTGGCGCACGCCTCGTTAGAATGACTCTTTCACTACCCTCTTCAAATTCGCTAGCCTGTTACCCCTACTCTTTGACATACAAGTCTAAGACACCTAAAATGGCATCTGGAGGACCATATTGCCGATAAGCAAAGAGCGAGCCTACTATAGGGCGGTTCGTCGGGTGGCGGTGTCAATGAGTTCCGACGTAGCGTTAAAAGAGGTTATGTTCGCCATTGTTCGTGGTACAGCTAGGGCTATGACGGCTGCTGCCTCACTGATGTTGCTCGATTCTACCGGAAAGAAGCTGATCCATACCTACTCGTGGGGTTTGCCACAGTACTACATACGCAAGGGCTTGCTGGATGCCGATAAGAGCCTAACTGAGGTAATTACCAGGCAGCCGGTAGCCATCGCCGATATTGGGCAGGATAGTCGCATCCAGTACCCCGAGCTGGCAGCCAAGGCTGGCATTGCCTCCATATTGGGTGTGCCGCTCACAGTGGCTGGCACTGTGGTGGGCAGTCTCAGGGTCTATACGAGAGAGCACATTGACTTTAGCAACCAGGACATCAGCTTCGTGACTACGATGGCTAACTTGACCACTGTGGCTCTTCGCTGGAATGCATTGCACAAAGAGAAACAGGAGGCAGAACATGGAGAGAGCCCACCTGAAGTCGAGGTGGCAACTATACGGCAAGCCTGGACGGCAGCCTTTGCTCACCCCAGCGAGGAGGAGTTTGCCCGCATACTGGGCTTCTACAACATAGAGTGGGTCTATGAGCCTCGGTCCTTTCCCCTGAGGTGGGAGGACGACAGGGTAACAGAGATGTTTACTCCTGACTTCTACCTGCCAGGCCTTGACCTCTATGTAGAGCTCACCACTCTGAAGCAAAGTTTGGTTACAGAGAAAAATCGCAAGCTACGGCGTCTCAGGGAGCTCTACCCTGATATCAAGATAACCCTGCTTTACAAGAAGGACTACGACCGACTGCTGGCAAAGTACGGTTTTGGTCCCCTAGCCCAAGCCCGGGGTTACGGTGTCAGCCAGGTGTTGTATTCTATCGCGGAAGTTCAGCACCGAGTGCGGCAGCTAGCAAAGCAAATATCCAGAGACTATGCTGACCGGCACCCCATTATGATAGGAGTACTGCGGGGCGTTTTTTGTTTCATGGCTGACTTGATTCGCCAGATAACTGTCCCGCTTGAGGTAGACTTCATGGCCATATCCTATTACGGTGGCGAGGGTAGCTCCGTGGTCAAGATAACCAAGGATATAGACCTAAATTTGGCCGGTAGGCATGTTATTATGGTTGAGGATATCATCGACACCGGGCTGACGTTGAGCTATGTAATCAATCATCTCAAGGCAAAGGGTCCAGCCAGCCTAGCGGTCTGCACTCTGCTGGACAAACGGGCGCGTCGCATAGTCGATATACCACTTGACTACCTTGGCTTCGAAATTCCGGACGAATTTGTGGTTGGCTACGGGCTGGATTATGGGGAGAAGTACCGAAATCTACCTTTCATAGGTATTCTGGGGCCAAAGAGGCCAGGTACAAAACAAGGCCGTTCCGCCATAAAGCTTGACTGAAAGGAGCGGGCTATAAAAAAAGCCCCAGGCAACCTTTGCACCTCGGACTTCCTGCTTCCGTTGCTCCCTTTCGGTTTTACCCTACAGGTTGCTCCTTCTGCAATCTATCACAAATGCTTCAGTCACCTGGAGCATTATCAGTATGACACACATGTTGGTGATTGTCAAGACAATTGGCATCACTAAAAATAGGGACAGGGCAGTTGTCAGCCGCACAATCGATGGCGGTGTAAGAAAAAACTCTTTCTTTCTGAATTTTTCGCACAAATCATTGAGTAGCGTGGATAGACCCTTTCAGTACAGGTCGATAACCTCTTAAATTGCACTTTATAGCGTATTGTTGCTTTATCTCCCTGCCAACACCACCTCCCTCTCCAAAGCTGAAATTATGGTAACTATATTCCGAATGGATATGGGTTCATCTCTGTATTTTGGGATATTGACAAAGTCTCAGAAAAGGACTAGACTGATATCCCAACATATGAAATGACCTAAAATAGAATGCCAGTTTGGGAGCCGAGGGGATGAAACAGGGGCACTGGAACCGCTGGGTCGGATGGCGTGGCCGGTGCCCTTTTTATTTAAGCGGAGATTTGTGAAGCTGACCAATAAAGGGGGAAGAACGGCTCCGCATATCATATAGAGCTTTCTAACAATGAGTTCTGGAGGCAGACGTCTAGGCAAAAGCGCGACTGGGGTAAAGCTATGGCTATGACAATAGTTGAAAAGATACTGGCCCAAAAGAGCGGGAAAAGCATGGTGAAGCCTGACGAGATAGTAGAGGTTTCTGTAGACCTTGCCATGATACATGACGCCCTGGGCGCTCATACCATTGCCAAATTCAAAGAACTTGAAGCTGAAAAGCTCTGGGACTCCGAGAAGATTGTGGTGGTACTGGACCACTATGTCCCCAATAAGGATGTCGATGTTGCCAAGAAATGCCTTCGTATAAAGAAATTCGTTATTGAGCAAGGGATAGAAAACTACTATGAGGTTGGGAAGGGAGGGATATGCCATCAGGTGCTTGTAGAAAAGGGGCATGTTCTCCCGGGAATGGTCGTCGTTGGCACTGATAGCCATATGACGACGTCAGGTGTTGTGGGTGCCTTTGCCACCGGCATAGGTGTGGATGAGATGGCCGTTGTCTTTAAAACAGGGAAATTATGGGAAAGAGTTCCGGCAACCATAAAAATAAACGTTGAGGGCAAGTTGTTACCCCCATTAGCATCGAAGGACCTAATGCTCTTCATAATAAAGCGGCTGGGGCTGAGCGGCGCCATATTTAAAAGTCTTCAGTTTACTGGCTCCGCAATACATGAGATGAGCATTGAAAGCCGCATGGTGCTGACCAACATGGCGATAGAGACAGGGGCAACGAATGGAATAATTGAGCCAGACCAAAAGGTGCTGGATTACCTCAAGCCAAGGACTAATCACCCATTAGAAGTTATCCATAGCGACCCAGATGCTGAATATGCACAGACACTGGAGTTTCATACTGATGAGATTAAAGAGCCAATGGTTGCCATGCCGCCATACCCATCAAATGGAGTATGGGTGAGTGAGGTGGTGGGGACAAAAGTCGACCAAGCATTCATAGGAGCATGCACTAATGGACGACTCGAGGACCTCAGGATCGCGGCCAGGATACTTAAAGGCCGTAGAGTAAGCAAATATACGAGAGCAATCATAATACCGGCTTCTCAAGAGGTTTATAAGGCTGCCTTGAAGGAAGGATTGATTGAGATCCTAGCCGAAGCCGGAGCGATTATAGGTCCGCCGACATGTGGTCCTTGTATGGAGGCACATATGGGGATACTCGGACCGGATGAAGTCTGTATAAGTTCGGCAAATCGGAATTTTCAGGGAAGGGTTGGCGACGTAACTGCAAAAATATTTTTGGCATCGCCAGCGACAGTGGCTGCTTCAGCCATAGAGGGCAAGATAAGCGATCCACGTGAGTTCTTTAAGGAGGCGAGATGAAGATCAGGGGGAGGGTATGGAAGTTTGGCAAGGATGTTGATACCGATGAGCTCTTTGCTGGAAGATTTATCATGGGTGGCGATGAGACAAACAGCGAAGCTTACCGGCAGTTTATCGAAGCAAGTGGACTGAGCGATACCCAATTTCGAGCAAATGTACCTGCAGACTTCCTCCTCCAGGTTAAAAAGGGCGATGTCATAGTTGCTGGGGAGAATTTCGGGATCGGTTCGAGCCGGCAGCAGGCCGCTGAAACCCTAAAGTTTAAAGGTGTCCAGGCAGTGGTTGCCGACTCAATACACAGGCTATTCTTCAGGAACTTCTGGAACCTTGGCTGTCCTGCTTTAGACATACCTGGAATTTCGAAACAATTTGAGACCGGGGAGGAAATTGAGATAGACCTGGGGAAGGGAGTAGTGACAAACTTGAGTAGGGGAAAGGAATTTAGGTTCCACATAATAATACCTTCATGGTTTATAGACATGGTAGAAGCTGGCGGCCTAATCCCTTTTTATAAACCCTTGAAATCTTGATTTGGGGGTAATTCGATGTATTGTTGACTTACCGTTTGCCTATTTCCAGGGATAGTTCTAGTTTTGTCCCGTCTCGTATTAGTGCAAGCGTGACTACTTCATCTGGACTCTTATACTCTCCCAGATAGCAGGTTAGGTCAGCTACTTCCCGAACAGTCACCTCATCGATAGCTACTATAACGTCGTTAACCTTAATTCCAGCCACCTCAGCAGGACTATCGGCTATAATCTTCTTAACCAGTGCCCCGTTAACTGTTTCCAACTTTCTGGCTCGCACCACTTCTGGGGTAAGGTCAACTATCTCAGCCCCAAGCCAAGGGTAGTCGAAAGAGCGTCGGTCAATGAGGGAGAGGGCAACCCTCTTGACCTTGTTTGAAGAGACAGCGTAATAGACCCCGTCTCCCAGCTTGGGGTCGACCCGAGCTATGACCATTCCGATGACCTCTCCCTTAGAGTTCAGAAGAGGGCTACCAGAGTTTCCAGAATTCACCGCAGCATCAAACTGGATTAGATTAGCCACCCAGCGAGTTTTTGAACCATATTTCACTTCTACAAATCTGTGTGTTTGGCTAACAATCCCAGAAGTTATAGTTTGTGGCAACTCAAGCGGATTGCCGATAACTATGATAGGCTCGCCAACCCTCACTGTGGTGGAGTCCGCCAATGTTAGTGCTTCCGTAGTCAATCTTTGTTTCAATTTCAGTACAGCAATGTCGCTGTGCTCGCAGGTGCCGATGATAGCAGCTGCTGAAGTGCTGCCGTCAGCTAAAATGACGTCAATCTGGGCTCGACCCTCTACTAGATGCTGAGGGATGACTATATGACCGTTGGGGCCGAACACAAACCCTGAACCGATTGTTTTCTCTCCGTCACTAATCCTAACTATACCTTTGTTAACCTCTTGATAGAGTTTGCTGGCATTTATGGCCGACAGTTCAAGTTCAGTGGCAACACCTCTCAGCTCATCATCTAGGGTACCAATCCCGGCTAGTGTTTCCCCTCTAAAAGTTGCCAATTCATCGCTGACAGCGCTAATATAGGCTGCGTGTTCCATGCTTACAGCGCTAATTTGGGCTGCGTGTTCCATGCTCACAGCACTAATTTGGGCTGTGTGTTCCTTTTGAGAAGTTATCAATTGTTCGCTTAGGGCATCAATTTCTTCGGCGAGGCTAAAAGCATAGGCGCAAAGGGAACCAGTAATGACCAGGACGAAAACTAATATGCCAATAATCACTTTGTTAAACATTTAGCGCATCTCCTTCCTTGTGATTTGCTGATTAATATTTTGAACCTTTCAATGGAAGCACTGAGTCTACACAATAAGCTGTCTATTTCTTTGTCGGAGCCCGATGCAGTTCAACTGCCCTGGTGATTCGCCTGTCTGCTATTTGAACGTCCATCTGAACGGAGTACTCGTATTTATCATCGTTAAATTCTGCGTGAACGAGCCAGCCTTGCTTCGGTTCCTTAAACAATGGAAACCGCTCAGCCCTGAGTATCTTGATATTCTGCATGTCCTTACCATATAAAGCTTTGACAGCTTTTTCTACTATAGGCTTTAACTCAGTTGCATTGTCCACTGGTTTGTCCATGCTGCCTCCTTCCTCGCCACACCTGATTTGCACCCAAAAGCTTTGTAGATTATGCTTTTTACTACAATTAATATTTTACCACGAATGAGTGAAAATCGCCGAATAAATTCTTGCGTATACTTATTATGTCTCAGGAGATGAACTACGAAGCTGAATGAGGCTTTCAGCATGTCAAGTACACTAAAAAGAGGGCTATTTCACATATTTGCCGGGGTGGTGATGACGGCAATGCAGTTGTAGCCCGGATGGGAAAACCCTTAAGTACTGTCTAGAAATGAACAAGGTGCATGGCTATGCTGACTAAAATTAGAACTCTCGGGCAAAGTTTGGTAAAATTGAAAGGTCTTTTTATGTTGGGTATCTGGATTGTTATAATTGTCACCAGCGTCTACGTTGTCTTTACCGCCCTCCTGTTCATTTTTCAATCTCATTACGTTTACTATCCTGACCGCATTCTTTCAGCGCACCCTAGTATAATCGGGCTTCATTTCGAGAGCATCTCATTTGAAACTAGGGATGGAGTGAAACTCTCTGGTTGGTTCATTCCCAGGGAGAACGCTAGAGGTGTGATTCTATTTTGTCATGGTAACGCGGGCAATATATCGCACCGGTTGGAGTCCATTCAAATATTTCATCGACTTGGGCTAGACATTTTCATCTTCGACTACCGAGGTTACGGTCAGAGCGAGGGAAAGCCCAGCGAGCAGGGCACATATCAAGATGCAGAGGCTGCGTGGCGGTACCTGATTGAGGAACGTCAAGTGGACCCAAACGAGATCATTGTTTTCGGCCGGTCACTGGGGGGTGCGGTTGCCTCATGGCTTGCCCAGAGCCACACGCCAAGGGCGCTTATCCTCGAGTCAGCATTCACGTCTCTTCGTGATATTGCTGCCAGACTGTATCCTTACCTCCCAGTTAGGCTGTTGTTGCGTTTTGAATACAATACAGCAGAGCACCTTGATAGAGTAAACTGCCCTGTTCTGATTGTCCACAGCCGCGAAGATGAAATAATGCCCTTTAGCCACGGGAGGCGACTATTTGAAGTGGCGAACGAGCCAAAGGGATTTCTTGAACTCACTGGCACCCACAATGAAGGATTCCTCACTTCGGGCAAACGTTATGAAGAGAGCTTGAACGCTTTTATCTCGGAGTATATTCAGCCCAAGATTTGAAGAGCAGTTAGAAAGTACCGCCGAAGCGCCACACTAATAATGCCATCGGTTATGGTGGCCCCTGTCCGCCACCTGGCGCTCCTCACCGGTATCGATTCACCATTTATGCACTGGACCAACCCTTAGATTTAAAAGCGGGTGTATCTAAGAAGCAGGTTCTCGATGCCATGCAAGGACACGTCACCGCGCAAGGTCAGCTCACGGGTACATACCAGCGTTAATCTGTCAGGTGTCGCTGTAGCCGTTGAGCAGAGCTACATGGGCCAAACTTTAGCGGCGGATGAGCAACTTTACATTAAGTTAATGGCGCTAACAGCCGAAGTACGCCCGATGCTCGCAGCGCCTTTACTTGTAGACCTTGGAATAGGACAAGAAGTAGATCATCCATATTCGTAGACTTGACTGATAGATAAATCAAGGATAGAATATGAGTAATTCCGTTGGCGGCACGCATCTCTAGACAGAGGGGATCCCTTAACTTATGAATCAGTGTTAGGTCATCGATGGACAAGCCTGTGAGTTTTGCCGCCAAAAGTTGAGGTATTTTTCTACACCTATAACTTGGATTCGTTCTTTGTGGTCGATGGTGTCGGTTGAAGTCCTCTCACCCCGACCAGGTAGGGAGATTATAGGCAAAACTAGTTGACATAATATGAGCGGGAGTAACTCAGTTGGTAGAGTCCCTGCCTTCCAAGCAGGTTGTCGCGAGTTCGAGTCTCGTCTCCCGCTCCAATTAACCTGAAAGTCCATCCCAGATACAAAATCCCTGAGAAAATCGCCAATCCGCAGCCTGAGCATACTATTTCCTTCAGCCGAGCCAGACTACCGGACTCACAGGATCGGCAAATATCTCTTAAGCTCGTAATCGGTTACTTGAATACGGTAATTATCCCACTCTATCTTCTTGTTCTTGATGAAAGCATTAAAAGTGTGGTCGCCAAGGGCTCTTCGCACAACCTCACTCTTTTCAGTGAGCTGGATAGCCTCCCACAGGCTGGCGGGCAGGGTTCCTATCATCCTTCTCTGCCTTTCCTCCTCGGTCATCTCATACACGTTTTCTTCCACAGGGTCGGGAACTTTATATTCTTTCTCAATCCCTTCCAGCCCAGCCGCCAGCATCACGCTGAAGGTAAGGTAAGGGTTGCAGGCGGGGTCAGGAGACCTGAGCTCTATTCTGGTGGTGTTTTCCTTGCCTGGCTCATACTCGGGAACCCTGATAAGGTCTGCCCGGTTCCGCCGCGCCCAGGAAAGATATACCGGCGCCTCGTAGCCGGAGACTAGGCGCTTGTAGGAGTTAACCCACTGGTTGGTAACAGACGTGATTTCGGAAGCATGCTTGAGTAGCCCGGCTATATAGCACTTAGCCACTTTAGACAGATGATACTTATCGTCCTTGTCAAAGAAGGCGTTCCTGTCACCCTTAAACAGCGATTGGTGGACATGCATACCGCTACCATTTATGCCGAAGACGGGTTTAGGCATAAAGGTAGCATAAACCCCGTGCTCCAGGGCTATTTGCTTGACTACCAGACGATAGGTCATCACACTATCGGCCATGGTTAGGGCATCGGTGTATCTCATGTCTAACTCATGCTGGCTGCTGGCAACCTCGTGGTGGGAATACTCAATACCGATGCCCATCCCCTCCAGGGTGAGAACCGTTTCCCTTCTCAGGTCACTGGCTGCGTCCAGCGGGGTCATATCAAAGTATCCCCCTTCATCCAGGGGCTCGGTCCCCCTTGAATCTCGAAAGTAGAAGTACTCCAGCTCAGGTCCCACATAGAAGGTGTAACCCATTTCAGCTGCCCGTTTCAGGTTTCTCTTCAGGACATACCTGGGGTCGCCTTCAAAGGGTTGACCGCCAGGCTTTAAGATGTCGCAAAACATTCGGGCTACAGCCTGCTCTTTTGGTCTCCACGGGAGCAACTGGAAGGTATCGGGGTCGGGCAAAGCCAGCATATCGCTCTCGTCTATCCGGGCAAACCCCTGAATAGAGGAACCGTCAAAACCCATCCCTGCCTCCAGGGCACCCTCCAGCTCCTCCACGGTGATAGAAAAGCTCTTGAGCACACCCAGGATGTCAGTGAACCACAGCCAGATGAACTTTATACCGTGCTCCTTAGCCATGTTGAGAACATATTGCTTACTCTCCTCCCGGCTCTTGGTCACCATTTCAAACCTCCATTCTTTTTTAAAATAGTGATTTTGCCTTCATCGCCACTCTTGAGCCATTGTGTCACATTGGGCAAGGCAAATATCTTGCCAACTATTCTACCACTTTTTGCTGTCTTGTCGCCATATTGCCCTTCGTCTATTTCGTTGACTCCAAGCTCTAAAGCCTGTATAATTTTCCCAGTAGGGGGCTCGTAGCTCAGTGGCAGAGCGGTCGGCTCATAACCGATTGGTCGTAGGTTCGAATCCTGCCGAGCCCACTTCTTTTTCCCCATAAAGAACCAGCTATGCGGTATTTTGCAGGGTAGGGTAGTTGACATAATATTACCTAGATTTAGACAGCAAACTATACTTCCTTTTTAATAGCCGTTTCCAGAAGATTTTTAGCCTCGGCTTTTGCCAAACTTTGGCGACCCTTTTTGTTTTCTTTTTATCTTTTGCCCCGGGCGGCTGGTCTAGCCTTTTACCCTTTTTTACTTTTGGTATATATTAGGGGAGTAGCTGGAGTAGAACTAGGTATAAAAACCTATTTATCTGACATAACATATATAGTGCGTCCCAAAAATTGATGGTAGCTATAGTTTGCATAAGAACAGTTGTATATGAGCAGTTAAAGTAATTCTGTGGCATCTAATTGGCTTGCCATATCCAAGAATTATGGTTTATAATTAAGTGGAATAAAATTATGGAAGCGCGTGTTATAATCTTAGTGATAGTCCTCCTCGGGGTGGCGGTACTCGTGATTCCCCGGTGGCGCATAAAGCGTGCTATCCCTCAGGTAATAAAGATGTTCAGAGACCACAACGCCATAGGTATTAAGAATGCCAAGACAGAGGAGGAGCTGGGGTTCAAGCAGCGAAGTCTACTGGAAGGGATGCTTATGCCGCGTGACTACAAGCCCCATGCCTTGACTGCCTTGATAAGGATGGAGATTGTACAGATGACCGAAGATGGCAAACTCTACCTCGCAGAGGACAAGCTCATCGATTCTGGATTTTATAAGCCCGAGTCATACATCCGCTAGAGTAATCGAACCTACTTAAGGGATGGATGAGGACAAAAATTTACTCCTTACTATTCTCAAAGGTATTAAACCATTCAAAAGGATTTTTAGGCCCCTAGATTTTGATTACAGAGCGTCATTTTCTGGCAAGGGTTGTCTCGGTCAGTGTGCGGCTGATTAGCTCCAATAATTTGGTTAGTCCCCATCTTTTGGCTGCTGAAATGAGTACTGTATTTTTGTCCACCGCGTCACACTGGTCAGAAAGATAGCATGTGGCTGTTTTCTCATCCCACATCCGGCCAGCGTCAAGCAATAAATCAATCTTATTTAGAGCCGTAATCCTGGGCTTATCCAAAAGGTTGAGGTCAGTAAGGATATCCTCTGCTGTTTGACATTGCTGTGGAGCGTTATGACAAGTTAAATCAACTACATGAAGAAGTACGTTGGCTTCAGCTAACTCCTCAAGGGTTGCCCTAAATGCAGTTATAATAGTCGGCGGTAACTTTCTGATAAAGCCAACGGTGTCGGTTAATAATACTACCCTTCTATCAGGTAGGGTTAAGCGTCTGGTGGTTGGGTCTAATGTAGCAAAGAGCTTATCCTCTACAAACACATCAGCCTGGCTGAGGGCATTGAGCAAGGTGCTTTTACCGGCATTAGTATAACCAACTATGGCTACTATAGGGATACCGCTTTTCTTGCGCTGTTGACGATATAGCACACGGTGTTTCCTCACCTCTTCAATCTGTGCCTTTAAACGATGTATTTTCTGACGAATAAGGCGTCTATCAGTCTCAAGTTGTAATTCGCCAGGACCTCTAGTGCCAATACCACCACCAAGCCTTTCTAGGTGACTCCACTGCCCGGCAAGGCGAGGAAAAAGGTATTGATGCTGAGCCAGTTCTACCTGTAGTTGACCTTCGTGGGTTCTAGCCCGCTTGGCAAAAATATCCAAAATCAAGGCAGCACGGTCAATTACCTTTACCTGAAGAATCTCCTCCAGGTTTCTTTGCTGCAGTGGTGAAAGCTCGGCATCAAAGATGACAACATCATAGTTTACTCTATCCTTTAGAGATAATAGTTCGTCTAGCTTGCCTTTGCCTAAATAATGTGCTTTTGAGGGTACGGGTAACCGCTGGATAAGTTTGCCGACTACACTTGCCCCAGCCGTGCCAGCTAATTGAACCAGCTCTTCTATAGAGTCCTCCACTGGCCAGCTATCTTCGGTCTTCTTTGTGGCTACGGCTACCAGGAATGCCCGCTCTGGAGATGTCTGGGTAAGAATTGTAGCTTTAGTAATAATAACCCCTTACTTTCTGCCCGAATGTTATGTCAAGTTATCTATCTGCCCTAAGCCTTCTTTTACTATCACGCCACCCGGCTAACCGCGACAAACCTTTCACCAGCCCCGCATCCGTGATGGTTAAGGATAACCGCACATAGCCCTCCCCACCCTTGCCATAACCTACCCCTGGGGTAACTACCACCCCAACCTTCTCCAATAAATCGGTGGCAAGATCCATAGAGGTATAGCCTTCAGGAACTTTAGCCCAGATATATAGGCTTGCCTTCGGTGGTTTGGCTTTAAGCCCGATGCTATTTAACATATCAATAGCCAGGTCACGGCGTCTCTGGTAAATGGCATTGTGCTCCTGAATGCAATCCTGGGGTCCGGTCAAAGCCTCAATGGCAGCATATTGAATAGCCTGCGGAATCCCTGAATCTAAATTCGATTTAAGCCTCTTCAGAGCATCAACCATAGTAGGGTTACCTACCACCATTCCTATCCGCCACCCGGCCATATTATAGCTCTTGGACAGGGAGTGAAACTCCACTCCTACTTCCTTAGCTCCTTCTGCCTGCATAAAGCTAACCGGTTGGTAGCCATCAAAAGCAACCTCGGTGTATGGTGCGTCATGACAAATAGCCAAGTCGTGCTGCTGAGCAAACTTAACTACCCTGTTGAAAAAATCGAGGTCAGCCACTGCGCCTGTAGGGTTATTCGGATAGTTTATCCACAAAAGCTTAGCCCTTTTCAGGACATCATCAGGTATAGTATTAAAATCAGGGAGGAAATTATTCTCCTCGGTAAGTGGCATATAGTAAGGCTCACCACCAACTAAATTAGTGCTTATCGAATAAACAGGATATCCCGGGTCGGGCACCAGGGCGATATCCCCCGGGTCGATAAAGCAGAAAGCAATATGGGCAACACCTTCTTTGGCGCCAATGAGGGGTAATACCTCGTTATCAGCATCAAGCGAAACCCCGAAGCGCCTTTTATACCACTCAGCTATAGCCTGACGCAATTTCGGTAAACCGGCTGTCTCCGGGTAGCGATGATTAGCCGGGTCTTGTGCTGCCTGACACAGCCTATTAATTATGTGGGGTGGCGTAGGAATATCAGGGTCACCTATGGCAAAGCTAACTACATCCTCACCCTTGGCCTTTCTTTCGGCAATCTTCTTGGTAATTTCCACAAAAAGATATGGTGCCAAATTTTCAACCCGTTTTGATATGAGATTATTTATCAATCTGCCCACTCTCCAGTAAATACTATTTCAGCCCGACCGCTAAGGAATACCTCCCCTACCCTATCCCACTCTACACCCAGTGTACCTCCTGGTAGTTTTATATTCACTTTATTATCTATGTAACCATATAGTTGAGCAGCAACAGCTATGGCGCAGGCACCACTGCCACAAGCTAGTGTCTCCCCTACTCCCCGCTCCCAGACACGGGCTTCTATCTGCTGGCGGTTTATAACTCTAGCCACCTCAAAATTTACCCGATTGGGAAATATTGTCAGGTGTTCCACTTTTGGTCCTAGCTGTGACAACGGGAAATCAGATACTGGATGGTGCCAAAAATAAACGGCGTGTGGATTCCCCATTGAGACTAGGTTCAAGAGTAGGTCTGTCCTATCTACAGTAACAGGATAGCTCAGCATTGATTTTATGTCAACTAAGTTACCTTCGCTCTCCTTTATTGCCACCGGAATATCATCGGGGTGAAACTTTGGCTTGCCCATACTAGCCTGAATCTCGGTCAGCTTACCCTCTGTTTTATAAAGCTTTATCGTCCTGATACCAGCCACCGTTTCTACCAGCATCTGGTCAGCCTCGTTATCAATCACCCCCTTTTCGAAGACATATTTGGCCATGCACCTTATTCCATTGCCACAGGCTTCAGCCTCAGAGCCGTCAGCATCAAAGATACGCATTTTAAAGTGCGCCACGTCCGAAGGCAGTAGTACCAGCAAGCCATCAGCACCGATACCAAAATGACGGTCACACATAGCTACTGCCAGCTGTGCCCAATCGCGCTGCGTATCACTGGTCTCCACCAGTACAAAATCATTTCCAGCACCCTGTAGCTTGGTAAAATTCATGGTTACCCTCTAATTTATTCTCCTCTCATAAATTTGGTCAGTAGGGTTGTGATTTCTGACTCTACTTTCCCCTGTATATCAAACCACAGTATCCTATCATCTTTCAACTGAAACCAGGTATATTGGTGACGGACGAACCGGTGGGTTTCATACTTGATTTGCTGTATAGCCGCCGCCAAGGTCAGCTCACCTTTAAGAAACATGCCAATTTGCTTGTAGCCTATACCAGACATAGCCGGCAGATTAAAGTCATAGCCCATTTTGACCAGCTTTTTCACTTCCTCAATTAAGCCTTGCTTTATCATCTCATCAACCCTTAAATCAATTCTGCGATATAGCTCTGCCCTGTCTGCGGTTAGACCTATAATGAGTGTATTAAAAGGTGGCGCCTGCTTATGCTGGAGCTGGGAAAAAGGAGTCTCGGTGCCTCTATGCACCTCAACAGCTCTTATCACGCGACGCACATTACGCCAGTCAATCCTCTGGGCTGCGACTGGGTCAACCTTCATAAGTTCTTGATAGAGCTCATCCTTGCCAATTTCGGTTGCCTTCTTCTCCAAATTGTGCCTAAGTTCCAGGTCGGGAGGAACCTGTGGTATCCCCCACCCCTCCAATACTGCCCATACATACAGTCCACTGCCACCGACTAATAGGGCTAATTTGTTACGTTGTTGAATGTCATCAATTGCCCTGTAGGCTAGGCGTTGATATTGAGCCAGGCTAAAACCCTCGTCAGGATTAACTATATCAATCAGGTGGTGAGGGACAAGGGATAGCTCTTGTCTAGCGGGTTTAGCCGTACCAATATCCATATGACGGTATACCTGTCGGCTGTCAGCGCTTACTATCTCTCCATCAAAAGTCTGAGCTAGGCGGAGAGCCAGTTGGCTCTTGCCTACCCCAGTAGGACCAACTATGGCTAGAAGACGATTCATTTTACCGCTTAATCTCAGAGGTTTGCGTCACAATACTCAGAAATTGGTCAGCTTTCAGACTGGCTCCGCCGACAAGGGCGCCATCTATCTCAGGCTGGTTTATAAACTCGGCAGCATTTTCCGCAGTAACGCTACCACCATACAGAATGCGCATATCTTGGGCAATTTCTTTACCATATAGTTTAGCAACATTGCGGCGAATTAAACTAATGGTCTCGTTTGCCTGCTTGCCTGTAGCCGCCTTGCCCGTGCCAATAGCCCAGACTGGCTCATAGGCTATTAACAAGCCACGGGGATAATCTATCCCGGTTAAGGATGACCATAGCTGTTCGGTTACTACCTCTTCTGTCCTGCCTGCCTCGTTTTCCTCTAGTCTTTCCCCGATACACAAAATGGGCTTTAAGCCGGCTCCCAGCGCTGCCCGAACCTTTTTATTAACAATTTCCCCGGTTTCATTAAAATACTGCCTACGCTCAGAGTGTCCGATGATAACAAATTCACACAGGTCGGCGAGCATCAGGGGCGAGACCTCCCCGGTATATGCCCCCTTTTCCTCAAAGTATAGATTCTGCGCCCCCAATTTTATTGAGCTTCCTTTAATTAACTCCCTTACCGGAGCTAAAGAAATAAATGGTGGGCAAATTACCTTATCAACATTAGTTATCTCATCAAGCCGCGAGCGCATTTCATTGACTAACTTTACAGCTTCACTTACCGTGGTATTCATCTTCCAATTACCAGCAATCAAAGGTACACGCATTTTGCTCTCCTATCTGACTATGAGATTTTCACTGGTCATTTCTTTAGGCTGTTCTAGCCCCAGCAAATACAGGACTGTAGGTGCAATGTCGGAGAGGATTCCCTTGGTTCTTAGCTTGACTTTCTGGTAATTATCTCCCACATATATAAATTCCACTGGATTTTTAGTATGGGATGTCTTTGGTAGTCTACTGTCCATGTCCATCATCTCCTCAGCATTGCCATGGTCGGCGGTGACCAAAGCTATTCCTCCTTGGGACATAACCTTATCCACGACCTTACCTACACACTCGTCCACAACCTCAACCGCCCTTTTTGTTGCTTCATAGTTTCCAGTATGCCCCACCATATCGCAGTTAGCATAGTTCAAAACAATAAAATCAAATGCCTTGGAGTCGAGTTGCCGGATTACTTCATGTGTTACATCAAAGGCATTCATTTCAGGGTGACTGGCGAAGAGTGCCGGGTCATAGATGCTCTTAATCTCAATCCGTTCCTCGCCTGGAAAAGGTTCTATCAACTTGCCATTAAAGAATGATGTAACGTGCCTAAACTTCTGTGTCTCCGAAATCCTTAGTTGTTTCAAGTTATGGTTGCTTATGACCTCGCCCAGTAAATTGTGCATTGTTTCATCCATAGGCTCTAGGATGTAAAAAGGAAAGTCATCATAATACCTGGTAAGGCCGCAATAAGCTATGTCCAGTTTCTTCCATCTGGGAGCAGGGAATTCATCTTCAATAAACATCCTAGTTAACTGAATCGCTCTGTCCTGCCTATAATTGAAATGAATTACCGAGTCTCCGTCTTTTATGCCAGAAAACTCGCCAATAACGTAGGGCGGAATATACTCATCGGTCATTTCAGTATCGTCCGGTGTCTTGTAGTCTTTATATGCTTCTTGTATCGCCTCTTCTACACTACCTACTCTGATACCGTCTCCTCTGGTTAGGGCATCGTAAGCCTGGCGTGTCAAGTGACAGACCTGAACTCGATCCATAGCATAGTATCGCCCCATTATGGTGGCAACTTCACCTATTTGATATTCTGCAATCTTGGCCTTCAATTCTCGGTAGAACTCTAGCGCACTTCTTGGTGGTGTATCCCGTCCATCGGCAAAGAAGTGTATGTATAACCTGGGAATATGCACCTGGCTAGCATATTTCATAATGGCGAACAAATGGTTTTGGTGTGCGTGCACACCTTCATTTTGAACCAGACCTATGAGATGCAACGATGAGTTATTTGCCTGGCAATTATTAATGACGGCTTGAAAGTTAGCATTTTGGAAAAAGAGGCCACTGGCTATGGCGTTATTTATCCTTTTCAATTCTTGCTCTACAATCCTTCCCGCCCCCATATTGAGGTGACCAACCTCCGAAGAACCCTGGTATCCCTCAGGTAAGCCAACGGAAATACCAGCCGCCTCCAATGCTGTATTAGGATATTGTTTAAGAAGTAGAGCCATATTGGGGGTATTAGCATTGGCCACGGCATTATACTCAGGATTAGGGTTTATACCCCAGCCGTCTCTAATTATAAGGACAATACTTTTTTTCATAGTTCTTTGCGACATCAGCTCTTCTGTGCTAATTTCATCCAATACTACAATGTAACATATCAACTAAAGGTTATTTATCCCGCCCTTTAATAAAGAAAGAAGACTTCGGTCAATGGAGCTCGCCAAAAGCAAAGAGTGGCTGCTAAGGGGTGAAGTCTTTTCAATGTGCCCCTGACAATGACCCTTTATCGAGCAATGCCTCTACGCCGGGCAATTTTTCACCGCCTAGAAAACTGAGTGAAGCACCACCCCCGGTAGATACAAAGGAAACCTTATCGGCTAAGCCCATGTCGGTTACTATCTCAGCAGTAGAGCCGCCCCCGATAACAGTAGTAGCCTCAAGATTAGCTAAAAGCCCAGCCATATTTTCTGTTCCTTCAGCGAATTGAGGTATCTCATATATGCCCATAGGTCCGTTCCAGAAAACTGTTTTGCAGCCGCCTAATTCTTCACTGAAGTTCCTAATAGTTTGGGGACCTATATCTACAATCCTCATCTGGGGTGATATATTTTCTATAGATACAGTCTTGACTTTAGCTTCAGCGCTAAGCTCATCAGCAACAACCACATCAACCGGAAGTAACAAGCGCACTCCCCTTTTCTCAGCGTTCTTCATCAACTTAACCGCCAAATCTAGCTTATCCTCCTCCACCAGGGATAAACCTACCTCATAGGATTTGGCTTTGAGGAAGGTAGCTGCCATACCACCACCGATAAGTACAGAATCTACCTTACCCATAATATTTTGTAACATACTAACCTTGTCACTTACCTTGGCACCACCAAGAAGCGCAGCAAAAGGATAAGCTGGATTCTCCAGAATGTTACCCAAGGTCTTAATCTCTTTTTCCAGCAGGAAACCAGCTACTGCCGGGAGATAATTGGGAACACCGGTTACTGAGGCATGGGCTCGATGACAGGCACCGAAGGCATCATTAACGAATATATCAGCTAACCGGGCTAGGGCTTGAGCAAAGGAAGGGCTGCCCTTCTCCTCTTCGGAATGAAAACGAACATTTTCCAGTAACAAAACTTCACCACTTTTCAAGTTTTCTACCGACTTCTCCACCTCGGGACCAATACAATCTCTGGTGACTCTCACCTGCTGCCCTAGAATCTGCGACAGGCGTTGGGCAACAGGAGTCAGCCGTAGCCCATCAACTACCTTTCCCTTAGGTCGACCCAGATGAGAGCACAGGATAACCTTTGCTCCCCGGTCAATAAGGTATTTAATGGTAGGTAGTGTGGCTCGAATGCGATTATCGTCGGTAATAGCCCCCGTCTTTTCATCTAGAGGAACATTGAAGTCAACCCTAACCAATACCCGCTTGTCCTTAACTTCAACATCCCTGAGCGTCAGCTTGTCCATTCGTTCTCTTCAGATTTGACCTTTAACAAAGAGTCAAGTTCAAGGCTGGGGAATAGGGTTAAGACCTGTTGGGCTATTCCTTTAGCATCAAGACCGTACTTGGCACGAAGGATAGCTTGAGCACCTTGCTCTATAAACTCGTCAGGGAGACCAATGCTTTTTACTTGGATATCGCTCATGCCTGATTTTTGGAGAAGGTCGACTACGCTATTGCCAAAGCCACCACAGAGAGCATTCTCCTCAACGGTAACTATGCGTTTAATCCGGCTGGTCAGTCCTATTATAAGTTCAGAGTCCAGAGGCTTGGCAAAGCGAGCATTAACTACAGTGGACTCGATGCCCTTTGAGGCTAGCTCATGGGCAGCTTCAAAGGCAGGAGCTACCATAGCCCCTATGGCTATTATAGCTACATCCTCCCCGTCCCTTACTATTTCCCCTTTACCTATAGGAATTTGGTGTAGCTCTCTGTCCAACTCCACCCCTACCCCGGAACCACGTGGGTATCGGATAGCCATAGGATGGTCTGATTTTATTGCGGTGTAAAGCAAGTGCTGAAGCTCGTTTTCATCCTTGGGTGCAGCTACAATCAGATTAGGAATTAGTGTTAAGTAAGAGATGTCGAATGTCCCCTGATGGGTCTCACCATCTTCGCCGACAATACCGCCACGGTCAATAGCAAAAATAACCGGTAAATCCTGAAGGCAAACATCATGTATAACCTGGTCAAGAGCGCGCTGCAAGAAGGTAGAATATATAGCCACAATGGGTATAAAACCCTGGGTAGTTAATCCAGCAGCAAAGGTAACGGCGTGCTGTTCACAGATTCCGACATCAAACACACGCTGTGGGAACTCAGCCTCAACGATACTCAGGCAATTTCCCTCAGGCATAGCCGGAGTAATCGCCACCAGTTTAGGATTTTCGCGAGCTAGGCGAAGCACAGTCTGGGCAAATACCTCACTGTAGGTTGGTACTACCTTGGTGCCTTTGCCTTTAGGTGGCACACCGTGAAAGTAAACAGCATCGCCTTCGGCAGGAAGATAGCCCTTACCCTTGGTGGTGATAACATGGACAAAGGTTGGTTTCGAACGATAATCCCGTGCCTGAGCAAGGGCTATTTCGAGTTCGCGAATGTTGTGGCCATCAATAGGTCCCATATAGGCAAAGCCGAGTTCCTCCCAGATCATTGTTGGCATAACTAAGCCTTTAAATTTACTCCTGGCTTGTTTGCTTGTCTGCCACAGCCTATTACCCAGCGGTAGAGCAGTAATTAACCGCTCACCTCTCTCCTTTGCCTGATAGTAACGGCGGTCAAATCGCACTTTGCTTAACAACTTAGCTAAGGCACCAACCGTAGGTGAAATTGACATCCCATTATCATTCAGAACCAAGATGAGCCTGGAGCCCAGGTGTCCTACTTGATTAAGTGCCTCAAGAGCCATCCCCCCGGTTATGGCTCCATCGCCAATAACAGCAACTACATGGTAGTCATCACCGGAAAGGTCACGGGCAATAGCCATACCTAGGGCAGCAGAAACTGAAGTGCTGGCGTGCCCAGCACCAAACGGGTCATGCTCACTCTCATTACGACTGGTAAAACCAGATAATCCTCCATAACGGCGGAGAGAGTCAAAACTCTGTCTCCTGCCAGTGAGCAGTTTATGAGCATAGCTTTGATGTCCTACATCCCATATAATCTTATCTCGTGGGCTATCAAATACCTGATGCAAAGCTATGGTAAGCTCAACCACACCCAGGTTAGAAGCTAGATGTCCCCCGTTAACCGAAACTACACTCACCAGTTCTTGTCTAATCTCAGAAGCTAATTGCTTAAGCTCCTGTTGTGTCAACCCTTTCAAATCTGCGGGACTATCTATTTTATCTAATAATCTTGACATTTTAGCCTGCTCGCCAATTTAAGAGTCGCCCTCATACTAGCAACGCGGGCAAGTTATTGTCAAGCTGACGCCTTAGTAAATAGAATGTTTATCCCCACTTGTTACACAATCTCCAGCTTGATGTTATAGCGTTCATTTGCTACACTGCTAAAGATAGAATCTGTGGAGCAGGGCTCTATTAATATTTTAGTGAATAATCACTAAGGAGAAATGTGCCCCCCGAACCACTTCTCAATCTGGATCTTTCTGATATCCTAGTAGTGCTTGCCCTTGCCGCCTCTCCCATATCAGAACTCCGAGGCGCAATACCTGTGGCCATAACCGGCTTTCACTTCCCATGGTATTACGCCTTTTTATTAGCTATCATCGGCAATCTGTTGCCGGTACCCTTCATTCTGTTGTTCCTTGATAGTGTCTCTCGACTACTAAGCAAGGTACGTTTCTTTGACAGTATTCTAAAGTGGCTCTTTAAACACACCAGGCGACGAGGAAGAATTATAGAAAGGTATGAGCGAATCGGCCTAGCGTTGTTTGTTGCCGTTCCCCTCCCCGTAACAGGTGCATGGACAGGCTCACTTGTTGCCGTCCTTTTTGGACTGAAATTCAAGCATGCCTTCTTATCTATCTTCGTTGGGATATTAATTGCTGGAGTGATTGTTACCTGTGCAACTCTTCTCGGCTGGACTATCTTTGGCTTGTGGAGAGCCTAGGCAGTATCAACCGAGTTTTCCATGGGTTCAAATAAATAGAAGGGGCAGCGAACAGTCGTCTAGCCCCTTCTATAGTCGAACTTAGCGGGTTAGCTAATGTACTACAAATCGCTCCATTTCAACAAACTCTTTTGGCTCCGGTCTCTTGAATGCCTTCATCTTAGAATGCTTTAGGTTGTAATCAAAGGCTGCTTCCGCCATCTTTACCGCACAAACAACGCCGTCCAGTACGGGCACGCCCAATTCTTCTTCCATTGGCTTATCAAGTCCAGCTGGCCTGCCCCCCACTA
>JABUBO010000143.1_pt1 | contig 20974 bp, 26 predicted proteins | sample 7240361 | NCBI WGS metagenome assembly JABUBO01 (sample SAMN07256346, study PRJNA390944) | subsurface metagenome | isolation source: Methane hydrate marine sediment | place: Pacific Ocean: Eastern North Pacific, ODP site
GCTCGGTTGTTGCATTCCGCGTCACAGGCTCCGCAACTAATACATTCGTCAGTAATTTTGTATGCCATACAGTTTACCTCCTAACAATACCCCCTGTTTCTGAATTTAATTTTGCTATGAACTTCTTTCTTAGGGCTACAGCCACATGCTTAGGGACAAGGTCATCAATATTCCCGCCCAAGCTGGCTGCTTCCTTGAGCAGGCTGGAGCTAAGAAACTGGTATTTCAGGTTTGACATCAGGCAAACTAGCTCTAGACCAGGAAACAGCTTCTTGTTCATCATTGCCATGTCAAATTCCCTATCAAAGTCGGCACTCACTCTTAAGCCTCGCACCATTACCCGTGCGTTTACCTTCTTGGCAAAGTCAACAACAAGTCCAGAAAAAGATTCAACCTCAACATTGGGTAAGCCGACTATTGCTTGTTTTGCCAATTCTACTCTCTCTTCAGTAGGGAATAGGATACGCTTGTCAGGGGCATCATAGACCCCGATGACTAACTTTTCAAAAAGCTTGGCGGCTCTGGTGGCAATATCAAGATGCCCGTTGGTTATTGGGTCAAAGCTGCCCGGGTAGATAGCAATGGTCAAGGCTTACTCTCCTTTTGGTATATTGCAATACAGCTATCACCGTGGCGGTATTCTTTAGTGAGATTCAGTGCGGCATAGGTTCGGTTGAGGGGAAGATGGGGGGAGTGTGTTACCACTACAATTGAGCTTGTCCCAACCAGTCTAGAAGTTGCCAGTTGGGTCAAGATGTTACCTATGAATGGATTGGAATAGGGGGGGTCCATTATTATAATGTTATACTCCTTATCAAGGAAGGAAAGTGCTTTGGCTACACTACAGCAATAAATATGAGCCTGTGTTGCCAGCTTTGTCTTTTCCAGATTTTGTCTAATTATATCACAACATCGTGGCGCGCGTTCAACAAAGTCAACCCAGCCAGCGCCACGGCTTAGAGCCTCAATACCTAAGGCTCCGCTACCTGAGAATAAATCAAGTACCCATGCCCAATCACTAGTAGTAGTTTCTAGGATAGAAAAAATCGCCCCCCGGACCAACTCTGTTGCCGGACGAGTAATTGTTCCTCTGGCTACTTTGAGTTGGTGCCCTTTTGCCTTGCCAGCAATAACTCGCATTCCTAATGTGAAGGTACCTTTTACTTATTATGCATTTAAAGCTTACTTTTCGTCAAGCAATCTAGCGTTACCGGTCGGCTGTTTGTTATAAATATAGGGGTGATTTCCACGATATTTCTTATTATAATACCTTATCTTCACGATAAGGTCAACATTTGTATGGGTCGTTCACCAACCTTTCCTTGTCTTAGAAAATTCGGGTGTAGTATACTAGCTATTATTGTGAGATAGGGAGGCAGTAATTGCTGACAAACTATGGTTACATAGGCTTATTCCTTATAGTTACTATTCTTTTTGCTGTTAGCACCCTTCTCCTCCCCCTTTCCCTTAGATTTATCCGCATTGTTCCCCACAAACCTAATCCTATCAAGAGTTCTACCTATGAATGTGGTATGGAGACCATAGGTAAGTCGTGGGTTCAATTTAATTTCCGCTATTATTTTTATGCCCTCATATTTTTAGCTCTTGATATCTTGGTTGTTTTTCTCTATCCCTGGGCTGTTGACCTCAGGCGACTAGGGAGTTTCGGTTTTATCGGGATGCTTATCTTTATTTTCATTATTGTTGTCGGCTATATCTATGCTTGGAGGAAGAAGGTTCTGGAATGGAAGTAGGTGATATAGGTAAAACATATGTCTATTTAGATACGGAGCTTGATAGGGCTGAGGGCGAGGCTATTGAGTCACTGAAGGCACACTGTAAACAGGCTATTCCTGACCCTGATAAGTGGTTGGAGGAAGAAGCGCACCACAATATTCTGTTGACCTCGGTAGATTATGTGCTTAACTGGGCACGGCGCTCCTCGCTCTGGCCAGTGAATTTTGGGCTGGCTTGCTGTGCCTTTGAGATGATTGCCACTGCTGCCTCTCGGTTTGACATCTCCCGCTTTGGCATGGAAATCTTCCGTGCCTCACCGCGCCAGGCTGACCTGATGATTGTAGCTGGAACTTTAACCTGGAAGATGGCGCCACAGCTAAGGCGGATTTATGACCAGATGGCTGAGCCGAAGTGGGTGCTGGCTATGGGGTCATGTGCCATTAGCGGTGGTACTTTTGCCCAATCTTATAGTGTGGTGCCCGGGGTTAACCGCATAATCCCGGTTGATGTCTATGTGCCCGGCTGTCCGCCACGTCCTGAGGCTCTGCTTTATGGAATAAGAATGTTACATCACAAAATATCTAAGAGAAGCATTGCTGAAAAAAGTAGGTAGGAATGACAGTAGCCCTTTCTGGTAAAGAAATAGCCTCTAAGCTGGAGGAACAGTTTTCGGGGAGCATTGTAGAATCCAGCCCGAGTAGTCTTGTAGTTAAAAGTGAGTTCCTGTTAGCGGTAGCCACTTTTCTCAGGACTACCCCTGGCTTTGATTTTGATTACCTCACCAGCATTACTGCTGTTGATTATCAGGACTACTTTGAGGTGGTTTATCATCTAACTTCACTGAAGCATAATCACAGCCTGGTGGTAAAGACACGGTGTTATGGTCGGGATAAGCCGGCTGTTCCTTCGGTAGTTAGTTTGTGGCGGGGAGCTGATTTTCAGGAGCGGGAAATTTACGACCTTATGGGGATTAGTTTTGATGGTCACCCCAATCTTAAGCGCATCTTCCTATGGGAGGGCTTTCAGGGGCACCCACTACGAAAGGATTACTTATGAAGTTGTCTCAGAATATTAATTGACCCTTGATGGTTTCAATACGCTATTGGCGGGATACTGAATGCACCGGAAAATATTTTATATCAAGTTGTTGAGATTTCGTACATTGAGCACAGAACAATGCGTAGTGATTGGTATCAAATCGCTATAACTGAGCTCGTTCAGCGACCTATCCCCCTGTCCCCTTCCCTTAATAAGGGAGGGGGGGGTGTAGATAAGAGAGGGGCTTCGCCCCTCTCTAAAGTCTCTTCCCCCTCATGATAGGAATATATATCCATATCATGGAGAGGGGGATTAAGCGAGGTTAATAAATAATCTCTATAGTTGGGGGAAGAGGAGAATAGGTAGCCTTTGTTGTAGGGGTTAAATTATGGCACTTAAAACTGAGCCTTTTGTTATTAATATAGGTCCCCAGCACCCCAGCACCCACGGGGTGTTTCGCATGAAGTTAACCCTAGATGGGGAAGTCATTATGGACATGGAGCCAGTTGTTGGCTATCTGCATCGAGGGATTGAGAAGCTTGCCGAAGGGCGCACCTACACTCAAAATATTCCTTTTACCGATAGGCTGGATTACCTGGCTTCAATGTCCAATAATCTAGCTTATGTTCTGGCAGTGGAGAAGCTGGCTGGAATTCCTGTTCCTGAGCGAGCCGAATACCTTCGCGTTATTATGGCAGAGCTACAGCGAATCGCTAGCCACTTGATAGGTGTTGGCGCTTTTTTGAATGATTGTGGCGCTTTTATGACCCCTCTCCTGTATATGTTCCGAGAACGGGAAAAGATTCTAGACCTGTTTGAGATGGTCTGTGGTCAGCGGCTTACCTATAACTATATGCGTATTGGTGGGGTAAGTTACGACATTCCTGATGAGTTTCTGCCTGCCCTGGAAAAATTTGTTAAGCGGATGCCTGGTTTTATTGATGAGTATAACCAACTTCTAGCTGAGAATGAGATACTATTGGCTCGAGCCAAGGGGGTAGGTATTCTGCCTGAAGAATTAGCCATCAATATTTCAGCCAGCGGTCCGGTGCTTCGTGCCAGTGGTATTAAATGGGACATTCGTAAGGCAGACCCATACTCTGTCTATGACCGCTTAGAATTTGATATACCAACGGGCAGCGTTGGCGATTGCTATGACCGATATCAGATAAGGATTCAAGAGATGCGACAGAGTGTGCGTATTATCAAGCAGGCTATGGAGCAACTACCCGAGGGTGAGGTATTAACTAAGGTGCCACGCCTGCTGTGTCCGCCAGTAGGCGAAGTCTATGGGCATATTGAAGCCCCTAAGGGTGAACTTGGTTTTTATCTGGTATCAGATAATTCAACTAAACCCTATCGCTTCCACATTCGGGCACCAACCCTAATCAATCTAACCGCTCTCAGTGATATGATGATTGGCTGGAAGGTGGCTGATGCCGTAATCATCTGTATTGAGATTTCTTAACAACCTCACCCCCTTTATCCCCCTCTCCTTTGAAGGAGAGGGGGAGGTGAGAAAAAGAGGGGCTAGCGCCCCTCTTAGACACCCTACATATGGGTTGCCTTACTAAGGGGCGGGAAATGCATGAGGGCAAAGCCCTCCGAAAACTATAATTTTTAATGAGGAAGGAGAGGGGGAGGTGAGGTTTTGAAGGGGCTCCGCCCCTTCAAACTTCCCTTGGTAAAAGACGGTTTTATGAGGTAATCAAATGCCGTATAAAGAAGGACAGCTAACCTTTATAGACTTCTTGGGTTACAAACCTGTAATGGCACTAGCTAAAAAGAGCCTTTTTGGAAAATTCTACCTAACCGTTATCGATCACTGGGGGGTTCTTGGGGCAGTATACGAGTCTGTAGCGGTACTGGGGCGTGCTAGATGCGAGAAATTAGGCATATTAGAAAGGATGCTTGAAGCTCAAGCTCCCTGGTTGGGGCCTGGGCTCATGAAATCGTCGCAAGAAAGGGCAAAGGAACGCCTTGATGCATTTAGAAGCGAGGTTGGAAGGGAACCTCATTCATTCCTTGAGTTCATCTGCGTTAAGCGATTTGGGAATGGTTTTCCGGAGCTAAAGCAACTTCTGTCTGCAATATACGATAGGCGTCGGAAGGGTGAGCGTGATACCGACCTGGTTAGGGAATTAAGGCAGCTTTCATCTAAAGAAAGTAAAAAAGTAGTGAAAAAACTTGAGAGGAAAGTTTCGGTAGCAAGCGTTGAACCAGCCATAAGGATTTTTGGGAGAGAGGGCATAGGCTTTGGTAGCTCCTTTCCACAATTAACAGAACGGATGTATAGGAATCTCCATGAAAATATTGACATGCTTGGGTTGTCCTTTGCACGAGCGCATGGTTTAGCTATTCCCGAGAAACCCATAATAACTCTTGAGGAGGCAGAGGAGGAAATCCTCCAAATAGTGTCAGTTTACACACTCAGATACTGGCCAGAGATGCTTGACCCCTTAGATTTGAGGGGACATCTAGAGATGGTAAGGGAAGAGGATAGGTAAGTTAAAACGGTTTTGAAAATAGGGAGAAAGAATGTGAAAAAGCGAAAGCAGACAAACGAGCAAAAAGAGCAAAAGAAGAAAGAGGAGAGTGAAAGAGAGGCTTCGCCTCTCTTAAATAACCAATTCCCCTTCCCCTTGTTAAGGGGAAGGGGAAACAGGGGATAGGGTTAGTAAACAATGTCTGTATTTAATCCCAGCGTTAGTCCAGTTAACCATTATCTAGAAACCCTGCCCCCTGATTGGCCGGGTGGCTTCTGGGCTCATTGGGGAGTATTTGTCGTTGTTATCCTGGTTTTTGTTATGGCTATGGTCATGGCATTTATCTACTTTGAGCGGCGGGGGCTGGGGCGTCTTCAGATACGGCTTGGCCCCAACCGGGTGGGACCCTTTGGCATCCTTCAGCCAGTAGCCGATGCGATTAAGGTATTGATTAAGGAAGACATTATTCCGGCTAAAGGGGATAAGTTGGTTCATTGGCTGGCTCCGGTAGTTGCCTTTGTTCCGGCATTGATGATTTTTGCTGTAATCCCACTTCAAAATGGGGCACTCCTTGCTGACCTTAATATCGGTATTCTTTATGTGGTAGCTATTAGCTCGGTAAGTGTGGTCGGCGTGTTTATGGCAGGTTGGGGTTCCAATAATAAATACTCTCTTCTTGGTGCTATGCGCACTATAGCCCAGGTGGTGAGTTATGAGATTCCAATGGGGCTAGCTATAATTGGCGTTGTTCTAATCGCTGGTTCTCTATCTATGAATACAATTGTAGAGGGGCAGAGTATCCCTTTTATTTTGCTACAACCGCTAGGTTTCCTTATCTTCTTTCTGGCGGCATTGGCTGAAATTAACCGCACCCCATTTGACCTCCTTGAGGCTGAATCAGAGATTGTAGCCGGTTACCACACAGAATATTCCGGGATGAAGTTTGCCATGTTTTATTTAGTGGAATACACTGAAGCCCTGGCTATCTCAGCTATAATTACCACCCTCTTCCTTGGCGGCTGGAAAGGACCTCTGCTACCTCCATTTCTATGGTTTTTAATTAAAGTGTTTGCTGTATTTTTCCTGATTTTCTGGGTGAGGAGCACTATACCCAGGATGAGGATAGACCAGGTAATGGCTTTTGCCTGGAAGTGTCTTCTCCCCTTAGCCCTGATTAACCTGCTTATCACTGGAATACAAGTAGTTGCTTGGCCTGAGGTTTTACCCTGGGCGGTGATATTTTTGAACCTGGCTATAATGGCAGTATTGGTAGTTCTATGGTCTAAGTTTTTCCGGTTAGGAGGAGGAAGGGTTGAAGTTTGAACGCTATGGCATCGGTATAGCCAAGGGTATGGCGTTAACCCTTGAGCACCTGTTCCGGAAGCCGATTACAGTTCAGTATCCTGAGGAAAGACTTACCATTTCTCGTCGGTTTCGGGGTAATGAACTTGCCAGAGATGAGGAGAGATGCACTGGTTGTACTACTTGCGCCCAGAGCTGTCCTCACGGCGTTATTGATATTGTATGCCAAGAGGCAGTGTCCCAGAGACCAGGCATAGCCCCATGTAGTCAGGCTTGTCCTGCCGGTATAGATGTGCCTCGCTATCTCCGTTTTATCGCTAATGGCAAGTTTTCCGAGGCAGTGGCTGTAATCAGAGAAAAGATTCCCTTTCCCTCGGTCTGCGGTCATGTTTGCGTCCATCCCTGTGAGGCTGTGTGCCAGCGGGCTCAGCTTGATGAGGCTATCGGTATTCGGATACTCAAGCGGTTTGCCGCTGAGCATGATAACGGGCTATGGAAACAAAACTCTAGGGTTGCCCCCGCCACCGGTAAACGGGTTGCTATTATTGGCTCGGGACCGGCGGGGCTGACGGCAGCCTATTACCTAGCTAAGCTTGGTCACTCACTAACTGTCTTTGAAGCCCTGCCAGAGCCAGGCGGCATGGTACGGTTTGGTATTCCTGACTATAGGTTGCCCAACGATATCCTCAAGGCTGAGATTGATGAGATAAGAAGCGTTGGTGTTGATATAAAGACAAATACCAGGGTAGAGTCGCTTGACGAGCTCTTGGAGCAGGGATATAACGCTATCTTTTTAGCTATCGGGGCACATCAGGCTATCAGGATGGACATCGAGGGGGAGGACAGCCCTAAAGTGAGGGAGTGCGTATCATTTTTAAGGGATGTAAGTTTGGGTGAAGAAGTGAGATTAGGCGATAGGGTGGCTGTTGTTGGTGGCGGTAATGCCGCTATAGATTCAGCGCGAACTGCCCTCCGCCTCGGGGCTGGAGAGGTAATCATCGTTTATCGTCGCACCCGGGCTGAGATGCCGGCAAGCCCTGAGGAAATTGAAGGAGCTCTCGTTGAGGGGGTGAAGATTCACTTCCTGGCAGCACCTTCAAGGATAATTAGCCGGGATGGACAACTGGAGTTGGAGTGTATTTGTATGAAGCTGGGTGAAGCTGATGCTAGTGGCAGACGACGACCTGAGCCAATCAAAGGCAGTGAGTTCTGTATGGATTTTGATACTATTATAGCTGCCATTGGTCAGCGTCCAGAGATTCCCCAACAGTTTGGCTTATCTATTGGGCGAGGAAATACTATTCAGGTTGACCCTGATACCCTTGCTACCAGCAGGGAGGGCATCTTTGCCGGTGGCGATGCCGTGAGCGGTCCGGCTTCTATCATTGAGGCGATTGCTAATGGAAGGCAGGCAGCGGTCTCTATAGATAAGTACCTGGGTGGTATGGGAAATATTGATGAAGCATTGGCACCACCTGAGGAAGCGGTAACCCCACTTGGGGAGGCTGAGGAGGGGTGGCGACCGCGAATACCTACCTTGTTGCTTGACCAGCGACTTAGCAGCTTTGCCGAGGTAGAGCTTGGGTTGAGTGAAGAAATGGCGACTGGAGAGGCGAAGCGGTGCCTGAGGTGTGACCTTGCCTATTTGGTAGATAAGTTTGAGGTGGATACTGGACTCTGTATATTCTGTGGTTTGTGTGTTGAAGCTTGCTCTTATAATGCCCTGTTTATGGGTTATTCTTACGAGCAGGCTACATATCGGCGGCAGGAATTAGTGCTGTCTAAGGAGGATTTATTACCCTCAGATAAGAGGCGACCCAGTGGTTACGCCCGACCTGAGGTTGAGGCAACCTTGCCTAGGCAGACTTTGCTCCTTGACAGGGATAAGGTGAAGAAGTGATTGGACTACAGATTGCTTTCTGGGTATTGGCTATAGTAGGTATTGCCGCCGCTTTAGCTGTGGTTCTACTTCGTGATATTTTCCGGGCGGCTCTCTCCTTGATTCTGTGCTTTCTAACTGTGGCTGGAATCTATGTTACCCTTGGTGCTGACTTTCTGGCAGCGGTGCAGGTTCTAATTTATGTTGGCGCCATATCGGTGTTAATTATTTTGGCTATCATGCTGACCAGAGAGGTTCAGAAGGGTAGCCCTTCCAATAAACTACTAATTCCAGCTTTTGTGGTAGCTACTCTATTTTTAGGGGCTCTTGTGTTTGCTATTATTAATACTCCGTGGCAAATAGCCAGTATACCTCTTCAGGAGCCAACTACTGCTGCCCTGGGTATCAAGCTTTTTGGTGAAAATGGCTTTATTTTACCGGTGGAGATTGCCTCACTCCTTTTGCTAGCTACTATTTTAGGGGCTATCGTTTTAGTTAAGGAGAAGTAGATAAGTGTCTATAGGTTTAGAGCATTACCTTATACTGTCGGCTATTCTATTCTCTATCGGGCTATATGGCGCCCTAGCTAAACGCAATGCCATAGTTATCCTGATGTCTATAGAAATTATGCTTGTTGCTGTAAGTATCGCTATGGTTGCCTTTTCTCAGTATATTGTGCCATTACTGCTAACCGGGCAAGTTTTTGTTATTTTCATTATGGTGGTGGCTGCGGCTGAGGCAGCCGTTGGTTTAGCCATAATAATAGCTATCTATCGCAGCCGTGAGACTATAGACGCCACCAAGATTGACCTGATGAAATGGTAGTTAAAGTGAGGTATTAAAGAAGTTACAATGTCAATGCCACAAGAGTTAGTCTGGCTTATTTTTCTATTACCACTTTTCTCATTTGCGGTAATTTCTCTATTGGTTAGACCTTTCCTGAATCATAAACCAAAGCTCAGCGGCTATATTACCGTTACTGCTATCTCTGGTTCCTTTATTCTGTCTATCTGGGCACTGATGAGCGTGCTGGCTACCCCAGGTCATGAGCTACTGCTTCCTGATGTTAACTGGGTGGTTATTGAGAGTGGGGTTACCCTTCATCTGGGGTTAATAATGGATTCCTTAACTGCGGTGATGCTCATCGTGGTTACCGTAGTCAGTCTTATGGTGCAGATTTACTCGCAGGGTTATATGAATGGCGACCCAAGTTATCACCGCTACTTTGCCTTTATGTCATTATTTACCGCTTCAATGCTGGGGTTAGTCCTGGCGGATAATCTGCTTTTCCTCTATGTGTTCTGGGAGCTGGTTGGCTTATGCTCCTATCTTCTTATCGGCTTCTGGTTTCATCGTCCGGCGGCACGGAATGCGGCGACAAAGGCTTTTATTGTTACCCGACTCGGTGACTTTGGCTTTTTAGCTGCTATCCTCTTCCTATACTTCAATACGGGAACCTTTGATATTGCTGAACTGCATGGTCTGGCTGTAGCTGGAGTGCTGGCGGGCACAACCCTTACCTGGGCAGCCATTGGCATTTTTGCTGGTGCTGTGGGCAAATCGGCTCAATTTCCCCTTCATGTATGGCTGCCTGATGCTATGGAGGGTCCGACGCCAGTTAGTGCTCTTATCCATGCTGCCACAATGGTAGCCGCTGGTGTCTTTTTGGTGGCTCGCATGTATCCCCTGTTTGCCCACTCGGAACAAGCCTTGCTCACAGTAGCTGTTATCGGTGGCTTTACTGCTATCTTCGCCGCTACTATGGGATTGGTAATGACCGATATTAAGCGGGTTCTGGCATATTCTACCATTAGCCAGCTCGGCTATATGATGCTGGGGCTGGGCACCGGTGGGATAGCTATTGGTATTCTTCACCTGTTTAATCACGCCTTCTTCAAGGCACTACTATTTCTCGGGGCGGGCAGTGTCAATCATGCCACTGGCACATTTGATATACGGGAAATGGGTGGGTTGCGTAAGGTAATGCCCTGGACATATGCCACCTTTGTTATTGCCTCGCTGAGTATTGCCGGTATCTGGCCACTTTCCGGATTCTGGAGTAAGGATGAGATATTAGCCAGTTCTTGGGGAAGCCAGCCTATCTTATTTTATCTGGCTATGCTCACCGTGTTTATGACCGCCTTCTATATGTTCCGGGTAGTCTTTCTGACCTTCGGTGGTGAGTATCGCGGAGAGGGTAAGCCCCACGAATCATCATCAGTAATGGTTATGCCTATGGTAATTCTGGCTATCCTGTCAGTGGCTTCCGGCTGGCTTAATGTTACCGGTGGCTTTAATCAGTTTCTTGGTCACGGTGAAACGTATAGCTTTGCCCAAGGTTTCTTTGGCATCTTAGCTCATCCCTTGCCCTGGGTGTCACTGATACTGGCTGGTTCGGGTATCCTCTTAGCCTATGCTATGTATAGTGCTAAGTGGCTCTCGGCTGAGCGGGTAGCCAGGCTTTTCTCACCCCTACATACCCTATTCTCTAGGAAATACTGGTTTGACGAGCTTTATGAGAATATCTTTGTCGGTAAGGCTTTGGTTAATGGATTTTTTGCCGGCTTACAGCAATTTGATACTTACGGTGTGGATGGGGCAGTGAATGGGGTAGCCTATGTAACTATGGCTGGGGGCAGAGCTATCAGGAGGGTGCAGACCGGTCAACTACAGCTCTACGGGCTGTTCATCGGCATAGGTGTTTTGGCTATTATTCTCTGTCTGTATTTCTTGGGGTGAGTGTTTATGAGAGGGAGGATTAAGGGGGTAAGGTTGATAAACAATCTTTATAGGAGTCAGCACAGTTGAGTTTTCCTTATCTGACAGTAATAATCTTTCTGCCGGTGGTGGGGGCGATTTTAATCGCTTTCCTGCCTGGGCTCTCTGGCAGGCTGATTAAGCGTCTGGCTGCCATTTTTACCTTTGTTCCTCTCGCTCTATCCGTCCTTCTCTTCTGCAATTTTGATAGGTCGCTGGGGGCAGCCGGGGTGATTCAGTTTGAGGAAAGCGTGTCGTGGATTCCGGCGATTAACGCCTTCTATCATTTGGGTGTTGATGGCTTGAGCCTGCCCTTGGTCTTGTTGATGACCTTATTAGGCTTTTTAGTTGTCCTTACTTCATGGAAGATTAACCTCAGACCTCGCGAGTATTTTGCCTGGCTGTTGCTGCTGGAGACCAGTATCCTGGGGGTATTTTGCTCCCTTGACCTCCTGCTATTCTTCCTCTTCTGGGAAATAGAGGTTATCCCCATGTATTTCCTAATCTCTATCTGGGGGACGGGCAGGAAGGAATACTCAGCGATAAAGTATGTTGTTTACACTTTATTTGGTAGTGCTATGATGCTGGCTGGTATCCTTTGCCTGTATTTTACTACCGGTAGTCTTAGTATGGTAGAGATAGCCCAGACCGGGCTTGCCTCATTCACGGTAGTTATCCCGGTAGCGGCTATTTTCCTTCTCCTTTTTATTGGCTTTGCTGTTAAGCTACCTGTCTTCCCACTACATACCTGGTTACCCGATGCCCATACCGATGCCCCAACGGCGGTGAGTGTAGTGTTAGCCGGAGCACTGCTTAAGATGGGTGGCTATGGGATGATTCGCCTGTGTGTAGCCATATTTCCCGAGGTTACCCGGCAATATGCGCCTTTACTGGTAGCATTAGCTGTAGTCAATGTGCTGTATGGAGCAGCGGTAACCCTGAGGCAGACCGACCTGAAGAGGCTGATTGCTTATAGTAGTATCAGCCATATGGGATACGTGCTTCTGGGCATCTTTGCCCTGAGTCAGGTGAGTCTGACCGGTGCTACCTTGCAGATGTTTAGTCACGGTGTCATTACCGGATTGCTGTTTGCTATGGCAGGACTGGTTATGCACAATGCCGGTGAGCGTGACATCAGAAAGCTTGGAGGTCTGGCTCGGCAGATGCCGATTATCGCTGTTGTCTTCTCTGTAGCCGGATTAGGCGCTCTGGGACTGCCGACTACCAGTGGCTTTGCTGCCGAGTTCCTGGTTTTTGTCGGCAGCTTTTCCAGCACCATCGTTGCTGGCATTCAGGTTTACACTATTCTGGCAGTGCTGGGTATTGTTATCACTGCTGGATATATTTTGTGGATGTTACAGCGGGTATTCTATGGTCCGGTATCGGAGAAATTCAACGGGGTTAAGGATGCCGATAATCTGGAGAAGGTCTATATGTTTGTCTTTGTGGCAGTGATTATGCTGGTTGGCATCTATCCAGCAATCTTGACAGATATTATTAAGCTGGGCATTTTGCCCATAGTGGGCTTATTAGGTGGATAAAGGAGCAAATTTTGAATCTTGAGCTATTTATGCCTGAGCTAACTCTAGCTGCCTTCGCCGTAGCAGTAATCCTGCTTGATCTCTTTATCCAGCGGAAGGGACTGCTGGTAGTGGTCAGCCTGGCCGGCTTGGTGGCATCCGCTGGCTTTACCCTAGCTATGTGGGGAGGTAGTTCTCAGGCAATCTTTAATAATATGCTGGCGGTAGATAACTTTGCCCTCTTTTTCAAATTATTATTCTTAGGCATTGCTGCCCTGGTTATTTTAGCCTCAGTGGATTATGTATTCAGGTTTGCTCGCTTTCAGGGTGAATACTATGCCCTGGTGCTTTTATCTACGCTAGGCATGATGCTGATGGCAGCTACCGCTGAGTTAATCTCCATCTATATTGCTCTGGAGCTGACCAGCATCTCCCTTTATATCCTGGTCGGTTTTCTAAAAGACAAGAAGTCAACCGAGGCTTCCCTTAAATACTTGCTGCTTGGAGCAGTAGCCTCAGCAGTGCTGCTCTATGGGATGGCACTGGTCTTTGGCTTTACCGGTAAAACGCAGCTAGCCGAGATTGCTCAAGTTATCCAGGCTACATCTCCTTTAGCCAGTCCAGCCCTTATTCTAGGCATAGTGTTACTGATAGCCGGCTTCGGCTTCAAGATTGCGGCTATCCCCTTCCATATGTGGGTGCCCGATGTTTATGAGGGGGCGCCAACACCGATAACTGCCTATCTGTCTGTAGGCAGCAAGGCTGCCGGCTTTGCTATTATCCTGCGGGTTTTCTATTCTGCTTTTGGGCTGCCCAACTGGTTGAGCTTGGACTGGGGGTTAATCTTTGCTGTGCTCAGTGCTATTGGTATAACCTTGGGTAATGTGGTAGCTATTCCCCAGGTTAATATTAAGCGAATGTTAGGTTACTCCAGCATAGCTCAGGCTGGCTACCTTATGGTGGGATTAGCCACTGTGGGCTTGTCTCCAGCCGCCGATATTCTGGGTCGGAGCAGTCTTCTCTTCTTCTTAGCCAGCTATGCTTTAACCAACCTGGGGGCTTTTATTGCTATTATTGCTATCTCGGGTAAGCTTGATAGCGACCTCATTGATGATTATTCTGGTATGGGCAAGCGGGCACCGCTACTGGCTTTAGGTTTGACCTTCTGCCTCATTTCTCTCATCGGTCTACCACCAGCCGCTGGCTTTATGGCTAAATTCTATATCTTCAGTGGGGCTATCCATCACGGCTTGCTATGGCTGGTAGTCATTGCCGTAATAAACAGCGCAATATCAGCCTACTACTATCTCAGGGTGGTTAAGGTAATGTGGCTCGGTGAGCCAGCCTCCCAGGAAAAAGTGCCCTCTTCTGGAGCACTCAGGCTGGCTCTATCCCTCTCCTGCCTGGGTGTCCTGCTACTTGGTGTTATCCCCGGCTACATAATGAAGCTCACCGAAATGGCAGCTAGTATGTTTGCTTTTTAACTAGTATTATTTATCAACCTCACCCCCTTTTAACCTTCCTTTGATAAATGGTTTCTTTCTTGGTTGAGTGATGCTGTATAATGGAGTTAAGTAGTTACTATAGGAAGTTAACTACGCAAGTTCGGAGGTAGTCTTTATCGTGACAACTATTATGCGGGATATTAATGTCTTTGTAGATAGGCAAATGGTCTACCGTTATTTGGGGCTCCGAAAGAATACAGAGCCAAATCAGCAGTTATCAGCAGCAATAGATAAGCAAATGGAGAAGGTATATGAGCTTGTTGAGCCGCTAGCTGGTTACAGTATACTGCCTATAACTGGCATTGAAGATTCCAATATATTTATTGGCAGCTCTACACTTAAAAGCAGTGTACTGGCCAAGGTTCTCTCCAACTGCCACCATATAGCTATATTCCTGATTACCATAGGTGACAAACTGGAAAGAAAAACTACTCAGTTAAGTAACGAAGGTTTCATGCTTGAGGCATATGTGCTAGATGCAATAGGTTCTGTTGCATTAGTTAAGGCCACTAACCTGCTCACAGATAAAATAAGGACAATTGCCGCTGGTGATAATAAAATCACCTCTGTTTTTTGCCCTGGCCAAACCGATTGGGATATTACCCAGCAAGAAACTATCTTTAACATCATTGATGCTCATTCCATAGGGGTTAAACTAACCGATAAGTTCTTGATGATACCCTTAAAATCCTTATCAGGGGTTTCCGGCATAGGGAAGCTTGAAAATGGTCAAGATAAAATCAAACCATGCCGTTTTTGTGATAGGGAAAACTGCCCTGGTAGGAAGGAACCATTTATGCCGCAGGCGAAATGCAGCTAGCAGAACTAAAGCAGTTTCTTGAAATTATGAAAATTTAGATAAAGTAAATAAGGTAGCCTATGAACAGAACTAAGGGCTTTGTTAATCTGAATAGGTTTAAGTCGGGCAGGATAGTTAAACCTTTCAAAAAGGAGGTTAAAAATGGAACTGGTAGGTTGGGTATGTCCATTCTTCCCAAATTTAGCTATGTTTTGGCTGGCAATATCTTTAGCTGTGGTGTGGGAAATGGCGTGGAAGGGAGTAGCCCTGTGGAGGGCAGGCAGAAATGCTCACCTTGTCTGGTTCATAATGCTGTTCATATTTAACACGCTGGGCATATTGCCAATAATATACATCTTTGCTTTCAGCCGAAAGAAAGGCCAGTGAACAGAACTAAGGGTTTTGTTAATTTGAACAGGTTCAAGTCGGGCAGGGCGGTAAAAAGGTTCAGCAAGGCTGGATATGGTAAGCCTAAAAAGGAAGATAGGAAGTGAACCAGCACCTTCGCACCCTGTATATCTTGCTAGGGATTGGTATCCTTATAATGTGTATCGGCTTAGCCCTTCTCTTCATACAATCATGCTGATATAAACTAAAAAAGGAGGTAAGCAATGGGTTGGTTTGGTGATAAGATAGAGAAGTTTAGGGGAGTGCCGAGCCCCTACTTCAGCTTGCACATCACTGGTAAGTTTCTTGGTGGAGTGGGCTTAGGTGTGCTACTGGCTACCTGGCTGCCAATATGGACAGGCTGGCTCTTCATTATTGCGGCTTTGGTTATAGCCATACCGAGTGTTAGAATTATTCTTAGGGGTGAGGCGAAGTGAACGGGAAATTAAGTTGGTCAATATTCTGGGCATTAGTAGGAATTTTTGTTGTGTTTGTTGGTACAATAGTAGGTGCTCCTTTGCTCCTTCCATCGCTCCAAAGAGTGTATGTAGGCTTTTTATTTTTCTCTGGTGCTTTGTTGTTGTCATTGGGCATAGTATTTTTGGTGTTGACTATAAGAGGGGAGACAAAGGGAATATTCAGAAAGTTTCAATTATTAATCGGAGCTTCTGCAGTTGGAATCCCTATTAGTGCCATTTTACACAATGCCGTTTATGGTCTATTTATTTACTGGTTTGGCGCAGATTTTTGGAATGGGGGAGACGAACCTTTCTTCTTCATCATGGCAATCATCATCTGTCCGCTGGGTTTTCTGGTTGGTGCTATAGGTAGCATAGTTCTGGGGATTAAGAAGCTCAGGACAGCGAAGCAACCTTAGGTAAGGTTGCCTAACTTTGACACCCCAAATTGCCAATGCTACACTTTACTTGTCTTTAAAAGTGATGCTTTTATTGTTATCAAAAAGCGGTCGTAGTTATGAAAAGAATTGGTATTCTCTATCATCCGATGGTTAAGGCTGCCTATAGCCTGGCTGAAAAACTAGAGAAGTTTTTAGGCTCAAGGGGTGTTTCTGTGTGGCTATGCTCTGCCTGGGAAGGGGAGAAGGCTAAGGCACAGGTGAATGATACCGATTTAATTATCAGTATTGGTGGTGATGGCACTATTCTACGGGCAGCTCAGGCAGTTGTTCCCGGCCTGACCCCTATTACCGGGATAAATCTAGGCAGACTGGGGTTTATGACTGAGTTCGGTGCTGATGAGGCTATGGAGAAGCTACCTGCCTTGCTGGCTGGTGAGGGCTGGATTGACGAGCGGGCTATGCTTGAGGCTGAGCTTCTCCCTGCTGATGAAGAGCATGGGACAGTCCAAATGTTCTATGCTTTGAATGATGTGGTGATGGCGCGGGGGGCAATAGCTCGGATAGTCTATGTAGAAGCCAGTATTAATGGTGAGCTACTAACTACCTATAAGGCTGATGGGGTGATTGTGGCTACAGCCACTGGCAGCACCGGTTACTCGCTGTCAGCCGGTGGTCCTATCCTCCATCCACAAGCTAGGGATTTCTTGCTATTGCCAATATTGCCCCACCTTAGTTCTGCTTATACCGTGGTATTACCGCCTACAGCAGTGGTGAGGCTGCGTATTAGCAATGTCCATCAGGCAACATTAAGCATTGATGGTCATATAAACTTACCGTTGTCAAATGGGGCTATCGTGAATGTAAAGCGTAGCTCTAATAAGGTTAGATTTTTGAGAATTCACCCAGAGACCTCCTTCTATAGCTCCCTGGAGCAAAGGTTAAAAGGAAAGCAGTAAGTTGAATACGGTAGAAAAAGCCACAATTAGAGATGTAACCCAGATGCATAAGTTGATTAACTACTTTGCTGATAAGGGTGAGATGCTAGCCCGCCCCTTGAGTGAGATATATGAAAATATCAGGGATTATTTTATAGTCAGGCAGGGTGAGCGAGTGATTGCCTGCGCAGCCCTGCATGTTAACTGGCTGGACTTAGCTGAGATAAAGTCTCTGGCGGTGGCTGAGGATAGTCAGAAGCTGGGTATTGGCAACCAACTAGTAGAAGCCTGTCTCAAGGAGGCTGAGGAGCTTGGTATTGCTACTATTTTTTGCCTGACCTATAAGCCAGCCTTTTTTGAGCAGCTTGGCTTTTCTCAAATAGATAAGATGGAACTGCCGCATAAGGTCTGGGCGGAGTGCTACCGCTGTCCCAAATTCCCCGATTGTGACGAGGTAGCCCTTATCTATCACTTGGCGGAAGGAGTTTAACTTGGCTGAGGAAAAGACGCTATCTAGCCATCTGGTCTATGAAGGGCGAGCGGTAAAGCTAAGGGTTGATACTGTTGAGATGCCCAGTGGCAGGGAAACCACCCGAGAGATTGTGGAGCATAGTGATTGTGTGGCTATTATTGCTATTGATGCTGATGATAACATCCTGCTGGTTAATCAATTTCGTAAGCCAGTGGGGAGAGAGCTATTAGAGATACCGGCTGGTGGCATTGAATCGGGTGAGGATGCGGTTACTACGGTTCGCCGTGAGCTGCAGGAGGAGACTGGCTACTTACCTAGAAAGGTAGAGAGGTTAGGTGGCTTCTACTCTGCGCCTGGTTACTGCACTGAGTATCTTTATCTTTACCTGGCTACTGACCTTATCCCTAGCCAGCTGCATGCTGAGGATACCGAGAATATTAGAGTAACCCGTGTGCCGATTAGCCAGATCTCCAGTCTCATTACCTCGGACAGCATTTGTGATGCCAAGAGCATTGCCGGGTTGCTTACTTATTTAGAGTATCACAAAGCGCACTAATGACTAACTAGCCAAGCTCATCTGAGAGCTTTCTACCACCGAGAAGATGCAGATGGAGATGAGGCACTAACTGCCCTCCCTGCTCACCGCAGTTTATCACCAGCCGATACCCGCTTTCAGAGATGCCTTCCTTCTTGGCTAGTTGGTTAGCAATGTTTACCATATGTCCTATAAGGGGTGAATCAGCTTCAGTTAGATGGGCAAGGGAAGGGATGTGCTTTTGGGGAATAATAATCAGGTGTTTTGGTGCCTGGGGATTAATGTCGCCAAAGGCAATTACCTCTTCATCCCGATAAAGGATTTCACTGGGCACTTTGCCGGCTACAATCTGACAGAAAATACATTCCATTTTCACTTCTCTATTTTCTCTCCTTTTTATATCTGGCTTTGCCCTGCTCAAATAGGTCTTCACCATAAACATCGTTGGCTACAATAGCTGGGAGGTTGTCTACATTAAGTCGCAGGATAGCCTCAGCGCCCAGGTCTTCATAGGCTATAACCTCTACCTGTTTAATAGATTTGGCAAGTAGTGCGCCAGCTCCGCCTATAGTGGCAAAATAAACCGCTTTATATCTCTGGATAGCTTCCTTTACTGCTGGTGAGCGGTTACCCTTGCCAATTGTGGCTCTAATCCCGGCGGCAATAAGACGGGGGGTATATATATCCATACGACTACTGGTAGTGGGTCCGGCTGAGCCAATAACCCGCCCTGGCTTGACTGGAGATGGTCCCATATAATATAGGGTTTGCCCATTAAGGTCAAAAGGAAGTTGTTCGCCCTTATCCAGGGCTTGGATGAGTCTGCGGTGAGCAGTATCACGGGCGGCATAGATAACTCCAGAAATCAGAACTCTGGTGCCTGCTGTCAGTTTTTCTATTATTTCAGCATCAATTGGTGATGTAATATTATTTATCAACCCTATCCCCTTTATCCCCTTCCCCTTAATAAGGGGAAGGGGAACTATAATTTCCGAAGGGGCTCCGCCCCTTCAATCTACCCTTAATAAGCACCCTTAGTATACACGCTATTCATCATTTGACAGTAGGCTGAATCCCCTCAGATTCATATCCGATTACATCAAAGTTAAGCAAGAGCTTTGGAGGGATACCCAGCTCTATTGTTCCATCCTTAAGCTTGATTTTAACATTCTTAAGGTGTTGTTTAGGGAAAGGACCTATTTTAGGTAACTTGAGGGTTCCTAATTCAATAACAGTTAAAGGCTTTTCCATTTAGCACCTCCTTTATAAGATAGTCTCTTGGTGGCGGGCGCTATGGCACTGGAGATTAACGGCTACTGGCAGACTAGCCATATGGGCAGGCATAATCTCAGCATGCACTGCCAGGGCAGTAGTTCTACCGCCGAAGCCTAGTGGTCCGATACCTAGAGCATTGATTTGGGCTAAAATCTCTTTCTCAAGCTCGGCAATCTCAGGGTCAGGGTTTGGCTCAGCTACCGGACGCAATAATGCCTTCTTAGCTAGTAGCATTGCCTGTTCCGGCGTGGCGCTTATACCTAAACCAACAATCAGGGGGGGGGCAGGGGTTTCCTCCAGCTTCATCAACAGTGGCTACTACCATATCAATAACGCCTTGCCTGCCGTCACTCGGTTTGAGCATAGCCAGACGACTCATATTCTCGGCACCACCTCCCTTGGGCATAACAGTAATCTTGACCTGGTTGCCGGGAGCTATTTCAGTGTGGATAACCGGTGGGGTATTATCCTCAGTATTTATTCTGGCTGAAAATGGCTGGCTGACTATGGATTTGCGTAGGTAGCCTTGAGTATAGCCCCGCCGCACTCCTTCTTCTATCGCAGTGTATAGGTTACCACCAGTAATGTGAACTTCCTGACCTATTTCAAGGAAGATTACTGCCGTGCCACAGTCCTGACATAAGGGAAGGCATTCCTGTTCAGCAATCCTGGCATTTTCTATAAGCTGGCTTAAAACCTCTCTGGCTAATGGTGACTCCTCGGTCTGCTGTGCTTGCTTAAGGGCTAATAATACATCCTCGCCAAGTGCGAAATTTGCTTGCTGACAGAGTTGGGCTACAGCTTGAGTAATGAAACTAACTTCAATCTCTCTCACTCTTTGGTTCTCCTTTAGTAGCTGCTGCCTTTTTATGTTACCACAATAAAAAAGGCGACCTAGCTAAACGCCTTTTCTGCGAGCAATCTTCTGAGCTCGACTATTATTTCTGGTATGTCAATCTTCACAGGGCATCTTATCTTGCACCTGCCACAAGTTAGACAGGTGAAAGCCATTGAAGCTGCCTTTTCTATATTCTGGCTAATCATTGCCGCCCAGACAGCGCCAATGCCGGCAAAATACTTGTCTCCAAAATGACCGGCGGTTACGGCAAAGACAGGACACTCATAGAGACATCCGCCACATCTCAGGCAATAGAGGGCTTGACGCAATACTGGGTGCTTGGCTAAATCGGTTCTCCCCGCATCCATAAAGATAACATGAAATTCCCTTGGACCGTGGACTCCGTAGGTAATTACCCGCTCAATGTCACCGGTTTTACTCGGACCAGACACCAGGCTTACATACTGGGGAACGGTATAATTGGCATATCTCCAGGTTACCTCAGCCACCTTATAGGCATCATTCAGAGTGGGAACTAATTTCTCCATACCAACCAGCGCAATGTGAACCGGTGGGGCACCAGTAGCCAGTCGAATATTTCCCTCATTCTCAATGAGGAAAAAAGTTCCTGTGTCGGCGGTGACCACATT
>JABUBO010000144.1_pt1 | contig 20971 bp, 22 predicted proteins | sample 7240361 | NCBI WGS metagenome assembly JABUBO01 (sample SAMN07256346, study PRJNA390944) | subsurface metagenome | isolation source: Methane hydrate marine sediment | place: Pacific Ocean: Eastern North Pacific, ODP site
CAGGGCGAGGCGCTGGAGAGGTCTCATAAGATAAGAACAGTGCTGCTGGATAAGACGGGCACATTGACCCGAGGTGAACCCATGGTAACTGATATCGTAGCTATTCCCGCTTCCTCCCAAGAAGAGGTTCTCCGGCTAGCAGCCTCAGCCGAGCGTGGTTCAGAGCACCCACTCGGTGAGGCTATAATCAGGGCGGCTTCAGAGAAGAAATTGGAGTTATCTCCAGCCTCAGATTTCAATGCTGTCCCCGGACACGGTGTGGAAGCTTCGGTGGAAGGTAGGAAGCTTATCTTGGGCAACCTTAGACTGATAAAGGATAGAGGTCTTTCCCTGAATGGACTGGAGGAGGAAGCCCATCGCCTCTGGGAGAAAGGCAAAACAGTAATGTTTTTAGGTATAGATAGCCAGGTAGTGGGCATCATCGCTGTGGCTGATACCCTTAAGTCTGGCGCCAGAGAGGCGGTGGAAGCACTACACAAAATGGGTACCGAGGTGGTGATGCTCACTGGAGACAATCGACGTACCGCTGAGGCTATCGCCCGAGAGGTGGGCATTGACCGTGTCCTGGCTGAGGTGCTCCCTGAACACAAGGCCCAGGAGGTCAAAAAACTACAGGAAGAGGGGAAGGTGGTGGCCATGGTGGGTGACGGGATAAATGATGCTCCAGCATTAGCCCAGGCGGATGTAGGTATTGCCATCGGCACGGGTACTGATGTGGCCATGGAAACCGGAGACATTACACTGATTAGCGGCGACTTGGCGGGAATTGTAACTGCCATATCCCTGAGCAAGCGCACCATGAGGACGATAAAGCAGAACCTCTTCTGGGCTTTTGCCTATAATGGTGCCCTTATTCCGGTCGCAGCTGGGGCGCTATACTTTGCCTTCGGGCAGGCTGGTGTTCCAGCGAGGCTTCATTTCATCCTGGGCGACTACGGGTTCCTGAACCCGATGCTAGCCGCAGGAGCCATGGCAGCTAGCTCTATCACTGTAGTATCCAACTCACTGCGGTTAAGAAGATTTAAACCAGCCAAATTTGTAGACTAATCAAAGGAGGTATCCCATGGCGATTGACCCTGTCTGCAAGATGGAAATAGACGAAAGCAAAGCGGCGGCTACTTCTGAGTACAAGGGAAGGAAATACTACTTCTGTGCCGTCGGGTGTAAGAAGGCTTTCGACCAGAACCCTGAGAAGTATCTAACTGAGGAAGAGAAGCAGGTTTAGCACTCTTCCCGAGACTATCGTGAGAGCAGTTTGCCCGACAGGGTTAATACTTTATGCAGAAAATTCTAGCACTATATTATCTATCAGTCTGGTGGTGCCGATTTTTACTGCCAGTGAGACCAGGGCTGGTGGGTTGACCTTTTCCAGTTCGTCCAGGGTCTCAGCATCGGCTATGGATACATAATCAATAGTGGCCAACGGCTGCTTTTGAATGAGTCCTATCATCTCTTGTCGCAAGCGTTGAGCATCTGTTTCACCCTGCGACCATAGTTGCTGAGCCAGACTAAGCGCCTGATAGAGAACCGTTGCTGCTTGGCGCTCCTCAGGATTAAGGTAGGTATTACGACTGCTCACCGCTAGACCGTCAGGCTCACGCACTGTGGGTATGGTAACTATTTCCAGGTTCATATTGAGGTCTGCCACCATCTTCTTGATAACTACTGCCTGCTGGGCATCTTTTTGACCAAAGTAGGCTTTGGTTGGCTGGATGATGTTAAACAGCTTGGTGCAAACGGTAGTAACTCCCTTGAAATGACCGGGGCGGGAAGCACCCTCCAGTCGCTCAGCTACTCTACCCACCTCTATCCAGCTATTGAACTGCTCAGGGTACATCTCAGCTACCGAGGGCATAAAGACAACATCAGTTTCCTCCGTTTCTAATAAAGCCAGGTCACGCTTGGTATCGCGGGGATAGCTATCAAAATCCTCCTGAGGACCAAATTGCAGGGGATTAACAAATATGCTAACTACCACTGAGGGATTTTCAGCTCTGGCTCGCTTCACCAGAGAGAGATGACCTTCGTGGAGGTAGCCCATAGTAGGCACAAAGCCAACCGGCTCGGCGAGCTGTCGCCTTAGTCGCTTCATGTCATCTATTTTTTCAATAATTTTCATAGAGGTGTTATCTACCTCACCCCCTGTGTCCCCCTCTCCTTCAAAGGAGAGGGGGAAGGGTTTGTAAGAGGGACTCCGTCCCTCTTTAACGCCCTGAAGAATAGGGAGGCTTCGCCTCTCTTTAACTCTCCTTTTTTGGAGTCATGATGAGGGGGATTTAGTTTTGGTTAGCTTGGCTAATATGCTTTCGTCCATAGAGAAGCTCTGCTCCTCGGTGGGGAAGCTACCGGCTTTCACCTCCCTATCATATTCGGTAATGGCAGCTCGGATAATATCAGCCAGTTTGGCGTATTGCTTGGCATGCTTGGGAACAAAATCGGTAAAAGAACCTAAAATATCACTTATAACCTGAACCTGACCATCGCAGCCTATGCCAGCACCGATGCCAATGGTAGGGATGCTTACACTTTTGGTAATTAGTGTTGCCAGAGGGGCAGGAACAATCTCCAGGACAATGGCAAAGGCTCCAGCTTGTTCCAGAACACGGGCATCTTCAAGCAATCCAGCGGCAGCCTCCTCGGTTTTACCCTGCACCTTATAGCCACCTAACTGATAAATTGACTGGGGGGTAAGCCCGATGTGTCCCATAACCGGTATTCCACAATTGACAATATTCCTTACCTTTTCAGCCACGGTTACGCCACCCTCAAGCTTAACCGCCTGGGCACCGCCCTCTTGAATAAAACGGGCGGCATTGCGTAAGGCATCGGAGACACTGATGTGATAGGTCATAAACGGCATATCGCCAATCACCATCGTCTGCTTGGTGCCTCTAACCACAGCTTTAGTGTGGTGTAGCATCTCCTCCATAGTTACCGGTATGGTTGATTCATAACCAAGGACTACCATGCCTAAGCTATCTCCAACCAGAATTAATGGTATTCCTACCTCATCAATTATCCTAGCTGTGGAGTAATCGTAGGCAGTGAGCATGGTGATTTTCTCACCCTTCTGCTTCATCTGTTTTACCTGATTTATGGTAATGCGCATTTGTTTCTCCGTTAGAAAGGTATAGCCTCAACCGCTGGTTTACTCTCAGTGATAGCATTTTTAGCATCAACATATACCAATTTGGGGGTGAAATTATGAGCCTCATCATCCTCAACATAGCAGTAGGAAAGGACCATAATAGCGTCTCCCTTAGCCGCCAATCTAGCCGCAGCACCATTCAGGCAGATTTCGCCGCTGGCTTCTCCCCCGATGGCATAGGTAGTAAAACAGGCACCATTATTGATATTTAGTACCTGCACCTGCTCGTAGGGAAGGATGTCAGCCTCTTCCATAAGCTTCTTGTCAATGGTAATGCTGCCTTCATAATCAATATTGAGCTGGGTAACTCGAGCTCGGTGGATTTTGCTTTTAAGCATTGTTCTCATTAGCTCCTCCTAACTGATTCTTTATATTAGTCGGGTTGTTTTAATCAGATTGTTTATTAACCTCACCCCCTTAATGCACCCTAAAAAATCTTTGATTTTCCAGGGAACCCGCTTAATCCCCCTTCCCTTATTAAGGGAAGGGGGTTAGGGGGATAGGTTACTAAATGACCTCTTTTAATATAGCCTTTAGCTCCTCAGCCTGGTGTTGATTTATTCTCCCCTTTGCCAGAGCAACAGGGATGGTCTGCAGACCAAGCTCTCGATAGGTGGAAAGCAAACTGGGAGCTACTTTTTGTAAAGCATCAAGATGTTTCCTAATAGTCCCAGTATCACCACGGGCAATTGGTCCAGTGAGACACTGAGGTATACCAACAGTGTCAATATTATGAATTGTCCCTCGTATCAGCGGCAGCAGTGCCTGAGTGGCTTGATGCCTTGGAATGTCAAAGGTTTGCCACAGGTCGGTAGCTAATTTAACCAGGGTTACCAAGTAGTTACAGGCAATAACTGCTGAGGCATGATAAACTACCTTATCACTTGCCTTTAGCTCAATCCAATAACCACCAAGAGCGGTAACCATATCCATAAGTGTTTTCAGTAAAGGCTCCTCAGCCTCCAGGGTAAAGGTTGAGCCGGGCATGTTTTCTATAGCCTGTCTTACATTGGCAAAGGTTTGCAAAGGGTGAAAGACACCAACATAAGCGCCTAATTTCCTGGCTGGCTCTAGAATGTCAGTTGAGTCGGCACCGCTACAGTGAACTACACTCTGCCCCTTATGCCACCGTATTTGAGATACTACGGGGGCGATAGCATCGTCGGGAGTAGTAATGAAGACAAGCTCGGCAGTATCAGCTACATCTTGATTACTACTGACCAGGAGACAGCTACTAATTGCTCGAGCTAGATTTCTGGCCGAAGCTTGGCTCCGACTGGATATAGCTACTACAGGGTAACCCTCGTTGCTTAAACTAACCGATAGGGCAGTGCCTACCGTTCCAGCCCCAATAAATCCCAATTTAAGCATTTTAACCCTTCACCTGAACCAAACTCATTAAAAATGCCCTCTCCGACACAGCCAGAGAAGGCATTCAAAATACCGATTTAATTCTTGCCGTCTCGGTCATGTCTGATCCAAGCGACTAAAGCTATTAATAATAAATTATTTTTAAGAGCTCACCGCCTCATTGGTCGATGGCTAACAATTATTCTTGATTTAAGTATACAAGGTTTAACATAATCTCGTCAATGGGTTGACAAACTATATTTCCTGTGATAGGGTTAGTTTAGAAAAAATTGAGTGTAAAGTAATATGTTAACTGATACTGCTCTGGGTAAGTTTTATTATACCTATTTCACATTTCCGGGGCGCATTGAGGTGCGCTTGGGAGGCTTCGGCATGAAAATGTAAATACATCATAAGGTAACAAATTTAGAGTAGCAAAGTTCAAAAACCCTCCCAAGCAGGAGGGTTCTTCAGTTTTAGATGCCTAGCTTCCAGTAAGAATATCAATTATCAGGAGGAGGAAAAATGATAATAATGAAAACTGATGCCACAAAGGAACAAATAGCCCAGGTAGTAAAAGAAATAAAGAGATACGGGCTAAGAGCCGATGTTTCCAAAGGGAAGTACAGGACCGTGATTGGCTTGGTTGGCGATGAGACGAAAATACCGTTTACTCACTTTGCCGTCCTCCCTGGGGTGAAAGAGGCGATGATGGTCGAAACCCCGTATAAACTGATCAGTAGGGAATATAGTAAATTCTTTGAGGGGGGAAGGTAAAGGTTTGGTAGTTAAAGTGGGAAACATTGAGCTAGGTGGCGATGAGCCAATATTCATTGCCGGACCTTGTGCCGTGGAGAGCAAAGAGCAGCTATTTAAAATTGCGGAAGAGGTAAAGAAGGCAGGGGCTCATATACTGAGAGGAGGCATCTTTAAGCCAAGGAGCTCGGTTCACTCTTTCCAAGGGCTAGGAGCTGCAGGTTGGGAAAAAGCAGAGGAGGCTTTAGACTGGTTGCGTGAAGCCGGGAAAAGGTTTAAATTGCCAGTAGTAACCGAAGTAAGAGGGGAAGCACAAGTTGACTTATCTGCCAAGTATGCTGATATGCTTCAAATAGGCGCCAGGAACATGTATAATCAAGACCTGCTGACAAAGGTAGCCAACAAAAACAAGCCCGTTCTATTCAAAAGGAATTTCGGGGCTGGCATTGAAGAATTCTTATCCTTTGCCGAATATATTGCCGTCGAAGGCAACAAGAATATCATTTTATGTGAAAGAGGAATACTACCCCTAGGCAAAGGCAAAAACTATACAAGGTATACTCTTGACCTAGCTGCTGTCCCAGCGATACAGAAAGAGACCTATCTACCTATAATTGTTGACCCCAGTCATAGCACTGGCCGCCGGGACCTTATCTTCAATATGAGTTGTGCCGCTATAGCAGCGGGGGCTAGTGGACTAATGATTGAGGTGCACTATAACCCAACAGAAGCACTAGTTGATGCTCAGCAGGCAATTACGCCTGATGAACTTAAAGGAGTCATCGATGCCTGCCAAAGAATCCACAAACTGATTGTGCCTGAGAGAAATGAAAAAGGTTAAGGTAAGACTAGGCAGTAATAGTTACCAGATCCATATAGGCTCAGGGATACTTATTCAGACTGGGCACCAGTTAAAAGAAAACGGGTTTACTGGCAACCTAGTAATTATCACCAACCCCATAGTGAAAAGGCTATATGGTGATACCCTAAAGCAGAACCTCGCTAGAGATGGCTTCAGGGTAATTACTTTGCAGGTTCCTGATGGAGAAGAGCAAAAGTCATTGGAGGTTGCCGGTAGATTATATAATGAATTAACCAATTCCTATGCTGAAAGGACAACGCCTATTTTAGCTTTGGGTGGTGGGGTTATTGGAGACCTGGCAGGGTTTGTTGCCGCCACATATTTGCGGGGTGTGCCACTGATACAAATACCAACTACCCTGCTAGCCCAGGTTGATAGCAGCATCGGGGGCAAGGTGGCAATAGACCACGGCCAACTGAAAAACAAAATCGGGGCATTCTATCAGCCAAAGTTAGTAATTACAGATATCGCTACCCTGAAAACACTTGACACCAAAACACTCATTGATGGACTAGCCGAAGTCATAAAATATGCAGTAATTCGGGATAAAGAGCTTCTCACCTATATCGAGGGGAACCTTGATAAGATAAAATCGCTTGATGATAGAGCACTTGAGGAGATTGTTTTTAGGTCGGCTAAAATTAAAGCCGAAATAGTGGAAAAGGATGAGAAAGATTTAGGCTTAAGAGCTATTTTGAACTATGGTCATACGGTAGGGCATGCCATTGAATCGGCTTCAGATTTCAAAGTAGAACACGGCAAGGCGGTGGCTATCGGGATGCTAGCTGCAGCCAAAATTTCAAACAGGATGGGAATACTTGACAAAAATGAGCTACTCAGGTTAAAGAGCCTTATCGAAAGAGCCGGCCTGCCTACAAAATTGCCCAACCTTGAGATAAAAGAGATAATCCAGACGATAAAACACGATAAAAAGATTTTGAGGGGCAAGTTAAGATTTGTCTTACCCAAATCTCTAGGAAGCGCATTTACCGACGAAGTAAGCCCCTCTTTAGTAGAGCAAATTTTGGTAGATTGGAATGAAGAGACCTAGAATTTGCGCTGTTATCGCAACTAAGGACTCGGAGCTAATAGAGGCAATCGAGCCATTGGTAGAATTATTTGAGGTACGAATAGACCTCATCGGTGGCGGCTGGCAAGAATTGGCTAAGCAACTTAACAAACCCTGGATAGCCTGTAACCGGAGGGCTGAGGAGGGAGGCAAATGGGGGGAAGACGAAACAAAAAGAATAGACGAGCTTCTTAAAGCAGTCAAGCTAGGAGCAGACATAGTTGATATTGAACTTGAGACGAGAAACCTAGAGAAAGCTATACCACTTATCAAGAAGAGAGCAAAATGCCTTTTGTCATTTCATGAATTGGAGAAAACGCCGTCTCTTGATAGGATGAAAGGAATAGTAAACAGGCAATTAGAAGCCGGCGCCGATATATGTAAGGTGATTACTACAGCGCAAAGATTCGAGGATAACCTGACCGTTTTGCAACTGATTACAGAGTCCCCCAAAACAAAAATGGTTTCGTTGGCTATGGGTCCTTTGGGTCTGGCTAGCCGAATTCTTTGTCCACTGGTTGGTGGAGATTTTACCTATGCCTCAATTGAAAAAGGCAAAGAATCTGCCCCTGGCCAACTAACAGTAAGAGACCTAAGAAAAATCTATGAAATGGCGATAAGATGAGAAACAGGGTAATATCAGGAAAAATACGGGTCTGCGGGATAATCGGCGACCCTATAGAGCATAGTATGTCGCCGGCAATACATAATGCTGCCTTTAAAGAGACGGGGATAGATTATCTGTATGTTCCGTTCAGGGTGAAGAAAGAAGGGTTGAGTAAGGCTATTGAAGGGATGAGAGCCCTGAATATAAGGGGACTAAGCGTTACCATACCACACAAGGTTGCCGTCATCCCATTGCTGGACGAGCTAGACCCTCTGGCTGAGAGGATAGGTGCGGTTAACACTATAGTAAATGATGACGGAGTGTTGACCGGTTACAATACCGATGCCACCGGATTTCTACAAACCTTGCTTGAAAGAGGAGTCGAGCCGGAGAAGAAAAACGTGGTCATTCTGGGTGCTGGTGGAGCCTCAAGGGCAATTTCTTTTATTCTTGCCGAAAGAGGTGCGCATCTGGTTATCCTCAACCGTCTATTAGAGTTAGATTGGGCAGAGGAGCTAGCTAGTAGGATTTCACAGATCTTCACCAAAGAAGTTGAAGCCTTAGAACTGAATGAGGAAAATCTGGCAAAGGTGTTAGAAAAGGCCGATATTGTGGTTAACGCTACCAGTGTCGGCATGAGCCCTAATATTGGTGAGACTCCGATTCCGGCCAAACTGCTCAAGCCTGGTCTGATTGTTTTCGATATCGTGTATAATCCGATTAAGACAAGGCTACTGAGAGAAGCTGAGGTGGCTGGTGCCAAAACTATAGGCGGGCTTGATATGCTTGTCTGGCAGGGAGTTTTAGCCTTTGAGAAGTGGACTGGTCTGAAAGCCCCAGTTAAGGTAATGAAGGAAGAAGCGATTAAGGGACTACAAGAACATGAAAACTAATATAGCTCTCATCGGTTTCATGGGGACAGGGAAAACTGCAGTTGGCAAAGCTCTGGCGGAGAAGCTGGGTAAGAAATTCATTGAGCTGGATCCTTTGATTGAGCGGAAGGCAGGGAAGACTATACCCGAGATATTCAAGCAGGATGGTGAGATAGCCTTTCGGGAACTTGAGATTGAGGTTACTAAGGAGGTTGCCGAGAGGAAAAATGTAGTTATTGCTTGTGGTGGCGGGGTAGTCCTTAATAAAATAAACATTGATAGGCTGAGAAAGGAATCCTTAATAGTCTACCTCACTGCGTCCCCAAAAATAATAGTAGAACGGATATCAAACGATGCCGAAGAAAGGCCGCTCCTTAAAGTAGCTAATCCCACTCTAACTATCCAGGAGCTTTTAAGATTCAGGAAGCCCTTTTATGAACGAGCTGCCGATATCAAAATAAATACCTCAAAACTGGATATTGACGCAATTGTTGAGCAAATAATAGTAAAGATAAAAGAGAATGAAGGTTTCAATTCATAAAAGCAGAGTAGAAGGGAAAGTGAGAGCCCCTTCTTCCAAAAGTTATACCCTTCGTGGATTGATGTGCGCTGCCCTAGCCAAGGGCGAAAGTGAAATAATACATCCATTAAGCTCGGATGATACCGAAGCTGCCCTAAATGTGTTGAGCCTGGTTGGCATTCGTGTCCACCAAAGGGGGGATTCCTGGCAGGTTAATGGAGGCGATTTCCACAAGCCAGCTACTGACCTATTCTGTGGTGAATCTGCCACCACCTTGAGATTTATGACTGCTATCTGCTCACTAATCGCCGGGAAATGCAGATTAGTCCCCGGGCCTTCTCTGGCCAAGAGACCAGTCAAACCATTAATCCAAGCGCTTAGACAATTGGGGGTCAATTGCTCTTGCCAGGGTGAGGTAGCACCGGTAATCGTTGAAGGAGGAAGATTAAAGGGTGGGACAACCGAACTACCGGGTAATATAAGCTCTCAGTTTGTATCGGCGCTACTATTCATATCCCCCCTTGCCGATGAGGGGGTAAAAATCAGGTTAACCACACCATTAGAATCAAAGCCCTTTGTGCTGATGACCCTAGACTGTCTGGAAAGGTTTAGGATAAAGGTAGAATACTCCAAAGATTTAAGGGAATTTGAAGTATCAAAGCAAGTATATAAACCAACTAAATACAGGGTGGAAGGAGACTGGTCCTCGGCTTCTTATTTCTTAGCTTTGGGGGCTTTGTCTGGGGAGGTGAAGGTTGAAAACCTAAATCCAGAAAGTTGGCAAGGCGATAAAATAATATTAAACTTGTTGAGAGATATGGGTGCTTTGGTCAAGGTGGACAAAAATTCAGTCACAGTAAGAGGGTCAAGGTTAAATCCCATACGAGCCGATTTATCTAACTGTATAGACCTTCTGCCCACCGTGGCAGTTCTGGCCGCATCGGCAGAGGGGGTAAGCGAATTGGTTGGAATAGAAAGGGCGCGGATAAAGGAATCAAACCGGGTTTCGGCGGTAAGGGAAGGGCTGGAAAAAATGGGCATAAAAGTCCAAGAGGAAAGAAATAGACTAATCATCGCTGGCTCAAGACCGAAAGGTTCGGCCATAGATACCAAGGGTGACCACAGGATTGCCATGGCTTTCAGTATCCTTGGCTCAGTAGTCGGGGAAACGATAATAAATGATGCTGAATGTGTCTCAAAGACATTCCCACAATTCTGGGATATATTAAAAAGCATAGGAAGCGAGGTAGAGATAGATGGGGAATAGCCTGGGCAAGCTTTTCATAATAACAAGCTTTGGTGAAAGCCATGGTAGATGCGTGGGGATTACTATAGATGGATGCCCGGCAGGTTTACCTATCACTGAGGAGGATATCCAAGGAGAGGTAGATAAGAGAAAACCAGGGGTAAGTATGGCAGCAACAAAGAGGGCGGAGGAGGATAAGGTTGAGATTCTTTCTGGCATTTTCAACGGAATCACTACCGGTGCTCCCATCTGTCTGGTGATATGGAATAGGGATATAGATTCTAGTGAGTATGAAAAGACGAGATTCCTGCCTAGACCAGGCCACGCCGACTATACCGCCTTTATGAAGTATGGGGGATTTAATGATTTCAGAGGCGGAGGTAGATTCTCAGGCAGAATCACAGCTAGCTTTGTCATGGCTGGAGCTATTGCTAAAAAGTTGCTCAATCTAATCGGCATTGAGGTTCTGGCTCATACTATTGAAATAGGAGGAGTAAAGGCTGAGCCCAAGGGGTTTGACGAAATAAGAGAAAATATTGATAAAAATCCGGTTAAATGTGCCGACCTGAAAGCCGCCGAAGCCATGTCTAAAGCTATCGAGAAGGTTAAAGAAGAGGGTGATAGTATTGGCGGGATTATAGAAGGCATAGCGCTTAACATACCAGTCGGCTTGGGGGAACCAGTCTTTGACACATTAGAGGGAGACCTAGCCAAAGCTCTATTGGCTATTCCGGCAGTCAAGGGGGTTGAATTCGGCTCAGGTTTCTCAGCCACTAGAAAAAGAGGCTCAGAGAATAACGACCTGTTTACTATCAGAAATGGTAAGATAGTTACTGTAACCAATAATGCTGGTGGTATTCTTGGTGGAATAAGTAATGGCATGCCGATAGTACTCAGAGTCGCCGTTAAGCCAACCTCTTCTATAGCTAAAAGTCAACAGACGGTAAATATTAAAGACATGGAGAATGCCAGTTTGACGGTTAAGGGAAGGCATGATGTCTGTATCGTTCCCAGAGCGGTGGCGGTGGTAGAAGCCATGATGGCAGTGACCCTTGGCGACTTCGCTATGAGGGCGGGACTAATCCCGAGGGTGATAAAATGAAATTAGAAGATTCAAGAAGAAAAATAGATGAAACCGATACCAATATAGTTAAGCTTATAGCTGAAAGGATAAGGATTGCCCAGGACATAGGCGAGGAAAAAAAGAAACGGGGGAAACAGATTGACGACAAGGAAAGAGAAAAAAGGGTCTGGGAAAATATCAAAAGCCTCGCCCGAGACGAAAACATAAGTCAAGAAGTCATAGCAAGAATCTATAAAGAAATAGTAACTGCGTGCAAAAGGACACAAGGAAAGGAAGTCGCTTTTCAGGGTGAAGTTGGTGCCTATAGTGAAGAAGCGGCTTTTCAGTTTTTCGGGTCTTCAATCATAACTAACCCGCGTGAAAGCCTGGATGACGTTTTTAAGGTTGTAGAGCAAGATGATGTGCAGTTTGGAATTGTTCCGGTTGAAAATTCACTGGAGGGGAGTATAAGTCGGGTATACGACCTGCTTTTAGACTCCAGTCTCAAGGTGTGCGGTGAAATAGAACTTCGAGTCTCCCATTGCCTGATAGCCAGTCCAGAGGCACGACTGGATTTAATAAAAAGGGTTTACTCCCATCCACAAGCTCTAGCTCAATGTAAGACTTTCTTAAAGCATTTAGGCTGTGAATTAACCCCAACCTATGATACTGCTGGAAGCGTAAAAATGATAAAGGAGAAGGGAATAACAGATGGCGGGGCAATTGCTAGCGCCAGGGCAGCAGAAATCTATGAGATGAAGATTATTGCCAGCGAGATAGAAGATGCCCCAAATAATTTTACCAGATTCTTTATTCTGTCCAAGGAGGATTCACCGCCATCAGGGAACGACAAAACCTCTATAGTTTTCTCGGTAAAACACAGACCGAAGGCATTGTCTGAGTTCCTTAAAGAATTTGCTGCCAGAAACATTAATTTGACCAAGATTGAGTCCAGACCAACGAGACAAAAGCCGTGGGAATATAATTTCTACCTGGACTTTGAAGGTCACCGAGAAGATAAGGCACCCCGGGAGGTTCTAGAGAACTTAGACAGGACTTCGCTTTTCCTAAAGGTCCTGGGGTCATATCCCAAGGCAAAGTAGCCGTTTTAACCCTCACCCCCTGTGTCCCCCTCTCCCAGAGGGAGAGGGGGAAGATAAATAAAAGAGGGCTACCGCCCTCTTAAACTCCCTTCCAGTTCGAATCCAACTATCTACCAATGGATTCAAACGAAACACAGTGAAAGGCTGTGCTTTTTGGTTTTATGCTTGGTTTAACCACTAGCTTTCTAAGATGATTCTTAGAGACAGGATTATTGATAAAATAAGGTAAATATAGTAACATAACGGAAAGAGCAACGTAAATAGTGTAATATGGCGACGTTATTAAATAAACAGCAAATAACAAATCTTAAAGACCTCACAGGGATTGTTGAGGACCTTTCAGGGGAACATGATGTGTTATGGTTTCGTGGTTGTGGCAGAAGCAGCTACCTATTGAAACCCTCATTATATAGGCATCCTTCAATAACCCAAATAAGAGAATTATTAAACCTTGAGCAGAAAATTACTGAAAGGTTTAAGCAACGTTGTCTGCCTTATCTGAGTCAGCCAATTACTCTGTTTTCAGAGAACCCTTATTGGGAATGGCTTTTTCGTATGCGTCATGCAGGGGTACCAACTAGATTATTAGATTGGACAGAAAATCCATACATTGCTTTATTTTTTGCACTAACGGCAGCATCTTATAAAATAAGTGACGGTCATGTTGAATACGAAGAGAATGTAGCTGTATGGATACTTGATCCATGTGCGTGGAATGAGAAAGTGCTTGAATCAATTGGCTGGAAAGGCGGGATACTTTACCGTTCCGACAGCGGGCTAAATGGATACGTGTGGAAGGAAGACGTCAAGGTTATGAGAAAAGAGCCAGCTAATATATACGGCACTCAGAACAGCACAAGCATGGTAGTTCAGTCCGGGGTATTCACTATCTTTGGTTCAGACTTGAGACCAATGGAAGAGACGTATATAGATGAGAATTTCCCCCAGGATTGTATAATAAAACTGGAGTTCCCAAAAGATAAAATAGGTAATTTAATTAGTTCTATGTTGAAAATCGGCTATACGGATCTAATAGTATCGCCATCTTTAGAGGGTTTAGCCAACGAAATAAAGAGAATTTACGGATATCCGGTGTGACTATGTTTAAAGTAGAGCAATTACGATCAAAAACATTGAGTTGGTGGAATGATGAGAGAAGTAGCATCGATATGAAGGCTGAGTACCAACGAAGAGGTAGGCTGTGGTCAGATGAAGAAAAGGCTCTACTAATAGATTCTATATTAAATGAGTATGATATACCCAAGATGTATGTCGCGGATTTCACGTTTATTAATACTCCGTTGAATAAGAGTAATAAACCATACGCGGTAATCGATGGAAAACAAAGATTCGAGGCAATATTCGACTTCTTTGACAACAATATCAGACTGAATAAAGACTTTGTGTATCTAAAAGATAAATCACTGAAATTAGGTGGACTAAGCTATAAGGACTTGCAGGCAAACCATTCTAAGATAGCTAGAGAGTTTGACAATTATTCTTTGGCGGTTGTTAGCGTAATTACAAGCGAAGCCGGTAAAATCAACGATCTGTTTGTAAGGTTGAACAAGACTAGTAAATCGTTGACAGGGGCCGAAGTACGTAATGCTATGAAGGGACCTGTCCCTATTTATATCAGAAGAATAGCTGACCATGAGTTTTTTAAATCAAGAATCAGATTCGGTACAAAGAGAGGGGCTGATCGTAACGCAGCAGCCAAATTGCTTCTATTAGAATTCACTGGCGGGTTTGCTGATACTCGAAAAGGAACACTTGATAACCTTGTAATGCAGGCAGCAGGAAATTCTAATAATTTGAATATCGAAGGTGCCGCCCGAGATGTGAAAATGAATCTATCAATTATGGTGGAGGTGTTCAACCCAAGAGACCCGTTGCTATCTTCTCAGGGGCCTATCACTGTGTATTATTGGTTAGTAAGGGACTTTCACAAATCATATCAGCCCAGAATAAGGGAATTTCTTGTGGCATTTAGAGATGAACAACTGAAGAACAGGAAAAGGGCAAAGGAAAGGCTCCCAGACGTCGATGACGAATTACTTACTTTCGATTTTATGGAAAGAAGCGTGAATAGCAAAGACAGCCAAATAGGACGATACCGAATATTGATTAGACGTTTTGCCTCGTTTATTGGGGTGTCTCCATCTGAATTGCAGCAAGCATAATAATATTTTAAGCAATTACTATGTGATACTAAGGCATAGCCTAAAAGCTCTTTCTTTCGTCCAACTTGCTCTACCAAGGAAATTGGGAAGAACCACTAAAATGCCCTAAAGTAAATAACGGGGTGTCTAAGAGGGGCAAAGCCCCTCTTTTCAATTTTCCTCCCCCTTCCCCTTATTAAGGGGAAGGGGGATACAGGGGGATGGGGTTTGAGCTACTGGTAAAAACTGGAGAATAGGGTTAAAATAGTCCCAATCTAACAAGGATGAACAAATGAAAGTAGCTATAATTGGTGGTTCGGGGAAGATGGGGCGGTGGTGTGCCAACTTTTTATTAAAAGACGGTTACGAGGTGGTAATAACCGGTAGAAATGAAAGCAAGCTACTGGAAGCCAAGAGGCAACTGGGGGCTGAGGTCACCACTAATGTGGAAGCAGCTAAGCAGGCTGAAGTCATTATAATATCAGTGCCCGTAGACAATTTTGAGGAGGTTGTGGAACAGATTTGCCCCTATACCCATCCTGAGCAGGTCATTATAGACATTACCTCCATCAAAGCATTCCCGGTCGAAATAATGCATAAACATATAAAAACAGGATTGGTGCTAGGTGCGCATCCAATGTTTGGCCCTGGTGCCAGAGGTATTGCCAATCAGAGCTTTGTTTTGACACCTACTAATGAGGAGGAGACAGCCCTTGCCCAAAAAATCAGGGAGTATCTAGAAACTAGAGGGGCTAGAGTCACCCTAATGAGTCCTGATGAACATGATGAAATGATGGCAGTCATCCTCGGGCTGTCTCACTTCATTGCTATAGTTTCAGCCGATACCTTACTCAGCTTTGATAAGTTAAAACAGATGAGGGCAATTGGTGGCAGCACATTTAAACTGTTGCTAACGCTGGCGGAAGGCGTTATTTCAGAGGACCCCGAGTTTTACACTTCCTTACAGATGAATTTACCGAATATTGCCGAAGTTGAAAAACTATTCCAAAGAAGAGCCAAAACATGGGCAGATTTAGTAGAAAATAAAGAAAAAGAGAAATTTGTCCAGAGAATGAATGCACTGAAAAATAGACTTTACCAGGTTAATCCTGATTTTGGCAAGGCTTATGAAGATATGTATAAGCTTGTGGAAGGATTGTAAAAGCTGCCAGGCGGAGGGCTAATCTAGATAGCTTATTCGGGACGAGGGTCTTTTCTTTATGTCAACTTCTATGCCCGCTTCCTTGAACAGGTCTATAAATGAATTATCGCTATACTTACCAAAACTGACAAAACGCCTTATCTTGGCATTTACCAGCATCTTGGCACATAGTATGCACGGTGTATGTGTGGCATAAATAGTACTCCCCTCAAGGCTAACGCCGTGGAGAGTAGCTTGTATGATTACATTTTGCTCAGCATGAATGCCTCGGCATATTTCCTGCCTTTCCCCTGATGGTATATTCAGCTCATCCCGCAGACAACCAAGCTCAAGGCAGTCCTTGAAGCCGGAAGGGGCACCATTGTAACCAGTAGCCAGTATGTGTTTATCCCTTACTGCCACTGCCCCAATGTGATGCCGACGGCAGGTTGAGCGTTCAGCTACCACCGAGGCTATCTTTAGAAAATACTCATCGCTATCTGGTCTGGTCAACCTTTTCACCTTAATATAGAGATAATCCTTTTCGCTTCCTCCTTCAAGTTTTCCAAGGAAGATTCGTTTATGATAGTATAATCAGCCATAGCGATAGGTCCGCCCTTATTAATATTCTCTACCTCTGCCCTGTCCCGACTGGCAGCCTCTTCTAGCGTCAGGTGACGGTTTAATCTGCTAGTCAGACGAGCATACCTTGTCTTCGGTGACGCCCAAACAGCTACCACGTAAAAGCCTTCCCCATAATAAGTCTTCAGAAAAGTATATTCCTCCCAGGAGTAAAGCCCATCAATTACCACATCTGAATGCCTTAATGCTGAATCAATCCTGGGTAGATTTAGTTTAGCATAAGCCGCCATCCCACGCTCTTTCCTGAGGAGCTCCCTAATGTAACGCTCATTTTTCTCGTCTAGCTCTAAGCCCCTCTTCCGTATCTCTTCGTCAGTTACATCGCCAAACCTTACTCGGGTAAAACCATCTTCCTCAAATACCCTGGCTACTTCGGATTTGCCAGCGCCGGTCATGCCCACAATTGAAACTACTTTCATTTTTATACCTATATAGACTTCATTATAAGGAAATAACCATTAAATAACAATGATTGTTTATTAACCTCACCCCTTTAGATTTTTATTGGTAACCCTATCCCCTTTATCCCCTTCCCCTTGATAAGGGGAAGGGGAACCAATTATATAAGGGAGGCGAAGCCTCCCTTTGACCCTCCCTGATATGAATATATATTCCTATCATGAGGGGGCCAGGGGGATAGGTTTCTAAACAATCTCTAACAACAGGACATACCCTTAAAATGAACCCAGCAGCAACCTGTGCTATAATTCGGGAAATGCCCGAAATTACTAATCTATCCGGTAAAATCGGAAAACAGCTACCAGCCGAGCTGGTCAACTTTATGCAGGTAGCCGGCAGGGTAGCTGCTAACCAAGGGCAGAGCCTATACCTCGTCGGCGGCGTGGTTCGTGACCTGCTCCTGGGACGAACTAACCTTGACCTTGACCTGGTGGTGGAAGGTAATGCCATAGAGCTGGCACAGCAGTTAGCCAAGATTAACCAGGGGAAAATTACAACTTATCCCCAGTTCAATACAGCTAAACTGCAGTGGAGTAAATGGAGTGTTGACATAGCCACTGCCCGCTCAGAAACCTATACTAAGCCCGGAGCCTTACCAAGGGTAAAGCCCAGCTCTATTGAGAGCGACCTTTCTCGTCGCGATTTCACCATCAATACCTTGGCTATTTATCTCAGCCCCAGCCGCTACGGCGAATTAATTGACCTGTATGGCGGCAGGAATGACCTTGAGTATAAACTTGTCCGCATCCTCCACGAAAAAAGTTTTATTGATGATGCTACCCGTATTTGGCGTGGTCTGCGCTACGAGCAACGGCTAAACTTCCAATTGGAAAAGAGCACCCTTGAGCTACTCAAACGCGATATACCTATGCTGGATACCATTAGTGGCGACCGAATACGCTACGAGCTGGAATGTATATTACAGGAGGAATACCCGGAGAAAGTTCTACGCCGCGCTGAAGAACTAGGAGTGTTAGCCAAATTACATCCATCACTAAAGGGTAATGGCTGGCTGGCGGAAAAGTTTGAGCAGGCTCGGCAGCTAAGCTCGCCTAACCCACCACCAGTTGGCCTCTACCTAGCCCTTCTGGCCTACTACCTGACTGACGCAGAAAGAGAGCGCCTGACGGCATACCTTAGATTATCTAAATCAGTAGCCCAGATATTGCGAGATGCTGCTTCTATCAAAGGTCAACTCAAGTCACTGGCTAACCCTGAACTTAAACGTAGTTATATCTACCACCTACTTCAGGGGTATGCTCAATCAGCCATCATCGCCAATTGTTTAGCCACAAACTCAGCCATAGCCCGCCAGCATATGGAAATCTTTCTCCACACGCTTCGTTATGTCAAGCCAGCCCTTACCGGTGACGACTTAATAAGGATGGGCATCTCCTCTGGCCCCCAAATTAAAGAGATATTAAATCTACTCCACGAGGCTAGACTGGATGGAAAAGTAACCAGCAAGCAGGGGGAGGAGGAGCTGGTTAAGGAGTGGTTAGGTTAAGAGAGCCTTCGTGTCTTACCACTCATCCCCAAGCTTATTATATTAATAGTAATTTGGCGACCTATTTTAGGCTTGCTAAATGCCTATCAAGACGCACAGATTCAGGTTTTAGCTTTCTCCCACCTACTCCACCCGCTTAAACATCTTGCGGGGCGCACCGCAAATGGGGCATCTCTCTGGGGCTTCACCGGCTACGGTATAGCCACAGCCCTGACAGACAAAGTAAGGCTCATCCCTCAAACTTTGTCCCACCTCAAGGGCTTTCAGTGCCTTCTGGTATAGTCCGTGGTGGATTTTCTCCACCTTGTTGGCGTAGTCAAAACTAGTCTGAGCCCTGTCATTAGCCTCAGCTTTGGCCTGCTCAATGAAAGCGGGATACATTTTAGTAAATTCGTAGTTTTCCCCTTCGATAGCCGCTCCCAGATTATCTCTGGTTGACCCAATGCCACCCATAACCTCAAGGTGGTTACGGGCATGAACTGTCTCAGCCTCGGCCACTGCCCGAAACAGCCTGGCCATCTGGGGATGACCCTCCTCTTCCGCCTTGGCAGCAAAGAACAGGTAGCGCCGATTGGCCTGGCTCTCTCCGGCAAAAGCAGTCTTCAAATTTTCCTGCGTATTGCTCATTTAACACCCCCTCTACTATGTTTATTGCAATTATAAGGCAATTCACTCTGCCTTCTCTATAGCGTCTAAGGTATCAGTTAGATAGGATTCTAGCCCTTGTTGTTGGAGGCGCTGGTATATCTTCTCAGCCTGAGCCTTATCCTTTACCAGAGTAAATAGAGCTGGACCCGAGCCAGCCAGGTGGACTTCCTGGGCTCCAGCTTCTAGAAACCGCTGCCGATACTCCCCAAGTCCAGCAAAGTTATCAAGGGCAACATCTTCTAACACATTAAAGAGATTGCTTACCAACCTCTCCCCCTCTATCCCCCTCTCCTTCAAAGGAGAGGGGGAAATATTGGGCTTGAAGGGGCTTCGCCCCTTCAAGCTTCTCCCGGTTAATAATGCCACAAATCTATCTGTAATTTGCCCGTCTGTATAATGGCTGGGCTTCAGACTGGCGTAAAGTCGTCCTGTCTTTCCCGGCATCCTAGGCACAGGTGGCAGCATCAACACAACCCACATATGGGGAAACGGGGGCAACGGAGTTACCAGCTCACCTCTACCCTTGACCAGAGCCGTGCCACCATAAAGAAAGAAGGCTACATCTGAACCCAACTGTGAGGCTAGCTCAAGTAACTCTGGTAATGATAGACCCAATCCCCAAAGCTTATTAAGTCCATGCAGGACAGCTGCGGCGTCACTACTATCCCCGCTTAATCCTGAAACCAAAGGGATACGCTTATTGACTTCTATTGTTACCCCTCTGGAGCACCCTGTAGTTTTTTGAAGTAAACTAGCTGCTTTAGATACCAGGCTCTCGGCTGAAACCCAGTTGGGGTCGGCACAGTTAAACTCAATATTTTCACTTAACCGGAAGTGGAGGCTATCGCATAGATTTATGGCCTGAATAACGCTACGGATTTCGTGAAAACCATCGGGACGCTTAGCCAAAACCTCAAGGGTCAAATTTAGTTTAGCTGGCGCCAGAACTGTCAACATGCTAGCCTTCTCTCCCTACCCGGTAAATACATGCCATAATTGTGCCCATTCGTTAAGGGTCAGTGTCTCAGCCCGCCGTTGTGGCACTATGTTTGCCTTTTCCAATAAGGACAAGACCTCAGCCTTGGGCAATCCCAGACCTTGAGTTAAAGAATTACATATCTGCTTGCGGGGAGTGGTAAAACCAGCGCGCACCAGCCTAAAGAAGCTCGTTTCATCGGTTACATCTACCGCTGGTTTAGAATATAGAGTCACCCTTAATATAGCTGAATCAACCTCTGGCGCAGGATAAAAACACCGGGCTGGCACATAGCTGATTATTTTTGGCTGACCATAGAACTGCACGCTAACACTCAGTATACTCATCTGACCAGGCTCAGCCACGATAGCCTCAGCTACCTCCTTTTGCACCATTACCACCATAATTTGAGGCTTGAGTGAGGCTTCAAGGAAATGGCGCAAAACAAGAGAGGTAATATAATAGGGAAGGTTAGCTACTACCTTATAGCTAAAAGGGCTACTTATTGCCGGAGAAAATATCTGCCTTTGCTCCTTAAGCAAAACCTCCGGGTCAATCTGAAGTATATCCTCATTGATGATGGTGACATTATTGAAAGAAGCCAGGGTCTGTTTCAAGATGGCAGCTAGTTTGCTATCTAACTCAATGGTAACTACCCAACCGGCTTGCCTGGCTAGCTCCTTGGTCAGCACACCAAGACCGGGACCTATTTCCATAACAACGTCGGTGGGGGTGAGTTCAGCGGCTGAGGTAATAAGCTTAAGCACCTCCTCATCAATAAGAAAGTGCTGTCCCAGTCCCTTTCTCGCCCGAAGACCAAAACGGCGTAGCATCCCCCTA
>JABUBO010000145.1_pt1 | contig 20862 bp, 24 predicted proteins | sample 7240361 | NCBI WGS metagenome assembly JABUBO01 (sample SAMN07256346, study PRJNA390944) | subsurface metagenome | isolation source: Methane hydrate marine sediment | place: Pacific Ocean: Eastern North Pacific, ODP site
AATAAATCTAGGAAAAGTGCCGAGAAACGACGGTTAATTGATTAAAAAGAACTCGAATAAATCGATAAATACTAGAATTAAATTCTGAAAATTTCTTGATTAATTGTCCTTTTAGTATGCGCAAGCTTGGAATCGCTTATTTTTGGGCTTGAAAATGGGGCATTTAATTGCATTTTCTTAGTTACAATTATTTTATTTTTGATTTTTCCTGATTATTTTTGATTTCTTCAAATGGTTGAACGCATTGTCGTAAAATCCAGCTATGAGGACGGCGATAAGCAGGAGGTCGCCGCCTGCCCCGCCCCCTGAAAAATCCTGCACATAGGTTGGGGAGATAGGTGGCGGATCGAGTGAAGTTGAAGGTGGAAATAGGGGAAGGACTTCGCGAGAGCCTTATGAGCTACTCTAAAGCGTTGCTACGAATGGAAGGCGTAAAGGGAGAGGTCAAGGGCATAGAGGTCATCGCAGAGGTCGAAAAATCCAGCCCATAGTTGGGAGAGCTATGGTAGATTTCCAGCTATGCGAGCGTGGGGTTTGGGGCAAGTTCCCCGAAGGCAGGCTCTACGAGCGCAAACTCGACGGAACTCGCGCTCTCGCTATCAAGCTCGAAGATAAGGTCAAGCTAATCAACCGCAGGGGAGTTGAATACACCGAGCAGTTTCCAGAGATAGTAGCCGACCTGCGAACATACCCACACCACGCCTTAATCCTCGATGGGGAGATTTGCGACAGGGACTGCCGTGCGCTATCTCCGGTTGTATTTGAAAGCCAGGGAGGAAGGGACTTGACCAGATACCTGCCGCCCGAACCATTGTGCGATGATTCGCCGCTGATTCGAGATGAAAGGCTCAAGGAGGCCCGAGGCATAGGGGAAAAGCAAGTATCCCAGGTGGTGTCCAGGCTCATGAGAAAGGCCGGAATAGTTTTGCTGGGTGACCCCTATAAGGTCAAAGTCCACTCGCTACGCAAGTTCTTCAAGACCCAGCTCCTGGCCTTGGGGGTTCAACCCGATTATGTGGACTACATGATGGGGCACACCATCGACACCTACCACGATGTAAAGAGCAAGGGGATAGAGTTTCTGCGTGGAATCTATGCGGCTGGAAATCTCACCCTCGAACCAAGGCAGAAGCTAACCAAGGTGGATCAGCTCAAGGTTTTCGCCCAGGGATTGGGCCTGAATCCCGAGCGCGTCATCGTGTCTGAGGCTTTTGCGGAGCCCCACCGTTTCGTGGTAGATTCGGAAGCTTTTCAAACCGAGGCATTGAGTCGGGCGATCAAGGAGAATCTCAAAAACGAAATACTCAAGGAGATTTTCCCCGTTTCTTCCCAAGATTTGACGCTAAAAAGTGGTGGGGCCGCCGGAATTTGAATCCGGGTCACCAGCACCCCATTCCAGCGCTCGCGCGAAGCTGGGAGGCTAGACCAAGCTACCCCACGGCCCCACAGAGATTATTCCACAAGGCTTTATTTGGGCTTAACGTAGCCCCACTTCTCGAGGGCGCCCCTGAGCTCCTTTCTCTTTTTGGCGTACTCATCGAGCGAAATTCCTTTCAGGGCAGCATCGATCGCCTGTCGGACAGCTGCAGCTCCAGCTCGCCCCCCATGAGGGTGCCCCCAGACGCCACCCCCAACTTGGATGACGATGTCTTTTCCTAGCATGTCGATGATCTCGGGTATCAGACCTGGGTGCAGCCCGCCCGAGGTGACGGGGAAAACTGGCTTGGTCCCATCCCACCCCTGGGCGAGAATGTGTTTTTTGCCTCTGATGTTTCGGCCCGTGATCGCCTCCTGCAGCGCCAGAACCTCCTCCCGCGGCGTCTCGAGCTTCCCTATCGCGGTGCCGATGTGGAGCTGGTCGACGCCAATCAAGCGGGCGACCTTCGCGACGGCCAGCATAGACATCCCATGCTCCCGCTTTCGGGTGAAGGCGGCGTGGAACGCGCGGTGAGCGTGAATCGCGAGTCCCAAGTCTTCGCACTCCTCGCGCAGCGATTGAACCCCCGCCCACCCCACCGTCAGGATGTCGACCATCACGTACTCGCCACCTCGCTCCTTCACCAATTTCGCACGGCGGAGCATTTCCCGCGTCTCGGCTGTCACGTTGATCAAGTAGCTCTTTCGTTTCCCTGTCTCTCGCTCGGCTCGGTCCCGCAGCTTAAACGACCGCGCCGCCCTCCGTTCAAATTGGTTGAACCGCTGCCCGGAGAGGTTCTCGTCATCCTTGAGCAGGTCGATGCCACCAACCCAGGCCTCGTAGCCAGCTTGGGCGTGCTCTTCGCTGCTCATCCCGACTTTGGGTTTCATCACGGTTGCAGTCAACGGCCTATCCCTCACCTTGAAGAGTTTTCTGATGTCGTCGGTGCCGAACTGGGGGCCCTTGAATGATTTGATGAGCTTGGGTGACCACCGCACATCCTCGAGCCTGAGATTTTTTACTGCCTTCATCCCGAAGATATTGCCCGCGATCGAGCTGAGCACTTGGGGCATGTTTCCCGCCTCGAAGAGGTCAAGCGGATAGGCCACCTTCACCCATCGCCCTTTGAGCTCGTAGGCCTTCGCCATGAGCCGCCGCTTCTCGGGCGTCATCGTCGTAAGGGTGGTCCAAGTGCCTATCGAGCTCTCCGAGGCCACGCGCCCCACGGCTTCTCGCATACTAATGCCGCTCGCAGGCTCAATTCTGAACAGGACGATCAAGTCCTCGCGCGTGGGCCTGTAGCTCGGGTCTACGAAATCTAAATACCATTCGGTCTTCATGCTCTCGGACCAATTCACAATGGCTCTTCAAGTAAAAATACACGCTAGCGCTTAAATTTCGCTATTTCTTCGGTCAGGTCTACGCTCGTGATTATCGTGCTCCTGCAGCAGTAGCGCTTGATCCCCAACTCGTCGAGCACGCGTTTAGGCTCCTGACCCCTTTTTACGCGCTGCTCGAACTCCTCGTACTTGTCGCCCAACAGCTTGCCGCAAGTTATACAACGAACCACCCGCACGTGATCACCTATACGATTTTTGGTAACGGGCCCTAGCCCCGGGACCCCCGGGCTTCTTGGGCTCCTTGAAGCGCACATCGCTCTTTACCAAAGTCCAGTCGTGCTGCTTGAAAAGCTCTCGCACCTTGGGGTCACCCGACCACTTGATGAGCCCTCGAGCGATGGCCGTGCGAACGGCATCCGCCTGCCCCATGAAACCCCCGCCCTCGACGTTTACCTCAATATCGACGCGGCGCGCGAGGTCTGGCACCAAGGTCAAGGGCTCTAAAATTTTGAGTCGCGCGAGTTCCGGCTCGTAAACCTTGAGCGCGCGGCGGTTGATGAACACTCTCCCCTGACCATCCTTCACCGTGGCCCTAGCGAGCGCGGTCTTGCGTCTGCCGGTTGCGAGTACGGGCTTCTTCAGAACTTCGCCCCCAAGTGTTTGCTTATGTCTCCTATCCTCATAAAGCGTCGTGTGCCCAGCCGTTCAAGGCTAGCTTCGGGAAGGGTTTGCATCTTCTTACCGACGAACTCAGGGGGGACTCCTATATGGACGCGCAATCGATCGTAGGCTCCCCGCCCGCGAGGCTTATCGAATGGTAGCATCCCCCTGACCGTCCGGCGTACGAGCTCTTCGGGGCGCTTGGGGTGGAACGGCCCCTTTCGGGGATTGGTTAGGTTTCTGATTTCGAGCCAAGCGTCGTAAGCGTCAAAGGTAGCTTTTTTTCTACCGGAAATCACTATCTGCTCTGCGTTCACCACGGTCACGCGCTCGCCCTCAAGCAAGCGTTTCGCCGCGAAGCTCGCGAGCCTCCCCAGGACCAGATCTTTCCCGTCGATAATCATGTTCCTCACTCCATCAGTTTGACTCCCTTGCCGCTCGGGTTTTGCTCGAACAACTGCTGGATTGTCAACGCGTTTCCGCCAGCGCCCACGATTTTTCGTCTAGCGGCACCCGAGAACTTGAAAGCAGCGATAGATACCGCGTGGTCTAGCTTGCCTGCTGCCAAGACCTTGCCGGGCACGATGATGGTGCTCCCCTCGCCCGAGTAGCGGTTCAGATGGCTAAGGTTGACTTCGGCCCGACTCCTTCTGGGCCGCTCGAGTCGCTCCGCTAGGTCGAGCCAGAGTTTTACCCCCTGCTTCTTACCCCTTGCGCGAAGCTCTCGCACGAGCATCCGCAGCACGGGGTTCGTTGGTCCTGTCGGTCTTGGCATCTCGACACCTTAACGGTCGACACACTTTCTAGCTTTCTTAGGATAAAACCTATGGTGGCGCGGTATTAGGAGTTTGTACTTGGATTTGTACCCTCCAGAATACTTCCGGAAGAATCTGGTTAATTTCTCTTTTCACGATTTATGTGCTTTTACTTTTACACTTGTAATTTTTCCAACCAATGTGTCATCTAGTCCTGGTTCATAAAATGTGTTCTGAGAAACAATATTGGCATCTCTAAATCCTGCTCTTTTTATCGTATCTAAATACTCTTTTTTCTCTAACGCTCCGGCGATGCATCCAGCCCAGGCCTCAAAGTTCTTTCTAATGTCTTCTGGTAATTCACCTTCTGTAACTAAATCGGAAATCAAAATTCTTCCACCCGGTCTTAAAACTCTGTATGCTTCTTGATATGTCCGTAATTTATCTGGAGAAAGATTGATGACGCAGTTGCTAATAATTACATCAACCGAATTATCTTCAAGAGGCAAATTTTCAATTTCTCCAAGCCTAAATTCTACATTTTTATATCTATTCTTTGCTGTTTCATTGGCTCTTTTAACCATTTCTTCCGACATATCAATTCCAATAACGTGGCCCTCTGATCCTACTTTATTTGCAGCCAAAAATACATCAATTCCTGCACCTGCTCCCAGATCCAAGACTGTTTCTCCTTTTTTCAAGTCCGCTAATGCTGTTGGGTTGCCACACCCCAAACCCATGATAGCAGATTCTGGAATGTTCCCAAGTTCATCTTCAGAATAACCAATATTTTTCGCTTGTTCCATTACATCAATTCCACATGGGCCACAAGTAGGACAACAACTGGTATCTTCTTTAGCTATTTTTGAATATCTTTCCATTACAATTTTTTTAATTTTTTCTTCCTGCATTTTTTAACCTCTATCTTTTCCTTTCAGATATATGTGCGCCAGCCATTTTTGACCTATGGTGCGGGGGACAGGATTCGAACCTGCGAACCCCTTCGGGACCAGACCCTAAATCTGGCGCCTTTGACCTGACTTGGCTACCCCCGCCCAGTCAGATTTCGTCACCAAAAGATAAAAACTACCACATCTTGCCCGGCTTTTCTCTGCCTAGGGCCTCGCGCTGGGCCATCCGCTCGAAGCGCGCCTGCTTCTTTGCTGACTTGTAACAGTTCCTGCAGTACGATTTTCCAATCGTTCGCTTAGCGCATGCGCGGTGGAGCTCGGCGCCGCAACTCGAGCACTTGGTGGTCGGCGGCTCGAGCGGCTTACCGCAGGTGGGACAATCTGGCATGTAATTACCAACTAGATCACATCAAAATCTGAGCTTCGCTACTTAAGCTTGTGGAAAAAAGAAAAAAAGCCAAGCCCAGCCTATTTAGAGCCCTACCCGTGTTTTTGGGTGAATTCTTTGTAAGCCGCGTAGAGAGCTACCAAGCCGGCAAGGAGCCCTATATAGAGGCCCCAGCCAGCCGCTCCCCCTCGCGCGCTAATCCCAATCAGGCCCCCAACGACTGCTCCCAGCCCGGTTAAAGCAGAGACGCTGAGGATCGGAAATATTGATTCGAGAGTTGGGCTGCGGATATAACCAAGTGAGATCGCTGCGCTTCCTAGCATTATCAACGCGAAGAAAAATGACAGCTTACCGCCGCCTGCATCCCAGCCGCTTGCGCCAGGGGACCATGATCCCAAGGCCCCGATGATAAGGATAATTGCCGCGATACCCAAGAGGATTCCTGGGGAGTTCAGGATGTCTGCAATGGAAATGGGCTTCTTTACCACATCTTCACCTCTCTCAGATTTTTGCCCGCTAACCCTTATAAACTCATTTAACCTTTCGGAAGCGCTGGTTGCTCCCGCCGGTAGAGTTGGTAGGCCACGTAAAGCCCGAACAGGCCGGCGAGGATCGTGAGATAGAGCCCCCACCCCGGCGAGGCGCGGGTGCCGAGTCCCAGCCAGTAGGCGACTGCCGCAAAGATACCGAGTAAACACCCCAGCCCCCCAATTCCAGCGTTCGACAAGGGCTTCCGCGCGTCGAGTTGTTTTATCCTTAGAAACTCGTAGTTCACGAGCGTTCCCAAGAGCAGGAGCATCCCACCGGTGAATGCGGCCGCGCCCTGCCAATGCCCGAGCGCGTTCTTGGTTTGCACATCAATGGTCTCCCATGGGGCGAAGGTGCCGATGAACATGAGTACGCACACGATGCCAAGTAAGAACTCGGGCTTAGCCGCCTCTTCCATCATTCGCCCCAACTAATCCCACTCGTTTAATTGGACGCGGATGTTTAAAAGTTTCGTCAGAGTCCTGGTCTCAGCAGTTCCTTGATCAGGCTCGCGTAGGAATCTCCGCTGACCTGGTAGAAATTTCGGACGCGCTCGATGTCCATGAATTGACCGTCGAATGTGCCCTCGTTTGCACACGCTGCGACCACCTCGCCGATGAAAAGGGTGTGGTCACCGGTAGTGAGCTGATCCACGAGCTTGCACTCCAAGTGGGCAACGCACTCTTCAATGATCGGCGCTTGGACGATTTTCGCGGGCTTGGCCGTCAACCCGAACTCGGAGAACTTGTCGTGCATGCGCCCAGAAACCCTGCCACATTTGATCGCTTTGTCGAGGATTTCAACCGTTGGGATGTTTACCACGAACTCGCGGGCGCTCGAGATGAGCTCGTGTGAGTATCGGCGGGAGGCGACGAGGATTCCTACGAGCGGAGGGTTCGCGGAAAGCGGGGTGGACCAAGCGATAGTGATTATGTTGGGTTTCTTGGTCTTGGGGTCTATGCAACTGACGAGGACGACCAGCCGCGGATAAATTAGCCTGTAAGCTTTCGTGTTCGACACTTCTATCTTTCCCATTTCATCACGTGAGGGTGCCCCGGGCGGGATTCGAACCCGCGTCACCGGCTCGAAAGGCCGACATGATTGACCGGACTACACTACCGGGGCACGCTATAGTTTTTTGCTTGACGAGTTAATTAACTGTATCTCAAAAGTGGTGGGCCCGAAGGGATTCGAACCCTTGACCACCCGGTTATGAGCCGGACGCTCCAACCTGGCTGAGCTACGGGCCCCGCTTCAAATTTTATTAGGATCGATTAAAACGTTTGCTAAGACAAAATTAAAAGGGGGAACGTGCGAACTATTGCAAGGTGAAGGCTTGGCGTCCAAAATTCTGTCTCACGGTGATGCTGACGGCATATGCTCGGCAGCCCTCGCGAAGGCGCGTTTTCCCGAGGCCGAGGTCTGGTTCACCCGCCCGATAACTTTGCTGCGTGATCTCAACGAGATCGAGGTCGGCACCGTGGTCTACATCTTAGATATAGCGGTGAGCGAGACCCACAAGGGGGAAATTTTTGAGCGCATGCGTGAGCTGGCGCAGAAGAACGAGGTCCTCTACATTGACCACCATCCCCTCCCTCCCGACACGTTGAAAAAAGACATCCCGGCGACGCAGTTTGCCCACGAGATAGGGGCGAGCACTTCGGAAATCACCTTTCGGCTGTTTGAGTCGGACATCAACCCGGACTTGGATCGAGTCGCGTTGTGGGGCGCGATCGCCGACTACTGCGAGGAAACAGAGTTCGTGCGCGATGGGCTGAGCAAGTATGACAGACGGACGATATACATGGAGGCGGGACTGCTCAGCCAAGCGCTGGGCGAAGCGGCGGGGGATTATCACTACAAGCGCGATGTCGTGCACAAGCTAGCGCAGGGCAAACCCCCGACGGAAATCCAAGAAACCGTCGACCGGGCGCTCAAAGCGACGAAGCGCGAGTGGGAAGTATGGCGTTACGTCAAGAAGCACGTCACGCGAGAGGGAAACATCGCGATTATCTATGATTTACCGTCGGGAAGCTTGGGGAAGGCGGCACTTTACGCTTTGGGAGTGACTGGTGCGGACATTGGCATTTGCACACGAAAGGATGAAGATGAAGTGGACGTGAGCATGCGACGTCGAGCCGGAGTAAAAACAGATCTGAACGAGATGCTTCGTCACATAACCGTTCGTCTCGGTGGCTCTGGTGGTGGACACGAGGGCGCAGCTGGTGCGTCGATTCCAGCCGATCTATTCGATACCTTCCTAGAGACAGTCAAGAAGGAAATCTCGCCCGTGATAAACCGCGACTTAACACTCAAGAGATAGCTAGAGCAGCTCCACTTCGATGCCCTTCCCCGTTTCCCTCGCCTTTTGGTAAACCACCCAGTCGGTCGCGATGTCTTGGACGGCGAGACCCGTCGAGTCGAAAATTGTTATCTCTTCGCGCGAGGCACGACCCGGTTTCTTTCCCGTCACTACCTCCCCGAGATCGGCGTAGATATCACCGCGTGCGATGGTACCTTCCGAAAGGGGAACGTTTATTTCCCCGCCGTGGATGGCCTGCTCCACGTCATCGACGACAATTTTGGCACGCGTCAAGATTTGCGGGTCGAGTTCCTGCTTGCCCGGAGCATCGGCGCCAATCGCGTTGATATGCATACCCTTCGACACCCAGTCGTTCATTAGGATGGGTTTCCTAGCGGGCGTGGTGGTCACGACGACATCTGCACCCTCAACCGCTTTCCCGGTATCTCCCACGGCTTTTGCGTTGACCCCAAGTTGCTCGCCCATCTCCTCGGCGTACCGTTGTGCCTTTTCTGCAGATATGTCGTTGACTCGAACCTCCTCAATGTCGAGTACCTCTTTCAAGGCGATTAACTGAGTCCTAGCTTGAACCCCAGCCCCGATCATCGCGACGATGCGCGAGTCCCTCCTCGCCAGATACTTCGCCGCGACGGCACCACCTGCACCCGTCCGTATGTTGGTGACCCATGTCCCGTCCATGATCGCGAGCGGGGCGCCAGTTTTTGGGTCCAAAAGCACGATGATTGCCATCACCGTGGGGAGGCCATGTTTCTTTGGGTTTAGGGGGTGTGCGTTAACGATTTTCACCCCGGCCGCGTCCTGGTCCTCCAAGTAGGCGGGCATCACCCTAAAGTCGCCTTTGTAGCGGTCGAAGTAGACGTAAGACTTCGGGGGCATCTGGGCCTTGCCGATCCCCTTGGCACGAAATGCACCCTCAACAGCTTCGATCGCCTCACGCATCGAGATGAGCCCTTCAACCTCCGCTCGAGAAAGCAAAAGTACCTTCAAGCAAGCACCATTGGTCTTTGGGGGACTGGAGTTTTGAATTTTTCTGTTTAAAAAGTCAAGGCGCCGGGGAGAGGACTCGAACCTCTGACCGCTCGGTTGCTGCACGGGCACGTCGTCAACTTGATTGAGGTTCGTTCTTCATCCATGCCCGGTTTAACAGCCGAGTACTCTACCTACTGAGCTACCCCGGCGCTATCCTATTCTTTTTAGAAGAACTCTATAAGCATTTAGCAATTCTCACTTTTTCAGCCGATTGAGCATGAGTCTAAAGGTTGCTCTAAGGTTTGCTTTGTTGTCGAAACTTATAATTATCTCCCGAAGATTTGTTTTCGAGCCACGTGATAAGCGCTTAGCCCGCTTAACCAAGAGCGGTAAAGCGCGTACGATGTTATCTACCATTGTTACATCTGCCTTCCGCGCAGTCCTAGACATCGGGTTCAGGTCAATCGCAATCACGCGCTTGCCGAGCCGCTTCAGGGCTTCAGTTCGGTCGCCATCCTCGAGCGGGACGAGCACGATGTCCGCAGCAGCTATACCTCTTCGGTCGATTTTCCTGCGGTCGCTGTGCACTTCCTTTATTCGAGTTGAGAATTTTCGCTCGGTCCCAAGCACTTCTTTTGCCCCGTGCCTGCGGAGCCGCTTGGCTATCGCGGCCTCACGCCTCGCTGAGCCGTGGAAGAGGTTGACCTCGATTTTCGCGTTCGCGACCTTCGCCAACTCCACGATTTTGGCTGGCACTAACGCGGCGACGTTGCCGTTCACCGAGATCACTGGGTGTTTTGCTAGCAGAAGCATCGCAGCCGCGGCCTCGGTTGCGCGGCGAGCTTGCTCGGTCGTTTGTTCGCCCAAGATGTAATCGAAGGCCTCCCCCCGGCCATGCGCGGCCAGCCCCTCTGGTACCACCAAGCCAGCCTTGAACCCTTCGACGAGCTGCGCCCGAACGCGCAAGGACTCTGCGCGGGGGTGCCGAGGTGAAACTTTACCCATGAAATCATCAATTAATTACTTCCAGCCCGCTTAAACGTGATTGCAAAAAGCTTTTTTGCAAGTGTGACGATTTCAAAAGCGATGCATATGCGCCTCTACCTCTACCTCATTGCCGTGATTCCGCTATTTTTGGCCGGGGTTGCGCTGGTGATAGCGTTTAAGGCGGGCGGGTACTTATTGCCCTTTACGGCGGTGTTGGCGGCCGCGGTGGCGCTCGTCTCGATAGCCGCGATCTTTCGGTACACGAGGCCCCCGATTCACGTCAAGCAGATTCCCGTCGAGAATTTCTCCTTCTGGGCGGACGTCGGCGAGCCCGGGGCAGAGCTGCGTCATCTCAGCCCCGATGACCTCGCGGCGGCGGCGCGCATAGCTAAAGCTGACCTCGGTTCCCTCTCCTCTAACGCGGACCTCCTCAACGCCCGTACCTCTCTGCTTTTGGGCAGGCGTGAGTTTGTGGAACTCGTTCAGGAAAAATTTGATGGACAAACGGGGCGCCTCTCACAGGATCTCCACGCTACAGTCAAAAGGTTGGGCACGGGAAAGGAACTCTCTGTGGAAGTATTGAATTTGATCGAGCAGTGCGCTTCGCAGGCGGATCGGATTGCTAACAAACTCTACGATTTCCAGCAGGGGAAGTCGGAGCTTGCTCACACCTATATGGAACCCCTGCGTCGGGCGGCCGAAAAGCTTTCTCGCGACCTAAGGCTGGTTTTCACAAACGTTTCGGACTTTGTAAAAAGCGCATCGACCGAATCCAAGAGTTCTTAGGGGATGCGTCATGGAGAAGCCGCACGTCAACTTAGTATTTATCGGCCACGTCGACCACGGGAAATCCACGCTTATCGGCAGGCTTCTCGTCGAGCTTGGCGTGGTCTCGGAGAAGGAACTGAGCGAGGAGGCGGGGAGTTTCAAGTTCGCTTGGTTGGTGGATCATGAGAAGGAGGAACGCGAGCGTGGGCTGACGATCGGCGTTGCCTACCGAAAACTCGAGACTTCTAAGAATTACATCACGATAATCGACGCCCCAGGGCACCGGGACTTCGTCAAAAACATGATCACGGGTGCCAGTCAGGCTGACGCTGCGGTGCTCGTGGTCGCGGCGGATGACGGAATCATGCCCCAGACACGGGAGCACGCGGCGCTCGCCTTCACGCTGGGGGTGGGGCAGTTGCTGGTGGCGATCAACAAAATGGATCTCGTCGGTTATGATAAGGTAGTCTACGAAAAGCTGAGGAACGATTTGATTTCGCTGCTCAGTGGCATAGGCTATCGCAACGCAAGCGAGTTCCCTTACGTGCCGATCTCCGCCTTTCACGGTGAAAACCTAACAAAGACCAGCTCGAAGATGTCGTGGTATGGGGGACCGACCGCGCTTGGGGCGCTGGAGATGTTTACGGAGCCGGAGAAGCCAATCGACAAACCCCTTCGAATCCCTGTGCAGGATATCTTTTCGGTCACGGGCATTGGAACCGTGCCCATAGGACGGGTCGAAACCGGCGTGCTAAAAGTCGGCGACAGCATCGTGTTCGAGCCTCCCGGGAAGAGTGGTGAAGTTCGCTCGATCGAGATGCATCACGAATCCATGCAACGGGCCGTGCCCGGGGATAACATAGGCTTCAACGTTCGTGGTGTTTCAAAAGATGATGTAAAGCGGGGAGACGTCGTCGGACACCCCGATAAGCCACCCACGGTCGCAAGCGAGTTCACAGCAAAGATCATTGTGCTCGCGGTGCCCACCGAGCTCACCTCTGGTTTCACGCCGTTGTTTCATTGCCACGCCGCGCACGTACCCGGGCGGTTTGAGGAGCTCCTCCAGAAGATCGACCCACGCACAGGTGAGGTTGTGGAGGAGAAGCCAAGTGCCCTACGAAAGGGTGATGCGGGCCTCGTCCGCGTGGTGCTGAGTAAACCCATGGTGATTGAGCGCGCCAGCGAGATCCCAGAGTTGAGTAGGTTTGCAGTTCGCCACGGGGGGCAAACGATCGCGGCGGGAATGTGCGTCGATCTTGTGCCTGCGAAGTAAACAGGTGTCTACCGTCTGAACACCTAAATCTTGGGAATCTCGGGCATGCTGAGCTTGTGGGTCATTCGCCGCTCCCGCTCGATGAAGCGATTAGCATCCTCGATCTTCACACCAGCCGCATTAGCTATTGAATCCGGATCTAATCCGAGGTCGAGCCCGACGTAGATCATGTCGAGCTTTTCGTAGGCGAGGCCGAGTTCCATTTCGTCGGTCTGCCCCCGCCAGAGACCGGCCGAGGGTACCTTCTCGATTATTCGTTTCGGCACGTTGAGGTGTGCGGCGAGCTGTCTGACATGTGTCTTGTAAAGGCAGCCAAGTGGCATTAGATCGACCGCGCCATCTCCGTGCTTGGTGAAATAGCCCGAACGGAGTTCACTCCGGTTGCCGCTCCCAACCACGAGGCGGTTGAGCAGATTTGCATAGTAGTAGAGAATCGTCATTCGCACCCTGGGTTTGATGTTGGCTGCTGGGACGCGTGCCCTGACGCTGAAATCGAATAAGTTTTGGCGAATCCCCAATACCACCGGCGTGATGTCGACTACCCTAAATCGTGTACCTAACCTGTTCGAGAGATCGCGTGCATCGGCAACGTCCCGAGGATTCGTGACTCCCCCCTCGGGCATGCTGATCCCTAGGACATTGATTTTTCCCAGGGCCTTCTTGCACAGAGCGACCACCACCGATGAGTCCACCCCCCCGCTGAGCCCGACGACCACACCCTCAGACCCCGCCTCCTTGACTTTTCGCTTGATGAATGCGACGAGCCTGCGCTCCACGGCTGGGAGGTTTATCCCGAGTGAGCGCTTGATCAGCTTCGCGGCGTCTTTTCTGGCCATCCATTCACCTAGAATCGCTTCGGGTAGGAACCGAGCACCTTGAGCGTCGCGGTCTTCAGCTTCACACTCTCGAGTGCTTCGCTCACTTTCGGATCTTCGCGGTGCCCCTCGAAGTCGATGAAGAATAGATAATCGCCGAGCACCTTCTTCGATGGGCGGGACTCGATCTTTGTCAGGTTTATGTTACGAACTGCGAACTCACCCAGGATCTCGTGGAGGATACCTGGTCTGTCCTTGGCGGTGTAAAACACGATCGAGGTCTTATCACGGCTGGTGGGTTTGCTGTCTTCCTTCGCGAGGCATAGGAAGCGGGTGATGTTGAGCTCGCCTGACTGGATATCCTCGCCAAGTACCTTCAGCTTGTAGAGGTCCGCGAGCGCTTTTGGTCCGATCGCCGCCATGTGGGGCTGCTTGAGTTTGTCCACCTGCTCCGCAGCTTTGGCGGTACTCGTCATCTCGATGCGTTCTGCTTTTGGCAAGTTCTTTCGCAGGAACTCGCGGCTCTGGGCCAGCGCTTGAGGGTGAGAGAGCACTTGGGTGATTTCCCCGAGCTTCGCTCCTGGCACCCCGAGCAAGGAGTGCGAGATAGGAACGACGATTTCGGCTTGGATCTTGACATCGATCCACACGAGCGCATCGAGCGCCTCCCCTACGGAACCTTCCCGTAAGCTCTCGATTGGAATGACGCCTACCTGCACATCACCGCGCGCCACGGCTTCAGCAACACTCGTGATCATGGGATAGGGCACCACCTCAACTTTCTCCCCGAACTGGGAGCGTGCGGCAAGCTCAGCGTACGTGCCCCTGGGCCCGAGGACTCCCACCCTCACGTTTTGCCCTCCTCAAATAGTTCATACATTTTTTCGTAGGCATTTTTGACTTCGGCAGATTTCCATGGAGCTAGGGCCTCTTTGAAGGACGCTTTAAGACTTTTTACATCGCCCGCCGAGAAGGCGACGTCCAGCGATCGGCAGGCCTCGAGGAGCGAGCTCCGCACAACCCGCGCGTACCTGTTGTGCACCTGAATCTCGCCGTAGAGCTCGAGGTTTCCCGCGAGCACGGTTTTAGCCAGATCGAGCAACGTCACGAACATCGGGGTACGGAGTTTCTCCGCTCGTTTAAGCTCTTTCATCGACTTGAGCGCGTTGAGGTAGGCGAGGAGCACGAAGTGAGTCATACACTGAATTATCGCCATCAAACGGTCGTGATCCTCCGCTCCCATCTCGGTGACCCGGGCTCCCAGCTCGAGCAGGCGGTGCTTGAGCGCGGCGTAGCGCTTTCCGGGCTTCACAGGTATCGCCACGAAATCCTTCCCCTTGACGCTCGTCGCCCCCGGGCCGAAGAGCGGGTGGAGCGATACGAGCTCGACTTTAGCTTCTATAGTCTGCATGGCCTCGATGACATCGCTCTTAACAGAGGAGACATCGGCGAGTAGCGTCCCCCGCTGTACCTGCCCAGCGAGTGATTTGATGACATCAGGGGTTTTGGAGATGGGCACGGCGACTAGCACGAGTTCGGCCTCCGCGGCAGCCTCGGGGACCGACCTAAAGTTCACGCCAAATTCCGTGGCCACCCGCTCAGCCTTGGCGGCGATGGCATCCGCGAGCACCACCTCGCCCAAGTTCTGCTTTGCGAAGCCGACCAACCATCGTCCCATCGCGCCCGTACCGATAATAGCGACTTTCACATGCTTTCCCCCCTCAACTGCCGTTTCGCTGCTGCATCCATAACTTTAATGGGCGCCCGCTTACCCGTCCAAATCTCGAACGCCAGCGCACCTTGGTGCACGAGCATGCCCAGCCCGTCGATGGTCCTTCCTCCCGCCCGCCTCGCCTCTCGCAGCAGCCTTGTACGGAGAGGCTTGTACACGATATCGTTGACGATGAGCCCGCGATGCATCATGCTCGCACTCACGAGGGTTTGGTTGGCCCTGGGGTACATACCCACTGATGTGGCGTTGATGAGGGCATCCGCATTTTTCAAAGCCTCGGTGAGTTCGGCACGGGCTAGTGAAATCACTTCTACGTTTACCCCCAGCTTTTGCTCGATCGTCGACGCAAGCGCTCGCGCCTTCGGGACGGTGCGATTAGCGATTGTGAGCCTCGCGCCAGCACTAGCTAGGGAAAACGCGATGGCGCGGGCGGCCCCCCCTGCGCCCAAGAGCACCACTTCTTTCCCCTTGATGGGACCGATTTTTCCCTTAAGCGCTCGAAGGGCACCCTCCCCGTCGGTGTTAAACCCGATGAGCTTTCCCCGATCGTTCTTGACCGTGTTGACCGCGCCAACCAAGCTCGCGGACTCGTCGAGCTCATCGAGTAGACCGACGATGTCGATTTTGTGGGGGATGGTAATGTTAAACCCTGCTATGCCCAGCGCCCTAATGCCCCCGATGGCCTCGGGCAGAAATCGCTCGGGCACGCGGAGCGCCACATAGGCACAATTGAGCCCAAGCGCTCGGAAGGCAGCGTTATGTATGGCTGGCGAGAGGCTCTGCTCAACTGGGTCTCCGATAAGAGCGAAGAGTTTGACTTTTGTCAGGTTCATGGTCATCTTCCCTTAGAGATCAACTCGCTTAGCAGACGTTTCATCGTTGCGACATCGAACTGTCCGGGCGCGGTTGCCTCACCAGCAGCTGCGTAGACTATGGGTGAGCCGAATACTGGCGCGGCAATACGCGTTATCCTGCCTGCGTCACCCATCGCGAATGCTATGAGGGGCACCGCTACTTCATCCTGCACTTGGGCTAGGAAATCGAGGATGCGAAGCGCGTCCTTCCTATCCCCTGCAAAAGTCACGATTTTCGCGAGGTCGCACCCAGCTCCCACTAAACGCTTTGCCATGTCGGTTAGCACCTCGATGGTGGGGGTCAGGGAAAAATCGTGATGGGACATCAGCACCGCGATGCTGGATTTCTTGGCCTGTGACATCACTCGCTCGCGCAGGGGCTCTGGGGTCGAGAACTCGATGTCGATGCAGGAGACTCCTCGCGCGATGCCTTGGAGCAGCACCTCGACGCGTTTATTTTCATCTCCCTTGAAGCCGCCTCCCTCACGCTCCGGGCGGTTCGTCAGGATCACTGGCACTTTGACGGGTAGCAGTTTCTCCCAGCCGGTGGAATCGTGTAGTCCGTCGATGCGAAGCTCGATCAAATCAGCGCCTTGATTGATTGCCCTAGCTACACTTGCGCGCATTGTTTCGATATTTTGGCCAATTACTGCCCCACAGACGGCGGGCGTTCGTAGCTCATGCTTGCCGAGTTTAAACGTCTTCAAGGAGTTTACACCTCTGTTAATTGGTTGACACCCCTATCAACTCAAATGAAGGTTCGGTTGAGACTTCACAGCTGTGCTTTGCAGCCGTGCACTCTTCACGCGTGTGCACAGTTGATACCCCTGTCAACTACCTTTCGACGACGGTTTCCTCTACCTTGACGCCGAAGTGTCGTCCGGCCCGCTCGATGTGAAGGAGTACCTCATCGCCGGGCTTGAGTTTTACCACAGAAATCGGTTTTCCGTCCTTTGCGACTAGGTTTATCGTTTCGGCATTCTGGAGCAACGTTTTGAATTTTTCTCCCTCGCGTTCGGTTTCGACGAGCAGCAGCGGGCGGCGTTCTATCTTCACTCGCCCCACCACACCTGTGCGGGCTTCACCCTTGGCGTTGACAATTAGCACCTCATCTCCAGCCCCGAGTTCCGACATGTACTTCGTTTTCCCTCCGGGTAATCGGATGTAAGCGTGCACCGCTCCGGCGTTCACGCGGAAGGGCCTGGGCTCAACGAATTCGCTCGGCAGCGTCTCGGCGTGCACGAGGAACATGCCCCCCGCTTGGCTTCCCACGAGCATCCCCTCGCCCATGGTCATTAGGGAGGTTGTGTCCACGCAGGCCCGGTCACCCATGCCCACGGGTCGGACCTCGGTCACCTTGGTCGGGACGAGCTCAAGTTTTTCCGCCGTGAGCCTCTCGAAGGTTTCACGCACTTTTCGAACCTCCTCCACGCCCTGTTCTCTCGCATCAAGCAGTACACCGGCCGCCCCAATCTCGAGGGCTTCAACCGCGACCTTCGCCTCGCTTGCATCCTTTACCCCAGCTAGAACCTTAACTTCGGCGCGCTGAAGTTCTGCGATCAAGTTCTCGAGTGGGATGACCTTCCAATCAGGTGTCACCGCGATGAGGAAGTCGGCAGCTTTTCCGACTTTGACTGCAGCGCGCTCGAGTTCCTTGCTCGATATCTCCACGAGTGTTGCGACTTTTCTGCTCTGCTCGCGTAGTTTCTCAATTTGTTTAAGCACTCGCCCTACTTCGTCCACGCTTCGGGCGCTCAGCACCACCACGCTCACACCAGGACCCGGCTCGCTCACCGCGATGGAAATAGCCCCTAGCTTTAGCACTTCTTGAACATCCTCCGGCTTAACTAAGACAACATTTGCACCGGCATCAACAGCGGCCTGAGTAAAGGACTTTCGTTTTTCCCAAGGCTCTTCCCAGTCAGCCTTGACCCACAGCAACTTCTGCAATTCTGTTCACCGCTTGAGTTCGCGCATGGCTCGCCCGACCGAGACCTCTTCATGCACGATCCGCGATAGCGCCTGGGTCATGGCAGTGGGGTTTCGATGTTGGAAGACGTTGCGCCCTATCGAAACGCCTATCGCACCAGTCTTGATTGCCTCTTCCGCCATCTTGAACACGTCCCGCGGGGTCGCCATCTTTGGTCCACCCGCAATCACCACCGGCACAGGGCAGCCTCGGATGACCTTTTGGAAAGTGTTGATATTTCCGGTATAAACTGTCTTGATTATATCTGCCCCTAGTTCTGCTCCGACCCGCGCCGCGTGAGCAACTAACTCCGGGTCGTGCTGATTTTTTATCTTGGGGCCCCGCGGGTACATCATCGCAAACAACGGTATGCCCCACGCTGCACAAATCTCGGCGGTTTCACCAAGCGCTTGGAGTTGTTCCGGCTCGTTCTCCGCACCCACATTCACGTGCACCGAGACGGCATCCGCACCCAGGCTGATTGCTTCCTCCACGGTGGCCACTGGGACCTTGCTATGAGGGTCAGGTCCAAGCGAGGTGCTCCCCGAGAGGTGGATGATCAGCCCGAGATCCTTCCCGTATCCTCGGTGCCCGGCGCGAATGATACCCTTGTGGAGAACTACGGCGTTAGCCCCACCGGCAGCGATTTTGTTTATGATTGAAGTCATATCCTCGAGACCGGCGATTGGCCCCATGCTCAGCCCGTGGTCCATAGGCACGATCACCGTCCGCTTCGTTTTTCGGTCGATTATCCTCTCAAGCCTGATGCGCTTTCCCATCTCAGACAATTACACCACCCTGTAGGTGATATGGGACACCCACATTAAAAGTTGTGCCAAAAGGTGGAGATTTGGCAAGGGATTGGGTACGGCCGCTTGGTGGTGAACTACTCCGCAATCAAGTACGGAGCTTCCGGAGTCGTACCACAAGTGAAACTATCAAGCAAATTCTGTTTCACCGCGCTAAAGTTAAAACTCTTAAGGATCGATTGTGTAGCGGGAACTCCTTGGCGTCTTTGAAAATCAAACCATCGAAGCTGGCAGGTGAAGTTAGAGCGCCGCCTTCGAAGAGTTACACCCATCGCGCGTTCATGGTCTCGTTGCTCGCGAGGGGTGAGAGTAAGGTCATCAACCCGCTTTTGAGCTTTGACACCGAGGCGACGGTTGAAGCGGCTAGGACGTTCGGGGCGGAGGTCGGTCAAGAGAATGACGTTTGGCGGGTTTTGGGCACTGGGGGTGAACTCAAACCTCGCTCCGACCTGATTGATGTCCGCAACTCGGGCACGACCCTACGTTTGATGGGTGCGATCGCTGCGCTCTCGCCAAAACCCGTGCGCCTGACCGGCGATGAGTCGATCCTCAAGCGCCCGATGGGTCCCCTCATCGATGTCTTGGCGCAGCTCGGGGCGAAGGCGAGATGCGAGGGGGCCCAAGGTAGACCGCCCGTGGTCGTCGGGGGCGGGCTGGATGGGGGAGAAGTCGAGATCACAGGCGCGATAAGCTCCCAGTTCATCTCGGCGCTGTTGCTCGTGTGCCCGTACGCTCGGGAGGATGTCGAGCTTCGCGTGACCGAGGAGCTCCGTTCTAAACCTTACATCGAGATCACCCTAGAGCTGCTTGATATGGCAGGGGCGAGGATTAAACGCAGCCGAGACCTCATGGAGTTTAAAATCCCCGGCGGGCAAGTTTTCAGGGCAATGGATCTTGAAATCCCCGGTGATTTTTCATCTTCAGCATTCCTGCTCGCGGCAGCAGCGCTTGCGGGGGATGTCGTGCGCGTGAGCAACCTCGACGTTCGCAGCGCGCAGGGTGACAAGCGAATCGTTGACCTGCTTCGAGAGTTCGGGGCTGATGTGAAGGTGAAAGGTAAGGTGGTTGAAGTTTCGGGTGCCGAGCGGCTCTCGGGCATCGAAGCCGACTGCGGCGATAACCCGGATTTGGTGCCCGCGTTGGCTGTGCTCGGCTCGCTAGCAGATGGCAGAACCAGGCTCACTAATATCCCCCACCTTCGCTACAAGGAGACAGACCGTCTTCGCGCTCTCAGGGTTGAGTTAAATAAGCTGGGGGTGAAGGTGGAGGAGCTGCCGGGAGAGCTTCGCATCAACGGAGTGGAGCGACTCAAGGGCACGAGCCTGTACTCCTACGGCGACCACCGAATAGCCATGGCCCTCGCGGTCGCTGGCTTGGTCGCGCGTGGGGAGACGGTCGTTGAGGGTGCTGAAAGCATATCAATTTCTTACCCTGGTTTTCTCGAGGACGTGCGGAAACTCGGGGCTAAGATTGAACTCATTAAATGACTAACGTGCATCGCCCAGCGGAAGGATTTATAGAACTGGCAGCGAATTTTCAAAGCGGTGCTGAGATGAGCGGAAACACCTTCGGGAAAATCTTTCGGGTCACGACTTGGGGCGAGAGCCACGGCTCGGCGGTCGGCGTGATCGTCGATGGGGTCCCCGCGGGCATGCCGCTGGGCGAGGCCGATGTACAGCGCGAGCTCGACCGACGGCGCCCTGGGCAGTCGATCCTTACAACACCGCGCAGGGAGCGTGACCGAGTCGAGATCATCTCAGGAGTTTTCCAAGGCAAGACCCTCGGCACGCCAATCTCTATGCTCGTCCGCAACGTTGATGTTGATTCGAGACCATACGAGGCGATCAAAACTAAGCCTAGGCCCGGTCATGCAGATCTCGCTTACTGGCTCAAGTTTGGCCACATCGACCACCGCGGGGGAGGGCGAGCGGCAGCACGGGAGACGGTAGGGCGGGTAGCAGCTGGAGCCATCGCGAAGAAGTTGTTGGCGGCTCATGGCATCGAAATCTTAGGCTGCACCGTCGAGGCCGCAGGCGTGGCCCTCGGGCGAGAGGTGAAGCCCGAGGAAATCCGCAAAAATGTCGAACGGAACCCAATGCGGTGTGCCGACCCCAAGGCGGCGGAGCGGATGAAGAAGGCCGTACTGCGGGCTAGTGCGGAGGGCGACAGCACAGGCGGAATGGTCGAGGTCCGAGCGCTCAACGTCCCGGCCGGTCTGGGCGAGCCTGTGTTCGACAAGCTCGATGCCGAAATCGCGCGTGCTCTAATGTCGATGGGTTCGGTCAAGGCGGTCCAGATAGGAGCCGGCTGCAGGGTGGCGCAAATGAGGGGATCGGAGGCAAATGATTCGATCGTGCTGCAACC
>JABUBO010000146.1_pt1 | contig 20817 bp, 21 predicted proteins | sample 7240361 | NCBI WGS metagenome assembly JABUBO01 (sample SAMN07256346, study PRJNA390944) | subsurface metagenome | isolation source: Methane hydrate marine sediment | place: Pacific Ocean: Eastern North Pacific, ODP site
CGCCCCGGGTCCGAAGGACCGCTGGAGCGACGAATAAGGAGCTCCGTGTTAGCGACGGGCGCGAGACGGTGAGCGCCCCGGAGGACAGAGAGTCCCGATGGAATCGGGACGAACGTCCCGAAGGGAATATCTTTAATGGATAGGAAGATTCTTTTTGTTTGTACTGGTAATACCTGTCGTAGCGTAATGGCACAAGGACTATTCAAGAATATGCTAAGGGAAAAAGGGATAGAGAATGTGAAAGTGAGTTCTGCTGGAATTGCTGCTCTCCCTTCCTTTGCTATTTATAGTGTGCTGGAAAAAGTATTAAAAGAAGAAGATATTGAGATTTCAAACCACAAGCCTACTCGAGTTACTCCTCAAATAGTTAAAGATGCCGACCTGATTCTGGTGATGGAGAGAAGACACAAAGAAGCTATTCTGGAGATGGCTCCAGAGGTAAAAAAAAGAGTGTTTCTATTGAAAAAGTTTGCTGGTGAAAAAAAGAATTTAGATATTCCCGATCCTATTGGTCAGCCCGAAGAGGCCTATCGAAGCCGACTGCAGGAGATTAAGGGATATTTGTTGAAAATACTGGAGAAAATCAAAAAAGATTGGAGTAAAAGATTGGAGTAGCTCCGATTTATCGGGGCGTGGATTGGAGCAGCAGGTTTTTGACAATACTTAAATAATTTCGAGGAGAAAGAAATGTCAAGCTTGAAACGATTAGATTCCAAAGTTTACAAAGCAATCTATATGGAAACTAAGAGGCAGGCAGAGAATCTGGAATTGATTGCTTCTGAAAACTTTGTCTCTGAAGCAGTTCTGGAAGCTCAAGGGTCAGTGATGACCAACAAGTATGCGGAGGGCTATCCCAGCCATAGATTCTACGGGGGATGTGAATATTACGATGTGGTTGAATCTTTGGCCATTGAGCGCGCCAAAAAGTTGTTTGGTGCTGACCACGTTAACGTTCAGGCTCATTCCGGGACCCAGGCAAATATGGCAGTCTACTTTGCCGTTCTTGGCATAGGGGATACAATTATGGGGATGCACTTGTCGCATGGAGGACACCTCTCCCATGGTCATCCTACGAGTTTCTCTGGCAAATATTTTAAGACTGTGCCCATAGGTGTATCTAAGAAAACAGGACGCATAGATTACCGGGAGATGAAAAGCCTGGCCATCAAACATAAGCCAAAATTGATTGTTGCTGGGGCCTCCGCCTATTCCAGGATTATAGATTTTGAGAAGTTTCGAGAGGTCTGCGACAGGGTGGGTGCTTTTTTGATGGCTGATATTGCCCATATAGCTGGACTGATCGCTGCTGACCTGCACCCTTCTCCCATTCCTTATGCTGACTTTGTAACCACTACAACGCATAAGACGCTTCGTGGACCAAGAGGTGGAATGATAATGTGTAAGAAGAGATATGCTTCGCTTATAGACAGAAATATCTTTCCTGGAATACAGGGAGGTCCTCTCATGCACGTTATTGCTGCCAAAGCTGTGGCCTTCAAGGAAGCGCTTACCCCCGGATTTAGAAAATATCAGGCTCAGATAATTAAAAATGCCAGGGCGTTAGCTGAAGGATTGATAAGGAAGGGGTTCAAGATTGTTTCTGGAGGTACAGATACACACCTGATGTTGGTAGACCTGAGAAATAAGAGATTGACCGGGGATATGGCTGAAGAAGTTTTAGATAAGGCGGGTATTACGGTTAATAAGAATAGTATTCCCCACGATCCGGAGAAACCCTTTGTGACCAGTGGAATTCGTTTAGGGACACCAGCCCTGACTACCAGGGGCATGAAGGAAGAAGATATGGAGAAAACTGCCGCGCTGATATCAGATGCCCTCGAGCATCGTTATGATGAAGAGTATCTTGCCAGTTTGAAAAAGGAAGTACGTAAAATAACCAGAAAATTTCCTTTATACAAAAAGAGACTGAGAAATGAATAATTGGATAGCCCATAAGGGGATTAAATTTTTTCATTCCTGGTAGAAATTAAATGCTTACCTCTTATATTCTTGTCTTTCTCCTGTCCGGACTAATTTCTTTAGTAGTAACGCCTCTCATTCCTCTCCTGGCGAGAAAGTTCGGGGTAATGGATAGGCCGAGTGAGCGTAAAGTTCACCAAAGACTAATTCCCTCCTGGGGTGGGTTGGCAATCTATCTTGCCTTTAGTGGTTCCATAGCATTAATTTTTCTTTTCAATGATGCCTTTCGTCTTCTACTCCGCTCCCACCATTTTCTGGTTCAAAAGTATTTATTGGGAATACTTCTGGGAGCAACAATTATCACTATTTTAGGGTTAATTGACGATAAGAAAGGACTCAAGGCGACCATTAAATTACTCGGCCAGGTTATTGCAGTCGTAGTTCTACTGTGGTATGGAATAAGAATAGTGGGAATAAACAATCCCTTTGGTAAGACATATCTTGAGTTCTCGTTATACTTAAGTTTCATAATTACAATCATTTGGACAGTTACTTTTATTAACTCCGTCAATTTGATCGATGGACTCGACGGATTAGCCGCAGGTGTAGTGGTAATTGCTTCAATAACCTTTTTTGTTATCACTCTTTTTCAAATCGATAAGCAGAGCAATGTAGCAATTAGTAACAGGCTGGAACTGGTGGCTATTATGGCTCTAGCTTTGGTGGGAAGCACAAGTGGGTTTCTTCTCTACAATTTTCATCCAGCAAAAATCTTTATGGGCGACACTGGCAGTATGTTTCTGGGATTTATCCTGGGGGCGATTACAATAATGGGAACATTGAAAACTGTGGCTGCAATTGCTCTGTTAGTTCCCATTATGGTAATAGGTCTTCCTTTATTGGACACTTTCCTCACTATTCTTCGACGGTTGAAGAAGAGAAAGCCTCTTCTCCAGGCCGACAGAGAACACCTCCACCATCGCCTATTGGACTATGGGTGGGGCCAGAGAAGGACGGTTCTTTTAATGTATGGAATCTCTGGAGTATTGGCATTGGGTGCAATTCTTTTGACTATCCTTTAAAGAAAGAGTAGTGTAGAGTACCTTAGGAAAGTCAAGTTTAAAAGGGAGAGGGAGAGGCTTCCTTGTAGGGGTGGCCCGCAGTTTATCCCGATGTGTCGGGATGGCCACCCGAAGGAAGGGACGACACGGCGGTCGTCCACTACAAAGCGGGTTTTTATATGAAAAAGATAATTTGTATCTTTGGCACAAGACCTGAAGCCATTAAAATGGCGCCTGTGTTGAGAGAATTAAAAAATAAGAAAAGTTTATTCAAAACCGTAGTGGTAGTTACCGCTCAACACAGACAGATGCTCGACCAGGTTCTGAGACTGTTTAATCTCCAATCCGATTACGATTTAAATATAATGCAGGAATCTCAATCTCCCTATTATATCACTACCAGTTCGCTTTCCAGATTGGAAGAGGTAATCAAGAGAGAGAATCCAGATTTTATTCTTGTCCAGGGAGATACCACGACAACTTTTGCAGCTGCGTTGGCTGCTTTTTATCAAAAAGTCCCCGTTGGTCATATTGAGGCAGGACTCCGTTCTTATGATAGATTCAGTCCCTATCCTGAGGAGGTAAACAGGCTTCTCACAGATGCCTTGTGCGATCTTCACTTTGCTCCCACTCCCACGGCAAAAAGAAACCTTCTTAAAGAGAACATAAAGAAAGAATCCATTTTCGTAACTGGAAATACTGTAATCGATGCTCTCTATTTAGCCCTGAACAAGCCGCATCGGTTCAGGAACTCTGTTTTGAAAAGAATCGACTTCACCAAGAAAAGAATAATCTTGCTCACTGCTCACCGCAGAGAAAATTGGGGAATTCCACTGGAGAATATCTGTTTAAGCATCAGACAACTTATTCAGAAATATGACGATTTGGAAATTGTCTATCCGGTTCATCTCAACCCTAAGGTGGAAAATGTTGTCCATAAAATACTGAAAAACTCTCCTCGCGTCCATCTTACTAAACCATTAGATTATCTCGATTTTGTGAATCTTTTGAATAAGTGCTTCTTAGTGTTAACCGATTCTGGCGGGCTGCAAGAGGAAGCACCCTCTTTAGGTAAGCCCGTGTTAGTGTTAAGAGAAGTTACTGAAAGGCCGGAAGCAGTAAAGGCTGGCACTGTAAAGGTCGTTGGCTTATCTAAAGAGAGAATATTTAGGGAAACCTGTAAATTACTGGATAATAAGAGAATGTATGAGAGGATGGCTAAATCGGTTAACCCCTATGGCGATGGAAAGGCATCCACAAGAATAGTCAACGCCCTAGAGAAAAAAGTGACACGGAAAAAGTGACAGGTACTTTTTTTAAATGTACCTGTCACCTTTTCAAAAAAGTACCTGTCACTTTTTCAGGTCTGTCACCTTTTTAGTGGAAGAGAGATGATAGAACATTATAGTTTTGGCAGAATAGTTGTCGATGGAAAAGAGTACACCTCTGATGTGATAATCTACCCCGACCATGTTGATGGTAATTGGTGGAGAAAAGAAGGCCACCGACTGCAGGTAGTCGATATTGAGAAAGCTATAGAAGAGAAGCCCGAAATTCTAATTATTGGCACCGGAGCTTCGGGATTGATGGAAGTGCCTAAGGAAGTAGAAAGTTATCTAACTTCCCAAGGGATTAAATTAGTTGTAGATACGACTAAAAATGCTTGTGATGAATATAATCGCCTTTCCCCATCGGGTAAAACTATCGCTGCCTTGCATTTAACCTGTTAAGACCAGAATTTTAGGAGGTCATTATGAAAATAGAACTCACCTACTGGTACAAGTTATTAGTCCCCAGGGCTGTGGTTCTAATTTCCACAGTAAGTAAACAGGGCGTCTCTAACGCCGCACCTTTTAGTTTCGTAATGCCTGCTTCAGTGGAACCACCAATGATTGCCTTTGCCTCAGACCCGGAACACCACACCATATCCAATATCAGGGAGACGGGAGATTTTGCAGTCAATATTCCCGGTGTGGACATGCTCAACCAACTGTGGACCTGTGGGGAAGATTTTCCTAAGGGAGTTAGTGAGATTAGAAAAGCGCACCTTACTGAAAAGAAATCGAAAAAGATAAAATCACCAAAAGTGACTGAAGCGCTGGCTCAGTTTGAATGTAAGCTGGAAGCAATGTATGAAGCTGGGGACCACATAATTGTGGTAGGAAGAGTAGTGGATGTAGAATTGAAAAAAGGACTTTTTGTAAAAGGGAAGTATAACCCTTTAAAGGCTAGGCCACTCTCGCATGTAGGAGGTAATGAATTTACCCTACCCGAGAAAATTATAAAGGCAATATAAGGAATAATGGGGCGATAGCTCTTTACCCTCCTAATTTACAATGGCCACTAGACTCTTTAGTTCTTATTTACTTGACAGGACAAAAATTAATTTTATAAAATCTTAGTTTGGCAGCTTCGCTTATTTTTTTAAGGAAGAACTTGTGAAAATTTTCACAAAATTTCTGGGGAAATTGGTAGATTTGGGTTTAATGAATGAAGATAGGAATTGTGGGTGCTGGGGCGATGGGTGGGTTATTTGGTGGGATGCTCACCAGAGCAGGGCAGGATGTTTGGCTAATTGACAATCATAACGAAAGGGCGGAGAAGATAAATAGAGAAGGACTGATTATAGAACCAAGTAAAGCCCTTCAGCCCGGGGAACCTAAACAGGAAATAATAAAAATAAAGGCAACAACAGAGCCTTCCAACGCAGGCTCCTGCGATTTAGTTATTCTTTTCGTTAAAGCGTATGATACCGAAGAAGCCACGAGGAATTCTTTACCACTAACCGGAAGTAAGACAGTCTGGCTTACCCTGCAAAATGGACTGGGAAACATTGAGAAGATGGGTAAAATCGTGGGTAAGGATAGAATGGTTGGTGGTATCACTTATCAGGGTGCTACTGTGTTAGAGGTGGGGAGAATAAGACATGCAGGTTGTGGAAAGACAGTAATTGGGGAAATTGGTGGTAGGGTAAGTGAAAGGATTAAATCCATTTCAGATATTTTCAATCAGGCAGGCATAGATGCTGAGATTTCCGATAATATAGAGGGTGTGTTGTGGGGTAAACTATTAATCAATGCAGTGATTAACCCTTTAACAGCCATTACCAGAGTAAGAAATGGCCAATTGCTGGAATCTCCCCTTCTAAAAGAGACGATGAAACTCATAGTGGAAGAGGCTATGCGAGTTCCTCTAAAAAAGGGAATCAGACTGCCTTACCAGAAAGTATTTGAGAAAGTGGAAGAGTCCTGTCAGACTTCCAGAGACAATATCTCTTCTATGTTGCAGGATATATTGAGAAAGAAGAGAACGGAGATAGATTTTATCAACGGTGCAATAGTTTCTGAAGCTGAGAAAATAGGCATACCCACACCCCTGAATAGAGCTCTTTGGAACATAGTTAAATTCTTAGAAGGGAGGACGAAATATGTTAAGTGATTTAGAGATTGCCCAGAAGGCGAAGATGAGGCCCGTTGTGGAAATCGCTCAGGCTCTGGGCATTAAGGAAGATGAGATTGAGCCTTACGGAAAGTATATGGCTAAAGTCTCCCTGGAAATCCTGGAGAGATTGAAAAACAAGCCCAGTGGTAAATTTATTACAGTAACAGCAATTACTCCCACTCCCTTAGGAGAAGGGAAGACAGTTACTGCCTTTGGGTTAGGAATGGCTTTGGCCAAGATAGGAAAGAAAGTCTGTAACACCTGTCGCCAACCTTCAAAGGGTCCCACATTCGGCATTAAGGGCGGTGCCACAGGGGGAGGCTACTCTCAGGTTCTTCCTATGGAGAACATTAATCTACACTTTACTGGAGATACCCATGCCGTAGAGTCAGCCCATAATCTTTTAGCTGCGGCAATAGATGCCAGCATTCTCCACGGAAATAAATTGAACATCGATCCTCTCAGTATTACCTGGCGCAGGTGCGTTGATGTCAGTGATCGGGCACTGCGAAATATAATTATTGGACTGGGGGGTAAGGCTAATGGTTCTCCACGAGAGACAGGTTATGATATCACCGTGGCTACGGAAACTATGGCTATTCTTGCACTAACCACGGGGCTCTTCGACCTGAGAAAGAGGCTGAGTAGAGTAGTGGTGGGTTATACTTATAATGGCAAACCGGTGACTGCTGAACAACTTAAGATTGCTGGAGTAATGACAGTGTTATTGAAGGATGCCATCAAACCCAATCTTGTGCAGACAACGGAGAATACACCTGTTCTTAATCACGCTGGACCCTTCGCCAATGTTGCTCATGGGAATAACTCGGCACTCGCTGATATGGTAGCTCTTAAACTAGTCGATTACGTAGTTACAGAAAGTGGCTTTGGCGCAGACTGTGGTTTCGAGAAATTAATCAACGTTAAGTGTCGGCAGAGTGGTTTAAAAGTCGATTGTGCTGTGGTAGTCGCTTCCATAAGGGCATTGAAAATGCATGGTGGAGCGTTTGAGGTGCGCCCGGGAGTGGACTTAGATGAGAAATTGGTGGCCAAGGAGAATATGAAAGCTCTGGAGAAGGGATGTGAAAATCTTGCCAAACATATAGAGAATGTCCACCTCCATGGGCTTCCTGCAGTAGTGGCGATTAATAGATTTACTTCAGATACTGATAAAGAGGTAGAATTTGTAAGGAAAAAGGCTCTGGAAGCTGGTGCGGAAGATGCTGCCCCTGTAGATTGTTGGGCTAAAGGTGGTGAAGGTGCTATTCAATTGGCTGAAGCAGTTGTGGCAGCAGTGGATAAACCACACCAGATGCAGTTCCTCTATTCAGACGATGCATCTATCAAAGAAAAGATTGAGACAATAGCAAAGAAGATATACGGCGCAGACGGGGTAGATTATACTTCTCTTGCCGAAAAGAAGATTAAGTTGTATACTGAGTTGGGTTATAATAAGATGCCCATAAATATGGCTAAGACTCATCTATCTCTTTCCCATGACCCAAATCTAAAGTGTGTGCCTCGCCACTTTAGAATACCCGTTCGAGATATCCGGGCATCAGTAGGAGCTGGATTTCTCTATCCTCTTTTAGGGGCTATGAGCACTATGCCTGGGCTTCCCTCAGTCCCAGCTGCCACCAAAGTGGACATCGATAAGACTGGAAAAACAGTGGGATTGTTCTAAGCAAAAAATGGGAAGACTACTCATTGGAGGGATAATAATGAAAGAAGTAATTTTGCCAGATATGGGCGAAGAGGTAAAAGAAGCAACTATCTCCTTCTGGCATCACGAGGAGGGAGACAAAGTAACCAAGGGGGAGGATTTAGTAGAGATTACTACGGAGAAAGCAAGTTTTCAAGTTGAAACCCCTGTTTCGGGAATCTTAAGCAAAATTTCCGCTGGTGAAGGCGAAGTAGTAAAATCTGGACAGGTCCTGGGAATTATTGAAGAAGAGTAGATAGAATGAATTCCGGGGACACAATACTTAATTCCGTAAATTCATAATTGCAGGGTCGGGCCTCAATAATTAAGTATTGTGTCCCCGAATTAGGAGAAAGGAGTAAGAAATGATAATAATGGAACAGAAACCATTTGAGGAAATCCTTTCGTTTTTAAAGGACGAAAAGTCCATATTTATTGTGGGTTGTGCACAGTGCGCCACTGTATGTAAAGTTGGCGGTGAAGAAGAAGTTAAAGCGATGAAAGATAAATTGGAGAGTCAAGGCAAGAAGGTGAGCGGATGGGTAGTTATAGACCCAGCCTGCCAGAGCGTTGAGGTAAAGAAGAATTTCCAGGCAAACAAAGATAAAATTACCTCAAGTGACGCCATTTTGGTAATGGCCTGCGGTAACGGGGTCCAGTCTGTAAAGGATAGTGCCGAGAGGATAAAGATGGCCAAACCAGTCCATCCGGGATGCAACACACTTTTCCTGGGAGAAGTGGTAAGGGCAGGCTATTTCGAGGAGAAGTGTAGTCTTTGTGGAGATTGCCTGTTAGAAGTAACCGGTGGGATCTGTCCTGTTACTCGCTGTTCCAAGGGGCTTCTCAATGGTCCTTGTGGAGGGAGTTCTGAAGGGAAATGTGAGGTTGATCCTGAGCGCGATTGTGCTTGGGCGCTTATTTATGAAGAGTTGAAGAAGAGAGGAAAGCTGGATAGAATGAAAGCTATACAACCGGCAAAGGACCATTCCAAACTTATAAAACCCCGTACCTTGACATTGGGTAGTTAAGGGAGAAAGAATGGACTCAAATGCAAATTATGATATTGCCATAATCGGCGCCGGACCTGGGGGTTATGTGGCGGCAATCAGAGCTTCCCAGTTGGGCGGTAAAGTAGTAGTGATTGAAAAGGGCGAACTGGGAGGAACCTGTGTGAATAGAGGCTGTATTTCCACAAAGACGCTTCTGGCAAGTGCCCAGCTTCTCCATTCAGTTAAGAAAGCAGGCGAGTTTGGGATCAATTCCGGAGAAGTCAGTGTAAATTTCTCTACAATATCTAAAAGAAAAGAGAGAATAATTAAACAACTTGTTGGCGGAATAGGTCAGTTATTCAAAAGCTATGGCGTTGAGGTGATAAAAGGAAAGGGAAAGTTAACCGAGAGAATTAAAGACAACCTGGTCGAGCTTGAAGTAGAAAAAGATGATGGTTCAGTAGAAAAAGTTATGACTAAAAAGTTAATTATTGCTACAGGTTCTGTCCCTGCCCGGATTCCCGGAATCTCCATAGATAAACGCGATGTGATAACCAGCGACCAGGCTCTGGAATTGGAAGAAATTCCTTCTTCTCTCCTTATTGTGGGAGGTGGGGTTATTGGAGTGGAATTTGCTTCCATATTTAATAGCTTGGGAAGTAAGGTGACAATTATTGAACTCCTGCCACGGATTATTCCCACTGAAGATGGAGAGATATCTGAACAACTGAAGAAGCTTCTGGTCAAATCTGGCATAGAAATAAATACAGGAGTGAAAGTTAAAGAAATAATATCCCACAATGGCAAAAAGAAAGTTGTAATAGAGACTCCCCGAGGAAAAGAAGAGAAAGTTGTCCAGAAAGTACTGATTGCTACAGGTAGGAAGCCTTATACAGAGGGTCTGGGTCTGGAGAAGACGGGGATTGGGCTGGAGAAGGGAAGAATATTGGTAAATGAGAGGATGGAAACGAATCTTCCAGGAATATTTGCCATTGGAGATGTAGTGGGAGGGGTTCTTCTTGCCCATGTCGCTTCAGCTGAGGGGATTGTGGCTAGTGAAAATGCGATGGGTAATCAATCGAAAATCGACTACAGGGTTATTCCCAATTGTATCTATTCTCTCCCTGAAGTTGCCAGCGTTGGTCTCAGTGAGGAGAAAGCAAAAGAGATGGGTTACGAAGTGGCTGTAGGAAGATTTCCCTTCCTGGCCAATGCCCGGGCGACTATTATGGGAGAAAGAGTAGGCTTGGTGAAGATAGTAGCAGATAGAAAAACTGATGAGATATTGGGGGCACATATAGTTGGTCCGCATGCTACGGAATTGATAGCTGAGGCCAGCGTGGCTATTAAAGCGAAAGTTGTCACGAAGGATTTGGAAAGAATGATTCACGGCCATCCCACTTTAAGTGAAGCAATATTTGAAGCAGCTCACGATGTTCATGGAGAGGCTATAGATTTAAAGAAGAAATAGCGGAGATGAGAATCATGGTTAAATGTAGAGTGGTAGACCTGGGATTGGTTAGTTATGAGAAGGCCTATTATTTGCAGAAGAGACTCCATGAATTCAGGAGAGAAGGAAGAATTGATGATGTTTTAATTCTATTGGAGCATGAGCCAGTGGTGACTATGGGAAGGGGAAGTAAAAAGGATAATATCTTAGTTTCCGATGAGTTCCTGCAAAGTAAAGGGATTAGAATTTTTGAAATCGACAGAGGAGGCGATGTTACTCTCCATTGTCCTGGACAGCTCGTAGGCTATCCAATTCTCGACCTAAAAATTTATGGGAAAAATATACATAAGTATCTAAGAAATCTCGAAGAAGTAATAATCCGTTCATTAAAAGTTTACGGAATAAATGGTCAGAGGATTGAGAACCATAGCGGAGTTTGGGTAGGGGAGAAAAAGATCGCCTCCATAGGAATTGGCATAAAGGGCTGGGTCACTTTCCATGGGTTTAGTCTCAATATAAATCCTGATCTGTCTTATTTTTCATTAATCAGGCCCTGTGGATTTGAAAGTAGAACAGTGACTTCTATGAGCGAGATATTGGGCAGCCCAGTCGAGCCAAAAGATTTCCGTCACCAGTTGATAGAACAGTTTGCAGAAGTATTCAGTCTGGGAATAGAGGAAGATGGTAAACAGGTTTCCACCCTGGATAGTAAAGAGATTGTCTCTTGCTCCCTCTGACAAAAAAGGAGGGGAAGGAGAGGTTAATAAGACGAGAAATCTCCTTCGCAGTTTAGATTTGCACACTGTCTGTGAAGGAGCCCATTGTCCAAACCTCTGGGAATGCTTCGCTGAATCTACAGCCACTTTCATGATTTTAGGTAAAATCTGTACAAGGAACTGTAAGTTCTGTAGTGTGGCTGAAGGGAGCCCTTTATCAGTTGACCGGAAGGAACCCAAAAGAATAGCCCAGGCAGTGAAGAAATTGGGGTTGAATCATGTAGTAATTACCTCAGTTACCCGTGATGATTTGCCAGATGGGGGAGCTTCTCAATTTTTCTCTACAATTATGGAGGTTCGCTCGATAAATCCCGATGTAATTATTGAAGTGCTTATTCCTGATTTCGCAGGAAGTAGAGAAGCAATTAAGCAAGTATTAGAGGCAAGGCCTGAGATTGTCGGACATAACTTAGAGACAGTGCCATCTTTATATCGAAAAGTGAGACCCGGTGCATCTTATGAGAGGTCTTTGAAGTTGCTTGAGTTGGTGAAGATTTTGCAGCCCGATATTTACACTAAGTCGAGCCTGATGCTGGGTTTAGGAGAGGAAGAGCAGGAGATTTTGGGCGTAATGGAAGATTTGAGAAGAATAGATTGCGATATTCTCACTATGGGACAATATCTACAACCGAGTAGCTCGCATCTGGAAGTTCGTAGATTTATTCCTCCGAGTGAATTTGAAGAATATAAAAAGGTAGCGGAAAAGACAGGATTCCTGTTTGTGGCATCAGCACCCTTTGTTCGCAGTTCATATAGAGCAAGTGAATTTTCCAGTCGATTCATTCGTAAGGTAACTCATTAGTCTTGCCGAATGGTAGAGGAGGAAAGGAATGCTTTCTGAGGCTTTAAAATCAGGTAAATTTGTAGTGACTTCAGAGATAGGACCACCTAAAGGTGTAGAAATGAGAGAAATCCTTTCTGAAGCTGAATTCTTTAAAGGTAAAGTAGAAGCTGTGAATGTAACTGACCTACAGAGTTCGGTTATGAAGTTGGGTTCTTTAGCTACGTGCCGTCTTTTGATAGAGAGTGGTATTGAGCCTGTGTTTCAAATAACCTGTCGCGACCGCAATCGCCTTGCTTTACAATCAGATATTTTGAGTGCCTATGTTCTGGGAATTAGAAACCTGCTCATTCTCACCGGAGACCATCCTAAATTGGGTGACGACCCAGCGGCGAAGCCTGTTTTCGACCTCGATTCGGTACAACTCCTGGAAGCAGTCAAAAAATTACAGGAAGGGGAAGATATGGCAGGGAACAAGTTGGAAGGGGAACCGCCAAAGTTCTTTATGGGAGCAGTAGTAAATCCCGGTGCCGATCCTATAGAGCCGCAAATAATAAAAATGGAAAAGAAGATAAAAGCTGGAGCACAATTCTTCCAGAGCCAGGCAGTCTACGAGCCTGAGAAGTTTGCCCAGTTTATGAAGAAGGTGAAGGGTTTTGGCGTTCCTGTTCTGGCGGGAATTGTTCTTTTGAAATCTGCAGGAATGGCAAGATATATGAATAAGAACGTTAGCGGAGTATATGTTCCCGACCCGCTTATTGAGGAGATGGAAAAGGTAGAGAAAGAGAAAAGAGGAGAGAAGAGTATAGAAATTGCCGCAAGGCTAATCAGGGAACTCAAAGGTCTCTGCCAGGGCGTGCACATTATGCCTCTTGGCTGGGGAAATAAAGTCCCCAAAGTGTTAGAGGTAGCCGGTCTATGAAATTTAAAAGATAGTTTGTTCAATCGCTTAGGAAATTTCTTTGCGTGGAAAAGTCTGGAGTCCTCCCGAAAGGGAGGGTTAGTAGACGGAACCTTGCTTTCGCAAGGACTCCATATCACAAACTATCTTTCAAATTTATATTTGTAGGGAGATATGATGGGAGATTATAGAAGTGAACGGTTAGAAAAGTATGTTGATGATTTGGCGGCGAAACTTCCTGCACCTGGTGGGGGGAGCGTGGTGGCTCTGGTGGGTGCACTGGGAGTGGGGCTTCTGAGCATGGTTTCCAATTTTACTCTGGGAAAGGAAAAATACAAACAAAGTGAAGAAGAGATAAAAAAGATTTTAGACAGAAGCGAAGATTTACGTGAGAGATTGACTGAGTTGGTGGATGAAGATATTAGGGTCTATGGCAAGGTCTCCAGTGCTTATAAATTGCCCCGTGCAACTGATCAAGAGAAAAAAGTGCGTTCCCAGGCAATTGAAGAAGCCTGTAAGGATGCACTAACTGTTCCTATGGAAGTAGCGCGTTGTTGTACGGAGGGCCTGAACCTGGCAAGAAGGCTTGTGGAGATAGGGAATGTTAGGCTAGTCAGCGATGTGGGCGTTGCTGCAGGATTATTGGAGGCTGCCTTGAAGGGAGCAGAGTTCAATGTAAATATTAATCTAAAAGTAATCGAAGACAGAGACTTTGTGGAAGAGAAAAAGAAGGCTATAGGTTCCTTTGTGAAGGATAGACTAAAAATAAAAGACGAGATATTGAAAGAGACAAAAGATAAAATAGAAAATATCACTTAATTTCTTAAAAATTACAGGAGTGTAAAGCGAGAGCTTTACCAGTCCCGACAAGTCGGGACACTCCAGAAGTTCTTCCTCTCTCTGCGGGGAGAGGGTTTATAGGGGGATTAACGTGGCAGGAAAAATAATTGATGGTAAATCTCTGGCAGCGAAGTTCAAGGAAGATATCAAGAAGGAAGTTGGACAGTTGAAAGAGAGCCATAAAGTAACACCTTTGTTAACAGCAATACAGGTAGGAGAGAACCCTGCCTCAAGAGTCTACATTAAGAATCAGAAGAAGAGTTGCGAAGAAATGGGAATCGATTATCAACTCCACGAATTACCAGAAGCAACCAGCGAAGAAGAACTTCTCCAATTCGTTGAGAAATTGAATAGAGACGATAAGGTCACTGGCATTATTCTCCAAATGCCTCTTCCTCAACAGATAAATGGACGCAGGGTGCAGATGGCCATTACTCCGATGAAAGACGTTGAAGGGATGAACCCCTCTAATATGGGTATGCTGGTCTATGGAAATCCCAGACTTGCTCCCTGCACGGCGCTGGCGGCGATGGAGCTACTAAAAAGTACAGGTGTGGATATAAAGGGTAAAGAAGTAACTGTTGTGGGACATAGCGAGATTGTAGGCAAACCCATAACTCTCTTTCTCCTCTCTTCGATTCTGGAGTCGGCTACTCCCACTGTTTGCCATATTGCCACCAGGGATTTGGCTTCCCATACCAGAAATGCTGAGATACTCATTGTCGCTGTGGGAAAGGCGGGATTGATCAAGGGAGATATGATTAAACAGGGAGCAATTGTAATCGATGTGGGTATAAATCGAGTTCCCGTTCTGGACGAGACAGGGAAGCCTGTTGTCAGTAACGAAGGAAAACGCAAAATGAAGACAGTTGGCGATGTGGTGTTTGAAGAAGCAGTGGAGAAGGCTTCCTATATTACTCCGGTGCCCGGTGGAGTCGGTCCTCTTACAGTGGTGATGCTGTTAAGAAACACACTTACTGCCTGTAAGTGGCAAAGGGAGAAAAAATAATGAGAATAATTTCTAGAAAGATTCATTTTTCCACTCAAGGGAATGTGGATATTGTCAACCTTACCGAGCGGGTTGTGAGGAATTTAGAGGAGACTGGTCTGGGGAAGGGGATGGTTAATATCTTTGTTGCCGGAGCTACAGCGGGGATAACCACTATGGAGTATGAGCCGGGATTGGTGGAAGATTTTCCCGCTGTCATCGAGCGACTCGTTCCCCAGAAGAAAGGTTATCTTCACGATAAGACCCATCTTGACAGTAATGCTCATTCACACCTGAGAGCAAGTCTTCTGGGGCCCTCTCTGACCGTCCCCTTCGAAAATGGGGAGCTGATTTTGGGAACATGGCAACAGATTATCTTTGTCGATTTTGACAACCGATCCAGAAAGAGAGAAGTGATTCTACAGATAATTGGGGAACAGGAATGAAACCTATACTTCAGGTAGCCTTAGATTTTATTGATTTGCCCAGGGCATTAAAACTTGCCGGGGAGGCTTTACAGGGTGGAGCGGATTGGATTGAAGCAGGGACGCCCCTTATTAAAAGTAGCGGATTGGATGCGGTGAGGGAGCTGAGAAAGAGGTTTCCCAGGGCCACGTTGGTGGCTGATATGAAGATAATGGATGTGGGGAGAATTGAGGTGGAGAGTGCTGCCAAGGCAGGGGCTGATGTGGTGGTTGTTCTCGGGCTGGCCAGCGACTCTACCATAAGAGAATGTATTGAGGCAGGAAAACATTACGGAGCAAAGATAATGGTAGACCTGTTAGAAGTTGATGCGCTCTGGGAAAGAGCAAAAGAGGTTGAGAGAATGGGTGCTGATTATATAGGTGTTCATGCCTCAATAGATGAGCAGATGGAAGGAAAAGCATCTTTTCAAGGAGTGAGAGCAATTGCCGGCAAGATAGGAATTCCCATTGCTGTTGCTGGAGGAGTCAATTCCGAAAACGCTCATGAAGCAGTGGATGCAGGGGCAAACATTATTATTGTGGGAGGAGCGATTACTAAAAACGTAGACGCCAAAAAGGCAACCGCAGAAATTAAGAAGGCAATAGAAAAAAAGATTAAAATCAAAAGCGAACTGTTTAAAAGAGTTTCTGAGGAGAATATCAGAGAGATGCTTTCCAAAGTCTCTTCAGCAAACATCTCTGATGCTATGCATCGTCAGGGTGAACTGAAAGGTATTCGTCCAGTATGTTCTGGCGTTAAGATGATCGGACCTGCATTCACAGTGAGGACCTATCCTGGAGACTGGGCGAAGACAGTGGAAGCAATCGATGAGGCACCTCAAGAGAGCGTCATTGTGATTGATGCCGGAGGGGTTGAACCGGCAGTATGGGGAGAGCTGGCTACAAACAGTTGCCTGGAAAATAATATAGAGGGAGTAGTAATTGATGGAGCGATTAGGGATGTGGTAGAAATCAGGAAGCTCAAATTCCCTGCTTTTGCTCGAATTATTACGCCCACAGCAGGCGAGCCTAAGGGATTTGGTGAAATGGGCGTGCCTGTAAAAGTTGGCGGGGTAAGGGTCTTTCCCGGGGATTGGGTCTTTGGAGACGATGACGGAGTGGTAGTCATCCCTCAAAAAAGAGCAGTGGAAATTACCAATCGGGCAATGGATGTATTGGAGAAGGAAAACAGGATACGAAAAGAGATTAAACAAGGCGGAACCCTGGGAAAAGTTACAGAACTCTTGAAATGGGAGAAAAAGTAAGACATTTCCCCTTGAGAAAAATATTTAGGGAGCTAGTAGAATGGAATTTAAGGGAGTGTGTACAGCGATTGGCAGCTTACCCCACCAGGACGTGAGAAAAAGTACCTGTCACTTTTTTCTGTGAGAAAAAGTACCTGTCACTTTTTTCTTGTCACTTTTTTCTGGAGGCGAAGGGATGGAATTTAAGGGAGTGTGTACAGCGATTGGCAGTTTACCTCACCAAGACGTTGATAGAGCCTGTGAGATAGTTCTGGAGAGTTTTTCTCAAATACCGGCTTGGCCGCAACTTCCCAGGCGTAATTTACGGGAAAATATGTATATACAGGTGAGCGAGGGGATGCCCTGCCTCGTCTTAGATGAGAAGAAAAAGAAAACTTACTTCCGGACAAAAGGAGACATAACAGGGGAGTTAGAGAAGTTTTACCAACAGATAATAGAAGACAGGGTCGATTACTTCAAGATTAGTGAGGATTATGCAGCAGGGTTCTATTCCCTTATGGAACAAGTAAGAAAGAAACTCTCCCAGGAGAAAGGGGAAGTTAGTATTCTGGCGCTCAAGGGACAACTTATTGGTCCTATTAGTTTCGGACTCACTGTTACCGACGAAAATAGAAAATCCATTCTTTACCACGAGCAGCTTGTGGATGCGGTGGTGAAGACTTGCGTGATGAAGGCTCGCTGGCAGGTTAGAAGAATGAAAGAGGTCTTCCCTCAAATTATTATTTTTATAGATGAGCCCTATCTTGCGTCCTTTGGTTCTGCTTTCGTCTCACTGAGTAGAGATGAAGTGGTAAATTATCTGAATCAGGTTATCGACTCCATTAAATCAGAAGGAGCGATTGCCGGGATACACTGTTGTGGAAACACAGACTGGTCAATTCTTATGGATACAAAAGTGGACATTATAAGTTTCGATGCATATAGTTATTTGGAAACCATTAGTTTGTACCCAGAAAAGTTAAAAGAATTTTTGAGTCAAGGTCGCTATTTAGCCTGGGGTATTGTGCCCGCATCCTCCCAGGTAATGGAAGAGGAGATAAACAGTTTAATTAAAAGATTCGAAGATGGATTAAAACTTTTAGGGAGTAAAGGTGTAGAGAGAGAAAGGATTCTGGAGAACTTATTGATTACTCCCAGTTGCGGCACAGGAACTCTATCGGTGGAGGTTGCTGAGAAGGTAGTGAAGTTGACCAGAGGAGTTTCCGATAGTATTAAAGCCAGCTATTTCCGGGGGTGAGTGAGTGAAAGAGTTAGTCGAACCCTTACAGTGGACAGGAGAAATTTCCACTTTATCTCCTCCGCATAAGTTATTCCGGCAATTTCTGAATAGTCGCTATAGCTTTTTCCTGGAAAGCGGAGGTTCTGCAGGCGATTTCAGCAGGTATTCGTTCATCGGTAGTGAGCCCTTTCTTGTGTTCAAGAGCAAGGGAAAACAGATTGAAATTTGTGAAGGAAGCCGGAGTCAGAGATTCTCGGGAGACCCTTTTGATGTTCTCAAACGGCTCATTTCTCAGTACAATTTAGCTTCTTCTGGACATTCTCCTTTTCCCGGTGGAGCAGTGGGTTATTTTGGCTATGACTTATGCCATTTCGTGGAAAAATTGCCCAGAAACAGCTTTGACGATTTACAACTTCCCGACTGCTATTTAGGTTTTTATGACCTGGTGTTATCTTTCGACCACTTAACGGGTAGACTGTTCATCTCTTCGTCGGGTCTTCCGGAAAAAGAACCGGCCAGAAGAAGAGAGAGAGCCAAGTGGCGACTGGAAGAGATGCTGAATAAATTGAACAAGGCTTCGTGGGAAGATTTCTCAGTCAGGGAAGAATACAATATTGGGGAAATAAGCTCGAATTTTTCACGGCCAGCTTATCTTGATGCTATAGAGAGAGTCAAAGAGTATATCAGGGCAGGAGACATCTTTCAGGTAAACCTTTCCCAGAGGTTTGTATGCTCCCGGATGGCTTTGCCGTTTACTATATATGAGAAGCTTCGTCGCATTAATCCGGCGCCGTTTGCCAGTTTGTTAAATTTTCCTGAACTCAGTGTAGTAGGGGCCTCTCCCGAAAGGTTCCTGCGCATATCGGGAAGAAAGGTGCAGACCCGTCCTATCAAAGGCACGCGGCCCCGGGGTAGAGACGACCTCGAAGATAAAGAGTTAGCCAGGGAACTCTGGGAAAGTGAAAAGGATAAAGCAGAACTAATAATGATAGTTGACCTGGAAAGAAATGATTTGGGGAGAGTTTGCGAATACGGCTCTGTAAAGGTACCCAAACTCATCACTCTGGAGACCTATCCCACAGTCTTTCATCTTGTTTCTACGGTGGAGGGAGTGCTAAAGGAAGACAAAGACCACATCGACTGTTTAAGAGCCTGTTTTCCAGGGGGGTCGATAACAGGTGCGCCAAAGATAAGGGCTATGGAGATAATTGATGAGCTGGAGCCAAATCAGAGGGGGGTTTACACTGGCTCTATCGGATACATAGGATTTAATGGCGAAACCGATCTCAACATTGTAATTAGAACCATGGTAATGACTGGTGAAAAGATATACTTCCACGCTGGTGGCGGAATTGTAGCCGACTCTGATCCCGCGTCAGAATATGAGGAGACGCTACATAAAGCCAGAGCTTTAATAGAAACTCTGACTATGGGGAAAGGGAAAGAGGCGCTTACCCATCCCAGCAGTTTATAGACTGTGGAGTCCTCCCGAAAGGGAGGTTGGAGTGTCAAGCGAAAGCTTGACCAGGGTGAAACTTTCGTTTCACACTCCAGAATTTTGGAGGGTCGGGAAAAGTCCTGAATATGGAGAAAATCTTTCTCAATGGTTCTTTTGTGAATCTTGCCCAGGCAAAAATTTCTGTCTTCGACAGAGGATTTCTTTATGGGGATGGTCTGTTTGAGACAATGCGGGCCTATTGCGGTGAGGTTTTTCGTCTGGAAGACCATCTGGATAGGCTGTTTCGCTCGGCAAAGGAAATAGAGCTCTCTTTCTCCTATACTCGAAAAGAGCTAAAGAATATAATCAAGAGAATACTAAAAACAAATAACCTTTTCGAAGCCTATATAAGACTTACTCTTTCCAGAGGAGTTTCCGAGCCCGGCTTAATTTCTAAATCTAAATCTTCAGCCACTCTGGTAATAGTGGCCAGAAAGTTCAAGCCACTTTCTGCTTCAGAGCATAAAAGAGGATGGAGAGCTACAATAGTTGAGACCAGACAGAATCAGGCATCCCCTGTATCCAGATTGAAGTCACTTAACTTTCTAAATAACATATTGGCCAGAAAAGAGGCAAAAGCGAAGAGATTCGATGAGGGAATTTTGCTCAATACTGTAGGTGATGTTACTGAAGCTTCAACGAGCAATATCTTTTTAGTGAAAAAGGGTATTTTGATTACACCACCAGAAGAGTCGGGGTTATTGCCCGGGATAACGCGAAGAGTCGTTCTGGAGTTGGCTACCAGCCTGGGACTTAAGGTATATAAAAGAAGGATTTCCTTAGATGGGCTGATAGGAGCAGAGGAGGCTTTCCTTACTAATTCTTTAATTGAAATTATGCCCCTGGTAGAAATCGATTGTCGTCGAATCGGCAAGGGAAAGCCAGGCACCCTCACTCAGAGAATCCATAAGGCATATCAAGACTTGGTGAAAAGAGAAATTAAGGAAACATAGTTTGTTCAACGTAGAAAGTTTGGAGTCTTCTGAAAGGGAGGGTGGAGTGTCAAGCGAAAGCTTGACCATCGTGAAACTTTCGTTTCACACTCCAGAATTTAATTACCCCCGATTTCATCGGGGGACTCCAGCGCACAAACTATCTTTCTAAGGGTAAGATCGGAGAGATAAATGAAATTGGCAATAACTGGTAAGGGGGGAGTGGGAAAGACTACTCTGGCTGCAGGATTGGCACTTAGTTTTTCTCAGGATGGGAAGAAAGTTATTGCTATTGATGCCGATCCTGACAGTAACCTGGCAGCCACTCTTGGTTTTCCCGAACCGGAGAAGATAGTCCCCCTTGTGGAGATGAAGGAACTGATTGCAGAGAGGACAGGAGTTAAACCCGGCACAGTAGGAGGCTACTTCAAACTAAATCCCAAAGTAGATGATATTACTGATAAGTTTTCCAGAGAGAATCAGGGCATAAAACTTCTGCTTATGGGAAGGGTAAAGAAAGGCGGAAGTGGATGTTTCTGTCCTGAAAACGCTTTTCTTAAAGCAGTACTTTCCCACCTATTTTTTAGTGG